>FTKM01000191.1_pt1 | contig 15172 bp, 12 predicted proteins | sample 1658051 | NCBI WGS metagenome assembly FTKM01 (sample SAMEA3914794, study PRJEB12502) | metagenome | biome: forest; material: soil | place: Canada | collected 2011-07-05 | depth 0.1 m | reverse complement strand
CTCCGGCATCCGCACCGGCACGTCAGCCCCTGGTGGTGCGCCGCTAACGAGCATTGCGGCAGGCAGCAGCAGCAGTATCAACCCCGCCGTCATACAGGGCACCTATGGCGAGCTGGTGATCGGCGCGAACGGCACGTACACCTATTTCGTCGACGTCACCAACCCGACGCTGCTCGCGCTCGGCCCGCTGCAAACCGTGGACGACGTCTTCACCTACCGGGTGAGCGACCAGGGCAACCTGACAGCGCTGGCCCAGCTCACGGTGGTCGTGCGAGGACGTGACGATCCGCCCGTGGCCAACAACGACACCGCCACGGCAATCGAGGCGGGTGGCGTCAACAACGGGACGCCGGGCGTCAACCTAGGCGGCAATGTCCTGACCAACGATACCGATCTCGACAGCAACGCCGCGCTCCACGTGGCAGCCGTCGGGACTGGGGCCAACGCGCCGTCAGGCGGCTCAGCGGGCAATGTCGGCGTGGCGCTACAGGGCACCTATGGCGTGCTGACGCTGAACGCCGACGGCACGTATCAATACAACGTGGACAACGATTCGGCGGTGGTTCAGGCGCTGCGCACTGCCAATCAGACGCTGACCGACGTATTCACCTACACCGTCAACGATCAGTTCGGCGCGCACGACACCGCGAAACTGACCATCACCATCGACGGACAAAACGACACCCCGGTCGCGAACCCCGACCACGGCAGCGCAATCGAAGCGGGCGGCGTCAACAATGGCACGCCCGGACAGGACGCTACAGGCAATGTGCTGACCAACGACACCGACGTCGACAGCGTGGCGAACGGCGAAACTAAACAGGTGGTCGACTTCACCTCCAGCGCTACCGGCAAGGCAGCCGTCGCTGGAGACGCGGTCACGGGTCAGTACGGTGCGCTGACCCTCGACGCCAACGGCCATTACGACTACGCGGTGAACAATGCCAACCCCACGGTTCAGGGTTTGCGCACCTACAACGACACGCTGACGGAAGTGTTCGCCTACCGCGTGCGCGACACGGCCGGCGCCGAAGCGCAAACCACCCTCACGATCACGATCCATGGGGCCGACGACGCGCCCGTCGCGCACAACGACAGCAGCATCGCCAGCGATCAGGCGCCCGCGCCGCAGGCGGCCGGCAACGTGCTGACCAACGATACCGATGTGGACAAGGGTGACCAGTTAAGCGTCGCAGGGGTACGCACCGGTGCCGAAGCGGGCACCGGTCAGGCGGGCACGCTGGGTCAACCGCTGGTGGGCCGCTATGGAACCCTCGTGCTGAACAGCGACGGCAGTTATACCTATCGTATCGACATGACCAATCCAGAAGTGCTCGCTGCGGCGGGCGCCGGCCAGGTCCTGCAGGATGCGTTCACCTACACCGTGCGCGACCTCGCGGGCGAGACGGACCAGGCCGAGTTGCTGATCCATCTCGACATCACCGCGCCCTACATCCCACCTTCCGCTGGTCCGAACTGGGGCGGCGAGCCTGCCGGAAGGCTGAATCCGCCGCCCACCTTCACGCTCGAACCCGCGACCTTCGTGACCCCGGAGGTCGAGCAGGACTCGCTGTTCGCGCTGGCGTCATCGAGGGAATCGGACGGCAGCGAGATCGGCTGGCCATTGCTCGACGGCGTCGACAGGTTGGCAGTGGGCGGTAACCTGGCCGAAGTGTCGGGGCAATTCGTCATGCAGAGGGTGCGCGACAGTCAGAGAGCGGCGGCCTTCGATCAGGCATGGATATTTGGCCGCCACGGCAGGACAGATCTGAGCGCCGACGGGCTGCTCTCGGACCCGTCGGTGTTCGCCGCGCTTCCTCAGGATCTCACCGCCGGTCAGCGCCCGCTTACAGCCACGGAAACCGGCAAGACGGCGCAGAGTTTTGGCAGCCAGTTACGCGAAGCTGCGCGGACGTTGCATCCCGCTCGCAACAAGCCAGAAAAATCCAGAGAACACTAGCGTTCGGATGAGGACAGGTTATGCACAAACATCAGGCAAGAGTCCTGAGTGCGACGACCGCATGCACGGTGTTGTTACTCGCAGGCTGTTCATCGCTGCAGCCCCAGCCTGCCGGCAAGGAAGAGGTACGGCAGCGAGTCGTGAATGATCAGGTCATGATGTATGCCGCCCAGGAGCCGGTCAGCGGTCCCATCACGTTCTATGAAGCCGCGGCGCGCGCGCTGAAATACAACCTCGATTACCGGCTCAAACTGATGGAGAGCGCGCTGGCTTCCAACCTGCGCGACGTGTCGACCAACGACCTCTTGCCGCAACTGGTTGCCTCAGCCGGCTACACGGATCGCAGCAACGATTCGGGCGGTGAGTCGATCGGCATCCAGGATCATCAGGTTACCTTACGGCCGTCCACCTCGGAGCAACGCTATCACCAGCTCGATAGCCTCGGCATGAGCTGGAACCTGCTCGATTTCGGCGTTGCGTATTTCCGCACCCAGCAGAAGGCCGATCAGATGCTGATGGCCGAGGAACGGCGTCGCAAGGTCGCGCAAAACGTTCTGCAGGACGTACGCAACGCTTACTGGCGTGCGCTTGCCGCTCAACGGCTCAAGCCCGAAGTCGACCAGTTGCTGGCGCGCACCTACGCGGCCTTGCATACGGCGCGTGAAGCGGAAGACCGGAACCTGCTGCCGAAAGAGGAAATCCTCGCTTACCAGCGCGCACTGCTCGATTCCATCTCGTTGCTGACCATCCGCCGGCAAGATCTGGAGTTTGCGCAATCGGAGCTCGCGGCGCTGATGTCGCTGCCTCCCGGTACGCCGCTGGTGCTGGACGACACGGAAGATGGCGCATTGCCGCCCGTGGCGACGCCTGAACCGCAACTCGAACAGATGGCGCTGCAGAACCGCCCGGAAATCATGGAAGAGTGGTACCGCAAGCGCGTCAACGAAAACGACATCAAGATCGCCAAGGCGCAGCTCTGGCCGAACATCGGTATCGACTGGAGCACGCAGTACGACTCGAACGTGTACCTGTACAACAACATCTGGTCGCAGGTCGGCGTACGCGTGTCGGTCAACCTGTTCAAGCTGTTGCAGTTGCCAGCCCTGAACGCCGAACAGGACTCGCAAAGCAAGACCGACGACACGCGGCGCCTTGCGCTTTCCATGGCGATCCTGACCCAGGTCAGGATCGGCTCGCTGCGTTATGGGCTCTCCCGGCAGGAACTCGAATTTGCCAACGAAAGTCTGCGGGTAGACCGTAGCCTGCTCGACTACGCGAACGCAGCGCATACGGCTTCACTCGGCTCAGAGCTCGAAGTGATTCGCGCGGAAGGCCGTTACCTGCTGTCGCGCTATCAGCGTGAGGCTGCGTATTCGGATGCGCAAGCCGCGTGGGGACGCCTCTACAACTCGATCGGTTTCGACGTGATGCCCGATACCATCGCTAAGGACGACGTCAAGACGCTCGCGCAGGAGATCGAGCGAACCGTCAACCAGCAACAGATGCAGGAGCAGGAGCTGGCGCCATCCATCGCGCCGGCACAACCTCCGACACCTCAGCCGCAACCGGAGCCCGCACCTGCTGCACTGACGCCGCCGCCCGTGCAAACAGCGCCGGCCAGCTCATCGCCGTCCCAAACATCCCAACTTGCACCCGCCATGCCAGTCGATCCTCTGGGAGGAATGCATGCGCACGTTACGCAATAACCGCGTTCTGATCGTGGTGCTGCTGGGCTCGGTGCTGACGGTGGGTCATGCCGCGAAACCATCGGGTAGTGGCGACGCGTTTGACGATCCCAATGCCATACGTGTCCTGCTTGCCCCCAACACGGAAACCACCTTGTCGAGCCAGATGAACGGCACGATCACCGACTTGCGTGCGACGCTCGGCAAGCCGGTGGCCAAAAACACCATGCTGGCGCAGCTCAACTGCGGTGAAGTTCAGGCGCGCGCCAATGTCGCCAAAGCTGAACTCAACATGGCGCGGCAAAATCTGGCCGCGAAGCGCAGCCTGCGTGACCTGAAGGCGGCTGGCGACATTGAAGTGGCGATGGCTTCAACAGAGGTCGAAAAGGCCGACGGCGCTCTTTCACTCTCGAACGTTCAGCTCAGCTATTGCCGCGTGATTGCGCCGTTTAGCGGGCATATCGCAAAGGTGTATGTCAAGCCGTACCAGACAGTGAGCGCCGGCACGCCAATGGTCGACCTGGTCGGCGACGGCGCCCTCAAAGTGCGGCTGAACGTGCCCTCTTCGCTGCTGGTCAGGCTGAAAGAGGGGGCGCACCTCGACATCACGATTCACGAAACAGGAAAGACCTATCCCGCTCATATCAGCGCGGTCAACGCGCGGGTGGATGCGGTCGCGCAAACCGTCGAACTCGAAGCACAACTTGACGGCGAGCATCCCGAACTGGTCGCGGGCATGAGCGGTATCGCGAGGTTTCCGGCTCCGCAATGAACGAATCCCTTCCTCATCCCCAGTTGCTGCTGTTTCTCGACGCCCTGCGCGATCGGGCGATTGCGGCCGACTCGCTGAACACGCTCGCCTTCTCGATGGCCAACGATTTGCACTCGTTGCTCAACTTTCGCCAGGCGCTGGTGTTCGCGGAAAATAGCAAGCGCTTCGAACTCCTGTGTATCTCGGGACTCGCCAAGCCCACCGAGGACTCGCCGTACCTCGTTTGGTTGCAGCGCGCGAGCCGCTGGATCGGCGCGCAACTAGCCGGCAGCGAGCCGCAGTGGCTCGCACGTGAAGCGCTCGACCCACCTGCGGATATCGCGGACGGCTGGGCCGAGTGGTGGCCGCCGGGCCTCTGGTGTGTGCCGATCCACGAACCGGACGGCAAACGGCTGGGTTTGCTGGTGTTGCTGCTGGACGAGCGGCCGTCGGAAGCTATGGCACCCACCTTACGCGGCGTGGTGCAAACCTGGGGGTACTGTTGGAACGCGCTGCTGCGCCGGCGTCGCACGCTCGGCTGGCGGCCGACGCGTCGCCAAACCGCCAGCGCTCTGCTGGTCGTCGCAATGCTGCTTTTCATTCCGGTTCCGCAGACCGTGCTGGCACCCGCCGAGATTGTTTCGAGCGATGCGCGCATCATCAGCTCGCCGATCGATGGTGTGATCGACCGCATGGCGGTGCGGCCCAACCAGACCGTCAGCGCCGGGACGCTCTTGTTCACGCTCAACGAAACGTCACTCAGAAGCCGCGTCGACGTGCTGACCAAACAGGTCGCAGTGGCCGACGCCGAACTGATGGCCGCCAGCCAGCGAGCCTTCGACAATCCGCAAAGCAAGAATGAACTGACCGTGTTGAGCGGCGTGGCCGAGCAGCGCCGCGCCGAACTGGCCGCTGTCACCGCGCAGTTGCAGCGTACCGAGGTGTTCGCGCCCGAAGCCGGCGTTGCGGTGTTTAGCGATCCGAACGATTGGCTCGGAAAACCGGTTGTGACAGGTGAACGCATCCTGCAACTGGCCGATCCGGCAAAACCCGCCGTGCTGATCCAGTTGCCAGTCGCCGACGCGATTGCGCTCGAGCCTGGTGCGCAGGTGACGTTGTATCTGACCGCCTATCCGTTAGAGCCGCTGCACGGCCGGATTCTGGAGACCAGCTATCAGGCGAAAGCCAGCGAAGACGGCGTAGTCGCTTACCGGCTACTGGCGAGCATCGACGGCAAACGCGAGCAGGCGCGACTCGGTCTGCACGGCACGGCCAAGCTGTACGGCAAGAAGGTGAGTCTCGCCTATTACCTGCTGCGCCGACCGCTTGCGACGCTAAGAGCCTGGACGGGTCTTTGATGCCACTCGATCCCGCCCTGCCGTCGCCTGCCCTGCGCGACGATCTGCGCCTTGGCGAAGCGGCCCACGGCAAGGACGGCACTCCGGCCTGGGTGATCCAGGATACCGTGGTCAACCGCTTTTACCGGATCGGCTGGCTGGAATTCGAATGTCTGATCCGCTGGGACAAGGCACCGACGCAGATCTGCGAAGAGATTGCCGAGCAGACCACGCTGCGCCCGGATCTGGAGCAGATCATTGATTTCCGCCGCTTCCTTGAGCGCCACGAACTGCTCAAAGCGACGCCCGAATCGTTGGGCCGCCTGAAGCAGCGCAGCCTGGGGGGAAGCTGGTTGACATGGCGCTGGTGGCTGCATCACTACCTGTTTTTTCGCATCCCCCTGGTGCGGCCACAGGTGCTGCTCGCCAGGGTCGTCAAACGGCTCGACTGGCTGTTCACACCGGCCACGCCGATCCTCGTCACGCTGCTCAGCCTGCTGGGCATCGTGCTCGTCATGCAGCAGTGGGACACTTTCACATCGGCGGTGGTGGACTCGTTTTCAACGGACGGTCTGCTCAGTTTTGCGCTCGCGCTGGTGATCGCCAAAACGCTGCATGAACTGGCCCACGCGCTCGTCGCGACGCGGCTTGGTTTGCGTGTCGCTCATATGGGCGTGGCCTTCGTCGTGTTATGGCCGATGCTCTACACCGACACCGGCGAAAGCTGGAAATTGCGCAGTTCCCGCCAGCGGCTCGCGATCGCTTCCGCTGGGATTCTTTGCGAGCTATCGCTCGCCGGTCTCTCGACGCTCGGTTGGGCGCTCAGCGATCCCGGCCCCTTTCGCAACGCGCTGCTGTATCTCGCCACCACCAGTTGGGCGCTCTCGCTGGCGCTGAACGCTAGCCCCTTCATGCGCTTCGATGGCTATTTCATCCTCTCCGATCTGCTCGATTTCCCCAACCTGCATATTCGCGCCTCCGCGCTGGCGCGCGTCAGCCTCCGCCGCTTCGTGCTCGGCCTCGATGAAGCCTGGCCCGAACACTTTCCGCCCGCGCAACGTCGCATGCTGGTGGCGTTCGAGTTCGTGACGTGGCTGTACCGGCTGGTGCTGTTCCTCGGCATTGCCGTGACGGTGTACCTGTTCTTCTTCAAGCTGCTTGGCGCGTTCCTGTTTGTGGTCGAGGTGACGTGGTTCATCGCGATGCCGGTGACTCGCGAGGCGCACTACTGGTGGACGCATCGCAGCCGCATCCGGCCAGGCCGCAGAGCGCTGCTGGGCCTCGCCGCCGCTGCGTTCCTGTTGCTGATTGCGCTGCCGTGGCGCACCCAGATTCATGCTGAAGGTGTTGCGCGCACCGAGCGGCAACTGCGCGTCTTTGTGCCATTTCCGGCGCGTATCGGCGCCATTCATGCGGTCGGCAAGGTCGCAGCCGACGACACGCTGATGGTGATGGATGAACCCGATCTCGCTTCGCACGTGAGCGGCAGCGAGGCCGGCATACGCAGCTACGAGGCCCGGCTCGCCGGACTGATCGCGGATGCCGGTGGCCTCGAACAACAGGCGGCGATCCGCGAGCGTCTGAGGGTTCAGTACGAGGAGGCCCAGGCGGCCCGCTCGGAAATCGCCCGGCTGAGCCTGCACGCGCCCTTCGCCGGCGAATGGATGGACGTCAATCCTGAATGGCGCTCTGGCCAATGGATCAATCCCAAAGAGCCAGTTGGCGTGCTGGTCGATCCGACGAGCTGGCAGGTGGATGCCTACGTCCGGCAGGACGACGTGCCCCGTCTCGCGACCGGCGACGAGGCGCGCTTCTATCCGGCAGGGGTGGCGCAAGCGGTGCCCGGTCATGTGGTCGCTATCGACACGACCCGCGTACGACAACTACCGCATCCGATGCTGGCCTCGCGTTACAAAGGCCCCATCACCGTGTCCGCGGACCGGGACGCATTGATACCGAATCCGCCCGTGTTTCATGTGCTGGTGCAACTCGACGCGGCGCCGCCCGCGCTGTGGGAAACCCGCGGCCAGCTCCAGATTGACGGCAACCGGCGCAGCCTGCTGGTTGAAGGCGGTACCCACCTGATCGCCGCGATCGTTCGCGAAAGCGGATTCTGACGACGGAGCCGGCCATGTTCCCCAACCATGCCCACAGTGCACCCGACCCCGAGGCGGACGCCGATGGCGCGGAACTCGAACTGTCGCTCGTACGCGACGACCTGGCATTCCGTTTGCAGCGCAGGCTGGGATTGATCCCGGCCAACGGCATGGGCACGGCGAGACGTGCACTTGTGTTTGCCGCCGTCACCTGGCTGCCCCTGGTGATCTGGGCGGCGCTCACTGGCCGGGCATGGCATGCCGTGGACGAAGAGTCGTTGCTGGCGCATTTCGGTGTGCACGTGCGCTGTCTGGTCGCGATTCCGCTATTTGTCATTGCCGAAGACATCGCACACCAATCGGTACCGCCGCTCTTGCGTTACTTCGTTTCGACCGGCCTCGTTTCCACCGACAAGGTTCCGCAGTTCCGGGCCTTGATCGCCAGCGTCGCACGCCTCAGGAATGGCGTACTGCCCTGGGTGCTGATTCTGGGTGCCGTTTTTGCGTGGTCGAGCGCAGGTGTCGTTTTCAAGCAGTTCGAAGACATGACGTGGGCCGCCACGAGCGGCGACGCGAGTCAGGGCGTCACGTTTGGCGGCTGGTGGTTCGTGCTGGTCATCCGGCCACTGTTCACCGCGTTGCTCCTCGCGTGGGTGTGGCGGGTCTGCCTCGCCTTCATCCTTACACTCAAGCTCGCCAGATTTCCGTTGTCGCTCGTGCCGACCCATCCGGATCGCGTCGCGGGCCTCGGATTTTTCGAGCGTCTGCTATTTGTCTTCAGTCCGGTTGCGTTCGCCGTCTCAGCCGTCGCGGCGGCATCGTTCGCGCACGAGATGGTCTATCACAGTGTGGATGTCATGGACATCAAGGGACTGTTGATTACGACTGCGGTGCTGGTGTCGGTGGTCTTTCTCGTGCCGCTGATGCCGCTGGCGCTGTCTCTCGGCCGGGTCAAGCGCCAGGCCTTTCTGGATTACGGCGCGATCGTCGGACACCACGGCAGGCTGGTGCATCGCCGCTGGATCCTGGGTGAAGAGATCGGTTCGCCGGACATTCTCGATGCACCTGAACTCGGCCCGGTCGCGGATGTGCAGACCCTCTTCGCCTCAGTGCGACAGATGCGCAGCATTCCCATCAGCAAGGTAGGCCTGATAGCGATCGTGGTGCCGGCTGGGCTGCCTCTCGTCATCGTCGCCGGGATGCAGTTGCCGATGCAAAACCTTCTGCTCAAGGTGCTCCAGACACTCCTTTGAGAACGACGTCATCAATACGCAGGGCTACATCCAGGCCGCAGGGTGGAACCGGATTCGGGTGCCCGCGTGGACATTAATGATTTCGATCGGCGTGTTCTGCAATCTGCTGGCCGGTTATGGCTCTCGCAGTGCAAATAGAAAGATGCGTATTTTGCATGTAATACCCATGACTGTTTCGATTTCGTTCATGCTGATCGCTGATATCGATAGTCCTTGGAACGGCATTATCCGGGTAGTACCGCAGAACCTGATCAGTACCGCCCAATCGCTCCCGAAACCATGAGAGCGCGCGGCGCCGACAAGCAAGGTTGAACTGTCGCCAATCAAACGCCCAACATCCATTCGTAAAATGAAAAAATTACCGAATGAAAGATGCGGTTGTGAATTTGTAAAAGAATATTCTAAGATTATAGCGACAGCAAAAATGCCGCTCCGTGGAGTCATCGTGATTTGCGCAATTCCGACGAAACACGTGGCGTTTTTTAATGGGTGTGCAGGAAATCGTACACACACGACGTTGACCCGTCAGTCAACGGAGCTGACGTAGCGTGCACATGCCAGCCTTCGCAAAGTTGGAAAACGAAGCGCGTTCGAGGACCGATGTCGCTGCGATGGCACATCGCGCTTTTGCGTTGCCTTTCGGGGCACGCTGGCTGATGGCGTTGCTGTTCTGTGTTTATCTCAATGCCTACGCCGCGCATCCGTGGCGAGTGGTCATTCTGCCTGGGGCCGACCCTACGCTGCCGGCGGCTTCCGAGCAGATCCAGGTGTTACGCACCACGCTTGCTGCGGCCGCGCCGGACGGCGTGGAGTTTTACACCGACTCCCTCGACGGACTGCGATTCGATAGCGCAGCGTTGATGCCGGACTTCCTCGCCCTGATGAGGAAAAAATATCAGAACACGCAGATTGACCTTGTCATCGGTCTCGCCGATTTCGCTCTCGAGTTCACGAAGAAATACCACTCGGAAATCTGGCCCGGTGTACCAGTCCTGATCTCAAGTATTGAAGATCGCCGGCTGCATGGGTTGCCGCCGGAATTCGCGCATGTGCAGATGCGCCTTGATATTGACGGAACGCTGGCAATGGCAGAGGCCCTTCAGCCCCAGGCGCAACGCCTTGTCCTGGTCGGTGGAGTCAGTCCGTATGACCGCGATGAGGTCGAATGGGCCGCCGCGGTCGCGGCACAACGCAAGTCCCGCAAGTGGTCCATCGAATTGTGGCGTGGCTTGCCGCTGGGGGAGTTGCGGCAACGTCTCGCCGCGCTCGACAGGCGCAGCGCGGTGATTTACACGGGCATGTTCCGCGACCGCGACGGCAGGACGTACTTCCCGTATCAACTCGTCGGCCCCATGAGCGAGGTTTCAGGCGCGCCCATCTATAGCTGGTATTCGACGTACCTTGGACATGGGCTGACCGGCGGCTCCATGATCAGCTTCAAGAATAATGGCCGGCTTACGGCAGAACTCGCGGCGTCAATCCTGCTCGGTAAAACGACCGCGGCTGGCGGAGTCGCTGCGGCCGGAGCTTCGCAATGTGCGGTAGATGTCGGCCGCATGGAGAAACTCGGACTGCGCACCGAGGCACTGCCTGCCGACTGCGAGCTGACAAACGTGCCCCCCTCTATCTGGCGCCAGTATCGCGGCATGGTGTTGTTGGCGCTGACCGTCCTGGCTTTGCAGGCAATCACCATCGCTGCGCTCCTCTGGCAGCGACGCAGGCGTCATGCGGCCGAAGACGAAGCCACCTTGCGCCGCAGCGAATTGGCCCGCGCGGCGCGCTTTGCCTCGGCGGGTGAACTGAGCGCATCGATTGCCCATGAGGTCGGCCAACCTCTGAGCGCTATCCTGAGCAATGCCGATGCAGCCGGGATGGTACTGGAAGAACCGTCGCCAGAAATAAGTGAACTTCACGCCATTCTCGCCGATGTCCGGCGCGATGCGTTACGCGCTAATGAAGTGGTCCAGCGTCTGCGCTCCCTGCTGCAAAAGCAACCGGTGGCGTTCGGACCGCTCTCGATCGACGACACGCTTGCCGAGACGCTGGCGCTCCTTGGTCCCGAAGCGCGCCGCCGCGGGGTAACGCTCGAGTCGAGCCTCGGCGCGACTCATGCAAGCCTATATGGCGACCGCATTCAGTTGCAACAGGTGTTGCTCAACCTCACCATCAATGCAATGGACGCCATGCACGATACCGATCTGTCGGCGCGCGTCCTCTCCGTCTCGACGCATCAGATCAACCATGGCATAGAGCTGCTCGTCGCCGACCGGGGGCACGGTATTCCGCCCGGAGCAAAAGCACGGCTCTTCGAGTCGCTGTACACGACCAAACCCCATGGCATGGGTCTTGGCCTCTCGATTGTCCGCACTATCGTAAACGCCCACAATGGGCACGTCACTGTAGAAGATCGTGAAGGCGGGGGTAGCGTTTTTCGTGTCTGGATACCGGAGAGCAAGATGGCTGAGGTCGCACGCTCGAGTCAGTTCGTTGCCGACAGCACAGTTGCATCGGATCAGCTTCCACCTCACTCCACGGTACAAGGAGGACACTCGTGAGTGAGCACATCGAAGCGCTTGTTCATGTGGTGGACGACGACGCATCCATATGCACAGCGCTGACACGCGTCCTCACCCATGCCGGCTACCTTGTCAGGAGTTACTCGTCGGCCGGTGAGTTTCTCGTCGCCGAGCCCGATTCGTTACCGGCATGTCTGGTGCTGGATCTCGATCTCGACGGCCCTGGAGGACTCGAGTTGCAGCATGCGCTGCAGCGCCAGGGCAACGCCATGCCGATTGTTTTCATCAGCGCGCATCGCGACATTCCGAGCACTGTCCAGGCCATTAAAGCCGGGGCAAGCGATTTTCTGGTCAAGCCGATCGACTCGCACTTGCTGCTGGCGGCAATCGAAAGCGCGCTTTCGTTGGGCGCGATCGCAGAACCGCATCGAGAAAGCAACGCGGAGCCGCGCGTGGCCGACTTGTCGACTCGCGAGCAGGCCGTGTTGCGAGGGGTCGTGGCCGGCAAGCTCAACAAGCAGATCGGTGCCGAACTGGCCCTCAGCGAGAGGACGATCAAGACCTGCCGGGCCGAACTGATGCGCAAACTCAACGCCCGCTCGCTCGCGGAACTCGTCAGGCTAGCCGAACCCATCACGCGCGTCTAACAGCTGGATTAACGCTATCTTGCCCTCAGGGGCAATGGCGTTGCCCCAAGTCCCGATTGCACCTGAGCGTTACCCGTACGACACTGGGACATCAGGCTCGGACTGGCTATGGACGAGAATAAACAGCTGATTGTTGTTGTCGAAGACGATGCCGGATTGAGGCACGCTTTGCAGCGCCTGCTCCGTGCATCAGGCTTTCGGACGATCCTGTTCGAGAGTGCCGAGGCGTTGGTGAGCGCAACCGGCGCCGCCGATGCGAACTGCCTCGTACTCGATGTACACCTGCCCGGGGCCTCAGGCCCCGCGCTCTATCGGCAACTCGGACGTAATCGTCCTCCTGCGGTATTCATCACCGCACATGACGGTCCTACCACACGAACCGAAGTGAGTGGCGCAGGTGGCAACGAGTTATTGACCAAACCGTTCATTGCCAAGGACCTGTTAAATGCCATTGCGCGAGCCATGCGCGGCGCAAGGCCTCCATGACGTCAGTAGAACGCATCTTTTTTTCGTATGGTCCTGGAGGGATTCGCCGGGTCTTGCCATTCGTGGTGGCGCTATTCATGAATGCGTTTTCGTCATTCGCCTTTGCGCAAGCTGTGTTGCCGAACGCGCCCTTGTCCGACAGGGCGAGACTGAATACCAACGTTCGGGAGCAGGCGAACAGCGTTCTCGCCATCATGTCGTACACGACGGTGCCGGATGTCACCACGAGCTCGCTCGCCATTAACAATGGCGCCACGGGCAATCCGGGTTTTGCCCAGACGCAACTGGGGGGCGGCTTTACGCTCAGTAACGCCTTTCCACTCTATCTGGAGGGCACGATTGCCTTGAGCCGCTACGATCCGACCTTTGTGGCCACCGATGGCGCGCAGCAGCGGTTGTTGCCGGTCAAGTGGGACACGGCCAGCACGACAGTTGGGGTGGGCTGGGATTTCCCGATCACCGATGAACTGAAACTGCGGCCCATTCTCAACGGCACGATTGGACGCGTAACGAGCGATTTGCGCCTCGCCCAGGCCTACATCAACCATGTCGCCGATACCAACCTCGCATTCCTCGGCGATGGCGCACTCAACGCATATGGCTATGGAGGCTCGCTGATGCTCGATTATGAGCATTACCGCGAGAACTATGAAATTGATGTGGAATTGCGCGCCACGGATATCTATCTGCGCAGCTTCGGCAGTACCGCAGCAGCCGCACAGGGTTCATCCACGGCGCAGCAATTCAGTTTGTGGGCGCGGTGGCGCGCGCCCACCGGCTTGCATGCGCTGGATAAGCCCCTTCGCTATGTGCTCGAAACGGCCTATTCCCAGTACTTCGGCAACAGCTCTGGCGTGCTGGGATTCAACAACCTCACTTCACTGGGGGTCGGACTCGAACTTGACAGCAGCAAATATCCCGTGATCGTCACACGTACACGCATGATGCTCCGGTATGTATTTGGCCATGATGTGCATGGGGTGGCTCTTGGGTTTGCCATGAGCTTCTAGAGATCGTCCAGGTTACCCGATCTGGGAGAGCAGAAATGAAATGCATTGCCTCAGGTGCAGCAAGCGCAATATTGCTTACGGGTTGTCTCAACGTGCCGCCCGAGCCCATCGCACAGATTCCCGCGCCGGTATGTACGACGCAGGCGCAATGTGACTCGATGTGGGCCGCCGCGCAGCAATGGGTGTCACGTGTAAGCAGAATGCAGGTTGCCCAGGTGTCGCCGGACGCGATTGTCACCTACCCGCGCGTTGAGAGTGATAGAACGACCATGACCGGTACCGTCGTGAAGCGCCCGCTGCAGGACGGAAAATATGAGTTCTCCGCGCGATTCGAGTGCTGGGACCCGCAATCGTCGTGCGCGCGTCTTGAGCAAAGCGGGGTCAGTCTGTTCAACACTATGGTGACAGCTGCGGGGGAAGGCCCAGGCGGTTGAGGGCAAGCCCAGTTTTTCCTAGAGCAACCGGATGACGATGCTAACGAACACAAAGGAGCCCGCGAGCGCCATGATGAGTGCCATGACGAACGAAGGACGCCATACGCTGTAAAGTTGAAATTCGTGTAGCGCCGCGATAGTACGCCAGTATTCGATGGTCCCCATCACCATCGAAATGGTGCCCATTGCGGTGAGAAATAGTCCCACTCGCCGCGGCGTTCCCGGGTGGGCCAGATGAACACCCGCGTCCTGGAAGCCTTGAAGGATCTTATAGATCGTGAAGCCAAAACTGATCATCGATAGCGCGGTTCTGACCCATGCCATGAGCGACCGGTCGGCAGCCATGAGGGTGCGTTTGGCCGCGAGATTCGTGCGGTCCATCGCAAGCTCATTGGCTGATCGGACCTGTGTCTCATCCACGATTACCTCCTTACCGGCCGGACCGGGAAGCTGTTCCATCAGCGGAATCCAGTGCAACAAGCCAATGGCTAATCACACACTTGACACGATGTTGAAGTCTGTTTGAGTGAGGGAACTATAGCGCGAAAACGTATGTTTCGAAGTAAGGGTTAAGGGCACTCATCGGACTGCATTTTCAGCACAAAGCTGTGCTAGATTTACTGGAAAACAATTCGGACTGCTGATGCGATTTCATCGGCTCTCCCGTCCTTATATATACAGGCGGCTTGTTGCGTACTAAAGCACAAGCAGCCGTCGCAGGGCCAACTTAGCGGCATTTCCCGAGGACCGTGGGCCAGTCATCGGCGCGCTCATGAATACGGAGATCATCTTGACGAATTCGACGTTTCCGTCTCGCACTACACCTGCCACGTCAGATGTTCCGACCCTTGGCGAAGCATTGCCGGCTGATGCGCCACCCTGCTTTCATCTGTTAGCCAAGCCTAGCGGATCGACCTGCAATATTGATTGCCAATACTGTTTCTTCCTGTCCAAGGACGCGCTTTACCCCGACGAAAAACATCGCATGTCTCAGGCG
>FTKM01678137.1_pt1 | contig 15244 bp, 13 predicted proteins | sample 1658051 | NCBI WGS metagenome assembly FTKM01 (sample SAMEA3914794, study PRJEB12502) | metagenome | biome: forest; material: soil | place: Canada | collected 2011-07-05 | depth 0.1 m | reverse complement strand
CGATCGGCGCGAACATCATTGCCCGCGAGAACATCAAGGCGTTGCGTAAGAATGTGCTGGCAAAATGCTACGGCGGCGACATTTCGCGTAAGAAGAAACTGTTGGAAAAGCAGAAGGCAGGCAAGAAGCGAATGAAGCAGGTCGGGTCCGTCGAGATTCCGCAAGAGGCTTTCCTCGCCATTCTGCGTGTCGAAGACAAATAAGACGAAGAACGGAACCCTATGAATTTTGCGCTGATACTTTTTGTGCTCGTCATCATTACGGGCCTCGCCTGGGTAGCAGATAAACTGGTTTTCTTGCCGCAGCGGCGTCGTGCGGCAGAGGCGGCGGTCGCCGAGTTCGACCGCCAGCAGGCACGAGTCGGCGAGCGCTTCGCCGACGAGAACGCCCCGCAAACGCGGGCGCGTCTGCGCGACGAGAAGCTGCGCCAACCGTGGTGGCTCGAGTATTCCGCAAGCTTCTTCCCGGTGATTCTGGTGGTGTTCGTGGTTCGCTCGTTTGTGGTCGAGCCGTTCAAGATCCCGTCCGGTTCGATGGTGCCGACGCTGCTGGTCGGCGACTTCATCCTCGTCAATAAATACGAATACGGCATTCGTCTGCCGATCACCAACACCAAGATCACGGAAGGGCGTCCGCTTCAGCGTGGCGACGTGGTGGTGTTCCGCTATCCGAAGGACGAGTCGGTTGACTACATCAAGCGCGTGATTGGTCTGCCGGGCGACGTGGTGTCTTATCAGGACAAGCAACTGACGATCAACGGCAAACCCGTGCCGGAAACACCGTTGCCGGACTATTTCGATGACGAGCGCATCGGCTACGCGAAGCAGTTTGAAGAGGACATCGACGGCCGCAAGAATGCGATTCTGAATAACCCCGCTGTGCCGCCGTTCATCGTCGGTGCGGAAGATTATCCGTATCGCGATAACTGTACGTACAACGCGCGCGGCGTCATCTGCAAGGTGCCGCCCGGCAATTATTTCATGATGGGCGACAACCGCGATAACAGCGCGGACAGTCGTTACTGGGGCTTTGCGCCGGACAAGAACATCGTTGGGCGCGCATTCTTTATCTGGATGAATTTCAGCAATCTGAAACGCATCGGACCGTTCCACTGATCGTCGCTGTACAAACCGCACAACACGGCGCGCCGATGTGATTCATCGAGCGCGACGTGTTATCAGGCCACTTTAAGAACGTGCGGTAAAGTCGCTTCACCACGCTTTTTCGTCGGGCGCCCCGCGTTTTCGCCGGGGAAGGCGCCCGCGTTATACTCTGCACATGCCCCTATCTCCGTTGGAAAGCCGTTTGCGCTACGAATTTCGCAATGCGGAATTGTTGCGCCAGGCTTTAACTCACCGCAGTCACAGCGCCACGCATAACGAACGGCTCGAGTTTCTTGGCGACTCCGTTCTGAATTGCGCGGTGGCTGCGCTATTGTTCCAACGTTTCGGCAAGCTGGACGAGGGTGACCTGTCGCGGGTACGCGCCAATCTCGTCAAGCAGCAGTCGCTTTATGAGATCGCTCAGGCCCTGAATATCTCCGAAGGCCTGCGGTTGGGCGAAGGCGAGTTGCGCAGCGGCGGCTTCCGACGCCCGTCTATCCTCGCTGACACGCTCGAAGCCATTCTCGGGGCCATCTTCCTCGACGGCGGCTTCGAGGCCGCCCAGACGGTGATCAAGCGGCTCTATGTGCCGATCCTCGACCATATCGATCCCCGCACGCTAGGCAAAGACTCCAAGACGCTGTTGCAGGAGTATCTGCAGGGGCACAAGATTGCGCTACCCACTTACACCGTGGTGGCAACTCATGGTGCGGCGCACAATCAGCAATTCGAGGTCGAGTGCACGGTGCCGAAGCTTGACGTGAAAGTCTCAGGTTCGGGCGCGAGCCGGCGGGCGGCCGAACAGGCCGCCGCGAAAAAGGCCCTGGACGAAGTCATGGCCGCCGCGCCTGCCGTCGTGGCCAAACCGAAGCGCTCGAAAGGTGCTCGCGCGGCAAAGGCCGAGCCGGAGATTGTCCCCGGTGTGACCGGCGTGCAGGCCGCGCTGGACTTACGTGCTCCCGACCGCAAAACTGACCGTGTCACGCGTGGTGAGCCCAAAGCAACCGTGACTGAGGCACTTGCTGAGCGCCCGGCGGCGTTTACGGCGCCAGCGGCACCCTTGGCCGTGATTCGGGCGGCGCATGTTGAATACAGTAACCCGGCCGCGTCCGACCGAGAAAAAGCGGAAAAAACCGAACGCGGCGAAAAGATAGAAAGACTTCAAGACAAGCCGCTGGAAAAGCAGCAAGAAAAACCGGACAGAAACGACCGGTCAGCCGAACGTAGCGAGCCGCTTGTTCGCACCGCAGATAAAACCGCAGAGAGATCGGCCGACAAAGCCGAAACTCCCTCCCGCAACACAGAAAAAACCGCTGCTTCCCGCTCACGGGAACTCGCGCCCGGCACGCCGGCGCCAGCCGAACTCGAACCCGGTGTTGCCGACGCGGTGCAAACCCGCGTCGCCGATGCCGGCCACTGATGCTATCCATGGACGCGCCTGTTGTCGCGCGTCCGTATGAACCTGCCGTAGCCTTGATATGAACGCTTCCACTCCCACTGGTTTTCGCTGCGGCATGGTCGCGATCGTCGGCCGCCCCAATGTAGGCAAGTCCACGCTGATGAACGCGCTGGTCGGCCAGAAAGTCAGCATCACGTCGCGCAAGGCGCAGACCACGCGCCATCGCATCACCGGCATTCACACGCTCGAAGACGCGCAGTACATCTTTGTGGACACGCCGGGTTTTCAGACCAAGCACAGCGGCGCGCTGAACCGCTCGCTCAATCGCGCGGTCACCTCTACGCTGACTTCGGTCGACGCGATCCTGTTCGTGATCGAAGCAGGCCGTTTCGGCCCGGACGACCAGAAAGTGCTCGACCTGATCCCACCGTCCGTACCCACGCTGCTGATTGCGAACAAGCTGGATCGCGTGTCGGACAAGGGCTCGCTGTTCCCGTTCATGCAGCAGGTGAGCGCACTGCGCCAGTTCAACGAAATCGTCCCGTTGTCCGCCAAGAACCTGGATGACATCAAACGCCTGATGGCGACGGTCAAGCCGTTCCTGCCGGAAGGCGTGCCTATCTACGGCGAAGACGATCTGACCGATCGCAGCGAGCGCTTCCTTGCCGCGGAAATCCTGCGCGAAAAAGTGTTTCGTTGGACTGGCGATGAGTTGCCGTACACCAGCACTGTGCTGATCGAGAAGTTCGAGACGGAAGGTCGTCTGCGGCGTATTTTCGCGACCATCATGGTCGAACGCGACACGCACAAGGCCATGATCATTGGCCAGAAGGGCGCCAAACTAAAGCAGATCAGCACCGAAGCGCGTCTCGATATGGAAAAGCTTTTCGACGGCCCGGTGTATCTGGAAACCTTCATTAAAGTGAAGAGTGGCTGGGCCGATAACGAAGCCGGACTTCGCGCCTATGGGTACGAATGACGCGTGGATGACCCTGCATTCCGACGCCGGACCGGATGATTCCGAGCCGGCCGTGCCGGCACGCGAGCCCGCAAAGGCGCGCGTGTCGAAGAAATCTTCTTCCGCTGCAAAGAGCACTGAAGGCACCCCGGCCACGGGTGAAGCCCGTAAATCGCCAGCGCGTCGCACGACGCGCACCTCTGGCTCTGACTACAAGATCACCGAGCAGCCTGCCTTCGTGCTGCATAGCTATCCACATCGCGAGACCAGTCTGATCATCGACGTGCTGACGCGCGACCATGGCCGCCTTGCGTTGGTCGCCAAGGGTGCCAAGCGCCCGCATTCCGCGCTGCGCGGCGTGTTGCAAACCTTTCAGCCGCTCGCGCTGTCGTGGTCCGGCAAGTCCGAAGTACGCACGCTGACCGGCGCCGAATGGGTGGGTGGCATGCTGCCGCTGGCGGGTGATGCGTTGCTATGTGGTTTCTATGTCAACGAACTGCTGGTCAAGTTCTGCGGGCGCGAAGATCCGCATCCGCAGTTGTTCCAGCACTATGTCGTCACATTGGCGCGCCTCGCGCATGACGAACCCGCCGTGCAGGTGCTGCGTTCCTTTGAACGTGTGTTGCTGCGCGAGACCGGTTATGCGATGGCGCTCAACCGCACGGTCGCGCGAAAATCCGTGCAGCCCGAAGGCCGCTATGTGTTCGATCCTGAACGCGGCGTGCGCGAAGCGTCGGACGATCTGCCCGCGCAGTGGCCGGTGATTGCCGGACAGACCTTGCTTGATATGGAAGCGGACGATTACCATCGTCCGCAGACCGTGGCGCAAAGCAAGACCTTGATGCGCTTTCTGCTCAATACTTACCTTGGCGGCACGCCGCTCGCGACGCGCCAGATTCTGATCGACTTGCAGAGCTTATGAGCTTCTTTCTTACCTCGCCGACTGTTATCGACCTGGGCGTGAATATCGATCACGTCGCAACGCTGCGCAACGCGCGCGGCACGTCTTACCCTGACCCGATCCGCGCGGCGCTCGACGCCGAAGAAGCTGGCGCCGACGCGATCACGCTGCACTTGCGCGAAGACCGCCGCCATATCGTGGACGCCGATGTACGCAAGCTGCGTCCTTTGCTCAAGACGCGTATGAATCTGGAGTGCGCAGTGACGCAGGAGATGCTCGACATTGCCTGCGAAGTCCAGCCGCACGACACCTGCCTCGTGCCGGAAAAGCGAGCCGAGCTGACGACCGAAGGCGGTCTCGATGTCGCCGGCCAGTTCGAGGCCGTACGCGCCGCCTGCAAGCAATTGGCCGACGCGGGTTCACGCGTGTCCCTCTTCATCGACCCCGACGAAACGCAGATCCGTGCCGCGCATGAGGCAGGGGCTCCGGTGATCGAATTACACACCGGCCGCTATGCCGAAGCCCATGATCCCGCGGAGCAGCAGCGGGAATACGAGCGCGTGGTGCGCGGCGTCGACCTGGGCGTGTCGCTTGGCATCAAGGTAAATGCGGGCCACGGTTTGCACTACACGAACGTGCAGCAGATCGCGGCGATTGACGGCATCGTCGAGTTGAATATTGGTCACGCTATCGTCGCGCATGCGATTTTTGCCGGCTGGGATAATGCGGTGCGCGAGATGAAGGCGATCATGGTCGCCGCACGGCTCGCTGCCCGGGCCTGAGTTTTCCGAAGCGGGTGCCTGGAACGCGAACGCCAAAACGGGCCGCCGCAACCCCGTACGTGCGGGACATTTGCTATGAGCAGCGGCGAGCAGGCGTAGGCAGGCGTAGGCAGGCAAAACCAGGCATAAGCCGTCGCGAACAGACGCAAAGACACCAAGAGGACATATCACACGCATGGCAATCTACGGCATTGGCACGGACATCGTTCAGGTCAGTCGCGTGGCCGCAGTCATGACGCGCACGAACGGGCGATTCGCAGAAAAAGTGCTGGGCGCGGATGAACTGCGCATCTATCACGCTCGACATGCCAGGTCGGCCGTGCGTGGGCTGGCGTTTCTCGCGACGCGTTTCTCGGCGAAAGAAGCCTTCTCCAAAGCGATAGGCCTCGGCATGCGCTGGCCAATGACATGGCGCGCATTGCAAACGCTTAACGAACCGAGTGGCAAGCCGATCGTGGTTGCTTCGGGTGAGCTGGCCGAATGGCTCGAGGCGCGCGGCATCACGGCGCGCGTGACGATCAGCGACGAACACGACTATGCGGTGTCGTTTGTGATCGCGGAAACAGCAGACGCGGCAGACCGGGCAGACCCGGCAGAGCCCGCAGCGGATCATTCAGCAGGACCCACTTCCCCTTAAATTTCTCCATGCGGCGCCGCTCTGCCGCATCCTCTTTTTCCCAGTGAAATCCGATGAAAATCAATCCTGGACCCGTGATGCTCGACGTGGTCGGCAAAACGCTGAACGATGACGACCGACGCCGCCTTCAGCATCCGATGACGGGCGGCGTGATCCTGTTCGCTCGGCACTACGAGAGCCGCGCGCAACTGGTTGCGCTGACCGATGCGATCCGCGAGATACGCGAAGATCTGCTGATCGCGGTCGATCACGAAGGCGGCCGCGTCCAGCGCTTCCGCACCGATGGTTTCACCGTGCTACCCGCGATGGGCAAGCTCGGCGCGCTGTGGGATTCGGACGTATTGCTCGCGACCAAGGCCACTACGGCTGTCGGCTATATTCTCGCCGCCGAACTGCGTGCCTGCGGAGTCGACATGAGCTTTACGCCGGTGCTCGATCTCAACTATGGACAGTCGCAGGTGATCGGCGATCGTGCGTTCCACAGCGATCCGCGCGTGGTCGCGATGCTTGCAAAGAGCCTGAATCATGGCCTCGCGCTCGCCGGCATGGCCAACTGCGGCAAGCATTTCCCAGGGCACGGCTTTGCGGAGGCGGATTCGCACGTCGCAGTCCCCGTCGATGAGCGACCGCTCGATGTCATTCTGCGTGACGACGTTGCGCCCTATGACTGGCTCGGCCTGTCGCTCGCGTCAGTGATTCCGGCGCATGTGATCTATCCGCAGGTGGACGCCAAACCGGCGGGGTTCTCCCGGATCTGGCTGCAAGAAGTGCTGCGCGACAAGCTCGGCTTCACCGGCGCGATTTTCAGTGACGATCTGTCGATGGAAGCCGCACGGCAAGGCGGCACGCTCACGGAAGCCGCGAGCGCGGCACTGGAGGCCGGCTGCGACATGGTGTTGATCTGCAATCAGCCGGCTGAAGCGGAGAAGGTGCTCGACGAGTTGTGCTTTACGACGTCGAAGGAATCGCAGCAACGCATCAAGCGGATGCGTCCGTGCGGCAAGGCACTGGAGTGGAGCGCGCTGGTCGCGGAGCCGGAATATTTGCAGGCGCAAGCGCTGTTACGCAGTGCATTTGCAGGGTAATTTCCTTAATACGTTGGCCCTCTGGCCAACTGGCGGTGCGGGTAACGCGTCGGTCAAATAGAAAAGGGGGACGCCGAGGCGTCCCCCTTGTCGTTTTACGACGCCGCCTCACCAACTTCTACGGTGAGGCACCGCGCAGAGGTCAGTTCAACCGCATGCGCTGCAGTTTGTTGTACAGCGTCTTCGGACTGATCCCCAGTAACGACGCGGCGCGGTGCCGCGTGCCGCCGACTGCATCGAGCGTAGCGCGGATCAACATTTCCTCGACGTCCGCGAGTGGGGTTCCCACCGTGACCTGCACCCGGCTGCCGTTCAGATCGCGGCCGCCTCCCGAGCCGGATTCGTCGGCACGCAGCGATTCGATCACGTCGCCCGACGCTTGATACGCGCGACGCACGCGATCCTGCAACTCACGCACATTGCCAGGCCACTCATACGAGAGGCACTCGCGCAGGAAATTGGGTCCGATCTGCTTAGTCGCATCAACCACGCCGCGGGCGGTCGCTTCGCGATTGAGTTCATCAACCATGGCTTGCGCGAAGAGCGCGGCATCTTCGCCGCGTTCGCGCAGCGGTGGCAGCGCCACGGCGGCGGCTTCGAGACGTAGCGCGAGGTCCGCATGCAGGCTGCCATCGGCCACTGCGGCGCGAGGCGCCTTGCGCGTCGACGCAATCAGTCGGAAATCGGTCACCACCTGATGCGTCCCACCCACACGCATGAAGGTTTGCGAATCTAGTGCGCGTAGTAACGCTTCCTGCTGAGGACGCGGCAATTCAGCGATTTCATCAATGAAAAGCGTACCGCCGCTTGCCTGCTCGAAGAGCCCTTGTTCACGCTGCTCGGCGCCGTTGAATGCGCCCCGCTCATGACCGAACAGCACGCTGTCGAGCGAACCGTTGGCGCCGAGGCTCGCTGCCGTGCGGCAATCGAACATGACGAACGGCCCTTTGCGGCGGCGGCTCATTTCGTGGATCGTGCGGGCCGTCACTTCCTTGCCCGTGCCAGCCTCGCCGCTGATCAGGACGGCGGCTTCGGTCGGCGCGGTGCGTTCGATCATGTCGTACACATGCTGGATGGCGCCGCTTCTGCCGAGCATGGGGCCAAACCGGCCGAGCTGCCGCAGCGTGGCTCGGAGCGTCTGCACTTCCTCAGTCAACTCGTAAGGACGCGGAATACGTGCCAGCAGGCTGCGCAGGCGCGGAATGTTGACGGGCTTGAGCAGATAGTCCCAGATACCGTGCCGCAGACCTTCAATCGCGCTTTCGACCGTGGCGTTGCCGGTCATCACAATGACGGGCAACGCGCCGCCTGGCGGTTGGGCGGGCAGGTGCTGGAGCAGATCCAGTCCGCTGCCATCGGGCAGGTTCAGATCGACCAGCACGACATCGGGGATGAAACGCGTCAACGCGGCCCGCGCTTCGGCGAGGGTTGTCGCGGTGTCGACGGAGAAACCATCGGCGGCGAGGATCGCGGATAGTCCAGACAGGCTATTGGGATCATCTTCGACAATCAGGGCGTGTGGCATGGTGGCGGGCGCATTTTTCAGGTGGACGGGACCCCGCACTGCGCGTCAATGCCGCGACGCGTGGCTGAGGTGCAGCGACTGACGGGGTTCCTGACGGAACAACGCGTCGGGTAAGCGCAAATCAACGACGACTTCCAGCGAGAGCCTGGAGGTCGAAGGAGAATGCCTGCCGGCGAAACGTCAATCGGGTTCATCGGTTCTGTCTTTTGAAGTCTGTCTGTGTCTTGCAACAAAGAGCAAGTCGCAAGCGATGTGCCGTAACCCCGCGTAGCGCAGAGTCGGTGTGCGCGAGTTCCGGGCGATACATGGCTGGCATCACCTTGCGTGCGCTGTGACTTCTAGGCCCAGCAAGCCATAAAGCTTGCGCTGCGGCCGTCGAGCACGGCGCACTTCTTTGCACTCAGTGTCGCGTTGTGTCGAAGAATTGGTGCACTTCGCGTTCGGCTTCCTCACGAGTCTTGCCGTAGCGCTCCTGGATCAGGCCAGCGAGCTTGTCGACGCGACCCTCGGCTTTGGTCAGTTCGTCGTCGGTCAGTTCGCCCCAAGCCGTCTTGGCCCTTCCGATCATCTGCTTCCACTTGCCTTCCGCGATATCGTTATTCATGGCGTATCTCCGTGATGAAAAGAAGAAAAGGCCTGTAAAGGCCATCTTCCCTGACTAAAGCAGAGAATGTGCCATCAGCGATTACTTACATTTATCAAGGGTTTGCTTGCTGCGACCACGCGTCGTTACACGATGAGGACGGCAAAATCGAGAACACTACCGGTAAAGTTTTCCTTAACCATACACGGTCGCGAAAAAAAGAAAAAGCGCCCAAAAGAGGGCGCTTTTTTTCTGGCCGCCGCGCCCGCAAAGGATGCGAGGCGCAGGGTAGGCGGATCTGGCGATCCGCCGTGTTGCAGCGCTTATGCGCGGCTGCGGTATTCGTGCGTGCGGGTGTCGATTTCGATCTTGTCGCCGATGTTGCAGAACAGCGGCACTTGCAGTTCGAAGCCGGTGTTCAGCTTGGCGTTCTTCAGGACCTTGCCCGACGACGTGTCGCCCTTGACAGCCGGTTCCGTATAGATGATTTCACGGACCAGCGTGGTGGGCAGTTCGACCGAGATGGCCTTCTCGTTGAAGAACACGACTTCGCAAGCCATGCCGTCTTCGAGGTAGTGCAGCGCATCGCCCATCATTTCGGCTTCGACTTCGAACTGGTTGTAGTCGGAGTCCATGAACACGTACATCGGATCAGCGAAGTACGAGTACGTCACTTCCTTGCGCTCCAACTGGACAACGTCGAACTTGTCGTCGGCCTTGTACACCGATTCCATGCCTGCGCCGGTGAGCAGGTTCTTGAACTTCATCTTGACGACGGCGGAGTTACGGCCCGATTTGTTGTATTCGGCCTTTTGCACGACCATCGCGTCTGCGCCGATCATTACGACGTTGCCGGTGCGGAGTTCCTGTGCGGTCTTCATAAAACTGTCCTGTACGAAATAAATTGCTTCAACTGTGCTCAACGGCATACGGCGCAAGCGGCCCGTCACCTTCCGATAACTGCTCTTTACCCTCACCGGGCGCGTACACGAGTGGCGCCGATGCCTGCGATGCACCCGTATCGACCAAAGCCGCACCGTGTATGGAACCTCCGATGCAACTGCCGTTACAACACGCGCCGTTAGTACACGCGCCGTTAATATACGATTTAGCCGCTGGGTTTACCGCTGCCATCGTGCCGCGCTTGCGTCGTCGGCCGTTGGATAACCGCTTATTTTAACTGACTTTTTGCGAAATCGGCCAGATTTCCCGCGAGGTCGCCCAGTGCCGCCAGTTCCCGCGCCCAATCTGTCGCACGTCGCTCGAAGACCGTACGATGGCGCTGAAAATCTGCCCAGTCCGGCAGACCGGTGCCGTTCCAAGCGTGCCAAAAGCGCGCCAGCGCCTTACGGGCGTCTCCGGGAAGACGGCGGCCGTAGTGTTCAAGGGCGGCATCGAGCTTCGGCAGATGGGCGTTGTCAGCTTGCGGGTAGATGTGCCAGACGAAGGGACGTGCGGCCCACTGTGCTCGCACGAACGAATCCTCTCCGCGCACAAAGTTGACGTGGCTGGCCCAGAGGAGCGCGTCGTAGCTGGGCTGGTCCGTGAACGCCAAAGCGTGGGCGCACAGGTTGCCACGTTCAGCGTGCGAACCTGCCGCAAATGAGGACACGCCAAAAAACCGCGCGAGTGCCCCTGAAATGCGCCCTTCGGGTACCAGCAGCACGACTGGAGCAGTGGCATCGCGCCATTGCTCGAGCAGGCTGTCGACGGCGGGATTCTCGTAGGCGAAAAGTGAAATGACCGTCGCGTCAGCGCCGGGCGCGGCTGCGCCGGTTGCCTGGCGCCACCACGCGTCGCGCGTTTGCGGCGAGGTTTCGAAGGCGGCACGCGCGGCGTCCAGATGACGCTCCTTGAGCACACCGCCCGTTCCCTCGCCGAGGCCGGGAAAGAAGAACGTCTTGGTCAGCGCATGACGCGGGTGGGGCGAGCGGCGCAGATGGAAGTCCGCGACCCAGTCCTCGGCGCTCAGATACTCGAGATTCAGCCAGACGGGCTCCTCCTCGCGGCGGGCCATGGCGGCGACGTACGCGTGCGGCAACTCGCAGCCAAACGCTTCGATAACGACATCGGCCACCTCCAGCGTCGCGCCCGCGCGCGGCGGCTCGCGCCAGTGTTCGATGACGATACCGCTTACGGCCTGACGGCTGCGATCAAGATCGAGCGTTGGGCAAAGCTTCTGGAAAGCGTGCAGATCGTCGACGAAAATGCGTACCTGCCAGCCGTGTTCGCTCGCCAGTTGGCGGGCGAGTCGCCAGCACACGCCGATATCGCCAAAGTTGTCGATCACCGCGCAAAAGACGTCGGCGGCGACCAGACCTCGCTGCGCTGATGGTGCTGCCACGCTCATAAATTTGATCCTGATAATCCCTCGGAAGGGCGGTCGCTTCCGGAAGTGTTGGGCAGTTATGTGTCGCGAGACAGGTCGCTGGAAGATCGACCGCAGCGATAATCCAGGAGCCAGACTGGCCGATAGGGTCAACAAGTGAACCGCTGATAAACCTCGCTAGCAGTGTAGAGCCAAATGTCGCTCGGGCTCTAGCCAAAAGGCACGCGGCCAGTTAGTCCACCCGGAACTCGGGTTACGTCGTTCAAGCGGCTCCGTGGAACAAGCGGGACCCGTGCTGCTTCATCCAGATTGTCACCGGCAAGTGCACGTTGGAAGCATTGCTGTCACCAGCCCGGTTTCGCCATAAACTTGACGGGACCTTGATAAGGTAACTTTTGACGTAGACTTGTGCCGTTTGCGGGAGTAACTCGCACATCCGGTTCTTGGGGGAGCTTCTACTAGAGAAAGCTGGGGCTTCCCAACAAGCATTCATCCAGTCTCCGCGTGAATCCAGACGCGGTGCTCAGTCCGATCCTGCATGACCGACTCCGAAGTTCCAGACACCTTCGAGCCCAAAAAAGTGCTCGCCCAATTGCCGCATCTGCCCGGCGTTTACCGTTACTACGACGGGCAAGGCGCCGTGCTCTACGTGGGCAAGGCTCGCGATTTGAAAAAACGCGTCTCCAGCTACTTCACGAAGACGCTGCTCTCGCCACGCATTGCAATGATGGTGACGCGCATTGCGCGCATCGAGACGACGGTCACGCGCTCCGAGGCCGAGGCGCTGCTGCTCGAAAACAACCTGATCAAGGCGCTGGCGCCGCGTTACAACATCCTGTTTCGCGACGACAAGTCGTACCCGTATCTCAAACTGACGGGGAATACGTTCCCGCGCATGGCGTACTACCGTGGGTCGGTTGACCGCAAAAACCAGTACTTCGGACCCTTTCCGAGTGCATGGGCGGTACGCGAAAGCATTCAGATCCTGCAACGCGTATTTCAGTTGCGGACTTGCGAAGACTCGGTGTTCAACAACCGCACGCGGCCGTGTCTGCTGCATCAGATTGGCCGTTGCACGGCGCCGTGTGTAGGCGCGATCAGCGAAGAGGACTACGCGCGGGATGTCGCCAATGCGTCGCGCTTCCTGCTCGGGCGGCAAAGCGAAGTGATGAAGGAGCTCGAAGAAAAGATGCACGCGTTTGCTGCGGAGCTCAAATTCGAGCAGGCCGCGGCGGTGCGCAACCAGATGAGCTCATTGTCGACGGTGCTTCATCAGCAGGCAATTGAGGTGGGCAGCGACAGCGACGTCGACATTCTTGCGGTGGTTGCGCTGGGTGGCCGCGTGTGCGTGAATCTGGCGATGGTGCGCGGCGGACGCCATCTGGGCGACAAGGCGTATTTCCCCGCGCACGTCGAAAGCGCACTGACCATCGACGAAGGTGGACTCGACGAGGATGATGCAACGGGCGCGCTCACGGCCGTGGTCGAACAGGGATTGCGTGCGGCGCGTGATGAGACGTCGGTGATGCCGGCACGGGGTTCGACAGAAGACGATGACGGGTTAGACGCGCTGACGCTCGCAGAGGCGATGCCGCCCGAGTCCGATGATGCGGATGAGATCGGCGAAACGCCCAACGACGTGGATGACGTGGATGAGCCCACGAGCGCCGCCGATACCTCGGTTGACGATCAGGCCGTCGAGAACCCAAGTGCTCAAGGGACGAGCAAGGGCTCACGTCGGCGCGCGAACGGCATTGAGTCTGAAGTGCTGGAGGCGTTCATCGCACAGCACTATCTGGGCAATCGTGTACCGCCGGTGCTGGTGGTGAGTCACGCGCCGGCCAGTCGCGAGCTGGTCGATCTGCTGATCGAACAGGCCGGCCACAAGGTCAGTTTGTTGCGCCAGCCGCAAGGTCAAAAGCGGGCGTGGCTTGCCATGGCCGAGCAGAATGCACGGCTTGCGCTGGCGCGGCTGCTATCTGAGCAAGGCTCGCAGCAATCCCGCACGCGGGTGCTTGCGGACACGCTGGGCCTCGAATGTGACGATCTTGCGCATCTGCGCATTGAATGCTTCGACATTAGCCATACGATGGGCGAAGCGACACAGGCGTCGTGCGTGGTGTATCACCATCACAAGATGCAGTCGTCGGAATACCGGCGCTACAACATCACTGGCATCACACCCGGGGACGACTACGCGGCGATGCGTCAGGTACTGACGCGCCGCTATGAAAAGATGGTGGCGCAGGCCGCCGCCAACGCCGCCGATGAAGCCGCCGCGCAGGTTGCCGACCCCGCGCCTGGTGCGGCGGGCACCGACAGTAGTGAGGCGCCCGAGCCTGCTGCGGGCGGCATCCTGCCGAACATTGTGCTGATCGATGGCGGTAAAGGGCAGGTTGAGATTGCGCGCCAGGTATTCACTGAAGTGGGTCTCGATTGCGGAATGCTGGTCGGCGTGGCGAAGGGCGAAGGGCGCAAGGTCGGGCTTGAAACCCTCATCTTCGCGGATGGCCGGGCGCCGCTCGAACTCGGCAAGGAGAGCGCCGCATTGATGCTGGTCGCGCAGATTCGCGACGAAGCGCACCGGTTTGCGATTACTGGAATGCGCGCAAAGCGCGGCAAAACGCGTCAGACGTCGCGTCTCGAAGAACTCGAAGGAGTGGGAGCGAAGCGGCGTCAACGTCTGCTCGCGCGGTTTGGCGGACTGCGCGGCGTGGTGGCGGCGAGCATCGAAGATCTGGCGAGCGTCGAAGGTATCTCGCAGGCGCTGGCAGAACAGATTTACCGGCAGCTACACTAAGGGCGCCACGAGAGGAGCGCGCGCTGCCGTCGCGCCTCGCTCGCCACATGGCAAGCGGGTGACGCGGCCTGGGCGGTGCAAAGGACGCGATACCGACCCATTGCCATCCTTCCCCGGTCTGCTCGCGCTTCCAGACACCTGTTTGGCGGCTGTTTGCTTGTGGCACGCCTAATGACACGGCACAATTGCATCTCCCTTGTCAGACGCTGCGCCTGCCCATGCCGTTTAATTTTCCGATTTTCCTGACGTGGCTGCGGATCGTGCTGATTCCGCTCGTCGTCGGCGTGTTTTATTTGCCTGACATGATGATGAGCCCCGCGCACCGCAATCTGGCAGCCGCGACGGTGTTCATCCTGGCCGCGTTGACAGACTGGTTCGACGGCTATCTGGCCCGTAAGTGGAACCAGACCTCGGCGTTCGGCGCATTTCTCGATCCGGTGGCGGACAAGCTGATGGTGACGGCTGCGCTGCTCGTGCTTGTGCAACTGGCACGCATCGATTCGGCGATTGCGTTGATCATCGTTGGCCGCGAGATTGCCATTTCGGCCTTGCGCGAATGGATGGCGCAGATCGGCGCGTCGAAAAGCGTCGCGGTGAACTCGCTGGGCAAATTCAAAACGGTGTGCCAGATGGTCGCGATTCCGATGCTGCTGTTCTACGGCCCATTGCCGCTCGCGCCCGGTTTCGCCATCGACACGCGTGTGTGGGGCATCTGGCTGATCTTGCTCGCGGCGTTCCTGACCATCTGGTCGATGCTCTATTACATGAAGCTCGCGTGGCCGCAGATTCGTGAGCGGGGCGGGATCGTGTGAGCGGAAATTGTCCCGAAAAAGACCTGCGTGAAAGGGGTTGACACGTTTCGGTGCTTTCTACATAATCTCGTTTCTCCGGTGCACGCAGTTCTACGCAACGGGGTGCAGTGAGGTAGTAATCAGTAGCAAAACGCGGGAGTAGCTCAGTTGGTAGAGCGCAACCTTGCCAAGGTTGAGGTCGCGAGTTCGAGCCTCGTCTCCCGCTCCAGATTTTGAAGCGGCGTTTTGTGTGGTGTAGTGAAGAAGTAACGTAGTAGCAGAACGTTGTAAAGCAGGACCATGCGGGAGTAGCTCAGTTGGTAGAGCGCAACCTTGCCAAGGTTGAGGTCG
>FTKM01000018.1_pt2 | contig 15310 bp, 11 predicted proteins | sample 1658051 | NCBI WGS metagenome assembly FTKM01 (sample SAMEA3914794, study PRJEB12502) | metagenome | biome: forest; material: soil | place: Canada | collected 2011-07-05 | depth 0.1 m | reverse complement strand
GCTAGTTGCCCCTGGACCAGGTTAGCGGCCGCAGGGACGACGCCAGTAGTGGTATTGCGTATGTGCAGTACCTTGGCTACCATTGTCGTCCCCTGGGATTAGCTACCCGTGTAAGAACCCTCGTCCACCGTTAATACCGTGGTATCGACGGAGAACACCCCACCAGCAGACAGCAAACCGGTGCCAGCTTCAGCTAGCCCTAGCTGAGTAGTCGAGGCCACTGGAAGGTTAGCCGCGGGAACCGTGGCCAACCAAGTAGGAAGCCCTGTGCTACCTGTAGTCAGAACCAGGTTGTTACCTGCAGAAGCTCCCAACTGTGCCGAGGCAAATGTACCGCTGGTGATGTCAGAAGCAACTATGGTAACAACTCCAGTCTTACCATTGACCGAAGCCACTGCATCGGAGGTGTCGACGGTAGTCCAACCAGTAGCACCTTCACTGATAATCCAATCGCCAACACTGAACGTCAACAGCGTACCCGACGGCGGGGTGTACGTACCGTTTGCAGAGGCGATATAGTAGTAGCCTTTATTGCCCGAGGCAGCAGCCGGAAGGGTCGTCGTCCCAGGTATAAACATACCCTGGAAGTTGACCCCGCCAAGAATAGCATCCGGCAAGTTAGCGGTCGGAATCTTGGCGTTGGCATCCAGAGGAGCTACACCGTTTGCTGCATTTATTGACGTGGTGGCCACTGCACCAATTAAGGCTAATGCCGCAGCCGCGCTGGACGCAGTAAACAGTCCAGAACCTACAGCCGTTGCACCTAACGAGGTAACAGCCGATGCCGCAGTTGATGCCGCAAACACCGCAGAGCCTACAGTCGAGGCTCCTAGGATGGTCAACGCACCTGATGCTGAGGTCGCGGTGAACAGGCTATCACCGACAGTACCTGACCCTAATGCCGCTCTTGCAGTGGTAGCCGACGTTGCGGTGAACACTGAAGAACCAACAGTCGAAGCTCCCAGATCCGAGGGTACCAGGGTAACGGCACCCGATCCATTAGGTGACTTACTGTTGACTGAGGTTACAGTACCGACCACGGCACCTGACGAGGAAGCAAATGTTGCCACCGTCCCGTCCGAGGCCAAGATAAACAGCTTCTTATCTGTGGTATTGATTGCAATCTGACCAGCAACGAGTTCAGCGGCTTGCGGTACCTTGCCAGCCGTGGCATTGCGCAGATGTAAAAGTTTTCCACTCATAATAGTTCTCCATTAATTACCAACGTAACTACCTTCATTTGTTTCATTTGCTACCAATTCCCAACCACCACTATTCCGAGCATACGCGTTACCATCTATAGGCGCGTCTACCACGAAAGCCGTCATTGCATTTAACGGTGAGGAGAGTAACACCAGATACATGTCTGAGGCTGCCGCAGGTGTAGTTAAAACAATTCCCGTAGGTCCTACAGTGTACTGAGTCAGTGCCACCCCGTTGCGTGTTATGTGTACGGTTGCTATACCTACCGTACCTATGGGTAGGAGATTGTCTCCTGCGTTCGGTGTACATAGAAAGGCGTTACTGACACCGAATAACTGATTACATATAGTCTGGTAGTCGATTAGAAACTGCCACCTACTCTTGGCCGCGACGTATTGGTAGGCGCCCGGTACATAGGTACCCACAGTAGTGGTTAACACCACGTTAGGGGTCGTGGTCGGACTAGTAGGAATAGCGTCGACCGTAGGTGAGGTGGTCGCGGTTTGCATACCATTAGCCTGTACCAATGTATAAGGCAGGAAGAGGTTGACGGTCATGTAACCTCCTACCTTTAGGCTTTGCTACGTTGGGTAACGTGAAAGTTGAGTTGTCGGTCGACGATGGACAAAACGTGGCCATTGCAGCCACTATCGTCTTTGTTGAGTGGGTTGGGCTCCTGGACAGGGTCCCTGGTGTGGTATAGCATTCTAACCTCCAAATAAAAGTTGAACAAGCCTAGCCCGAACTGGGGCTAGACCTATCCTAGGTACTACTGGTGTACAGCTCTATTAAATTGCCTACGAGGGAGTAAACCAAACTATGCGCTGCATGGGCTTGGCAGGCGCAAGCGTAGTAGCTGCTGATACCTCCAGAACTACAGACCCGACATTAGATCCATAAGGTAAGACAGCACTAACTTCCAACGTAACCGAGTTAGTGTATGCCATTATGAACCCTGCTGAGGACACCTCCATGACCACGTTGTAGTCCTGGACGTTGGTCGGCGGCGTTACCATAACCTGGGCGGTTAAGGTTTTCAATTTCGCCGTCGGCTTTTGGCTAACCAGTAGCTGCTTGTTTATAACCTGACCCTTTGCCCCTGGGGGTATTGGGTTTGGTTTCAACATCACCTGCTCTGCCATGGTCAGTAACCGCGATGCCCCGGCTGCCTGCAGCATCACCTGCTCTGCCATGGTTACCAATTTAGCCGGAGCTGGCACTTTCAGCAGCAAGGTTTTGGCCGCGGCCTGTGCCTTAACTGTAGTAGCCATGAGAATTCTCCTTAGCTAATATGGTTGAGCGCTACATTAGCTGCTGAGGCGGCCGCCAAGGTCCAGGGAACATTCCCATTAGGGTTAGTTGAATAGATATTCGAGGCGTAGGTCGGGGTTGCAGTTGTCAGTGACTGGTTCGTACCATCTGATTCCGTTCCACCGCTGACTAGTCCTACGTTAGCAACAACAGTACCAGTTCCAGTATTAGACAGATAACCTTCTACCTGAACAGCCTTGACTGTGTATCCGGTTACTGAAACCGCCGTAGTACCGTAAATATCCTTATCCCCTGCGTTAGCCGATGATACGTAGTTCCCTGAATTAGAGGACAGGGACGTAGTACCCGATGACAACGAATTACTAACCGCTGTACCGGTTTTAACCCACTGAGCCTGGACATCGGTTACAGGCGCCTCAACCACAATCGACACCGGCCCCAGCGGACCAACTAGCCCAGTTCCGTCCTGTAGCGTGAAATACATGTCGTCTACAGCCGTGAATCGTGCTCCGCGACCCAATGTCAGAATAATTACCGAAGTCGTATCTGTCGTAGTCGTAAACGCCCGTGCTGCGGCACTTGTTAGTGCCAGAGTACCATCCACGTATAGATTGGTAGTGAAAGCGTTTGCTGTTCCCCCAACGGATGTAGCGACTATTTCAAAATAATGACTTCCCGGCGCAGACAACGCGGGTAACGTAGCTTCATACGATGTCGTGGTATATGATAGTCCCACTGTACGGGTCGCCCCTGAAACCGCATTCACTCCGACGCAAAACATTCCGGTGACCGCTGTCCACGTACCACCACTTACGGGAGCGGTAGTGGACCCCATAACTCCGGGAGCATAGAAAGCGTAGTTTGTGGCTGGGGCAATTTCTGCACCCTCCTGAACATACTGAGTTTGATAGTTCGTCACGCCGTCTGGCGTTGTGGCTATCACGCCGTTGGTAGAATCAGAGAACAGGACATAGCGACTTCCGTCATAAAGCGATGACCGCCAATCTGTTCCTGCTACGCCGACAGGAAGGATATGACCTCCGGTCTCCGTCCAGGTCACTCCGTCAGGCGATGTTACTATGTGACCGGACTGGCCGTGGGCCATAAATTGGGTTCCAGTCCACCAAACATCCAGCATGCCCACGGTTGAATAACGCTGGGTAGCAGTGATAGATCCAGTCGGGGCTACTGGAGTTCCTGCAGCACCTGTATTAGGGAACGACCATAGTCCGTTGGTAGATGCGATAACCCAATTATTTGATGACGGACTATAAGCAATATCGACAACGGCTCCGGCACTCGCATTTAAAGTAGCCAACGACCACGCGCCTGTCGTATTCAACGCCGAGTTCGATGCCGTTGCCGAAGTAACATATGAGTTTCCAGCCACAGACGAGTACAAGGGAAAAACTACTAGCCCAGATATTAAATGAGGTTTAGAGCTGGCATTTAGCCCGGTTAACGCGGAGACCAGTGTCATGGTTCCGCCAAGGGTTCCAACGTATAGTCCGCTATTCGATCCCGCCACACCATTTGTGCCAATCATAACAGCGTGTGGATAGGTAGCATTCCCCGTTGCAGTGGCGCTCCCCAAGATCGTTGTTGAGCTCCCAGATGTTGCTAAAACCTGAGTTGTCCACGATACGCCCAAGTTATTCGTATAATACACAGCCAGAGAACTTGTGCTACCTGTTACCCGTACGACTGCTATCAAACCAGAACCCATATATGCGATGCTTGCAGATGAATCCAATCCACCAGGCGGTTGTGACGAAGTAACACTCCAGTTAATTAGGTCAGTCGAGTAAGCTACCTGATAAACCCCACCACTAATCCGAATTGCCCAGTAATTAGTTCCGTCAAAACATGATTGATTAGGATTTGCAGTACTTCCGCTCGCATACGAACTCTGCACGCCACTGTTGAACCTGGCGTTGAATCCGTAGCTGAAGCCACCTGCCAAGTAAGCCTGATTGATAGTTATACCTGTGTTGTAGTATCCTATATCAGGAGCCCCCGTCGCACCTGGAACAGCAGCCGACGCGGAACCTGCACCCAAAGACCTCATTGAGGTTCCGGCTACTGCCGAAAAGGATGGAGCTAGGGCCGCTTGCACCTTAGAGGGCGCCGTTACCCATCCCTGCGTACGGAAGTCCGTATCGTCTCGCATGGACTCAAAGCCCTGCATAAGCTTTAATGTCATTTATCTATACTCCTTCCTAGCTTTGGTTTTCGTTACACCACGTGGTTGACCGTCATCTTTGAGGCAACAACGGCCGCATTAGTCCACGGTATGTTGCCGTTTGGATCTAGCTGGAGAACCTGCGTAGCGTAAGTGTTGCTGAGCCCAAGTGTCACGTTGGCACTATCAGATTCTGTGGTGCCGCTTATCACGCCGATGTTAATAACCGGAGCGGTTGCTGAGGTGCGGATACCTACGGCCTCAAGTTGAACTGCCCTAGCCGTATATCCGGTAGGGAGGGCATCCGTCGAGGTGTAAATATCCTTGTCACCGGCGCTTGCCGACGTTAGGTAGTTGGCAGTCTGCGAGGAAGCCGCTTGGTTATTAACCGACAACGAGTTAGAGGCCGCGGTACCAACCTTGGCCCACTGGTCCTGTACATCAGTTGTCGGACGACGCGCAATGATATTGATTTGACCCAGTTGACCAGATTGTCCTACTCCATCATTGACGGTGAAATACATGTCGTCATATGCAACAAAATCATTTCTACGCGACAGCACGATCATCAGAAGACTTGTCGTGTCACCAGTTCCTACGAGCGCCAGACTCGTGTAGGTAGCTGTAAGAATTCCATCCACATAAACGGTAACATTGAACGTATTAACCGTCGAAGTTGGTGTGAAGACCATCTCGTAGTAATGGCCGTACGTTGTCGCCACCGAAACGTTGAACGACGCCAGATTTGTTGTCGCTCCTGTGGAGGCCACGATGCTACACACGCCAGCACTCGGAGTTCCAACGTTCAGTGCGAAGAAGGTGGCGTTTGCCGTCCACAGTCCCGTAGTTGCATTCGGAGCCGTACCCGAATATATTCCGTAGATACCAGCATTGTTCGAGGGAGAACCGCGCGCTGCATCCTGAATATACTGAGAGGCATAGTTCGTTGCTAGATCAGGAGTTGTCGCAATCACCCCGGTACTCGAATCCGTGAACAATACATACCGAGAGCCGTCGTTAATCATGCAACGCCAGTCGTAACCGGACGTACCCACCGGAAGAATGTGTCCCGCGCTCTCTGTCCATGTAATTCCGTCTGGTGAAGTGATGATGTGACCGGATAAGCCCACGGCTATGTTCTGCGTGCCGACATACGTGATTGCTAGTATGCCAACTGTGGAGTAACGTTGCGTTAACGTCGGAGTACCAGTCAGTGCTACAGGTGTACCTGCGGCCCCTGAATTTGGCGTCGTGTAAATCCCGGTCGTTGTAGTGATTACCCACAGATTCGAAACCGGATTGTACGCGATATCTGTCGGCAGTATGCTTGTCGTTGCGGTCGCCCACGCAGCCGACGTATTCAGTGCTGAACTAGAAGCAGTCGCTGTGAAGATCTGACCTGCCGAAGTTCCGAAAACAATCAATCCACCCACGATGCGCGGACGAAAACACATGAGGGCGCTCGTTCCAGAGGTAAGGCCCCCAACCACCGTCATTGTTCCGCCCAGCGTACCGACCGCTACGGTAACTGCGTTTCCCGTTATGGACGTGGTAAGAATTACGGCGTGGGGGTACGTCGAATTTCCAGTTGCGATACCCGCGCCGGTTACATTAGAACTCGAACCTGTAGTAAGGATGGTCTGAGTACCCCAAGAGGCACCGATATTACTCGTGTAATAAACGTTCTGTGCGGCTGTAGACGTATTTGAGCGAATGACTGCGACAACACCCCCGCCCATATACGAGACACTCGCGTACGCGTCGAGCGACGTTGGTTGTGTTGGCGTAACGGTCCAGTTAATCAAATCAGTTGACGTTGCCAGATTATACGTGCTACCGATTAGCTGAATCGCCCAGTAGCGCGTTCCGTCGAAGCATGCTTGCATCGAGTACGTACTATTTCCACTACCGTATGACGTTGCTACGCCACTATTAATCTTCGCGAATGACCCAAACGTAAATCCACCTGCTGTCCAAGCCTGATTGACTGTTACTCCAGTATTAAAAACACCCGGATCAGGCGCGCCAGAAGAACCTGGCAACCCACCAGGGGCGGCGTTACCCGGCCCGATGGTATGCATGCTCGTACCAGACACTCCGGTGCCCGCCGCAGGCACATAACCTGTTCTTATAGGGCTTACCCCAGTCCACCCCTGTGTACGGAAATCCGAATCGTCTCGCATGGTTTCAAAACCCTGCATATACTTAAGCGTCATATATACCTCTTGTTTAACTTGGTGTGAACCACACTATGCGTTGCATCGGCTTGGCAGGCGCAAGCGTAGTAGCTGCCGAAACTTCCACAACCACTCCATATTGATCTGCACCATAGGGAAGTCCTGCGGATACCTCAAGCACAACATCATAACCGGTAGCGGGAATAAATCCTGCGGACGATGCTTCAAGAACCACACCGTAGTCAATAGTATTAGTCGGTGGTATTGTTAGCACCTGCTCGGCCAGGGCCCAGGCCCCTGCTTGTGGTGGCGCCTTGACCATGAGGGTCTTAGCGACCGTCAAGGTGTTCGCTGCAGGTATCACTTGCATTAGCACCTGCTCGGCGACTGCATATGCCGACGGTATTCCCACAGCCTGGATCATTGTGGTTTTAATTACCGACTGGGTCTTGGCCGCGGGAAGCTGTGTAACTAATACCTGCTCTGCAAGGGCCAATGACTCAACTGGATTAGCCATCGGGAATCTCCTTAGCTAATATGGTTTATCACTGGTTCGGAGGCATCTGCCGCGGTATTAGTCCACGTGATACTACCATTTGGATCTTTGGCATAAATCTGAGAAAGATAGGTACCAGTAACACTGGCCACTGTCAAATTTGTACTATCAGATTCAGTACCGCTGCTTAGAAGACCTAGGTTCACCACCGGTGATCCGGTTGTTGTCTTGGAGAATGTAGCCTCTACCTGAACAGCCTTAACTACGTATCCCGAAGGAGTGGATCCACTTGTTCTGTAGATATCCTTATCCCCTGCGTTGGACGAGGTTATATAGTTGGCAGGATTGGACGACAGCGCAGGGCCTGCTACGGACAACGAGTTAGAGGCCGCGGTACCAACCTTAGCCCACTGAGCCTGTACATCAGTAGCCGGGACCTCGGCTACCATAGACACGGGACCTAACACACCTGAGGGCGCTACCCCATCGGTCAGCGTGAAATACAAATCATCGTAAGCCACAAAGCTTCCAGTGCGAGACGGTACTAATATCATTAGGGAGGTAATGTCGGTGACCGCTGATCCCATAAGCCGACCAACGGTATCTGACAACAACAATGCACCATCTACGTACAAACTAATTAAAAACGTGTTTGGTGTAGAAGTTGCGACCCCTACCAGCTCATAATAGTGTTGAAGTGGGGTTGTTGGGACTGAACCGGTCTTCAAATCACCAGCTGGTTCGTTTCCGTCTACTCGATAGTACATGGTGAGGGGTCGTGCCCCTGCCGATGCTGCTCCAGGTACAATAACTAATCCATATATGTTGGCTGTCCACAAACCTGTCGCTGACGCAGGTGGGGTTCCAGAATAAACTCCGACAGCACCGCAGGCATTGGTTCCATTGCGATTTTCTGCTCCGTCAGCAATATATTTCGCCTGGTAGCCTATTACTCCGTCTGTGGTCGTTGCGATCACTCCACTTGTACCATCTGCAAAAAGTACGTACTTTGCACCGTCATAAATTGAACAGCGCCAATCCGTTCCTGACACGCCAACCGGAATAATGTGCCCACCACTTTCTACCCAGGTTATACCATCCGTAGACGTTACGATATGCCCGGATACGCCAGTTGCTACAAATTTTGAGTTCGTTACCCACAGGTTCGTTATACCGACCGTCGAATATACCTGAGTTACCGTCACAGCGCCGGTAGGTGCAACTGCCGTTCCAGCAGAACCAACATTCGCGAAAGTATAAATACCAGAGGTACATGCTAATGCCCAAAGATTGGCTGTTGGACTGTACGAGATATCCATTACCCCCGCACCGGTCGTCGTAGTCGCAGTTGACCACGCTCCCGCAGTATTCAGTGATGCATTACTTGCCGTTGCGGAAAAAATCGCACACGATCCTGAGCTTGTTGAGAACGCAAAGTTTAGAAGACCTCCGTTGCTGCGCGGTCGGAATACCGCGTACGGCGAACTGCTGCTACCGCTTCCACTCACAACAGAGGTCATCGTTCCGCCAAGTGTCCCAACATATAGGTTGTAGCCAACCGTTGAGAACATAAACATAGCGTGCGGATAAGTTGCGTTACCTGTTGCTATTCCGATACCGAACGTTACCGAGGATGATACCACCCCAAGCACTTGGGACGACCAAGAAACTCCTTGGTTCGAGGTGTAATAGACGGTATATGAGTTTGTTGCCGACGTTGATCGTGCAAGCGCCACCACACCACCACCCATGTACGAAAGTGCAGCGTATCCATCTATAGCAGCAGGTACCGAACTAACTGGAGTCCAATTGCTCAAATCCGTTGAAGTCGCAATCGAATATACAGCACCTGAAAGTTGAATTGCCCAATACCGAGTTCCGTCGAAACAGGCTTGACAGTTATTTGCAAAAGTACCAGCACCGTAAGACGTAACTATACCGCTATTGAAACTTGCGTTAAACCCTAGAGCAAAACCACCTGCCAACCACGCTTGGTTAACGGTAATACCTGTGTTGTAATAACCCAAGTCGGGAGCACCTGCTGCACCAGTAGTTGCCGTCGAAGCTGAACCTGCACCGATAAGTTTCATCGAGGTCCCAGCCACCGAAGAAATTGATGGTGGAAACCCCGCCTGCATTTTTGTTGGGGCTTGAATCCAACCTTGTGCGCGAAAATCGGTGTCGTCGCGCATGGACTCAAAGCCTTGCATAAGTTTTAGCGTCATACTGGGCCTCTTGTTTAGCTGACGTGATTGTTAACTATCTGTGTTGCCAAAACGGTGGTGTTAGTCCAGGCCTTACTGCCGTTCGGATCCTTCTCTAAAATCGTAGAAGTGAATACCGGTGTGGCTGACGCTACGGTGAAGGCTGTTCCATCCGATTCAACCCCGCCGCTAGAGATACCTAGGTTTACCACGGGAGCCGAAGCGCCTGTACGTGCAAAATAGCCCTCAACTTGGACGGCCTTGGCAGCATACCCGACGGGCAGTGTATCAGCCGAGGTGTAAATATCCTTATCCCCTGCGTTTGAGGACGTTAGGTAATTCGTTTGATTGGATGATACTGCTAGCTGGGCTACCGACAACGAGTTAGAGGCCGCGGAGCCGTTCTTAACCCACTGGTCCTGTACATCGGTTCCAGGTCTGCGGGCAACAATACTAACTGGGCCTAATGCTCCAGACAAACCTAGACCGTCTATGACGTTGAAGTACATGTCATCCCACTGGCTAACGTTCTGTGTTCCAGGGATGGCAAAAAACGGCATACTGGTTGTATCTGTTGTTGGTGCAAATTGAAACGCGGAGTCCGTGTACTGCAACGTTCCGTCTACGTATAACGTGAAGGTGAACTGATTTGTCGTACCGGCGTTCTTGGTATATACAAACTCATAGTAGTGTGTTGCCTGGGCCCGTGTAACAACTCCAGTAGCAACAGTTATCGTTTTGGCTGCGGAAATACTGGTACCGACTACCTCCAGCGCTAAGTAAGCCGTTATACTCCCCGACGATACTGCCTGCGGACTCAACACGTATGCCTTAGTTCCCAGAACGTATGCCGCTGCCGAGGTCAAGGGAATTGCAGGAATTGCACTTACAGGATACACAACGATACCGTTAGCATCAGTTGTACCGCCTGCGGAGAATACTTTGTCAGCGGTGTACTGGCATTGGTAGTTGCTGACACCATCAGGCGTCGTGATAACACAGCCGGTGGTCGCGTCAGTAAAGATCACGTACTTCGAACCATCATAGATCGTGGTCAGGTAATCGTAGTTGGCAGTACCTACCGGCAGAATCTTGGCCCCCGCCTCGGTCCAGGTGATACCATCCGGCGAGGTAACCACGTGACCTGACAGACCGATGCCCACCATAACGGTGCCATTCCAGAACACATTCTGGATGCCAACCGTAGAATAGCGGCGTGTTAGTGTCACCGCTGCGGTAGGGGCTACCGGTGTACCTGCAGCACCTGTGTTAGGGAACGTGGCAATACCTGACGGGTCTGCAACTACATACAGGTTTGATACAGGGTTATACGCAATATCGCTGGAGTTGGCATTCAACCCGCCCCACGAGGTCCATGCGCCAGCGGTGTTGAGTGACGCATTCGACGCCGTAGCAGTGGCTGTGGTACCTGCACCGTTAAAGGCGAATATGATTCCGCCAATAATCTGCACTCGCATACTTGGAAGATACAGCGTTGACGTAGCCATCGAGTTGACCAATGTCATCGTTCCACCTAGGGTCCCAATGTATACTCCACACGCTGTTCCATTAATCGCCGTAGCAAAAACTACTCCGTGTGGGTACGTAGGATTACCGGTTGCAAATGCCTTACCGAGTGCGGGACCGCTGCTCTGTGTACTGAGAGTCTGGGTAGACCACGAAGCACCATTGTTATTCGTGTAATAAACGTTCTGCGCGGTTGTTACTGCCCGAATACAGCAAGCAACCACCCCGTTTCCCATGTAAGCCAGGCTCGTGGTGTTAGCCATTGCAATCGGCGGCTGCGATGGAGTGACCGTCCACGTCTTTAAATCAGGCGAGGTCGCAAGGTTGTAGGCTGATCCATTGTATTGAAGTGCCCAGTATTTTGTGCCGTCGAATATAGCAGCATCATTCAAAATCTGCGAGCTGGCTCCATATGTCAATGAGTTACCGGTGCCCAGATTCGAACGCGCCGAAATTCCGAAAGCAAATCCACCCGCGGTCCACAGCGAGTTGATAGCCAGGCCCGGACAGAATCCAAACGACGACGGAGCACTAGAGGTCGAGAAAGGAAAGTCCGTGTGATCGGTGTTAGCCGGTGTTAGCTGCGACACACCAAAGCCGCCGGTTCCTGTGCTAGAAGGTGATACTACCGACGACACGCCGGTCCAGTACGTATAACCTCGGGTACGCAAGTCTGAATCTTGACGGCACGTTTCGAATCCGTCCATTGTTTTAAGTGTCATCTTTAATTCCTCAACTTGGGTTGAACCAAACTATGCGCTGCATTGGTTTCGCTGGAGTTAGGGTCGTAGCCGCCGAAACTTCCATCACTACGTTGAAATTCTGTGCGTCAAACGGTATGCCTGCGGAGACCTCAACTACAACGCCATAGGCATTCGCCGGAATCAAGCCTACTGCTGCTACTTCCATCACAACACCGTAGCCCTGCGTGTTAGTCGGAGCTATAGCCATAACTTGGCGAGCATAGCTATTCGACTTGACCGCCGAACTCTGTATTAGCATTACCTGCCGTGCTACAGCTTGTCCTTTCGCGGCAGCACTCTGAACCAGTAGCACCTGCCGCGCTGCGGCTTGACCATTAACGGGATTAGCCATGTAAGCCTCCCGTTTATGATGTGTGGTTCAGCACGAATTTCGCGGCATTCACACTGGCGGCAGTCCATGCAGAACTACCGTTCGGGTCGTTCTCAAGAATCTGAGAAACGTAGGTAGGAGTAGCATTCACGATGGACGCCCCTGCACCATCAACTTCCGTTGATCCACTTAGCGTCCCAATGTTAACGATAGGTGTCGTAGTGGACGTACGCGTGAAGTACGCCTCGTTCTGAATAGCCTTAGGAGTGTAACCAAACGGGAGTGCATCAGTGGTGCCGTAGATGTCTTTGTCTCCTGCATTTGATGATGCCACATAGTTTGAAGAAAGCGAGGACAGCGCGGGTTGATTGACGGACAACGAATTAGACGCTGCGCTACCTGTTTTAGTCCACTGTGCCTGTGTGTCGGTCTCTGGACGTTGTGCCACAATGTTAATAATCCCAACCTGTCCGCTAACTCCGTGTCCGTCGTTCACCGTGAAATACATGTCATCCCATGCGGTGAATGCCCCGTTACGACCAAGTTGCAACCCTATAATGGTTGTTGTGTCTCCTGCCGTTCCGAACTGTGCACCTGAAGTTCCTGTCAGGGCTAACAATCCGTCCACGAACACTTGGACAGTGAAGTTATTGGACGTACCTGATACAGGGGTAGCCACAATTTCGTAGTAGTGGTACAGATTCGTAGTGGGTACGGAAAAGGTCCCCTTTGAATTGTTCAACGAATACAGTGTGATTGTTCGTGCACCACTTGCAGCGGCCGCCACAGATAGGGACAGGTTGTTGCCTGAGGTGAACGTCCCACTCGTGAACGCAGGAGCGCCAAACACCCCCAAAGTCCCCGCGTATCCAGCAGATGCTTCCGTAGACTCGCTCACATATACCGCTGCGTAATTGGTAACAAGATCAGGCGTTGTTGCGATCATCCCAGTCGTTGCATCTGAGCACAGCACATAACGACTTCCGTCATAAATAGCCGATCTCCAGTCGTAGCCTGATACACCAACTGGCAGCAGGTGACCGCCACTTTCTGTCCAGGTAATACCATCCGGTGACGTGATTATATGACCTGACAGTCCAACAGCAACATAAGTTGAACCTGACAGGAAAACCCGTTGCATGCCCACGGTCGAATACCTTGAGATCAACGTATAGCCACCGGTAGCAACTTGATTCGGAACCCCTGCTGTTCCGGCACCGTTGGGCATTGTCGAAATTCCTGCACTGGTAGCCAACAAGTACACGTTGGACGCCGGGCAGAAAATAATGTCGTTGATAATCGGAAGCGTGGAGTTCGGATAGCCCGAGGCGGTTGCTGTTGTCCAAGATGCCGCGGTTCCCGCCGACGCAGAGGGAGCCATTGCAATGGTACTGTACGCACCGTTGTTACCGGTTCCCTGCCACCCGGAACAAACTATCAGGCTGCCGATAGTTTTGCACGGACCTGCGTATGAGGTGCCGGCTGTTGCGGTGCTAGGTGCTGTGGTGAAGACCACCGTCATCGTCCCACCGAGAGTCCCTACAGACACGGCCAAAATCGGATACGGTGTTCCGGCGTTAGGGACTCCTGCACACATGACGTAATGCGGGTATGACGAATTGCCAGTCCCGCCTGCAGACACGGCGAACGTGTTCTGGCTACCTGAGGTTATTGTGGTAGATGTCCAACTTGCGCCGTTGTTAGACGAGGTGTAGACAATTGCACTTGACGCATTAACTGGACATACAGCAACTACACCGCCGCCTAGATACGAAATGGTGGTTCCCGTACCAGTTGCGGTGGCAGGTTGTGCGGAAGTTACAGTCCAGTTAATTAGGTCCGTACTAGTTGCCACGTTATAGGTGGCACCTACAGCTTTGATAGCCCAGTACTTCGAGCCATCAAAACAGATACCACTACTGTTATTGGCTATAGTGGAACCGTAGACTGCGTTGATAGTTGAGTTAAACTTCGCTCGGCATCCGAAAGTAAAACCTCCGGCCAGCCATGCCTGGTTGATTGTCACACCTGTATTGAAATATCCAGGGTCGGTCGCGCCCGCTGCTCCTGGGATAGTCCCTGCTGACGATGCCGCGGGACCTAACACTTGCAGTGAGGTTCCTACCAGCCCCGATAGGGAAGGGGCCGGTACCACATATTGCTTTGTCGGAGAAGCAACCCAACCTTGTGCACGAAAATCGGTGTCATCGCGCATCGTTTCGAAACCCTGCATATACTTGAGAGTCATAGCTACTCCTGTTACTTCGAAGTCTGACCAAACTCCGCAGCGTTTATGGATGCTGTAGTCCAAGGATTAGTGCCATCCGTTTCAGCTACGCCGATATACCTAGATGGCCCATTCGAGGTCGTCATCTGTGTTACGCCAGAAGTAGACGAGGTCTTGAACGTACCATTCAAATTCTGGTAACGGTTTGAGTTACCGCGAATCGTTACTGCCCGAATATCGCTCATTGCCGGTGCTGTCCACTTATACGTATCCGTCTGACCTGTGGCGGTCGCGGTCACATAGTTAGCACCCGTCGGGTCAGTAGCTGATTGCCAGTTGGGTTCTGAACCTGAAGGTGTCATCTGGGTCAACGATCCGTTGGCGGTCGCAGTAAGGGCATAGAGGCGGCGCGCGCTAATAGCAGGTGCCGTTTCAGGAGTCGGGTACGTACCTGCAGCCAACGGCCAGTTTGCGTCTGCCCCAGATGCGGCCTGAATCATAAGGTCATCAACAAAATACTGAATGAAGTTCGAGCAGTAGAACTTCAGACGGTTGGCCACCTGCGTTCCTGAGAATACGTCAGCCGACCACGTCACCGGGATATCCGTTTGCAGCGTAGTGCCGTTGATGGTATAGGTGGCCTGCAGAACAGCCGCCGTAGCCGTCGACGACGGGCTGTGGTAAGCGAACTGCAACTGAACCCAGTAATAGGTATTCAACTGGATGTTGAAGTTATACGGAGCGCTCGTCGGACTGTTGATGTTGGTAACGAACTGAAGGTTAACGCCGCCAGCCGTAGTGTTCGAGATATTCAACAGGGGATAAACCGAACCGGGAACGCCGGCGGTGCCCAGACCTAAGAGGGTGCCAGAACCGGTGTTCATCGTCCCTACGTTTAGCCAGAAGTTGAAGGCCAGCACACCTGAACCAGCTGCTGCCGTGTTACCC
>FTKM01002339.1_pt1 | contig 15379 bp, 14 predicted proteins | sample 1658051 | NCBI WGS metagenome assembly FTKM01 (sample SAMEA3914794, study PRJEB12502) | metagenome | biome: forest; material: soil | place: Canada | collected 2011-07-05 | depth 0.1 m | reverse complement strand
GCCGCCGAGGCGCTCGCGATCGAGATCGCCCTCCAGATGGATGCCTTCGGCAAACGCAAAATGAATCGGAATGGGTTGATCGGAGACGCCGACCTCGATCTGCACATGGTGGTTCTTCGCCAGCAGCCGCAGTTGCTCACGATAATAGTTGCCGAACAGATCCGGGCGCGTCACCGTGGTTTCGAATACGCCCGGGCCCGCCACAAAGCCGTACGAACGGCGCGAGTCAATGTGCGTGTTGACCTCGGTGCGCACCCTGACAAACGGATAACAGGCGCGCACCCGGCGCTCGAAAGGTTCATTGCGCCGATAACGCGCAAACGCGTCGCGCAGGAACGACGTATTCGCTTCGTAGATGGCGGACAGGTGCGTGACGGCCTGCGCGGCGTCATCAAAAGCTTCGGTCGGGAAGTCATTGGCGGGAGTGTCCACCGCGCGCTGATTGGTGTTGTTGTTCATCTTCATTCGCCTCGATTGATGAGACGACATTACCACGGAACATTACTGATTTGATGTACGGGGACGGACCAACCACGTTCTGCCACATTCGCGCCCATGGCGCGGTAAAGCAGCGCAAAATAAACGGATCACGCCCGAAGGCCCGCGCTGGATTCGCATTTGCTAGAATCGGGACACCTTATTGGAGAATCACCATGAAGCCGCTCCTCCCCATCGCCGTTGCGCTGGCGCTTGTCATCGCCAACACAGCGATGGCTGCTGAACCCGTGGACGCCCCGCCGCCGGCCGACGAACCCATGTCCGCCAACGAACGGGCCGGTTTGCCGGATCTGAAGGCGATCAACCGTCCTGCCGCCGAGGTCAGCTCGAAAGTGGAGATCAATCAACCGCGCCTGCCGAGCTTCTATGAAAAGAGCCCGAACGGCATGGAAATCACCGAATACCGCGACAAAGGCAAGCCTGTCGAAATAAACGTGCATTCGAATTTCGGCACGCGCTACCAGATGACCGCGCCGCTCGACTCATCGCCGTCCGCACGTGACAACGGTCAACCGAGCCAGCGTCTGCCGTCAGTGAGTCTGACCTACTGATTTTTGCAAGTGCGGCGGGGCCGGCGCTCCGCTCGTGCGTGAACTGGGCCGCTGCCCGCACCTTTGTACTGCTGGCAGCCGACTTTCCGACTAGCTGGTCGGCCGCTCAACGCCTGATCTTCCGTTAGCCCTTACCCTGCCGCACTGGCCGCAATGCGCCAGCCCGACCACCTGACCTGACGTTTCCCGCATGGCTGTCTTCACCGCTGTCACCGACTCCCAACTAGCACAATGGATGCAGCACTACGATCTCGGCGATGTCGTCGAGTTTCGCGGCATCTCGTCCGGTATTGAGAACAGCAACTTCTTTTTGACGACGACACGCGGCGAATACGTCCTGACGATTTTCGAAAAGCTGACCGCGCAGCAACTGCCGTTCTACCTTGATCTGATGCAGCATCTGGCGGCTCATCGTGTGCCGGTACCTGACCCCATGCCGCGCGAAGATGGCGCGTTGTTCGGCATGCTGCACGGCAAGCCCGCCGCCATTGTGACCAAGCTCGATGGCGGGCCTGAACTGGCGCCGGGCGTTGAGCATTGCATCGAAGTCGGTCAGATGCTGGCGCGCATGCACCTCGCCGGGCGCGATTACGCGCGGCATCAACCGAATCTGCGCAGCCTGACCTGGTGGCAGGAAACCGTGCCCGCCGTGCTACCGTTCGTCAGCGCCGGGCAAAGCGAGTTGTTGGCGTCGGAGCTTGCACATCAGCAGGCGTTTTTTGCCTCGGCTGATTACGCCGCGCTTCCCGAAGGCCCGTGCCACTGCGACCTGTTCCGCGATAACGTCCTGTTCGCGCATGCCGCGCCGGACAGTGGCCACGAGGTGCGCCTTGGCGGCTTCTTCGACTTCTATTTTGCTGGTTGCGACAAGTGGCTGTTCGATGTCGCGGTGACGGTCAACGACTGGTGCGTGGATCTCACCACTGGCAAGCTGAACGAAGCGCGCATGGAAGCGATGTTGCGCGCCTATCAGACGGTGCGTCCGTTCACGCGCGAAGAGAACCGTCACTGGGGTGACATGCTGCGCGCAGGCGCCTACCGCTTCTGGGTCTCGCGCCTGTATGATTTTCACATGCCGCGTGCGGCCGAATTGCTCAAACCGCACGACCCGGGTCATTTCGAGCGCATTTTGCGCGAGCGCCTTGCTGGCGTCGCACTTCCAGGCATCCATTCCTCATGCAATTAATTGAAGTCCCCGCGAAGACCGGCTATGTATGGTTCCGGCAAGGCATCTGGCTGTTCCGCAAGAACCCGCTTGCCTTCCTGACGCTGTTCTTTGCGTATCTGCTGGTCATGACGCTGGTTGCGCAGATCCCGTTCGTGGGTGGCGTGCTGCCACTTGTGTTCATTCCGGGCGTGGCGGTCGGGTTCATGGCGGCCTGCCGCGATACCATCGCCGGCAAGCCGGTGTTTCCAACGATTCTGATCGATGGCTTTCGCTCGTACGGCAGTGTGGTAGCCAAACGCCTGCTCGTGCTTGGCGTGCTGTACATCATCGCCATGGCGCTTGTGCTGACGGGCTCAGCGCTCGCTGACGGCGGCACGTTGCTGAAGGTAATGGTGGGGGCCGCATCGATGGCACCCGAGACGATTGAGAACAGCAACATCATGCTGGCCTTCATGACGGCCCTCGCGTTCTACATTCCGGTTGCGATGCTGTTCTGGTTCTCGCCGATTCTCGCGGCGTGGCACGACGTGCCGCCAGTCAAGGCCATGTTTTTCAGCCTGATCAGTTGCTGGCGCAATCGCGGCGCGTTTATCGTCTTTGCCGCACTGTGGTTTGCAGTGGCCATTACGGTTTCGTTTGGACTTTCAGCGTTGATGCAGGCGCTTGGCGCCGGTGACTTCGCCATCGCCATACTGATGCCTGCGACGATGATTGTCACCACCATGCTGTACTGCTCGTTTTATGCCACGTATCGTGGCTGCTTTGGCGTGCAGGCGCCCGATACGCCGGATCTGCCTACTACGCCGGCCAACTGATTCAATCTCCGGGTGCGGAGGCGCATGGATTGCGCCTCCGCCTTGCGTCTTCTTCGTGCTTCTCCTTCTTGCGTGCGCGCCTCGCTTCCCCGCGTGACGATGCCTGATCAACCGGCAACGCTCTTATGCTGACGTTGCGGCCTGTCACGCGCCGTGCGGCAGAGATAGCTCGTTCAGAGCCGCAACGATCGCCGCAAGCACCTCGGTCCAGTCGCCTCGACGTTGCTGCGTAAATAATCGCATGCCCGGATACCACGCGCTGTCATCACGACCTCGCAGCCAGCGCCAGCATCCCGCAAAGCGGTTGATCAGCCAAACCGGCTTGCCCATGGCGGCAGCAAGATGCGCCACCGACGTATCAACCGAGATCACCAGATCCAGGTTATCAATCAACGCCGCGGTATCAGCAAAGTCCTCAATCTCATCCATCCAGTCGATCAGTCCACCTGCGCCAGTTGAATGGAAGCGTTTGGCCGCATCATCAGTTTTTTGCAGGCTGATCCAGCGCACCTGCATCAGCGAGAGCAGCGGTTCGATCTGCGCAGGCGCAAGGCTCCGCGCGCTGTCGGCGCTCCAGCCTGTATTGCCGCCCGCCCATACGAGACCCACGCGTGGCAGATCGGCACCCGGCACGCCAGCAAGGCGCGCGCGCCACCTGAACGAAAGTGATGCGTCGGCGTACAGATAGGGCGTCGCGGAAGGGATCGTCTCCAGCCTGGTCTGGAATGCCATGGGTAGCGACAAAAGCGGACTTTGCCAGTCCCATTCGCCGAAGTCGTCGGGAAAAGCATCAAGCAACGACAGACCTGGCCACCGGGCACACAAGGAGTGTTCAAAGAGGCGCCGCAAAGGTTGCGGGCAAACGAATCCGACATGGGAAAACCGCGCGAGCGCCATGGGCAGATAGCGCGCGAACTGCAGGCTGTCTCCATAGCCTTGCTCGTGAAATACAAGCAGGCGCTGTCCTTCTCCGGGTGCGCGTGTTCCGTTGGTGGCCACAGTCGGCTCCTGCCCCTTCCACTGCGGCAAAGGCAACAGCGGGCGTTCAAGTCCTGCCTGGTCAATCTGCGCCCTGGCGCCGGCCCAGCGGTTTTCAAACAGCGGCCAGGCTTCTTCGTAGCGCCCCAAGGCCAGCAACACATGACCCAGGTTGCTGCGTGCCTCGAGATTGTTCGGATCCAGCGCCGCGGCGCGCCCGTAGTGTGACGCTGCCCCGTCCAGATCATCCAGCGCCCGCAAAACCGTTCCCAGATTGTTGCAAGCCGCAGAGTGGTCAGGCTCCAGTTCGAGGGTTCGCTGATAGCTGGCAGCCGCCTCCTCAAGCTTGCCCTGTAATTGCAAGGCAAGCCCCATGTTGTAGTGAAGGAGCGGCATATCCGGCTGCAATGTGAGCCCCTGCCGGGCGGTTCGCACGGCGTCGGGAAACGCGCGCAGATTCGTCTGGACCACACACAGGCTGTTTAAGAAATTGGCATCCGGTTGCGCATCGACGGCGCGCGCAATCCAGTGCTGGGCTGATGCACCGTCACCTAACGCAAACCATGCAAGGCCACGAAGATGCAAGCCCGCGGCATGTGTGCTGTTCGATTCAAATGCCCTATCCAGCGCGGATAACGCAGCCTCGTAACGTCCCGCCTGATATGCGCTGCTTGCCTGATCGTACCAGGCAGCGCATGCCTCTGAGGTTGGAGATGGAGTGGTGGGCATGGACTCGGTCAATCGATCTGGATGGGGTTCAGCGGCCGAAAGGAACGATTCTTGCGAACCGTTGCCTCGTGATTAAAGCAGAACGTGATAGGACTGTTGTTCGCGAGGGAGACCGTTAATCCGCCAAGGCAGCAAGAAGCTGCGCACAAGTCACGAAAACTGTGATCGCGCAATTGCCGTTACTCTCGCGCTCCGCGTCTATTCACGCGCCGCTAGCGCCGGGAGAATGATACTGTCTGGCCGCCGAGCCCCGAACGGATCTCTGCGCACTAGATGCGGCACATCAACCTTCATGGACATCTTTGCATGACACGCGCGCGCACCCTGAGTAATGATTTCGAGACCGGCCTTGTCTGGTTCCGGCGCGACCTGCGCAGCACCGATCAGGCCGCGCTTTACTACGCCTTGAAGCATTGTCAGCGGGTGTGGTGCGTGTTTGTGTTCGACACGACCATCCTGCAACCCATCATTGATGCATGGCAGGTTCGTCATTCCACACCAATGCCCGAGGACCGGCGCATTGAGTTCATTCTTGCGACAGTTGGCGAACTTGATCAAACGCTGCGGGAAAACGGTGGTGGACTGATCGTGCTGCATGGCGACCCGCGCGAGGCGCTTCCGGCGCTCGCTTCGCAACTCAAGGTCGACGCGGTTTTCACGAATCACGACTACGAACCGGCCGCACTGGAACGTGACGACGCAGTACATGAACGACTCGTCGCCGACGGGCGCGAATGGTTCACGTTCAAGGATCAGGTGATCTTCGAGCGCGACGAAGTTCTCACTGGACAGGGCAAGGCGTTCACGGTATTCACGCCGTACAAGAACGCTTGGCTGAAGCAACTCACGGCCTTTGATCTAAAGCCGTATCCGGTCGAATCGTATGCATCGAATCTGGCTGCAGTGCCCGACAAGTTCGACCACGGCCTGCCGACGCTCGCCAGACTCGGCTTCGCGCCGAGCAACCTCGGCGATCTGAAACTGCCGGCCGGCGCGAGCGGCGCACAACAACTGCTCGACGACTTCCTGACTCGAATTGACAGCTATGCGGATCGTCGCGACTTCCCGGCCGCGAAGGGTCCCAGTTATCTGTCGATGCATCTGCGCTTCGGTACCGTTTCGATCCGCACACTCGCGCGGCTCGCACATGAACTGTCGTTGCAGCCGGACGGACAAGGCGCAGCGACATGGCTGTCAGAACTCATCTGGCGGGATTTCTACTTCATGATTCTCGCGCATCATCCAAAGCTGGCGAGCGGTGCGGCATTCAAAGCCGAATACGACGGACTGCGCTGGGAAACCGGGCCACACGCGGACGCGGCGTTTGCGGCCTGGTGCGAGGGGCGCACCGGCTATCCACTGGTGGACGCCGCCATGCTGCAACTGAACCGGACCGGCTACATGCACAATCGCCTGCGCATGGTGACGGCGAGCTTTCTCGTCAAGGATCTGGGAATAGACTGGCGGCTCGGCGAACGCTATTTCGCAGAGCTGTTGAACGACTTCGATTTTTCGGCGAACAACGGAGGGTGGCAGTGGGCCGCGTCGACGGGTTGCGATGCGCAGCCCTATTTCCGGATTTTTAATCCGGTGACGCAATCCGAGAAATTTGACCCGGACGGGCGCTTTATCAAGCGCTATCTGCCGCAACTGCAAAACGTGCCGCCCAAATGGATTCATGCGCCATGGCTGGCAGGCGCGGATCGGCTCGCGGATTTCGGCGTCGCACTCGGCGAAGATTATCCCGCGCCAGTTGTGGATCACGCGCAAGCGCGGCAACTCACGTTGGCACGCTTTGGCAAATGACAGCTAGAAAAGCCATCATGCTGGATTCTTCGCTGCGTTCAGTTCAAACACGCTACGACTATGGCTCCAGCCTACCCAGCTCCCCCGGCAAATTGACATCTCGAACCGAGGCAAGCTTTACAATTGATAGTGGGCACTCACATGCCCGAACCCCGGCTACGCCGACGGTTATTCCAGCTTCAACTTAGTGCTGGGTCATCCATGACGGATGGCGCACGGCTGCTTCACGATCGATCTTGCGCATACGGAATTCCAGATCGTACAGATCGGTGGCCTCAGACAAATAAGCGTCGCTACGCTCTTTGGCCATTTGGTCAGCGGATTTCGTCAGGAACAGAAACAAGCGGCTCAGGAGATACATGGTCAACCTCGGAGAAGAGATCTAGGGTTTGCACCTAGTGAATAACCCGTATTATAGGGAAAACCCTAGGGTCTGCCAAGCGATCTTTTCCGAGGCCTTCCTCTACACCGCTAAACCCCGCCGGACGTGGCTCCTACTTCCGTCCGCCCGGACACCGACGACCTGACCACCCGCCGCTGATGCTTGAAAAACTCCCAGATAAGGCCGCTGGCGTCCGGGCCCTTAGAGGAGTGAAACGGAATGGCGTCGTCGCCGCCACTCCAGGCGTGGCCGAGAGCCTGAACGCGGCACAGGCGAACCACCCGCCGCCCGCTGCGCACGTAGTCGCGCATCACCACGCCTGCCTTGCGCTCTTCGCGCAGCTCACCGGATTTATGTTCGCCGCTTGCATCGATCAACCGGTTCAGGCGAAGGAACTGCAGCGTCAATTGATCCGCGTTGACCGGCGCGACCACGTGATCCCCGTCGCCCTGCAGGATGATGGCTGGCATACCTGGGTAGGCGGCGACATCGACGGCTTCGTCAACCAGTTCCACGGGATCATGGCGGGTGCCGCGCCGCATCACATCCATTGCGACAATGCCTGAGCGGGCCTCGCCGAACGCCGGGCCCGAATGCATGGCCACTGCCGCAAAGCGCTCCGGATGGTGCGTGGCGAGCAAGGCAGCCAGACCCGCCCCCGCCGACAATCCCACGACATAGACCCGTTCGCCGTCGAAACCGTGCTCGGCCACCAGCGCATCGACCAGCGACACGACCGCCCGCGCCTCGCCGCCCCCGGCGCTCTCGCTGGCGTCATACCAGTGCCAGCAGCGATGCGCGTGGACGTGCTTGGACTGTTCGGGATACACCACTGCGAAGCCGAAACGGTCGGCCAGCAGGTTCATGCGCGTGCCTTCAGCGAATTCGTCAATCGACTGCTTACAGCCGTGCAACATGACAACGAGCGGCATCGGCAAGTCCACGCTGCTGGTTGGCACATACAGACCGTATTGCAAATGATTGACGAGGCGCCCCGGTGAGGGCGGCGCCGAATGAAACGAGCGCGTCCACGACCCGCTCGCCCATGCGGTTGCCCGTGGGCGGACTCGGGATTCCCTGGCGCCGGGCCGGGGTGCGTCACGTTTGGCGGGCGTGCGAAGCTTGGGTGCGGGCTTGGCCGGCTTGAGTTTGGCGGATAACTTGCCCGCCGGACGCGCTGGGCGTGCAGCGGTGCGTTTGACCGAATCGCGTGCGTGTTTAGTTTGGATCGCGATGAGGCGCTTCAGGCCTCCCAGCCAGATTTTCGTCAGACTTTTTGCCATTGGATGGTGACCTCGCAAAAAGGGACCGATGCTGTTCTATAGAAGAATGAGAATTCATTGTGCATTGCACAATAACATCAATCCCCTGACGTTGCAGAGCGGTCGGCGACCCTGACCGGACAATCCCTCGGCGCGCGACGCGACGCATTGCCGCACCACACCATCGGGCGGCGCCAAAAAGTCGCGTTAAAAGCCCTGACGGACACTCCCGTCTATACTGACAGTCTCATACTGATAGCGCGTATGACATCTTGCGCTGTCTTGTCGGCCAACTCGATGGCTGGCGCGTTATATAACCAAGGTCCTGATTCTACGCGGCGTGCGTCGCGTTTCTGCCATGCCAGAATTACCCCGTCACCTGTGGTATCTGATCACCAGCCTCGGCGGGGCTGGTGTGACGCTGCCGCTTGCCATCGCGATCGCGCTTTGGCTGGCGCTCGGGTACACATGGCGCATGGCGCTGGGCTGGCTGGTGCTGTTGGGCACCGCCATTGGCGTTGTCACGCTCACCAAGCTTGCTTTTCTCGGCTGGGGCGTCGGCGTTCGCGAACTGGACTTCACAGGGCTGAGCGGCCACGCGGCCCTCTCGACCGCTGTCTATCCGGTCGTTCTCTTCGTTATGCTGCTGCCCGCGCGACCCAAGGTCCGCGCCGTGGGCGTGGCGCTAGGTCTGGCCACCGGCATTGCCGTCGGGCTTTCGCGGGTGGTCATCGAAGCGCACTCGCCTTCGGAAGCGATCACCGGCTGCTTCGTCGGCGCCGTCACCGCGCTGATGTTTGTCCGCTGGGCGTGGGATGCAGAGGCGGGCCGGCTTTCCGCGACGCCGGTTACGATCAGTCTGCTAACCCTGATGATTGCACTGCACGGCGTGCACCTGCCCACGCAGCGCTGGGTGACACACATCGCCCTCAAGGTCTCGGGTCACGAGCGGCCATATATTCGCGCGCGCTGGAAGGCCGGACTCTACGATCAGCCGAATGCCGTGCCGCTGTATCGAAAGCAGGACGCCGCGTCTGCACTGGCTGTATCGGACGAGAGAGACGTTTGATTTTCCTCAGTTGAGCGCCGGCGTCTTTGCCCTGCATGACACTTCGCAGGACCTCGACGCGCCTCCGCGAGGCTCACCCCGCACCGCCGCCCGATATTTGCGGTTTCCTGATCGAGCGCAGCAGACGTTCACCCTCTTGCGCCGCGTGGCGCTTCACCGCTTCGCACCAGCCGCGCGCAAAGCCCGTTTGATACGGTTCGACGTCAAGCGCTTCGAGGTAACCCAGTGCGACGGCCACATCATTGCCGTCACCCAGCACGCTCTGCAAACGCGAGACTGTCTTCGCGCATTCGCCGCGGGTTTTGCGCGACGCGATCGACTCGAAAAACTCTAGCGCGTAACGCAAATACTTCGCCTGGATGCGCTCCTTGTGACGCGCCTTGTCATCGAGCGTGGTGAGCTTCGGTGCACTCGCGAGGCGATCGTAGTATTTGCGCACGCGCTTTTTCGCGTAGGCCTGGAGCGATTGATCTTTGCCTTTGGCGGGCGGCTCGCGGGACGGCAACGCGCTCAGCCATTCGAGCCACGTCAGCGCGAGCTGCGCATACCGCGTCGACGCCACTGCCGCCTGCAAGCGCTCACGCGCGGCAAGACGCCGCTGGTTAGCACGCTCGCGGGTCAGATTCCAGCGCTCGTTATTGGCGTCCGCGGCAGCGAGTGCGGGCAGTGTCGAATCGACAAAGACGTCCCAGTCGCGCGCCTCGCCAAGCATGCCGCCCAGCCACTTCAAGTCGGGTGCGATACGGGTGTTCCAGGGATCGTCTTTCCAGTGCGGGAAGATCCGCAATGCCGTCTTCAGACGCCGCTGCGAAACACGCAGTTGATGGACGAACTCGACGTTGATCGCGTCGCGTACGCCGGAATCGTTGCCGAACCAGTGCTCCGCCACGTTGTTGCAGATCGCGATCAACGCGGCTTGCGGCGTGGAGAGGCCAGATAGATCGATCGACTCAGCGCGTGCGGGCGTCGGCGGAGTAGCACTCCCGTGTGCATCGTCACACACTTGATCAAGAGAGGGACGGAGGGTAGGAAAGGCCGGTAACGCAGCAACCAGTTCGTGAGCTAGCGCAAACACTGCGGCCAGTGTGCGTCCCGCGGCTTCTTCCACATAAGGTGCGCTCAGACGGAGTTCGCGCTGCGGCGGCGCATCACTCGCTGACTGTGCGGCGATCCGGTCAAGGACGATCGTAACGTTAATATCATCCGCGCTCTGCCACTGCCAGCAATCACGCTCGCATGCGAGCGTGACGCCTGGCGCGAGATCGTCCGCGCGCTTCAGCGCGTGCCGGACGGAATCCGGCGCGCCTGCCAGCGCCGTATCCGGCGATGCATCGCCCTCCAGCGCGGCATCGAATAGCACCTCGCTCACCATCACGCCGGCGCTAAACGGCGTATGCCGGGACACCACGATGCGGCGTTTGTCCGCAACGGTATCAACCCGAACCCGCAGACCCGCTGCAGCCAGTGCACCCTCGTGGTCCAGGCGGACGCTCGTTAGCTGAGTGGCGGTTTCCTTTTCCTGATCCTTAGCCGAATCACGACCCGCGGGAGACGCTGAGCCCTCTTCGCGGCATGTCCGCATTACTCGCGGCAGCGCATCGAGCGCATGGGTAAGACGAGCGTCCAGCGCGTGCGCGGTGTGGGCGTGATGAGTGGATTCGGGTAATGCGGACCACGCGCCTGCCGCGCGATGGGGAATGTCGAGCACCATTTCGAAAACGCGAGCCATACACTCCCCAGTGATTGAGAGGATCAGGCCGCGCACCAAAAGCATTACTGGGCCTGCTGTTCATGGTACATGGTCGGCAAACGAAGCGGCAGAACTCCGTCACCGGCCAGATGCGCTCGCCTGGCCCGTCGCTGCTCAAGTCGCGTACTGTCCAATCCCGTTGCCGAACGACCAGTTTTCCTTCGGCACATCAACGAGATTCACGAACACATCTTCCGGCCGCACCCCCGGACTTTCCGCCAGATGCTCGGCGATCCGCTTGTACAGCGCCTTTTTTAGCTCAACCGTGCGCGTGTTGTTCGCTGTGATCTGGATCAGCACAAGATCGTCGCTGCGCTGGATATCCAGGTAATGCTTGCCATAAAAGAAGTTGTCCTCGTCGTGCTCCGTGACGACCATGAAGATGTCGTCTTCCGGCACGTTGAAGATTTCCATCAGCGAGCGGTGGATGCCTTGCGTCAGAGCCTTCCGATAGGCTGCGGGCTTGCCTGCGCGTACTGCAATACGGGTGAACGGCATGATGAATGTCCCTTGTGAAGAAGATTGAGTACACAGCTTAGGACGCTTCAATCATAATGAACAGACATCCAACATGATTTCATTCATTTTGAATTGAAATGAAAGTACTCGATCTCGACGCGGTCCGCGCCTTTGTTCTGGTTGCCGACCTGCACAGTTTTACGCGCGCCGCTGACGCGCTCGACACCACGCAATCCGCCGTCAGTCTGAAGCTCAAGCGGCTGGAGGCGCATCTGGGCAAGCAGTTGGTGGAGCGCACGCCGCGTGTAGTGCGCCTGTCCGCTGACGGCAGTGCCTTTCTCGGCGCCGCGCGCGATCTGCTGAACGCGCATGAGCGGGCGTTGGGTTCGCTCTCGATTGAGCGGCGCAGGCTGGCGCTGGGCCTGAGCGAGCATGTCGCCGGACCGGATTTGCCGGATCTGCTGGCCAAGCTCAATGTGTACGATCCCGGGCTGGTGGTGGAACTGCATCTGGGCATGTCAGCCGCACTGCTCGCCCAGTTCGATGAGCGGCGGCTCGACGCCGTCATCGTGCGTTCCGAACCAGACGACGCGCCTCGCGATGACGCCACCGTGCTTTTCAGCGAGCCACTCGGCTGGCTGGCCGCGCAGCACTGGTTGCCGCGGGTCGGCGAACCTCTGCCGCTGGCGTTGCTAACGCCGCCGTGCAACGTGCGGGCGGTGGCGATCCATACGCTGGAGACGGCTGGCATCGCGTGGCGCGAGGCGTTTGTAGGAGGCGGCGTGGCCGCAGTCGGCGCGGCGGTAGCGGCGGGTCTCGCCGTGTCGCCGCTGGCGCGGCGGGTTGCGCCGCGCGGACTGGTCGATGTCGGGCCCCGGCTTGGCTTGCCGCCGCTACCAGAATCGCGCGTCACGCTGCATACGCGAGTGCGCGACCCACGTTCAGTGGAAACGCTACGGATGCTGGCGGGTGGCATGGGCGGCACGCGGTAGCCTCGCTCTCGCGCGCCAAAGCCGTCGATCCAGCTTCGGCTTGCACCGGCATCTCTTGCTGATTTCAGGGCGCCTCGTTCAAGGCATCCCGTGGATCTCGACCTTCGCCAGACCGCTGCGGTACGCGCGGTGATCGTCACCAGCAATTTCGAAATTAGTGGAGGATAGGCGGCAGACTGCTGCTTTCGTCAACAGGCCGGGCGCTGGCGCTGGCCAGCGCGGGCGCGGCCTGCCTGGCGGCGCGATTGGTCGCCTGAGGAACTCGTTGAATTGCCGCGCGCATCGAAGTGCTGCCTATTGTCGATACGGGATGTGCCGTGGCAGGCGTTGCCGCCAATGTCTGCGACCTGGCATGGGCTGCGGTCAGCGCGTCAGCGCTTTTCGCCCCGGCCGTCTTGATCTGCCCACGCGCAGAAGGATTCCCAGCGGTTTTTAAATGCGTTGTACGAGCCGACGTTGAAGCCATCTTTGCGCCAGGCTTGCCAACGGACTTCTGCGCCACCTTAACGCCCGGTTTCGCCTTCGCCTGCTTCTGCGCGACACCCTTCTTCGCCGCCGTCAGTTGTTGCTTGCCCTTACCGCGCGAGGTCATTTTCACTGCCTTTTTCGACGCCGGCTTCGCCGCCCGATTGTGCTTCGGCGCGTGCTGCGCTTCAGGCGGATTCCAGACTTCCGTGTATTGCGCCGCTTGCGCCAGCGTCGCACAGCATCCCGCCACCCACACGATTGCCACTCCTACTGCTCGGACCCACATCGCCTGCTTCTCCTGATCGCTTCAATGTTCAATGTCTCCGTCGGGTCGCGATTATACCTAATCCACCCTTGCAATAATCCATACATAGACTAATATCGAGATACAGTACATATAAGGACACCCAACATGTCTCACGCCGCTCGTGCCACCCAAGACAGCGCGCCACTGCGCGGCGCTGTGGCGGAACCTTCGCTGACCGAAATGTCGGCCGCGGGCCTGCGGGCGTTCTTCAAGATTGCGCAAGCCTGGGATCTGAGCGCCGATGAGCAGATCGTCCTGCTTGGCGAACCTGGCCGCTCGACCTTCTTCAAGTGGAAACAGGAACCGCAAACCGCGCGACTCGGCCGCGACACGCTCGAACGCCTGTCGCTGCTGCTCGGCATTTACAAGTCGCTGCAAATTCTCCTGCCGCAACCGGCCGCCGCTGATGGCTGGATCAGACGCCCCAACAGCGCCGCGCCATTTGGCGGCCGCCGCGCGCTGGACCGCTTGCTTGCCGGCAATATGAGCGACCTCGTGGCCGTGCGCCAGTATCTCGACGCGATGCGAGGCGGCTGGGCGTGACTGAACTGCAATGGCAGGATCGCTGGCGCACGGCGCCGCTCGACTGGTCGCCCGCGTATCGCGTGATTCCGACGCGCTTTCCAGCCGTCAATCTGTTCGACCGTGTGGCCGCACCCGAAGATTTCGACGCCCTTTACGCGCTCGAAGCCATGACCAATGACCGCTTGCGCACGGAGATCGGTGAGCTTGATCTGGTGCCGCGCGAAGAACGCCGCTTCGGCACCGGCTACGGGCCGATCATGGCGGCGTTCACGCATCTGAATCCGCTCGGCAGCCGGTTTTCCGACGGCAGCTATGGCGTTTTCTATTGCGCCCACTCACGCGCAACGGCAATTGCGGAAACCCGCTATCACACGGGCAAGTTCCTGGCCGCCACGGCCGAGGCGCCCATGCGCCAGCAGATGCGCCTGTACACAGTGATCGCTGCGGGAGAAGTGGTGGACGTGCGCAACGACGCGTCGCTCGATCAGCAGGTGCTCTCGCCGGTTGACTACCTGGCCGGCCAAGCACTGGGACGCGCCGTGCGCGCGGCGGGTGCGCCGGGGATCGTTTATCCGTCGGTGCGCGACGCGGGCGGCGAATGTCTCGCGGCGCTCAAGACCACGCTGCTGCGCGACTGCCACCACGCGGCGTATCTGGAATACAACTGGAACGGCAGCGCCGTGGATATGGTGTTTGAACTCAATCAGGTCGGCTAGGGCGCAGACCAGTTCAGCAGCCACGAGCGCGAGTGTTGAAGTGCAGGCTCTGTTCCGATGATCCGCGCCGTGCATCCCGCGCAGCCGCGCCGACCCTCAGCGTGACCTTTAAGGCAACGCCAGCGCAGCGGCGCCTTCCGCCCGCGCCGCCTCGACCGTAACGGACCAGCGTTGCGGCTTGCGGGCTTCCACCATTGTCAGCTTGCCGCCCGGGCCAAACGCACCGGTGTCGATAAACACCTGCGCGCCGATCTGCTGGATGCTGCGCATCGGCGTATGGCCGCAGTAAGTCAGCGAGAGCGTGCGCTGCAAGCCCGGATCGCCGTTGCCCATCGCCAGGTCGCGGCCCCACAGCAGTTGCTGCCGTTCGTCGGCGGAGAACTCACCCACATCCAGATCGGCGTCGGTGCCGAAAAATTCCGCGTGCAGGATATTGAAGCGCTCGCTGCCGCTGCCGATCACCCGCGCCAGTGGCAACTGGCTCAGCCGACGCGCGTAATAGCGCAGTCGTTCATCCGACAACTGCGCTGCCCACGAACCGCCAATGCCATACCACCATTGCCGCCGCAGACGGCCTTCGGCCACGGCGCACAACGTGTCTTCGTGATTGCCGAGCACCGCATAGAACCAGGGTTTGTCGAGCAGCGCCAGCGCTTCTTCAGATTGCGTGCCGCGATCGATCAGATCGCCGACCGAAAACAGCCGGTCGCGCGCCGGATCGAAGCCGACCTCGCGCAGCAGATAGCGCAATGCGTCCACACAGCCGTGCAGGTCGCCCACGACGAAATCGCGGCCGCTGAGATTGACCGGGTGATGCTTGACGTCAGTAACGAGTGCTGTACCCATGCGGCCATGATAGAACGCCGCGACAAAGTGCGTATGCGCGGTTTCTATCTTTTCTCGG
>FTKM01001577.1_pt6 | contig 15393 bp, 12 predicted proteins | sample 1658051 | NCBI WGS metagenome assembly FTKM01 (sample SAMEA3914794, study PRJEB12502) | metagenome | biome: forest; material: soil | place: Canada | collected 2011-07-05 | depth 0.1 m | reverse complement strand
ATTAATTTCGGCTGGATCCATGCGAGGATAAAAACGCCATACGTCGCCACGCTTGCGAGACGTCTGGTGTTCGCAACACGTAGCCTTGCAAGGAGCCGATCGTGAAACTGTTGTCCCGCTTTGGCGCGGCCCTGCTGATTGTGCCGATTATCTGGCCCTGCGCGGTGCTTGCGCAGTCGCAATTGAATTACACCACGTCGTGGATCGGCAACACGTTTGGATTCGGCAACGGCACGTGGGTGCAACAAGACATTCAGTCCATTAGCGTCGCGCCAAATGGCACCGTTTATACGAATTCGCCTTGGGACGAAAGCGGTAGCGAAATCGCGGCCTATCAAAATGGCAACAAACTTGCAGTAGCGGGCAACACGCACGGCTGGGGCGCGGCCGGTGGCGACGCGGTCGCCGTGAACAGCACGTATCTGTACGCGGCGATGTCGATCGGCAATGAGAGCAACGCGCTTGTCGGTGCGGATTACCCGCCTGCCAACCAGACATGGTTCGGCATCACACGACGGTTGCTGTCGAAAATCGCAACCGGTGCACCGTTCACTTACGGCATCGGCAATAGCGCGAACGTCACGAAGGACAGTTTCCTGCGCGTCGAGGACGTGACGACAGGCGTGGATGCGGGCATTCGCGGGCTCGCTGCGAGCGACACCGAAGTCTACGTCGCCGATACCTACGGCAACCGTATCGTCGTACTCGATGCGCAAACCATGCGGCAGATACGCTCATGGAACGTGACGTCACCGGGGCGCATCGTGATCGATACGAACGCCACGCTATGGGTAATCTGCGGTGTAGGTTCGGCGAATGGCATGAGCGTCGCACATTATTCCGAAAACGGCGTGCGACTTTCCGGCACGCTTCCGTTGCCTGCCGGGACCGTTCCAACGGCTTTAGCCATTGCGCCTTCCGGACAGATCCTGGTGGCCGACAATGGCACGTCGCAGCAGATGCTGGTCTTCAATAAAAGCGCCTCGGGCCAGACTCAACTCGCGACCAGGCTGGGCACGCGTGAGGGCATTTTCCACACCGTCAGCGGTGCACCTGGCAACTGGCGTTTCAACGGCATCACAGGGCTCGGTTTCGATCAGAACGGCAACCTCTACGTGTCGCAGAACGGCGAGGGGCCGCGTCTGCTGGGCTCCGCTTCGGTCGGCGAAGGCGCAGTGCTCGAAAGCTACGGATTCGCCTCGCAGGCGCTCAACTGGCGGCTTTACGGACTCACGTTTGTGGATGGCGGCGCATTCGATCCAGCGTCGACCAATAACGTGTATAGCGGCTCGAAGCGCTTCGCGCTCGACTACACGCAGCCCCCCGGGCACGAATGGTCGTATGCGGCGTTCACATTGGGCCGCTTTGCCTTTCCGGACGACCCATCGTTTCATCTGACGCGCGGCGTGCGTGGCGAGCCCATGATGCGGCGTATCAACGGGAATCTGTTTCTGTACGCGCTCGATCCCTACGCGCACTATCTGAGCGTGTACCGCTTCGACGCGGCGCAGGGCGACATTGCGATTCCATCTGGCTTGCTCGCGCAGAATCCCATTCCCGGAACCTGGCCGGTCGGGCAGCCTTCGTACGGCGAGTGGATGTGGCGCGACAGCAATGGCGACGGCGTGGTCGATGCGAACGAGATCACCAGCAATCCATCCACGGGCAGCACCGTGGGTGACGGCTTCTGGTGGGTCGATACGCCCGGCAACGTGTGGCTCGCGACGCCCCTTAGCGGCATTCGGGAGATGCCGCTCGCGGGTCTGGATTCATTTGGCAATCCGATCTATCAATACGCCAACGCCAGGATGTTTCCGATGCCGGCGCCGTTCACGCGGCTCGGGCGGATTGTCTATGACGCGGCGAGCGACACCATGTACATCACCGGTTTCACGAGCGCGATTCCGTGGAACGCGACGCTCTGGAAAGCGGCCGGTCCGGTTCTCGCCCGCTACGACAACTGGAGCAGCGCCAATCCCAGGTTGCAATACACGGTTGCGCTGCCGTGGAATACGGCGAGCGATCCACAGGTGACTACGGTGGGTGTCGCCCTGGCGGGCAACTACATTTTCGTGGCCGAGTTGTACACGCAAAAGATTGATGTCTACGACGTGCGCAACGGTCAAATGGTCGGCTATATGACGCCGGGTGCAAGCGTAGGCGGCACGAGTGGTTGGGTGGATATATATCTGGGCATTAGCGCCGTCGAACGCGCCAATGGCGAATATGTGGTGCTGGTGGAGGATGACGCACGGGCGAAGATTCTGATGTACCGGTGGACGCCTTAGTCACAGCGCATGATGATCCGCGCGGCTTGGCCAGCGGTGATGGTCCGGCATGAGGCAGGCGGGGACAAGCGCGGATAAGCGTTTAGGGAGAGCGGCACGGTGGCGAATGGACGACCGATCGCGATGGGTATATAACAACGTCAGGTATTCGTTTATCCCAGCGTTAGATTCAATCGCTGCAGTCACCACAGGAGAGATCGTCCATGACGCGTGATGTTTCGCAGAAGCAGGAAACGGGCGAACGGCCCGAACTCGAACACCTCGACGCCGCCATCACCCACGTCGACGAACTCGTGAAGTCGGGCGGTATTGCGTCGGGTGCGGCCAAAGGGTTGCTGTATAGCCTGATCGAGACGCTTGGCACGCTGGTCGGTGATCCGGATTTGCCGGAACACGCTCGTTCCGGGTACGAAGGCTTGCTGGAAACAGCCCGTGAACTTCGGGTCAAGCTCGACCATTAAAGCGCTGGGCTGGTCAATAGGGCTAGCCCTTTCTGCGCAGGATTCGCTATGCCGCAGATGGCGGCAGTCGGCCGCCATCTGTTTAACTTCCTCACTGCGTTCGTTGCGTGGCAGGCAGGCAACTCCCCACTGCCCGCTGATCTGATTCGTCGGGAGATTTACGCCGCCTCACTTTCTTGCGCGGCCAGCGCATCGATCAGATCCGCCGGTCCTGACGTGATTTGCCATTGCGGTGTGCCGTGCCAGTCTGCGCAACGCTGAAACGCTCGGCGCAGATCGGTGGCGAGGCGCGCACTGACGCGCACGCCTGGCTCCAGGTGAACGGCTTTCAACTCGAAGATGCCGCTCGCCCGATGCGCCTTCGCGTCGACACGGCCGATCAGCTTTCCACGGTTCAGAATGGGCAGAACGAAATAGCCATACTTGCGCTTAGCCGCTGGCGTGTAGCATTCGATCACGTAATCGAAGTCGAACAACGCCGCTGCACGCTTGCGATCCCACACGACTGGATCGAACGGCGAGAGCAAGGTGGTCACCGTCGAGGCGAGCTTGCCGCTAACGGCGTCGTCGATGAGCGGTGCGAATTCACGATGCACGAACGTGTCCTGTTTCCAGCCCTCAACCTTGACCTGGACGAGTTCTCCCGTTTCAGCGAGCGCGTGCAGTTCGGCCACGTAAGGCCGGCGCGGCAGCCGGTAGTAATCAGCCACCCAATCAGCGCGAGCCACGCCCAGCGCAAGGCAGGTGCGGCGCAACAGTTCTTGCCTGACCGCTTCCGCCGGTTGAAGATCGCGTGCGTCGTTCCAGTCAGGCAGTACCCGCTCGCTCAGATCGTAGACGCGATGAAAATTGCGCCGCTCCGCCACCATCAGTTGACCGGTTGCGAACAACACTTCTAGGTGGCGCTTCTCGGGCTTCCAGTCCCACCAGCCGTTGCTCTTGCCAGCGTCGCGAGCGAAGTCCGCCGAGCGAACGGGGCCGTTCGCGCGCACATGGTCGAGCAGGCTGTCGATCTCGGTGCGGTATTTCTCATGCCATTCTCCGGCGTATTTCCAGCCCATCCCGCTCGGATCGAGCATGCGATGCCGTACTAGCCCGTAGTCCTCGATCGGCAGGAAACAGGCTTCGTGCGACCAGTATTCGAATAGCGCGCCCTCTGCCAGATGCTCGTCGAGCCATTGCGGCGCATACGGGCCGAGGCGGCTGAACAGGACCAGATAGGGGCTGCGCGCGACAACGTGAATCGTGTCGATCTGCAATTGCGCCATGCGGCGAATCGCATCGAGCACATCGGCTTTGGTGGCCTTGCGGCGCGGCGGCAACAGCAAACCCTGCGCGGCCAGATGAAGGGTGCGCGCAGCGGATAGAGTCAGTGTCTTCACGCGGACAATCGGTCGGTGGATGGTGGGGCCGACTAGTCTACGCTCCCAGCGCCACGGCTTCGCCGGAATTCACCGCCAGCATCTGATGGATCTGGGCCACGACCGCCGCTCCTTCACCGACCGCCGCCGCCACACGCTTGGTCGAACCCGCGCGTGCGTCGCCAATGGCGTACACACCATCAACGCTGGTGCCGAGGTCGCAAGTCGAGTTCAGGCCTTTCTCGCCGGTCAGCACGAAACCCTTCGGATCCAGTTGTACGCCGCAGGTTTGCAGCCATTCGGTGTTCGGATCTGCGCCGGTGAAGAGAAACAGATGCCGCGTGTCGAACCGCGCGGTGCCATCGCGAAGCGGCTCCTTCAGGACAACCGAGGAAAGGCCCCGGTCGTCCGCCTCGAGCTTTCCGATCTCCGAGTGTGGATGGATGAACACATTGGGCAGCGTGCGGATGCGGTCGATCAGATAACGCGACATGGTCGCTTCGAAACCGCTACGGCGGATCAGCACGTGAACCTTGGCTGCGTGCGTGGCCAGATACACGATGGCCTGGCCGGCCGAGTTGCCGCCGCCGACCAGCACGATCTGCTCGCGCTTGCAAAGCTTCGCTTCGACGGGTGACGCCCAGTAATAGACGCCGCGTCCATCGAAGTGCTCAAGGCCCTCAAGCGCTGGCCGCCGGTAGACGGCACCGCTGGCAATCACAATGCTGCGCGCCTTCACACTGCCACCGCATTTCAGTTCGAGCCGGTGCGGTGATTCATCGCAATGCAGCGCTTTGACCTTGACCGGAATCGCGACGTGCGCGCCGAACTTCTGTGCCTGCACGAACGCGCGGCCCGCTAGCGCCTGGCCACTGATGCCGGTCGGGAAGCCAAGATAGTTCTCGATGCGTGAACTCGCCCCTGCCTGGCCACCAGGCGCACGGCTGTCGAGCACGATCACGGATAGCCCTTCCGAGGCCGCATACACGGCAGTGGCCAGCCCTGCCGGACCGGCGCCGACAATCGCCACGTCGTAGATTAATGACGCGTCGAGTTCCGGCAGCATGCCGAGGCAGGTGGCCAGTTCAGGATCGCTAGGATGACGCAGCACGGAACCGTCCGGACAGATCACGAGCGGCAGGTCTTCGGCCTGCGCACCGAACTGTTCGATCAGGGTCAGCGCTTCTTCGTCGCGCTCGTTGATCACCGTATGGGGGTGGCCGTTGCGCGACAGGAAGCCTTGCAGGGAGACCAGTCGCGCGTCGTAGCTCTTGCCTACCAGGATGGGACCACCGGCACCTTTTTCGATCAGCGATACGCGCCGCAAGATCAGCGCACGCATGACGCGCTCGCCGAGTTCGGCCTCGGAGATGATCAGCGCGCGCACGTTGGCAGGCGGAATCAGCACCGCTTCAACCGGCTCGAGAGCTACGCCGCTCACGAGGCACGGCCGGGACGACAACTGGCCCACTTCGGCAAGAAACTTTCGAACGCCCTGTTCCGAAATTACGCGCTCGCGCCCGAGTCCGTCGCGCTGATAGATCCTGACGCGACCGGCCAGCATCACGTACATGCCCGGTCCGATTTCGCCGGTTTCAAATAGCAACTCGCCCGGCTGAAAGTGCCGTACTTCGCCGAACTTGCGCAGACGATCGACTTCCTCCCAGGTCAGATCCGGGAACATCTGATGCATTCGCGTGGCAAGCGAAGAAAAAGGCGCATCGGCAACGACGGGCGGCGCAGGCTGCACACATTGTTGCGATTCGGCTTCTTGAATCTCGATCATCAATCCGCTCCTTCTGTCGTTTGGTCCAGCAGGGGAAGCGACCGGGTCGGCTATACCGCCGGTGCGACGCCGGCATGGACGTGGGGCGCAGGCTCCTCGTCGAGCGGTTCGAGTTGCCGTCCCGAGTCACGCCACGCGTCAAGGCCGCCGCGCAGTGGCAGTACGTCGCTAAAGCCCGCTTCGTTCAGTTGCTTGGCCATCCAGGCTGCCGAAATTTCGTTCGGACAGGAACAATAAATGACGAGCTTCTGATCAGGAGGATACTTCGCGATAATTTCGTTGAGTTGGCGTTCGTCAGCAAACAGGCTGCCGGGAATCACGAACGGATCAAGCTGGCGCTTCTCGCGCGAGCGGATGTCGAACAGAACCGGCGTGCGTCCTGCCGCCATCAGCGCGTCGAGTTCGTCCACATCCAGGCGCGCCGTGGCCAGCTTTTTGATGAGCTGACGCCGGCGAATCCAGCGATATGCCGCATAGAGCAACAGCAGCGCAGCCAGCACCACCATCACCATGCGCCCGAGTCGGCCGGCACTTGCCATCAGCATGTCGATCTGCGCTGCGAAGATCGCGCCGATGATCAGGCCCGTGCCGGACCAGAGCGCCGCGCCGATGCCGTCATACGTGAGAAACGTGCGATATGGGGTGCCCATGGCGCCCGCCATCGGGATGGAAACGATCGCCAACCCCGGAACGAACTTGGCCACCGCGAGCACACGCACGCCCCACCGTCCGAAAAAGCGTTCGGTCTTTTTGACACATGAGTCACGCGACAGCGAGAGCTTGCACAACGTCTTGAGCGTATTGCCACCGTAGATGCGACCGGCGAGATACCACACGCTGTCGCCAATCAGTGTGGCAAAAATAGCGAGGATCAGCACCGACGCGAGCTGCGTGCCGACCGTAGCGGGATGAGTGGCCGCCATCGCGCCGAACAGCACGAGAGCGGGCATCGCGGGCACGGGCAACCCTAGCGATGCCGCCAGCACATTGGCAAAAACGAGAACAGGCCCGTACTGCTCCACGAGATCATGTAGCATCGGCTTACATCCGCAGCCGTTTCCGGTGGGAAGCTAAGAAGTAACTTAACGATTATGGACGCATTTTGCAGACGTGCAAGCGTCTGGAAAGGCGGCGCGTGAATGAACCGGGAGAAACCGTGCTGGGGTCGGACTAGGCGAGAAAGTGCGGCGAATTCGTTGCAGCGCCACCCGCCGGCAAAGAGGTGTACTGCATCACCGGCGGCTGGTGGGCGGCGTGCGCTTGCGCGCACACCGCGGTAAGTTTAGGTGCGGTGATTGTGCTGTTCGCCAGGCAGTTCAGCACCGTGCGCGCGAATGGCCGCAATCAGTTCCGCTGGCGTAATTTCATATCGCACTTCACGGTGGATGCCCGGCTTGCGCTCGTCGACTTCGATCAGCAGAATACCTTTGCCGTCTTCTGTCGATTCGAGGCGCAGCGAGCGAAGTTCGCGCGCCGTTGCGTCGTCGTATTCGGTGAGCAGGGCCATTGACCCGGAAGACCCGGTATTGCGCATCGAAGTTGTCCTCGTTCCGTTGTTTATCGAACCATTGTACGGGCGGTTGACGCGATGTGTGTCGCGTCCTCGTGACAGCCTGGAAATTCCACGTGCCCTTGAAAGCCGCGCCACGCGGTGTTATGCGGTGTGCGGCCAGATCATCCCACCCAGTTTAACGCGACTCCCCGTGCGCACGGATGCATTTTTCATGCCCCGCTGCGGTGCAACCGTTCGCGGCGTTTGTCATGTCCGTGACGCGCAACCGGGTTAGGGCGTGATCGTGCTTTATCTACCCGCGACGCTGCGGTCATGCACGCGGGTGAAAGTGGCGTCCATTGCGTCGCCGTCCTCTGATAAGCGGGACGCCTTTCGCGTTCGTTGACGGGCTTCGTTCGGGTTGCCTCGTTTATTGTTTTCATCGCCGTGCTGGCCGTCGGCATGCCGCGATGCTCATGTCCGAATCTGGCCAGTCATGCAATGGCCGATGCGCTACATTGATGCCATGGATCTCCATCGTGAAACCTGCTATCAGGCCGTGCTCTCGCGCGACCGGCGCTTCGACGGCTGGTTCTTCGTGGCGGTGACATCGACGGGTATTTATTGCCGGCCAGTGTGTCCCGTCCGTGCGCCCAGGTTCGAAAATTGCCGGTTCTACGCCAATGCCGCGACGGCTGAGCACGCCGGGTTCCGTCCTTGTCTGCGTTGCCGTCCTGAACTGGCGCCGGGGCATGGCCTGCTCGATGTGTCGCCGCGCCTCGCGCAGGCGGCGGCCGCATTGATCGATAACGGCTTTCTCAACGATGCAAACCTGAGCGCGCTGGCTGACCGTGTGGGCGTGAGCGCACGGCATCTGCGCCGCATCTTCGAGGCGGAGTTTGGCGTGACGCCCATTGACTACGCCCAGACGCAACGGCTGCTGCTGGCCAAACGCTTGCTGACCGACACGGCGCTACCGGCTGGCGAGATTGCGCTGACGGCAGGCTTTGGCAGCGTGCGGCGCTTTAACGATCTGTTCAGCCGGCGCTATGGATTCAGCCCCGGACGGCTGCGCAAGCGCACGCGCGAAGCGCTCAGCGCCGACACGCTCAGCTTCGAATTGGGCTACCGGCCGCCATTCGCGTGGGATGCGCTCCTGTATTTCCTCACCGAACACGCTATTGAGAGTGTCGAACGCGTAGTGGCGGGCAGCTACCTTCGCGCCGTCGATCTTGCGCATGGCGGCCGCCGTCTCACGGGCTGGCTGCGGGTTGATCATCTACCGGCGCGACACGCATTGCGGGTCACGCTGACGGCTTCACTGACGCCAGTTTTGCCACGACTGCTCGCGCAGGTGCGACGGTTCTTCGATCTTGACTGCCGCCCAGATCTGATTGATGCGCGCCTGGGTACACTTGCGGCGGCGGTGCCGGGCATCCGCGTGGTGGGCGCATTTGACGGCTTCGAGATGGCCGTGCGCGCCATCGCGATGCGTCAGTGGCCGCTGGCTGAAGCGCGGGCCTGGCTGCAGCGAATAGCGGAACAGTTTGGCGCACCGGTAAAGCAAGCGCCGGAAGGCTTGCGTTGTGCGTTTGCAACGGCGGACATGCTGGCTCAGATGCCGCTGGACGCACTCAGGGCGACGGGCTTGTCTGCGCGTGGCGCGAGCGTACTTCTGACGCTTGCTAATGACATTGCCGCGGGTCGTGTCTTCCTTGAACCACTCGTAGCGCTCGAAGAGACGCTCACCTATTTGCGCGCGGTGGCCGGCTTCGACGAGTGGCAGACACAATACATAGCCATGCGCGCACTCGGCTGGCCGAATGCGTTTCCCATGGGTGATCCGCTGCATGTGCCAGGCATACGCAGCACTGACAGGAAGACGCTGGGCACGCTGAACAATATCGCTCCGCAATGGGCACCGTGGCGTGCCTACGCTGCGCAACATCTCGCGCTGGTCCGCGAAGAAAAGGCGAACGCCGCATGAAACACTATCTTTCGATTCCGAGTCCGCTAGGCTCAATCTTGCTGCGCGCCGAGGACGACGCGCTGAGCGGCCTGTATTTCGACGGGCAAAAGTATTTCCCCCCGGGCTCGGTCGAGGCGGCATCTGACAAACCGCCACGCATCCTTGCGGAGACGGCGCAGCAGATCGCCGAATACTTTGCCGGTGAGCGGCAGCGCTTCACGGTCCGTCTACACATGGCGGGTTCACCGTTTCAGCAGCAGGTGTGGAATGCGCTGGTGCAGATTCCGTTTGGCGAGATCGAGAGTTATGGACGGCTCGCACAACGGCTCGGTTTGCCGCTTGGTACTTCGCGCGCCGTGGGCGCCGCGAACGGACGCAACCCGGTGGCGATCATCGTGCCGTGCCATCGGGTGATTGGTAGCACAGGTCAGTTGACGGGCTATGCGGGTGGCATCCATCGCAAGGCGGCGCTACTCGCGATCGAGCGTCCCGCGCAGTCTTTGCCTCAACAACTGGAACTGCTGGATACCGCGCAATAGCCCCTGCGCCTCTCGCACGTCTGACGACGGCCAAAAAAGGCGGCCAAAAAAAAGCCCGTCCGCAACGGGACAGGCCTTTAAAACGCCGTTTTTACTCAGGTCAGCCAGCCTCACACAAACAAGGCGCTGACGTGATTTATCCTGAGGCTGCACGCTTCCTTTGTCGAGGTGGGAGTAACGCCGATCTATCAGACCAAAGCAGAGTGACGGGGTAAAGGCGTTACACTGGACTTTGAGGCACGGCGTGGCCAGCGTACGTGCTTCTCGCTGGCGAATCAGGCCGTCACGGTGGTCTGCCTGTGCGAACGACGTGAGCAACGCGACCCAATGCAGAAGATCCTCGACAGTACCCAGACGTCACTCAACGAGGCCTTTGCCTCGCTGGCAAAGAATGCGCAGCGGCAGCGCAAGCTCTATCTCGCCGCTGTGGGCGCCCTTATGGCGATTGTGATCGTCGCGGCGTTCCTGGTCGTGGTGCTGGCCGCCGCCAAGCAACTCGAGTATCGGCGCAGCCTTGCTACCCGATACGCCGTCAACGTCGCGCTGCTTCTGCAGGCCGAAGTTTCGTTCCTGCGGCACACTGAACTGGCTGTCCAGTACTACGAACAGAACCCTGCGCCGCAAAGCCTGCCGGCGGGCGTCGAGGCTTCGATTCTCCAGACCGGTAAGGCGTCGGGTGATGGTGTCACGGTTGGAACGCGCTTCGACGTGCTGGTACCCAAAATCACGCGCGACGTGTGGGGGGCCTCGCTCAGTGAAAAATTATCAAGGCTGTACGAGATCGGTCAGTCCACCGTCGCGACGCAGCAGGCATTCGACCTGAATGATCCGGCGATACTGATGGTAGTCGGATTGCGTAACGACTACGCGTTGATCGTGCCGTCTGTTACAGCGCAGACAGACGGCAGTATTGCGCCGCTTCATCCGGGCGACGCCGTCACGTTGCGCAGCGTCTTGCTGCATGAGCTCCTGGTGGAGACTGGCCAGCCCACGCTGGCAAAAAACCAGCGGTTGTGGCTGGGGCCGTATATCGATCCCCTGCTACGCGTGCCGGTCATGACAGCGCTCTGCGCGTCCTACGACGGTGATACACCTACTGCGCTGGTGGCGATGATCCTGCCGGTCAACAGTCTGATGGCGCGTCTGCGCAGACCTGAGAGCGCGGACCTGCTGCTATTGCTGTCGAACAACCGGCGTGCCGTGGTCTCCTCACCGCCCGTCGACGCCGCCACCGCCAGCATGCTGAGAACGACCGCGAGCCAGATGCCGGACGGTGTCTATAAGTACACCCGCGATGGCGTGCTGATGCGCAAGACGCTCATACCGGGGCTCGGTTCGATAGTCGGTTATCTGCCGTGGCGCGTGCTGCTCGCCGAACTAGGTTGGCAATTGGCCGCCATTGCGGGGGCCGCGTTGTTGCTCGTCGTGGGCATTGCTCTGGTTGCGCGTTTCTGGGGACTGCGGTTGCTGCGAAGTGCGTATGAGGAAACATCACGCGCGCTCGAGAACGAGGCGATCAATCATGTGCTCGTCAGCGCGACCCCGATTGGGTTGTGCATTCTCCGCCGCAGCGACTTTTCGATCCTCACTGCCAATGCATTGGTGGGCGAGTTGCTGCATAGCGAATCTTCTGCCAGCACGTTGCCGCCACACCTCGCACAGATGTTCCGGACCGAGACCGCTGCGGGGACAGCACCCGCAGAGGACGCGCGAATCGTCGTATTCAGGGCGCCCGCGTTGCCCGATCAAGACGGTGTGGCGTGTGAACAGATCCTGCAGTTAACTTGCGCGCCGGGGCGTTATGCAGGCGAGGCAGTCCTGTTCTGTGCGGTGCTCGATGTCAGCATGCAGCATGCGCTCGAACAGCAACTGCGTTCTGCCCAGCAGGCAACCGAATCGACATTGCGGGCGCGTTCGACTTTCTTTGCTGCGATGAGCCATGAAATTCGCACGCCGCTAAATGTGCTGCTTGGCAACCTGGAGTTGCTGGCGCGTGCGCCGGGTCTGGAATCGCATGAACAGCGACTGCTATCGTTGAACACCGCAGCCGAAGGGCTGCGCGGCATCGTCAACGACATCCTCGATTTCTCGAAGATCGATGCGGGCGAAATGAAGCTTGTGATTGAATCGTTCAGTCCCATCACCGCCCTCGAAAATCTCTTGATATCCTACGCGCCGATGATGGCGGGCCGGCCGATCCGCTTCTATTCATACCTGTCTCCCACGCTCGATCAAGTGTTGTGCGGTGACCGGGCCCGCATCGCGCAAATCGTCAACAACCTGCTTGGCAACGCGCAGAAGTTCACGTCGCGCGGCAAGATCGTGCTGAGCGCCGAGGTGCGCGAGGAGCGCGAGGAGCGCGAGGAGCAGCACGACCGCAGTGTGTTGTATTGCCGTGTCTCTGACTCAGGGATTGGCATGAACCAGGAGCAGGTCGCGCGCATTTTTCATCCATTCGTTCAAGGCGAGAGCAGCACATCGAGTCGCTATGGCGGGACGGGTCTTGGGCTGTCGATTTGCGCGAGTCTGTGCAAGATGATGGGCGGCGAGATCTCCGTCGAGAGTGTGCAGGGAGTGGGCAGCGCCTTTAGCGTCTCGCTTCCGCTGGCTCGCCCGCGGGATGTCGAGCGTACGCCGGTTGCTACGCCGGCTCCGCGCGGTAATGTGATGGTGCTGTGCCAGGAAGAGGCGTCCGCAGAGATTGTCAATGCCTGGCTCAAAAGCGTCGGCTGGGTCGGTCATAGTGTCGGTTCGGTGCAGGCCGCCGAGCAGTGGCTACGGTCGAACCGGCCCGATGCGATGGTGGTTTCGGGTGAGTATGATCTTGGTGCGGTGGGCGCCTTGCGTGCTGTGCGGCCCGTCGGTGTAGTGTGGGTGAGGCGCCGCGGTCCGCATCGCCCCACGCCGGGCGCGGACGGCGTCTTCGAAGTCGGCGAGTTCAGTCACCAGGCTTTTCTATCCGCAGTGGAAATGGCGGCCAACCTGGCGAAAGCGCGCGTCAGCGACAACCTCGTGGCTAACGGCGTTCCGTCAGCGCCGCCGATTGCGGCGGACCCTTCGCTGGCAGGTGCTCCGAATGTCGCTGCGCAGAACGCGCCGTCCGCTGCGAAGCCGCTATTGGGTCTGGCGATTCTCGTTGCTGAGGATAATCCGCTGAACCAGTCCTTGATCCTCGAGCAACTGACGGCGCTCGGATGCGAGCCGATTCTTGCGGGCGATGGCCAACAGGCGCTGGCGGTACTGGAAAACACAGAAGTCGATGTGGTCCTGACCGACATTCACATGCCAATCATGGATGGCTACGCGTTGCTCGCTGCATTGCGCCGGCAATACCCGGGCCTACCGGTGATGGCGTTCAGCGCCGTCAGCGATGTGGAGCAGATGGACGCGTGGCAGGAGCGCGGTTTTGACGGGCATATTCCTAAGCCCACTTCCCTGAAAGAACTCGGGGCGGCACTGGATACGCTGTGCGCAAATGAGTCAACGTCGGGGTCCGTCGAGCCGGACGAAACGCCTGATCGGGCTGGCGAACCGGGGCCCGAGCTGGATGAGGCGACCATCAACCGTTACGTTGCGATGCTAAAGGATCATCTTGCGACGGATCTGCCGAAGTTATCCGCGATCGTCGAGCATTGCGACCGGCAAGCGTTGCGCGATTGGGCGCACAGTGCAGGCGGGGCGTTTCTGATTGTTGGCAAGCCGCAGTTCGCGGCGCAATGTCGTGAACTCCAGAGTCTGTGTCATAGGCACGAACACTGGACGACGCAAATGGCCACGCTCGCCATGACATTGCATGAAGGATTGCGGAGCCACTTCGGACTCGATGAAGCTTCGTTGCATTGACCTATTGACGCTGGGTCCAGACAGCGCCGGCATCACGCCAGCGATTAACGCCCCGAGTTTGCGTGCTGCGCGGGTGTCACCTCGAAATGATCGATGGACTGACCCGCGCTGATTGCGCGCCGTAGCCACTCCGGCATTTCGCCTTCGCCATCCCAGCGGTCCCCGCTTGCACTGCGATACCGGTCCACACCCTGCGCCTTGTGAGGCGCAGCCGCCTCGGGCTCGGGCCCGAGGTCTTCCGGCCTGATGCCGAACTCTTCCATTCGATGCCGCAAATACGCCACGATGCGATCGCGTTTCATTTCGTCCATTGATTATCTCCAGGAGATGGTTTGCGCGGAGAGTATTTCCCGATGCAAAGTGGGTGTTCTGCAAAAGCTGATTTGCGGTTGAATAACCGGGCGGAGTGAACCGAAAGCGGCAATGTGATTGACCCATGCGACGACGTCCCGAAGGCTGCGGCCTTCCGGGGTTTGCTTACCGTCGGTATTGGAGTATTGGATGCGGACGAGCACATAAGTCTAAGCAAAACGATTTAAATCACGCTGCGCATGAAACGGACCTGCGTCTGTGCCTGGCAGCGATTTTCCCCGCCGTTAGTTGCTTGATGACTAGATTGGCGAGGTGACTATTCCAATGACAGCTGCGCAAACGTGCGATAAGGCCGCGCGTTACCCATGCGCCTGCAAGGTCGCGATCGGCGAGCGAAAGCACATATCTGAATCGGTCAGCGGCACACCGTTGACCAGGACCCGCGAATGGATGCTACGAGATTCGCGGAATCCGTCCGCGTTTGCTCTAGCCATCCATGAAGATTAACACGAGCTATGCGAGGTGGCGCAACCCGTCGAAGAAAAGCTCGCACATGATGTGCTGGAAAGGTGGGGTGCCTCGCATCCGGTAAAAAGAGGAACACCGATACGCCGCCGTTTACTTATAGTAGGAGAGAGGTGATTCAAAGAACGGACGGATCTGCCGTCTTTCGACGCGTCAACTGACGGGGGAACGGTGCGATGACAACAGCAGCCGGTTCAGCCTACGCGGTGCGAACAAGCACACCTGCATCGTTACGCGAGCTTGCCAACTATCTCGAACTGGCACTCGATGCGGGTCAAGCCGTGGTCGTCATGCGCTATGGGACAGACGAACGTCTGGTGTACATCGGCAATCCCGGCAGTTCGCTCGATGAGTTGTCGAGTAGCGACGCGCTCGACGCCCACCTCGCCGACGAGATGCTCGTCCTGACCGAACCGGGCCTGAACCGGATTACCGCCGACGGCCAGGTCTATCGTTTCACGCGCACACACCGTTATATTGCGGACCGGCAAGCCGTCATTTTCGCGCCGGCCTGAGCACATAGCTGGTGCGTGATCGACGTTTGCCGCGCGCATAAAACAAAAAGCGAACCGAAGTTCGCTTTTTGCAATGACGGCGTGCTCGCTTCAGGCGAGCGAAATATTACGCGCCAGCCGATACCGTTGCCACGAATTGCTTGGCGGCCTTGGTCGCCGATTCGTACGTTGCGTTGGCTGCCGAGAAGGCCGAGTTCCACGCTGCAACCGCGCCTTCGCTACCTGCGGGGGCATTTTTTGCCAGGCCTTCGATGAAGCCTTGCGCATCTTTCTGAGCTTGCTGGAATTGCGCCGTCGCAGCC
>FTKM01000088.1_pt2 | contig 15427 bp, 15 predicted proteins | sample 1658051 | NCBI WGS metagenome assembly FTKM01 (sample SAMEA3914794, study PRJEB12502) | metagenome | biome: forest; material: soil | place: Canada | collected 2011-07-05 | depth 0.1 m | reverse complement strand
GCATTGAGCATCTGGGCCGCTTCCAGCGCAACAGGCCAGAGCGTCACATCTGCTGAGGTTCGCCATCGCACTGCTGTGCCGTCGAGTGTCACGTGCACCAGCGGCGTATTGCGCGGCACCACGTAACCCGTGGCGACGCTGCCCTGGGTCGGGTCCGCTTCGAGTTGCACAATCGTCATGGACGGCAACGGTCGCGCGGCATACGGGTAAAACTGCTCAAGCAGTCCGTCGGTCAACTCCGAGTATTCATCGTCGAGCGTGCGCTGAATACGGGCAGTCAGGATAGCGAAACTTTCGATCAGGCGTTCGACATGCGGATCGCCACTTTCGCCTGGACCCAGCTCAAGGCGGCGGGCAATCTTCGGATAGCGCTGCGCGAAGCTTTCGCTTGCGCGCCGCAAATACGTCAGTTCGCGCTGATAGTAGTCGAGCAGCAGATCGTCAAGCGATTCGTTCATCGGCCACTCCGACCGGCTGGCCGTCGGCGAGTTGTGCAACGAAAGCGACCGGCCAGGGACCTGCGCCAGCATCGAGACTTCCCATGATGCGCAGCCGCAGCCGCCATGGAGCGTCCGGTTCCGGTTCGATCTGCGCGCGGGCCTGCTTGAGCCGCGGCTCGAATGCCAGGATTGCCTCGACGACTGCGCGCTCGAGACTGCTGCGGTCTGCGGCACGCGCAGCGTTACTGGCGCTCCAGTCCTGCAGGCCGTAATCGAGCACATCGAGCGGCCGACGTGCGCCAGTGCGCCCACGCCGCGTGTTGAGCAACCGCATCAGTTCGGCACGCACTGATGCACGCAGCCCATCAGGCGTGAGCGTGCGTTGGGCAGGTGTTTCGGCGAGCGCAAACGGGGCGTTGTCTTCGAGCCGCTCAAACAGCGGCGTCGGCGCGGAGGAGGCGTCAATGGGCAACATGATGCCTCGCAACTAGGGAGCACGCCCGGCAGGCGGAGGAGTGTGTCAAGGCTAGGCCGCCGCCTTGACAACCTTGTTGGCGGCAAGATCCCAGGTCGAGGCGGCGGTGCCTTCTTTCGAACCGTCGTCTTTTTGCGCGGTGAGCTCCCACTTGATCTTCGTGAAGTTCAGCGAGAGTGTTTCGACCGGTTTGCCACCGGCGCCGCCTGACACGCTGACGTTGCTCAGTACGACATTGTTGAGCGTGTAGGTGATGAAGGGCATGATCTTGCCGTCGTCTTCAGCAGCATTGCGGCCCACGATCACGGTCGCGGTAGGCAAGGCCTTGCCGCCGCAGCAGTATTCGTTCAGCGTCGGTGTAGCGACGTCGATGAACTTCGTGAGGGTGAATTCGCCGATATGTGGCTTGCCTGAGGTGCGTTCCGAGTTACTGACGTCGTTGGTGACCTGCATCGCCACGTTATGGCTATATGACATCACTTCGATCTTGTCGGTATAGCCTTCAATGGTGCATTCGCCTTTAATGTCGTCGCCGAGATCGAGAATGATCGAATCCATGACTGAGCGCTCCTGAAACGTGTTGAGGCAGCGCGTGCCGGGATGGCCGCGCCGCGAGATGGCAGAGTGGTGCTACAGGACCGGAAAAATCAGGCTGCGGCAGGTGGTGGCAGCGATGCGACCAGCCTGATCGAAGCGGTTAGCTCCTCAAGCTGGAAGTGCGGCCGCAGGAATACCGTCGCCTTGTAGGCGCCGGGCTTGCCGGCGACCTCGGTCACGTCGATACGCGCTTCGCGCAACGGATACTGCGCCTTGATTTCCTGTGGCGCATTGTCGTTGAGCAGCACGTAGTCGGCAATCCAGGTGTTCAGGTAGGAGCGCACGTTGTCACGCGTCATGAAGCTGCCCACCTTGTCGCGCATGATGACCTTGATGTAATGCGCGAAACGCGACGCAGCAAGCACATAAGGCAGCATGGCCGAAATGCGTGCGTTAGCGGTGGCTTCATTGGTGTTGTAGGCTACCGGTTTGTTGGCGGTCTGGCCGCCGAAGAAGACCGCCAGCCCCTCGCTCTTCTTGTGGCACAACGCAATGAAACCCAGCGAATCCAGCTCTTTTTCGCGCCGGTCCGTGATTGCGATCTCGGTTGGGCACTTCATCGCCTTGTCGCCGGAGGCTGTCTGGAAGATATGGTCCGGTAGTTTCTCGACCGCGCCGCCGCCTTCTACGCCGCGAATCGCAGCGCACCAGCTATATTGTGCGTAGGCGTTGGTGATGCGCTGGCTCAAGGCATAGGCCGCGTTGCCCCACAGATACTTTGAGTGTTCGGTGCCGTCGACATCTTCGACGAAACTCATCCCTTCCACCGGATTGCTGTCCGGATGATACGGACGCCGCATCAATATATGCGGCAACACCAGCGCTACGTAGCGTGAGTCTTCGCTCTTGCGGAATTCGCGCCAGCGGTGCATGTCAATTGTCTCAAACACCTTCGACAGATCGCGCGGCACGCTCAGTTCGGTAAAGCTCCCCATGTCGAACAGTTGGGGATGCGCCGCCGAGATAAAGGGAGCGTGAGCCGCTGCCGCTACCGAGGCGATCTTTTCAAGCAGGCTGATGTCGGGCGTCTGACGGCTGAAATAGTAGTCGCCAACCAGCACGCTGAACGGATGCCCGCCAAAGGTTCCGTACTCCTCTTCATAGACCTTCTTGAAGAGCGCACTCGTGTCGACGTCGATGGCCTTTTCCAGATCGTTCTGCAGGTCCTTTTTCGACACGTTCAGGAGGCGCAGCTTCAGGCGTGTGCCGGTCTCGCTGTTCTTCACGAGAAAATGAATGCCGCGCCACGACGCTTCGAGCGCCTGCATATCTGCATGGTGCAGGACCTCGTTGAGTTGCTCGCTGATCAGTTCGTCGATCTTGCGGATGTGATCGTTGATCATCGCGACGGTGTCGCGGCTAACCGTCATGTTCTTGTCGAGCACCTGCAGCGCAAACTCGGCGAGCAGTTCGCGGGCGTGCTGTTGCTGCTCGTCGTCGTGGGCCATGCGGCCGTCGTGAACAATCCGGTCGAGCAACGTGAGGGTTTCGGTCTGCGCAGGCGCAGCCGTAGTTTGTATATCTGACATCAGCGTCTCCTTGGGGCGTGCGGGGCTCAGGCGCTTGCGGGCGCGTTGCCTGCGGGATCAGTCGGATCTGCCGGGGCGGGCAGTTGCGCGACGACACCGTCTTGCGGATGAGCGGACTTGATTTCCGTCAGCCCCTGGGTGTTATGCACGACATCCTGCAGCAGCTTGTCGAGCTCGTCGTTGCCGTCGAGCTTGGTCAGCAGATCACGCAGGCGCAGCCGTGCATCGTAGAGTTGCTTGAGCGGCGCGATCTGCTGGACGATCTGCACCGGGTCGAAGTCGTCTATGTGCTGGAACTTGAGCGCGAGGTTCAGTTTGCTGCCGTCGCCTGCCAGCGTATTGTCGACCTGCAGGGACACGCGCGGGCCAATTGAACTCATCACGTCGTTGAAATTGTCGCGGTCGATGTCAACGAAGCGGCGCTCCGAGAGTTTCGGTAGTGGCGCTTCGGGCTGGCCCGAGAGATCGGCGAGAATGCCGACCACTAGCGGCAGCTCTTTTTTCTCGATCGCGTTGCCTGTTTCGACGTCGTACGTGATCTGCACGCGCGGCGGGCGGTTCCTCTCGAACCAGTGTTGGGTACTGTCGGACATGGTCGCTCCTCGATATTCTCGATATTGGTTCTTATGACGCGTTAATAGCGCGGTGCATGCACCGCTTCTTTTGTTTCTCGCGCGATAAACCCTGCTTTCGATATCAAGCTGCGTGAGCGCCTGCGCCCGGACGAGCGCATCCACTCGGGCAATCGAAATCGCGATCGCGCCGCACTGCATGACTGCTACAGAAAATAGCGGGTGCAAGGCACCAACGGAGGGTCACTAACCCTTCGATCTCACAAGGCGCACCGAACCCCGAAAACCCCCGTCGAGAGGAATCCGAAAAAAATTCCACTCGCCGTAAAAAACTCAGACAAAAATACTCTACGATAGTCTTCAGCGAAATTCAAACAAAAATTTAACGTTTGCGCGGAAGCATCGAGCGGGAGTAAAACTCATCCGTCGTGACAGATTCGTGGCAGAGTCGGGACCCATTAAAGCGGCAATTGCGGTGTACAAGGCGCTATTTGTAGACTACGCTCGCCGCGCATGGCGCTCAGTGAGATTGCACCGGGAAAGTTGAAAAGATGTCTGACGCATAACAAGACATACGAGAGAAGACGCGCTTCGCTGATCCGTTTTAACCGAACCGAGCTTGCCAGCGGCGCAACTGGAGACGATGGGAAAGGGGATATTGACGTGATAAATGCTTTGCGTCTTGCCGCTGGCCAGCGTTGCCGGACGTCGCTACTGCGGACCATGCCGCTTGTGGCCGTACTGTGCTTTTCCGGTTGCTCGGGCTCACTGCCGCGCGTCAAGGTTGACTCGCTGGCGATCGTGGTGGTGGCACAGGCGAACCTCGACACCCCGATTGCAGTTGATGCGGTATTGGTGCGCAATCCTCAGTTACTCGACACGTTGCTCGGTTTGCCGTCGGCCAAATGGTTTGCGCAGCGCGAACAGCTGCGTCGCGATTACCCCAAAGATTTGAGCGTCATCTCGTACGAACTCGTTCCTGGTCAGCAGATATCCGATTCCAAATTTGCCTTCGATGGACAACGCGCCGCCGGGGTACTGGTGTTCGCCGACTACCAGACGGCCGGCGCTCACCGCGTGCGGCTCGACGGCGGTCCGGCAAAGCCGCTGCTGCAACTGGGCGATCAGGATCTTCAGTTGATCTCGCGCTAGAGCGAACCATGAACTTCGACGACATCGATAGCGGTAATGCGACCGCGCTACGGCAGCGGATGAATCAGCATGTGCATATCCGTGCCGTTGCCGCATATGACAACCAAAGGGCCAGTAGCCAACCATGATGCGCAATCTGTTTCCGGATACGATCTGCTGGTTCGAAGGCATGCCGTTACTGCCGCAGCATTTCCAGACGCAGGCCTTGCACGCTGCGGGACACGCGGCGCTGCTGACTGGCGCGGCCAGACCGCATTACTGGGGCGTGCTGACGCTTGAGCAGGAAGAGGCGGGGCTTGCCGAAGGGCTGGTACGCATTACGCGGCTCGACGCGATCCTGTCTGACGGTCTGGCAATCCGTCACGGTGCCGACGATCCCATACTGCAGATCGACGTGCGCCAGGCATTCAGTTCGCCTGATCAAGTCGTCACCGTGTATCTGGCTGTGCCGCCGTTATATCGCGGTGGACAGATCGATCAGCGCGGAGCCCGTTACCGCCAGCATCAAACGCCGGGGGTGCCGGACCTGACGACCGGCACCGAACCCACCGCGATCACCACATGGCGGCCAAGCCTGCACCTGATGACCGATCTTGGCAATCAGGAATACGAACGGTTGCCGTTGATGCAGTTAAGGCAACAAGGCGGTGGCGTGGCGCTCACCGAATACGTGCCGCCTTGTCCGTTCGTCGGTCCAGAATCGCCACTCGGGATGCGTATCATGCGCATCGCCATGCGCGCGCGCGAGAAGTGCGTGTTCCTTTCCGGCCGTCTTGATGCAGCGCGCCGCGCGGGCGAACGCGATGACGCGGGACAGATCGAGCGTCAACTGGCAGCGTTGTGGATGCGCTTGCCGGAAATCGAAGCCGCGCTGCATTCGCGCGCTGTTCATCCGCTTGATCTTTATCGCATCCTTGCGGGTATGGCAGGTGGCCTTTCGAGCCTGCAGCCAACGCGTGGCGTGCCGACCTTCGCGCCGTTCGACTATTCGGAGTTGCTGGCGTCATTTGAGCCGCTGCTAGAGTGGATCGACGCGGCGCTCTCGACAGTGCGTCAAGGGTATCGTGTGCGCCAGTTCACCGCTGGCGCGGGTGGCTTCTGGATCGATCTGCCAGCCGATGCGGGCGCTGCCGCACCTGGCGAGCTAGTGATCGGTCTGCGCATGCCGGGCGATGCCGCCGAGCACGATGCCAGTGCGTGGCTCGAGCAAACGGCGATTGCTTCGCGCGAGCATTTGCCGACGCTGTCGCGTCAACGGATGCGCGGACTGGCGCGGCGGCGGTTGTCGCGCGACGAGCGGGCTGCATACAGCGCGGGCGACGATACCGCGATGTTCGTGATCGCGCTCGACGATACGTGGTTCGATGCGACTCAGCCCTTGCATATCGATGTGGGTGCAGGTGTGCGTGGCGCCGCACCGTGGGCGGTGCAACTATTCACACCAGCCGGCGAAGCCAACGATCCACCTGGCGAAGCGGGGCGCAACGCCGATGAGTGATTACGCAATCCTCTCCGGTGACGAGCGCGCACCGCTCACGCGAGCGTTTGTTGACGCATTCCGTCGCGCGATGGAAACGCGTGACGTGCTAAATCGCGCCGACGAGGCGCCCCAGGAAGTGCCTGGGCAGAGCGAAAGCGTGACGGACAAGGTGGCCGCACAACTGGCCTCGATAACTCGCCGGTTGGCACGTGAAGCCATGGCGTGGACCGGCGCGGCAGGTGAAACCGATATTGCCGCGGCTCAGTATGCGTTTGTCGCACTGCTCGACGAACTGCTGCTGTTTTCCGACTGGCCCGGTCACACCGCGTGGGAGGCGAAGCCACTTGAGGTGCGGGTGTTCGGAACACGCTCGGCAGGCGAGCGATTGCCCGATGCGATGGACGCGCTACTGGTACAGCGCGACGCATCGCAACGCGATCTGGCCAACGTCTACCTCGCGTGCCTGATCCTTGGTTTCAGAGGCCGACTGCGCGGCCAGGCCGGCTCGCTGCGGCATGATCAACTGCGCCATGCGCTGTTTGCGTTCGCCATGCAACGCGATGCGGAACCTGCTCATCTGGCCGAGCCGCTCGCGCGTGTGGCAGTGGCGCCGCGCCGAACTGTTTCGCTCACCAAAATGTTTCCCGACAATGCGCGTTTCCTCGTGCTGCTCGGCGTGGGCGTGTGTGTTCTGCTTGGCGTGTCGCATCTGCTGTGGTCGGTCGCAACGGCTGGCGTTCGCCCGTCGGTGGCGCAGTTCCAGGCCATTGCGCTGGCTGACGCGACACCGGCCCCAGCCAGCCACGCGAGTATTTCGGGTGCGGTTGTGCGGGTGCCCGTCAAACCGCGCACGCAGCCTGCTGTGACTGATCCACGGGCGCCGCTTCAACGCAATACGCTGACAGGTGCACCCGCGCCGGATACGACGGTAGGGGTCGTGCGTACGGCAGCGAATGCGGGAGGGAGCCAGCCGTGACGCTGATCACGATCCTCCTCGGCCTCATTGCATTGCTGCTGGTCGCGCTTGCGTTTGCCGTGGCACTGCGGTTCTGGCGTATGCGCCAGGACGAGCGGCCATTGCGCAGTTTCGCGGCCACGATACGTGCGGCTCACGTGAGCATGAGCGTGCATGATCCCTATTCGGTGCCGCGCATTCTCGCGACCGGTACGTCGGCCGCCCTCGATGCGCTGTGTCGCGGCTGGCGTCTGACGCCGGTGGGTGAACCTGCGTGGTTCGGGCGAATCTGGAACGACGCGGAAGGGCTGGTGATCGCCGAACCGAACGACGTGTTCGCCATGCAGGCGGCGGATCGGCGGCTCGGCGCAGCGCGCCGGCTACTGCGCGCGGTGTTGCGCAACCGGGCAGGGCGTCCGCTGGATGCGATCGTGTGGGTTATCCCTGCTGACGCACTCATCACGGAGGACGGCGAGCCGCGTGAGATGAGCGCAGTGGCGCTCGAGTCATCGCGCAAGCTCATTGCATTGCAGCGGCAAATCGGCTTGATGCTGCCGCTCTATATTGTCGTCAGCAACTGCAATGTGCTGCCCGGTTTCGATGACCTGGCGGACGGGCTGAAAAGTGCGGCAAGCGGCACGACGCTTGGCTGGGCGTCACCGTATGCGTCGCGGCGTACCTATGAAGACGCGTGGCTCGACGAAGCGTTTGCTTCGATGCGCGCGGCGCTGGCAGAAACCATCGTCGAACTCGGCACGCTCAACGGTAGCGTTGGCGACGCGCTGTTTCTTTTGCCGCAGCGCCTCGACCGGTTGCGTGTGCCGTTGCGCGAACGGGTGGATCTGGTGCTGCGCGGCGCGACGGATGGCACCGCGCCGCTGCTACGCGGCATCTACTGCATCGGCGAGGTGCCTGACCGGCAGGCTGCGGAGGAGTCCAGCAGCGGACCTGTTTTGCGCGTGAATGCGCCGGCTTTCGCTGGACGGCTCTGGCACGACGTCTTGCTGAGCGGTCAGGGGCTCGCGCTGCCGATGCCGCGCGTGCTGGCCCTGCGTACCCGTTGGCACCGCGTGGCGACGGTATGCGCTGCGGCGCTGGCCGTATGCTGGTGCGCGGGAATGGCGATCTCGTGGTGGCATCTGCGCAGCGACGCCCGCACGTTGAGCGCGGCGTACGATTCGCTCACCATCGCGCGCGCCACCTATCGCGAATCCGATCGAGGCGAAGCGGCCGCCACGAACGCGCTGCGAAGCGCGAGAGACGCGTTGCTGAAGGTGCCGCGCTGGCAATTGAGCTCGCCGTTCATGCCGTTTTCATACGTGTTCCTGGAAGGCCGGCTCGCCGATGCACAGCGGCACGTTCTGGGCGGCCTTGTGTTCGAACCGCTGCATGACCGGTTGACGGATCAACTCATGCAGTCCTCATGCGGTTCGAGCGCGGCCGCTGACACGGATGCGACGCAGCAAGCCACCACGAGACCGCAGGAATTACCGGCATTCATTGCTGGGACGCAACTCGTCAACGAAGCCGCAAAAAACGAGCATTGGATTGGACAGTACAACGAACTGGTTCAGGCAGGCAGCGGCAATCTGGCCATGCTGACCCAGTTGATGCGTGAAGTCACCGGTGTACAGCTTGCACTGGATCATGTTGCGGATCGCGCGCAGATCGACGCGGCGCTACGCGCTACCACCCTCGAAGGCGGCACGGTGTCGCTGGACGATGCGCAGGCCGCGAGTGCACGGCAACGGGTGAGCGCATGCTTTGAGCAGTCGTTCGATACGTGGTTCGACGAGGTCTATGCGGACTCCACATTGACGGCGAACGCGGCCCAGGTCCAGACGTTACTGGCGCGACTGCGCACACCCGGCGCCGTACCTACGGATACGGCATTGTCAACGCTCGCAAACGGAATCGATGCCTTAGCGGCGCAGGTCGATGCCGCCGATCACGGCTGGGCGAGCGCGCGTGACAAGGAACTGGTGCCGGGCCTGACGGCCACCTTCGATACGGCACAGCGTCTGCAACTGATCGGTGCAGCACCTGTGCAGGCGGTGCTGGCGCACGAGCAGGAGGCTCGCACCGCATTCGATGCCCGCTGGCTGGCAAACGGCAATCTGCCGGGCGTGCTAAGTACCACGCCGGCTAACGGGCTGCAACTGTCGGCCGACCTGCCGCCATTGCGAGAGGCGCTGCATACGTTGCTGGCACAGCCATTTGCAGCGACCGATGGAAACACCGGCCCAATGATTCGCAGTGTCGATGCCGGCACCGTGCAACGCGCGCTTGCGGTGTTGCCTGCTTACAGGCAATACGTTGCTGGGCCGCTGGTACAGGCACCTGACTCGTATCGGGCTGCGCTGCTGGCCGCTGCAGGCAACGAAGCGGTGAAGAGCATGCTCGCTGCACTGTCGACGCCCACGCAACTGGCGGCGCAGCAAGGCACAAGTTCGATCGCGGACGCCGCCGCGCAATTCGACGCGCTGCACAAGAGCGCGCTGGATCTGATCGCCGCGTTCGATTCATTAGGCCGCGACGATCTCGCGACGAGCGTTGCCCTGCGCGTGAGCGACGCGGCACTTGTCGTGCTGCGATCCGCCGACGCACAGTTGCAGGCGCTCGCACCGTTTCGGCCCGTACGCGGTGACTTTTCCGATTGGGACGGACGCACGGGCGGTTCGTTGCGTGCGTTTGGCGCCAACTCGCCGCAATCACTGCAGGCGTATCTCGCGGCTCAGGCGGCTGCGGTCGCCGAACTGGCGGACGGCCCTGCCGGTGCGCTCGATTGGCTGGGCGCGCAGAAACCGCCGCTGGACCCGGCCGATGCACACCTCGTGAGCCGCTGGAAAGCACTAACGGCTGACCTGACGCAGTACCGTGCGAAGAGCCCCGCGAGCGCAATGATCGCAGTACAGACGATTATCGGCGATCAGCTTGACAAGCTGGACCTCGGAAATTGCAGCGCATCGCTGGAGCAGGTTAGCGTGCCGACGGCCGGAGATATCGTCGCGAGCGCTGGCGCGCGTCTCGTCTCGTCAGCTCGTGAGCAGTGCTTTAGATTGCAGACGGGCACTGGCATGCAGGCCTACGAGCAGATCCGCAGCTTTTTCACGCGGTATCTGGCCGGACACTTTCCGTTTGCGTCTGATGCCGCTGCGCCTGGCGCAGATCTACGGCAGACCGCCGCGTTCGTTACACTGCTCGACAGCCAGTTGCCGCAGGCGCAGGCTGGACTCGCGGCAGCAGTCGCGGGCGGCCGGGTGCAATCCGACGGTGCCGAGGCGTTTATCGCGCAACTGGCGCGTGCCAAGCCCTGGCTTGACAGCCTGCTGGCGCGCGGTGCCGATGGCACGTTGCAGGGCGTGGAACTGAACGTGGAATGGCGCGTCGATCGCGCCGACGAGGAGGGTGCCGATCAGGTGATTGAATGGAAGCTCGTAAGTGGCAGCGACACGCTCACTTATCCAGCCTCTGGCCAGCCTGCGATGCGCTGGCGGCCTGGTCAACCGGTTTCGCTCAGCTTGCGTTGGGCCAAGGACGCGCCGTGGCAACCGATGTTCGATACCGCGCAACCCACGCTTTCCGGAGAGCACGGGTCAGCCACCTGGAGTGCATCGGACACGTGGGCTTTGCTGCGACTGGTGCGCCTGCATCTGATGCCGGATGACGCCAGCCTCACGAGCGCCGGCTTGCCGCCAAGGCTTTTGTTCACGGTGCCGGTGCGCGATCGTACCGGCATGATCCAGACCGCGAGGATGTTTATGCGTGTGGGTTTTGGCGGGGCAAAGGCTCCGCAGGCGATTCCCGATCTTCCTTTCACGGCGCCTGGCGTTGATAGCAGAGGCGTAACCACGACGGTGACATATCCGACATATCGCAATGCGCAGGCGGATCACGGATGATGCCTGAACTCGATATTGAAGCGCTGCTAAAGCCGTTGCCTGGCGATCAGCCTTGTGGCGCGTTGCTGATTTACGATCCGGAGTACGAATCCATTCGAACGGCGCGTCGCGCGGACGACCCGAGCGTGCCGGCCGGTATCTGGCAGACCACGCTGAAGGTCGCTGACTGGGCGGCGGTAGAGGCGGGGTGTCGGCGTGTGCTGTCGACCCGCAGCAAGGATCTGACGATCGCCGCGTGGCTCGGCGAAGCTTGGCTGAATCGCTATGGAGTGGTCGTGCTGCCGCAGTGTTTTCAACTGCTAAGCGGGTTGTGCGAGCAGTACTGGGACGACGTGCACCCGCTGCCGCGAGACGGCGATCTGGGATTTCGCGCCGCACCGCTTGCGTGGCTCGCGGGTGCGTACGCGGATCTGCTGTCGGCGCAGATTGAGCTCTTCGAAGGTCGCGAAGGTCTGCGCGGAACGCTCGCGCAATGGCAAAGTGCACAGCGCGCCACGCTCGCGGTCGCCGGGCGGCAGGACGTGCCGGCTGCGAAAAAAGAGGCGGCCGCGCGCACACTGGCCGCGCTAAAGGAAGCGGCCAGCGCGGCTTCGCCCGCGTATCTGCGGGTCGAACGCGACGCGCTTGTTGCGGCGCGGCCACTTATCGAGCAGCTTGACGGGTGGTGTACACCGCGCCTCGGTAACGAGGCGCCGAGCTTCGCAGTGCTGATGGAAACAATGACCCTTGCAGGACTTGTGCTGACGGAGTGCCTGGCTATGCATCCGAATTCTGATCCGCCGCTTACGCTGGTAACAGGTAAAGCGGAAGAGGCAGCAGACGAACCGGCTCAAGCAACGGTTGCGAATGCCTCATATGCGCCGCAAAGCAGGGAGGACGCGTACCGGCAATTGACGCTGATTGCCGACTACCTTGCGCGTTATGAGCCACACAGTCCTGTGCCCTATCTGATCCAGCGGGCGTTGGACTGGGGACGCAAGCCATTGCCGGTCTTGCTGCGCGAATTGACGTCGGGCGAAGGCGATGGCCAAAGGCTGTTGACGTTTCTCGGCATGTTGTCGGCGGATGGGGCAAAGGACAAGTGAAACAGCGGTGTTAGTCTCACTTCGCTAGTCGGCGTTGGCGCTTGCGTTAGCGTACTGAAACGGAGTGGCGGTTAGTAGTAGAGACGATCTTGCATCGTCTGTACGCTTTAACGTGGAGTTGTCTTGCGTTGTCGTCGAGGTTTGATGTGAGATGACGGCCTTGGCGCCGTCCACGGCCGCAGGCGCTGCAACGTAGGGCACGAAGACAGCCGTAGCTAACATCACAACGAACGTAAACATTATCACTCTCCTCTATGAATTCGCCTGGGTCGAAGCACGCTTGTTCGGGCGATCAGTGTTTGGCGAAAATCAACGGTCACCGCTACGACACGTTACGTGGTAGCGCACTCTTCATACTTATCGTGAACGCGGAGATCCTCTGCTGAGGGCGAATGCGTATGAAGACGATACCTTTCTGGAAGAGAACGTGCGCAGCCGTGGGAGGGCTTGTCGGAACATGACGCGGTGTTGTCGGAACACGGCACCGCAACCTATGAGTCAACGTGTTTGCGTCTTATGCATTTCGCCAAATTTGTTCTGGTCGACGAACGATCGTTCGTCGACATGCTCGACCTGTTTATTTGGAGTGAGCGTTTGGTGTGAGTCGGATCACCCCGGCCTCAAGCCTCTCAAAACATGCAGGCTATGAGGCCAGGGGACGATCCGCTTCAAGGCCCGCGCACCTGGCGGAAGAGAGTCACGGCCCAATCGCGCAGGCGTCCGAACGCAATTGCCTGCGGCTTGAAGTGGCTGTGCTTGATCATGCTCGGGACTGTCGGCCGATCTTCAAACCGGCAATCAATGGCCGCCGTTTCGTACCGCCAGTATTCAAACGGATGTAAAAGTCGCGTCCACGCTACCGGCGCGCCGTTCCAGTTCGCACACTGATCGTTTATGTCGTCCGCGACTTTCCACTCAACGTTATCCCGGTTGGGGTATGTAGTCTTGATGGACCCGTTGTAAAGAGTGAAGTTGGATGGTTTCTTGTTCATAGTTATCTCCGTTAGTGAGACCGGAAACGGAGACGATACAAACAAAACAGGCCTCATCCGTTTCCGGAGAGGCCTGTTGAGCAATGCTTATTACTTGTAAGCTAGCGCGAACAAACTCTCCGCAGTACGTCCAGATGGACATACATGCCGCGTTGCTCTGCGAAGGAGGGAATGAGGTTCGTGAACATGCGCCAAGTGTCCATAGGAATGAGCGGACTGTCAATCGAAACCATGTTGTTCTTGCGCGACAGTTATAAGGCATTGCCCATCAAGCTTCGGCTCTCAAGCGGTATTCACATGCACACGCACATGCAACCACCTGAAGCCGTTTGCGAAAATTAGCACCGAGTTACGTTTGGGATTCCTTACCCTGGCGCAGCGCCCCAATCTGTGAGCGCACATAGGTGACGTGCTCTCGCAGTGCGTAGAACTCGTCGGCATAGGCCAGTGGCATCTGGAGTTTGTTGAGGGCCTTCTCCACCGCGTCGAGTCTCTTCGTGAACTCGGCGTATTTTTCCTGCGACGGATCATCGAGCACGCTGCGTTCAAGCGCGATCAACTCTCCGTAGCGCCGGTAGAGGCGCGATTTGACGCGCCAGGCGTAGAGCGGTGGCACGAAGCGCAATGCCGGTATCAGCACGACGACCACAGGCACGATTAGCACCAGCAGGCGGTCAGTGAGGCTTGCGAGCCAGAACGGCATAACGCGGAAGAAGAAGCTCTTGCCGGACTTGTAATAGCGCGCGGCGTCCGGGCTCAACGGGAAATCATGCGCTACGGGCGCTGGAAACTCGCCGGTCTTTTGCAGCAGGCTGGCACCGCTGTGTACTTCGCCGGCGGCCTCGACGAGCAGGTCCGAGAGCGCGGGGTGCAGCGTGTCGCGTGCGATCAGTTCCACCGTCGTTGCGACGGTGTCGGTGGATTGGGGCGGCAGGTTATCGGCCAGGTCGAACGCGCCCATCGGCACTTGAAACTCGCTGAGGAACGGGAAGCGGCGTATGTAGGCTTTCGCCTGAGTGAAGCTGAAGAGCCGGATATCGGGCGTGCGAATCAATTTCTCCATGAGTGCCGGGCGCGCTGAATCCGCCGTCAGGAAGGCCACGTCGATCTCGCCCGTTAGCAAGGCATTAACAGCATCCTCACCGACGAGTGGCAGCATCTGCGTGTTGTCGTTCGGTTCGAGACCGTTTGCCCGCAGCAGTAACAGCACGATTTGACGGGTGCCGCTGCCTTCGCGGCCGATGGCGAGCCGCTTGCCTTTGAATTCCGAAAGTCGCATGAGCGCCGGGCCGCGATAGAAGACGAAAAGCGGCCAATTGCTGACGCTGCCGAGCGACATCAGGCCCGCTTGCCGCGTGTCGGGCGAAATGACGCTCGGGATGCTTGTGAGACCGCTCTGCACGAAGCCAAGATCCACCTGAGCGGTGGGATCGGCGAGTCGGTTGAGGTTTTCCAGCGTGCCCGACGACGTCAGCACGCGCAGCGTCACGCCGTTGCGCGCAAGGATCTCCTTGTACTTTTGCGCGGCAGACCAGAAGCGGCTGTATCGCGGACCCGCGGAGATCGTCAGGGTATTGGGTGGGGCGGGTTGGATGACGCGGATGACCACCCAGATCACCACGGCACCGGCAATCAGCATTATGCCGAGAGAAACGACCAGATCGAGCCACGAGATGGCGACGTGATAGACGGCGTCGCGTGATGCAGGCTCGTCTGGGGTGGATTGATCCGGATGCTCCAGAGAACCACTGGGAGGCACATGCTTGTCCATTTTTGACGCAGTCAGCGTGACTTCAGGATCAGGATTGGCCGATAGTGCATATGATAGGACTTTGTGTTCGTCCACGGGCGAATCTGTCCGGGTAGTTTGATGCTTCACTCCCTGCGCGCAGTTTGTGCAGACGAATGCACAGGAAAAAATGGCCGGCGTCTGTTCCGGAACTGCCGTTCAATCATGACAGCACATGCGCATGAATAAATAGCGTGTGTAGTGCTTATTATTGAAGAGGTCGGCTGTGTATCGGAACGGAGGCAAGCAGATGAAACAACCATGGGTGGTCGCCTTCGCAACCATTGCGGGTGGTGCATTCGGAGTTCAGGTCGCACAGGCACAAAGTAGCGTGACACTTTATGGTTCCGTCGACGGGGGCATAGGATATCTTCATAACGTCGCGGCGAGTGACGGCACCTATGTCAGCTCCCAGTTCAGGTTTACGAATGGCCTACTGCATGGCAACCGCTGGGGATT
>FTKM01661426.1_pt1 | contig 15625 bp, 15 predicted proteins | sample 1658051 | NCBI WGS metagenome assembly FTKM01 (sample SAMEA3914794, study PRJEB12502) | metagenome | biome: forest; material: soil | place: Canada | collected 2011-07-05 | depth 0.1 m | reverse complement strand
CAGGAAACAATCGAAAAGACTATTGAGTACGCGAAAGAAATCAATCCGCACACAATCCAGGTGTCGCTCGCCGCGCCCTATCCCGGCACGACGCTCTACAACCAGGCAGTGGAAAACGGCTGGCTGCAGGAAAACAAGGTGATCAACCTGGTGAGCAAGGAAGGGGTGCAACTGGCGGCGATCGGCTATCCTCACCTCTCGCGTGACGAGATCTATCACCACGTGGAAAGCTTCTACAAACGCTTCTATTTCCGCCCGTCGAAGATCTGGGAAATTGTGCGCGAGATGCTGATGAGCTGGGACATGATGAAGCGGCGTCTGCGCGAAGGCGTAGAATTCTTCCGGTTCCTGCGCGCTCACGAAGCGTGACCACCGAGCATTGCTGCTGCCGCTTCACGCGGAGGGTCTGGGCATGAAACAAACAGCCTGGCTGAGTTGTCCCATTGCGCTGTTACTGGTGATTGGGTTGATCGAACTGGAAGGTGCGGCACGAACGGCGCATTTGCTGCTCTTTGTGTTCGCGAGCGTGTGTGCAGCGAGCGCCGTTTTCGGCATTGCCTATACGCTGCTGGCGGGCATGCTCATGCGACGCTTCTTCGCGCGCAGCACGGCGGTGCCGGCGAGCTTTCCTGCCATCACGGTCGTCAAACCGTTGCATGGCGCGGAGTGGGCGTTGCTCGGCAATCTGTCGAGCTTCTGCCAGCAGGATTATCCCGGGCCCGTGCAATTTCTGTTCGGTGTGCACGACGCCGATGATCCCGCGCTCAAAGCGGTCAGAGAGTTGCAGCACCTGCATCCGGAAGCGCATATCACGGTGGTGGCTGATGCACGCCTTTATGGGCCTAATCGCAAGATGAGCAACATCCTCAACATGCTGCCCGAAGCGCAGCATGATGTGCTGGTGTTTGCGGATAGCGATGTGAGCGTCGGCCCGGATTATCTACGCAACGTGATGGGTGAATTGCAGCAGCCAGGAGTCGGGCTCGTCACTTGCGTTTATCGTGGTCAGCCCGATCCCGGATTCTGGCCGCGACTGTCGGCGAAGGCGACCAACTATCAGTTTCTGCCCGGTGTGATCACGGGGCTTGCGCTCGGCATGGCACGGCCGTGCTTTGGGCAGACCATTGCGATGCGCCGCGAGACGCTGGAAAACATCGGCGGCTTTGCGCCGTTCGTGTATCACCTCGCCGAGGATCACGCGATCGGCGAGGCGGTGCGCCGCAGTGGCGAGAAAGTGGTGATCCCGCCGTTCACCGTGGCGCACGCCTGCGTCGAGACCAGCGTGGCCAAGCTGGTTGCGCATGAATTGCGCTGGAGCCGCACCATCCGCACCATCGATCCACTGGGTCATCTGGGTTCAGCGCTGATTCATCCGTTCGCCTTCGCGATGTTCGCGGTGCTGTTTTCCGGCGCGGCGTCGTGGTCCTGGCCGTTCGCGCTGCTGGCGCTGCTGGCGAGGCTTGCACTGAAGGTTCAGTCGGATCATGCGTTGCGGCAGCCGTATCGCGACCTATGGCTGCTGCCGTTCTGGGATATCGTATCTTTCTCGATCTTCGTAGCGAGCTACTTCTCGACACGGGTCATCTGGCGTGGCTTTAGCTTCAAGGTAGACGGCGATGGAATGCTGTCACCCGTACAGGACGAGTAACAGGATTATTGGGTGTAAGGGGTCATGCAGATTATTCAGGAAGGCTGTGCAAGCCGGCGTCAGCGGGCTTCGCGGCAACGCAGTGCAATATCGGTTGACGTAGCGATCAACAAGCAGGACAGGGTGGCGGCAAGATGAAGTATTTTGGACGTCTTGCCGCGCTGGCTGGACTCGTCGTCTCGCTCTGGCTGGTGCTGCACGACAATCCGGGCGCCGTACTTGGGCTGATGCGCGCTGCGGGCGCAGGACTGGTGCTGGCCGGGTTTGTTCACGTACTGCCCATGCTCGCCAATGCGCGTGACTGGCAGACACTCATACGTGGCGCGAACCGGCCCAGTCTTGCCGGCATGTTGCATCTGGTATGGATTCGTGAATCGGTGAACAGCATGCTGCCGGTGGCGCGCATCGGCGGCGAAGTGGTGTCGTTCCGCCTCATGCGACGACGCGGTTTGCGTGGCTCCACGGCGGCTGCGAGTCTGGTGGCCGACATCCAGCTCACGCTGATCAGCCAAGTGATGTTCACGATGGTCGGCATCGGCTTTCTGTTTGCGCACGCGGAATCCGGCACGCTGCGGCTTGCTGCCGATCTGGCATGGGGCATTGTCGTCCTGACGCCGCTCCTCGTGCTGTTTTCACTGGTGCAACATGCGAGCCCGTTCGAGCGCCTGACCCGCATGCTCAATCATGCGACCAGCGGCAAACTGGCCGCGCTGGTCGGTCAGTCCGCCCAGATCGATCAGGCTATCAAACTGATCTGGCGCCGCCGTGGCGTCGTGCTGCGCTATCTGTTTTTCTGGCAACCCGTGCAATGCGTCACAATCGCGCTGGAGATCTGGGTCGCGCTGTATTTTCTCGGCGTGCATGTGAGTTTCGTCGAAGCGGTGGTGATCGAATCGCTGATTCAGGCGGTCAGCAGCGCGGCCTTTTTTGTGCCCGGTGGACTGGGTGTTCAGGAGGGCGGCTTCGTGCTGATCGGTGGTGCGCTTGGACTCGATCCCGCTACCTGTCTCGCGCTGGCTGGCGCACGGCGTATTCGCGATCTGCTGATTTTCGTGCCGGGTCTGTTTGCGTGGCAACTTGCCGAGTCTTCCGGTAAGGGCCATGCACATCTGGTGGGGGCTTTTTCATCAACCGGGGCGTCTGCTGGGAACGGCGCCGGTGATGCAGAAGAGTCCTGAGCGCGGCGGTGTAACGCTACGAGGCGTAGCGCTGACTCGCTAATTGTTGGCCACTTTGTTGGCCACACTCCGCCGCAACTCCTCAGTCGTTTCGCCTGCACCGTCCGGCCGCCAACCGGGCGGACGCAGTACATATTCAATGGCCGTCCACGGACGCTTTGATGCCGCGATGTCACGCGCCAGGCTCATCCAGTGTTCGAACTGCACGACAAAGGGATTGTGCGAGCGCGTCGGCGTGGTGAGGCCGTAGCGGCATGGAACCTCTTTACGCTCCTCAATGTAAGTGCCGAACAGGCGATCAAAAATAATCAGCACTCCGCCATAATTCGCATCCAGATACTCTGCGTTCGACGCATGGTGCACACGGTGTGCGGACGGCGTGTTCAAGACGTATTCGAGCCAGCCCAGCTTTGGCATCCAGGTGTTGTGCAGCCAGAACTGATACAACAGGTTGATCATCAACGTCGCGAGCACGATCTCGGGACGCACGCCAAGCCACACAAGCGGCGTGAAGAATATCGCCGCACCGGTCAGTTTGCCTGTCCAGCCGAGCCGGTACGCCGAGGAGAGCGTCAGTTGATTCGGCGAATGATGCACCGCATGGGTCGCCCAGAAGAAACGGATACGGTGCGATGCGCGGTGATACCAGTAATAGCAGAACTCCTGACCTACAAACAGCAACAACACCATCAACGCGCTATTGATCGTTGCCGTATAGATGCGGTGGTCCCATGCGAAAGCGAACACTGGCGCGGCGAGCGAAAGCGGCAATAGCGCGAGAAGTTTGCGGCCGATCAGATCGATCAGCGACAGCATGACTTCGTGCCAGTCGAAACGCGGCTGGCCTTTGCGGCTAAGTACCCACGCTTCAATCATCGACGCACCCACGACCACCAAGGTGGCGATGAGCGAAATTTTTCCTATAGATATCATTTGGTGTGTCTGTTCCAGCTGGTGACGGGACGAATCGTCTGCGGCACCGATTGCCGTCGCGTCCCATGAAACCAGTCTAGGGAGCAGCACCGTTAAAAGATATGTACAAGATATGTCGTCGCGTGTCATCGCGTCAGCAGGGCGCGTAGGACTACTGTTGCAACGCTCGCTCCGCGCGGGACTTTCAGGCGCCGTGCCGCATATAAAGTAGCAAGGACAGCGTAACGAGCGAGCCAACCGTAGATAGAAGAATAGTGCGCGACGTGATGTGAGCCTCGCGCCGGTAGAACTCCGCCAGCATGAAAGGTCCAGTGCCGGTGGGCAACGCGGCGAGCACGACAGCCATCTCTACTAGCGTGGATGGCAGGACAAATACGCGCGCAGCAAGCCACCAGGTCAACGCCGGTTGCAAGAGAAGCTTGATTCCTGTGAGCAGCAGCGAAATGCCCGAGCCGGTGTTTGCGGCAGGGCGCTTTTCGGCGAGGAACAAACCGAGGCTGACCAATGCACACGGGCTGGCCGACCCGCTCAGTAGCTTCAGGAAAGTTTCCGCGCTTTGCGGCATGGCGACGTGCGCGCTCGCGACAATCACGCCGATGATCGGCGAGACGATCAGTGGATTGCGCGCCAGCGCGCGCAATACCTTGAGCGCGAGGCGATGTGGCGCACGCTCGGTCTGCAGACCTACTTCGATCAGAACGATCGCAAATGCAAACAGCACGCACGCGACGAGGATCGTGGCGATGGTGGTGGGCGTCAAGCTGGATGGCCCGAACGCAATCAGGCACAACGGGAAGCCGATGTAGCCGGTGTTCGGATACGAGCCCGCGATCGCGTCGACGCTGGCGTCGGCGAGCGGCCGCCCGCTCATAAGACGCCCAACAAGGATCAGGACGAAGATACCGGCGCAGGAGATCGAAAATGTGGCGACGAAGGCAGGCTGGTAAAGCTCATGCCAGGTTGCGTGCGCCATCGTATCGAACAGAAGCGCGGGCAACGCGAGCCACACGACGAAGCGGTTCAACTCCGATGCCGCAGTCGGACCCAACAGGGCGCGCCGACGGCAAATAAAGCCCGCAAAAATCAGGCCGAATACGGGAAGCAGAATCTCCAGGGTCGATAACATGGGTGCGGCTGCTGAACGGGGGTAGTTGAGAGGATGCGCCAGAGTAGTGGTTCCGATTGATACAATCAAATACCGTTTCCGGTGTTCAACAATACTTTTTTTGCATCGTGATCGACATTAAGCCGCTGCGTTACTTTGTGACTCTCGCCGAGACCCGTCATTTTGGCCGGGCGGCGGCGCGGCTGCATCTGTCGCAACCGCCGCTGAGCCGCCAGCTGGCGGCGCTGGAGTCGAGTCTGGGCGTGACGCTGATCGAGCGCAGTCCGCGCAGCGTCACGCTAACGGCAGCGGGCGAACGTTTCTACGCCGACGCCAAGGCGATTCTCAGCGCGCTCGAACAGGCCGCGCGCAACGCGCAGGCGGCAGCGCACGGCGATAGCGGCACGCTGTCGATCGGCTTTACGATGTGCGCCGCCTACAGCGTGGTGCCCGGTTATGCGCGAACGTTCGGTTCGGCGTATCCAGAGGTCGCGCTGAATCTACGTGAAGTGGTGTCGAACGATCTGGCGGCGCAGGTGCTGGCGGGACAGATCGATGCGGCCATCATGTTTCCTGGCGCACCGAACAAGGCGCTCGTCACCCGCACGATTGTCAGTGAACCGTTGTGCGTGGCGTTGTCGCGAACGCATCCACGGGCCCGGGCACGGCAACTGAAGATTGCCCAGCTTGCTGGCGAACCGTTCGTGCTGGCGTCCGAAGAAGTGGCTCCCACCTTGCGCGCCAGCATCCTCGAACACTGTCATTCGGGCGGCTTCGAGCCGGACATCCGCTTCGAAGTCCAATTGCAGCAGACCGTGCTCAGCCTCGTGGACGAAGGCGTGGGCGTCGCGCTGGTGCCGGCGTCCATGCGCAAGGCGCAACTCGCCGGTGTGGTATTCCGGCCGCTGGCCGACGCGCCGTTGATCGAGCAGGTGCTGGTGTGGTCGCCGGCAAATCGCAATCCCTGTCTGGTGCGGTTTCTTGAGTTGGCGTAGAGGGAATGTGTGATGCCGGGAGAGGATGGCCGTGGTGACGCCTGAAATCTGGCGTCAGCGGCCTGGCGTTCCGGCTTGCGCGGGTGCGCTGGCCTGAGCGGCTGCGTGGCGTTCGGCGTCCTGCTTGAGGGATCGGCGGCGCGAGAATGTCCAGATGGCGAGGCCGCCGTAGACGCCGTAGCTGACCAGCTTCGATGCAAGGAGCGCGCGTGGCGCATTGGCGCCATGCCAGACGATCAGCGAGCGCAGCGTATTTTCCGCAACCAGACCCAAACCCCAGACGAGGGTCATCAAGCGGATTTGAGCGGTAAGACGTGGACGTTCGTGCCAATCCTGCTCGAAGGTGCTGACGCCGTCGTCGTTTTCGCGGGCCATCGTCGAGCGGGCTAGGTAAAACACCATGGGGCGATGAAGCGCGAGGGAGAGCAGGAAGGCAACACCGGTTATGCCGGACACCATCGGCTCTTCGAGCGCGCGGTTTTGCGGGCCGCCCAGGAGTGCGGCAGCGAGCGAGAGGACAATGCTGGCCACAATCATTGCACTCAGGGCGTCGAAGTGACGGAAGCGCACGAAGTCCCAGATCATCCATGCGACAGGTGGTAACAGCGATGCCGCAAGTCCGCCGGCTAGCCCGCCATGCGGGTAGGCGAGGCGATAGGCGAGCACGGGCAGCAGCAGGTTGATGCACAGCGCACTGAGGTATCTGAAGCGAAGCTTCATGCGGAGGCTCCGTGGGGGCGGGTCGATCGCGTTCCGGGCGGTTTTGTACAGGTCCGGTACAGGTCCGGTACAGGGAATGCGGCTTTGCCCGGCGAATCGCAGGTGCGCGATCAGGGGCTGCGCGGCACACGTTCATTGACCATCCTAGCCTGCGGTGCAGGGTGGGATCAACCTGGCGATAGAACGGAGTTCACCAACGCGGGTGTGATCGACGGACAACTCGCTACATGGTTGGATGGCCTGTGCAAGAGGACAAAACGAGCGGCTCGGAGACGCGTGAAATCTGCGATCATCACACCCACCTGTTCAAACCCCATTGCCCACTGACCATGCCTTCGTCAAGCGCGCTGCTCGAAACCGACCGCCTGATCATGCGTCCCCACGTCCGCGGGGATTTTGACGAGAGCTTTGCCATGTGGTCGGATCCCGAGGTCATTCGCTTTATTGGCGGTCAGCCATTTACCCGCGAAGAGGTATGGGCGCGTCTGATGCGCTACGCCGGACACTGGGCGCTAATGGGTTTCGGTTTCTGGGTGGTCCGCGAGAAGCAGAGTGGCCGCTTTCTCGGCGAAGTGGGCTTTGCCGATTTTCAGCGTCAGATTGAGCCGCCGCTGGAGGACACGCCCGAGATGGGCTGGGCATTGATGACAGCCGCTCATGGCCAGGGGTATGCGACCGAGGCGGTGTCTGCGGCGCTGCGTTGGGCCGATGCACAATGGCCGTCCGCTGATACGGCTTGCCTGATCGCGCCGGAAAATGCCGCATCTTTGCGGGTTGCGCAGAAGTGCGGTTATGTGGAGTGGCTAAGGACTTCGTATAAGGGTAAGCCGACCATTCAGCTTCGCCGTATGGCCGGTCCTGCTTGAGAGAAACACGCGAAACGCCGCGCCTCCACCGTCACCGCCGACTACTGCCCAATCAACGTCGCGAGCCGCTCAACCTGATTCCCCATTGCATCGAAGTTACGCCCATCGAGCCACTGCGCAAATCCTTTGCGCAGCACCGGATATTCGCTGTCGATGATCGAGTACCACGTCGTATCCCGACTGCGTCCGCGATACACCATCGCCTGCCGGAAAATGCCTTCAAACTTGAAGCCATATCGCAGCGCCGCCGACCTCGACGGTCCGTTGAGCGAATCGCACTTCCATTCGAAACGCCGGTAGCCGAGATCCTCGAACACGTACTTCAGCAGCAGCGCCATCGCTTCGGTGGCCACGCGGGTTTGCTTCAGACGCGGTGAGTAGGTCACGTGACCGACCTCAACGACACCATTGGCCGTATCGATGCGCATTAAGGCCAGCGTGCCGATTGCCTTGCCGGTTGCGAGGTCGATCACCGCGTGGTGCATCGGATCGGCAGATGCCGCAGCCTTGGTCAGATGTTCGCGGTACGCCTGAAGATTGGGGAACGGGCCCACCGTCAGATAGGTCCAGTCACGTCCGTCGGTGGCTTCGCTGTAGGCCTGATAGAGGTCCTCGGCGTGCCGCTCGACATCCACCCGTTCGATCCGGCAATAGCGGCCCACCAGCGGCACAGTGCCCGGCAATTGCGCGCCTTTCCATTCCGGGACCGGTTCGCCGATCGGCTGGTCATATTCGTTGAGTCGTGATTCCACTTGTTTCTCCTTGGCCTGAATCCTGGCAGTCGCGGCGCACTCGGCGGTGCGCCACGCTCGGCGCGTGTAGAACCCGCTAACGTGGCGATCGAGTGCGCCGTGGCCTGCTTCACTTCGCACGATACGTCAAACGTGGTATGTTAAAAAGATCCACTAAGAGTACTTTTGATAGATCCACAGAGGCATGATCGAGATCATCGGTCCGTTGGCGCACGGCGCCGTTACGGCAGCGGGCAAACCTATCTCGCTACAAAAACAGCTGATCGAACGGTTGCAGCAGGCGATTCTGGCCGGACGTCTGCCCGCGGGCGCATTGCTTCCCTCGTCGCGTTTGCTGGCGGCTGAACTCGGCGTTTCGCGCAATACCGTGATCATCGCGTACGACCATCTGACGGCCGAAGGTTACGTGCTGGCCGATCGCAAGGGCACGCGCGTCACTTCACTATCCAGCCCTGCGCTGAATGTGGAACGTCACCCGGATACAACCGCAGCCGAGGTCACGTTTGCGACGCGTCTCAAGCCGTTCGCGGCGATTCGCCCGCAGGCCGAAGGTCACTCGGTACTGATACCTGGCACGCCGGCGCTGGATCGCTTTCCAGTGGGCGCCTGGCGGCGTTCCCTTGAACGCGCGCTGGATCGCGCGCTGCCGAAGGCTCTCGGTTACGGCACGCCAGCGGGCGAACCGGCGCTGCGCGACGCAATTGGTGCCCATCTGCGGATCGCTCGGGGCGTGCGCTGTGACGGTTCGCAAGTGGTGATTACAGAGGGTGCGCAGGAAGCGCTGAATCTTTGCGTGTCCCTGCTCACAAATCCCGGCGACATCGCCTGGATCGAAGACCCCGGCTATCGTGGCGCCAAAGCTGCCTTCACGTTAGGCGATCTGAAGACCGTGCCGATGCGCGTCGATCAAGAAGGCCTCGCCGTGCCCGCCGACGCCTGGCGCGTGGGTCCGCCCAAACTGATCTACACGTCGCCCGCGCATCAATATCCGACGGGTTCGGTGCTATCGGTCACGCGGCGACTGGAACTGATTGCACAGGCAAGGCGTGTTGGCGCATGGGTGATTGAGGACGATTACGACGGCGAGTTCCGCCACACCGGTGAGCCGATTGCCAGCATGCAGGGACTCGTGCCCGATGCTCCGGTTCTGTATGTCGGCTCGTTCAGCAAGACGATGTTTCCGGCGCTGCGCATTGGCTTTGTGGTGCTGCCGCGCAGCATGGTTGAGCCGACCCGTGTCGCGATTCAGGAGATGCTGCGCGGTGGTCACCGGCTTGACCAGTTGGCGCTCGCGCACTTTATCGAGGCGGGCGAGTTTGCCCGCCATCTCGGCCGCATGCGACGTCTGTATCGGGAGCGGCAGCAGGCATTGCGCGATGCGTTGGCATCGCACTTTGAGCCTGCGCAGATCATGGGCGGCAATTGCGGTATGCATCTGACGCTGCGCCTGCCGACGCACATTCCGGATCATGCAGTCGTGGAGCGCGCGGTAGCGCAACGCATTGCGCCGCGTGCGCTGTCCAGCTTCGCACTCGCGCCTTGCGAAGAAGACAACGGTCTCGTGATCGGCTATGGCAACACGCCAGCGGAAGAAATCGCCCCCGCTATCGAAATATTGGCTCAGATTGTGCACGAGATGGCGCGAGGTGCCGCAGATCGCAGCGGATCTCGGCGGCGAGTTCGGGCGTAAGCGGGGCCATTGGTACGCACAATGCGCAGCGGTGGCGAGTTCTCTTTTGCATCCTGTGGGGATGTAAGTTTTACGTAGGTCGCCGTGCCAGGTGGCATGTCGTTACTTGCTCCAGGCGGCGCTCACAGTGACGTGATCAAGCTGGCGAATACGCTACTTCAAGGCTTGTTCGCACTGACTGTGCGGTTGCCACGGAACCGACCATTCGCGCACTTGCGGCGGGCATGAAGAATGCCTCTTGTGTGTCTGTGACAATCCCTACACGAGAGAGGACACAATGGAAATTGAACCGACCGCGTGGTTTCCGCTGGACCGTCATTCGCCCGTTCGCGAAGGCTGGTATGAGGTTCAGCTAGTGAGCGGCGAGACGGCGTTCGCCAAGTTCGGCGCCAATGAATGGAGCGAAAAGCCGCTGCTGGTCTTCACCCACTGGCGGGGACTGTCCGCCAATCCCGCACGCTCCGGCGAGACCGATCAGGAACACTACAATGCCGAAGCCACCGCGGCTGAAGGTGTGCGCGCGGCGTGGAACGCGTTCTTCCCGGGGCTTGGTGGCGAGCAGCATAAACCGCTCGATCCGGCGAATGGGGAGAAGAGCTGAAGCGTTAGGATCATCAGATCCCCTCGCTGCGAGAGGAATGCACATCGCATCATGGCTGGACGCTCGCGCGACGCATTGACGGTGTCGCGCGAATCACCCGCTCCGAACGGTGGATGGTGCGGATAGCGTGGATAGCGCCGCCATCGCAAACTCCGCGATTTCAAAATCCACCTCCGGACGCTCGCCCGTTTCGAGAATCCACGCGGCGGATAATCCCGACCACGCGAGTATCCACTGCAACAAGCGTCGTCGGTCCAAACCGGCTTCGTTAACCACACAGCGCAATCGGCGCTCAAAGCGTCCCGGTATCGAAGCGCTGTCACGATCAGGATTACAGAATATATTCGCGTAGTCGAAGCCACGTTCGCCATACAGGCCTTTCGGATCAATGGCGAGCCAGCCGCGTGCGCCGAAGTCCAGCACGTTGCCGTGGTGAATGTCGCCATGCAGTACCACGATGTCCTTTGGTGTATCGAGCAACGCGCGAGCGGATTGCGCGCACTGCACGAGCAAACCGCCGTACTGCTGCGCCGCCGCCCAGAGGCCGCTGAACCATTGCTCCAGTGGCACCATGCCTGGTGGCGCGTGGGCACGCGGGATATGTAGTTTTGCCGCAGCGGCGCAGAGAATTCGCGTCGCCTCGTCGTCGTCACCATCACGGGCCATTTGCACCAGTGACCGCGTGCCTTCCGCGCGTTCCAGCAACAGGGCGTCGCCCGCGTGCGCAAGCACACGTGCCGCGCCATCGCCGTTCCACCACACCATGAGCGCGCCGCCGTGGCGTTCCTCATCCGCCTGCGCGATCTTGAGCATGGCGGGAACGCCGCGCTGCCGTACCGGCAATAGACGGCTGCTATGCGTGCGGATCGGGGCGCCGTCGGGTATCAAATCCCATCGGACGATGTATTCGGTGAACACGGCGAATGGATTCCTCGGTGTGGCTGCTTGCGGGACAAGTCAGGCGGCCTGGGTAAGTTCACCGAGTCGGCCTTCAATGCCCAGATGATCTTTCAGCCAGACCCACCCCTGAGGCGTCACCTGCACCGCGCGGGTGGCCTTGCCGCGCCGCAATGATCCGTTGGCGCACAGCAGGTTCATCCACTGCATACCAAGCGGCCCTGCCAGATGATGCTGCCGCTCGGTCCAGTCGAGGCATTGGCGCGCGACGCCGCGCCGGGTAGGCTGCAGTTCAGGTACCTTCAGGCCGAAATGGCCGAACCACTCGACGCCGTCGGCCGTGACTTCGAAGCGTTTGTCCGCTGCCGCGACGATCAGGCCGCGCCGCTCCAGCGCCTGCGTCAGCGCGACGCCTAGCTGGCCCGCCAGATGGTCATAGCAGCAGCGCGCGAAGCGCAGCTTTTGCGCGTCGCCGCCAAGCGGCTTGCTGCGCAACGGCGCGACGGGCGTGATCGAGGCTAGATTCTCCAGCACGAGCGCAACGTTCGGACCGCTCAGCCGGTAATAGCGGTGTCGTCCTTGCGCCTCGACCGCGACAAGGCCGCCGGTCAGCAGTTTTGCCAGATGAGTGCTTGCCGTCTGGGCCGTCACGCCCGCCGCGTAAGCCAACTCGCCGGCGGGCAGCGCACGGCCGTCGACGAGCGCCATCAGCATGCTGGCGCGGGCCGCGTCGGCGATCAGGAAAGCGGTGGACGCAATATTCGGTTGAGAGCACATGATCGATCTCCTGCGATGTTGCCATCATAGGCGCTCGCGCCGTCCGCATGCTTCGACGCACGTCGAAGCATGCGACATGAGCCGACTGTCCTGTGTGACCATTTCCACGTACGGCCAATCGTCCCGCCCGCTTTACAGCAAGCTGATTTACCGCCTGGCTAAAATGCTGCGGGGAGCCGTTCGGCCGGACGTACGTAGTCCGGTTGCACGCAACACAAATCGATACGCAGTTTGAACAATCAAGGCACGTATGAAAAGCATCAGAGAACCCGTGGAATTGTCCCGGGCCACGCAGTTACTCAATCACGGCCCGGTGACGGTGATCACCAGCGCACATGCCGGGCGCACCAACGTGATGGCGGCATCGTGGGCGATGCCGCTGGACTTCAATCCGCCGAAGGTTGTGGTGGTCGTGGACAGTTGTACATTGACGCGGCAGTTGATTGAAGCGAGCGGTGTGTTCGGCCTGCAACTGCCGAGCCGTGCATTCGCCAGCCAGACGCTCGCGGTGGGCACGACGCCTGGCGTCGAGCACGACAAGTTCGCGGCGTTCGGACTAGAGACGTTCCCAGGCGAGCAGATCGAGGTGCCGATGCTCGCCGGTTGCATCACGTGGCTCGAGTGCAAGGTCATTCCCGACGATAGCCAGCGTCACGATCTGATCATCGGTGAGGTGGTCGCGGCCTACGCGGACAGCCGTGTCTATTCGAACAACCGCTGGCATTTCGGTGATGATCCCGCATTGCGCACCTGTCACTACGTTGCTGGCGGCACGTTCTTCGCCACGGGCGAAGCGTTCGAGGTCGAAGCTGCGCCGCGCGTCGCGGCGGTATGAGTCGTTAGTCGATCAAGGTTGACGTATCGCGGCAAATTCGTTTACTGTCGCTCCATGGACCTCAATTCGCTCTCCTTCGCAGCTGTCACCACCACGACGACCACCTTCACAGGGGGGTCGTCTGGAGGTTGCGCGCGCTAGAGCAAAGAGAAGCAAAAAAGCTGCTGCACACCCCCAAGGGCCCCGCCGGAGACGGACGGGGCCCTTGGCGTTTACGGCCCTGTGTCGATGGCTTACATCAAACGGAGCGCGACTGTGAACGATCTGGATCATCGGGTATTAGGCAACAAACTGGACCTCTTTCATCAACAGGAGGAGGGGCCTGGCATGGTCTTCTGGCATCCCCGAGGCTGGGAGTTGTACCGTGTGCTGGAGGACTACGTCCGGCAGCGCATGCGCCGCGCTGGCTTTCGCGAGATTCGCACGCCGCAACTGCTGGCCCGCTCGTTGTGGGAGCGTAGCGGGCACTGGGAAAAGTTTGGCGCGCAGATGTATTCGCTATCGGAAGGGCATCATGCGGTCGATGCGCGGGATGAGGACGGCGTCGTTGCTGAACCACGCGCCCTGTGTCTCAAGCCAATGAGTTGTCCTTGTCATGTGCAGGTGTTCAACCAGCGGGTGCGTTCATACCGCGAGTTGCCGGTGCGATATAGCGAGTTTGGGGCGTGTCATCGTGATGAGCCGTCTGGTTCGCTGGAGGGCCTCAAGCGCACGCGAGCGTTTGTGCAGGACGACGCGCATGTGTTCTGCATGGAAGCGCAAATCGAAAACGAGGTCGGGCGCTTTTGCGATCTGTTGCGCGGCGTGTATGCGGACCTTGGATTCCCCGCGTTTTCCGTCGCACTGGCGACGCGCCCGGCGCTGCGCGCGGGCGACGACGGCGTGTGGGATCGCGCGGAGGCGGCCTTGTCCAAGGCCGCGCTTGCGGCAGGGCTTGAGTTCGACGTGCTCGAAGGCGAGGGCGCGTTCTATGGCCCAAAGCTGGAGTTCCATTTGACGGATAGCCGGCAGCGCAGTTGGCAGTGCGGCACGATTCAGCTCGACTTCGTCTTGCCCGAGCGTCTGGATGCGGAGTTCGTCAACGAGCGCAACGAGCGGGAGCGGCCCGTGATGATTCATCATGCCGTGCTTGGAAGCATGGAACGATTCATTGCCATGCTGCTGGAGCATCATGAGGGCTGGCTGCCTATGTGGCTGGCGCCAGATCAGGTTGTGGTGGCGTCTATCAGCGACGCGAGCATCCGCTACGCGCGGGAGGTCGCAGACGCGTTGGAAGAAGTCGGTGTGAGGAGCGTGCTCGATGATCGACCCGAACGGCTGGAAAAGAAGATCGTCGATGCACGCGAAAGACAGGTGCCGTTATTCGTTGCGGTCGGCCCGCGCGATGAGCGGGGCCGCACGATCAGCATCCGCGAGCGGGACGGACGGCAGGAGGTCATGCCGTTAGCGGAGGGCGTGGAACGGTTGCGGGCCGCCGGATGCGGGCCTGCGGTCGTGAAGTGACCGGCTTTACCTTTGCCTTTACCTCGAAGGTCACGTCTGACTTCATGTCTTTCGACACTGGACGAACTGGCGAAGCAAGGCTTCGCCAGTTCGTCGCTACCCCTTGAGCGGCAACCAGATCTCCAATCCACCCATACCCGTGACCGGATTGAACTGCTCGCTGTAGCGCTCGAAGTTAGGTGCGTCGGCAGGCGTGTGTCCCGAATTCGGCAGCCACGCATTCCAGATGGTGTTCCAGGTACGCCGGATCGACGCGATGTGCTCGCGATGCGTGAACACCGCATAGTGCTGGGCCGGCACGCGCACACGGTTCAATTCAGCGGGTACGCTGGAAAAGTCACTGACCTCGACACCACACAAGTAGTCGTAATTGCCGGAGTCGTCCGCGTTGTAGCAGACGCCGTAGGCGACGTTGCCAATTTGCCCGGGCACTTTGCCGAAGAATTCGTTAAAGCGCTGCCATTGCGCGGGAATGCCCAGGCTGGCTTCGCAGTTGTAGCGCTCGTTGAGGCCCGCGATCAGTAACGGTTTGCCGTTCTCGAATCGAGGGGGTGCAAGATTGGCAAGCAGCGATTCGTCCATTTTAATTGGCTCCACAAGGGGGATGTTCTCCAGATGGCCCCGCGTGCGCAGCGCTTCGGGCGTAAGCCCGAACTGGTCGCGAAACGCACGCGTGAATGCTTCGTGAGAGCCGTATCCCGCCTCGACGGCCACTGCCAGAATATCGGGCGCACCGTTCGCAAGCCGCCGTGCGGCTTCGGTCAGACGGCGGGCGCGCACATACCGCATCACCGATTGACCCGTCGCGGATTCGAACGCACGGGACAGGTGGTAACGCGAAACGCAGCCACAACTCGCGATGTCATCGAGCGTCAACTCGCGCGCAAAGTAGCTTTCGATAAACCAGAGCGCCTTTCCGACGGGGTTCATATCAGCTCTCATGTCAGCATGAAACCAGCATAGCGAGTGGCGGACAGGCGCATTTGATCGGTCTTGCGCATTTGACGATCAGGACTTGCCGGGGATGGAGCGTCGGTTTGTTGTCTGCCTGGCGTGGAACTGCCAAGCCGATAAGCCGTCGACGCCCCAATGCCCCAATGCCCCAATGCCCCAATGCCCCAATGC
>FTKM01000013.1_pt1 | contig 15732 bp, 12 predicted proteins | sample 1658051 | NCBI WGS metagenome assembly FTKM01 (sample SAMEA3914794, study PRJEB12502) | metagenome | biome: forest; material: soil | place: Canada | collected 2011-07-05 | depth 0.1 m | reverse complement strand
CTGCGCGGCGAGCGCACGGGCATCCGCTACCGCCTCTCTGACCGGGTGCGGGTGCAGGTGAGCCGGGTGGATCTGGATGCGCGCAAGATCGATTTCCGGCTGGTGCGCGATACGCCTATCAAGTCTCCGGGCTCCCGCGCGGCACTCGCCGACAAGTCAGTAGCGGAAACCGGCGGCGCGCGAGTGCGTTCGCTGCCTCCGGCAGAGGGGACGACGGGCGCGCGTCGCAAGAAAGCGGCTCCGGCGCCCACGCTGGCAGTCAAGGAAGCGCGCGCGGCGCGTGGCGCGGCAAGGAAGCACGGCGGCACTTCGGCGAAATCCGCCGCGTCTCCCAAGGCGCAGACACGCAAGAAGCGCTAACGCTCACCGAAGCCGCTTGAAAGAGCTTCTCCGCGCGTAATTTGGCACCTGAACCGGCACAGGCTCAGGTGCCGGATTGCGCGCGGTCTGCATTTCGCTTGTATTCATTCCAGTAGCGCATCCCGCACGCGGGGCGCTCAATCAAAGGTTGTTTCAGTCATGTCACGTCTCAAGGTTCTATACGGTTTCCACGCAGTGACCGCCCGTCTGCGGCACGACGCGTCGACGGTCGAAGAGGTTTACTACGACGCTGCGCGCAAAGACCGTCGTATGACGGAGTTTCTGCACACGGCGAAGGAAGCGGGAGTGCGTCTGATTGCGGCCGACGAAACGCGTCTATGGGGGCTCGCGCACACTGAGCGTCACCAGGGCGTGGTCGCGCGTGCCGGTGACCTGCCGCTCGCGCAGAACCTGGCCGAACTGCTGGACGGGATCAACGGTGCGCCGCTGATCCTCGTGCTCGACGGCATAACGGACCCGCACAACCTGGGCGCGTGCTTGCGCGTGGCGGACGCTGCCGGCGCGCATGCGGTGATCGCCCCGCGTGACCGCGCGGTGGGTTTGAATGCGACCGCGGCGAAAGTTGCGAGCGGCGCTGCGGACACGGTGCCTTACATTACGGTAACGAATCTGGCGCGCGCGCTGCGTGAGCTGAAAGACGCTGGCGTGTGGGTCGTGGGCACGGCGGGCGAGACTGGCGCGAGCCTGTACGAAACCAAACTCGATGGCCCCGTGGCGGTTGTGATGGGTGCGGAAGGCGAAGGCATGCGCCGCCTGACGCGCGATACATGCGACATTGTCATGCAGATTCCGATGGCAGGCACGGTCGAGAGCCTGAACGTGTCGGTGGCGAGCGGGGTTTGCCTGTTTGAAGCGGTGCGGCAGCGTTCGGTCAAAGCCTGAAGCGCAAAGCCTAAAGCCCTGGCCTTTTCGTCAGACGGGTCTTGCGCCTGCCAGCATGCCCGTTCTGCGCCGGCTCTTTGCCGCTTGCTTGCGGCTTACTTGCCCGTCACTTGCCTGTCACTTGCCGGTTTGCGCCAAGCGGCGCATCCTACTCCGGCAAACTGATTTTTTCCGCTTCCTGCCATCACCATGACTCAAGACGAACTCAAACAACTGGTCGGCCAGGCTGCTGCCGACTACGTGAACGCGAACGTGCCCGAAGGCTCTGTCATCGGAGTCGGCACCGGTTCGACCGCAAACTGTTTCATCGACGCGCTCGTCGCGACGAGGCAGCGTTACCGTGGCGCCGTGTCCAGCTCGCTTGCCACATCCGCGCGCCTGCAGTCACATGGCTTCAAGGTGCTCGAGTTGAGCGAAATCGAATCCTTGCCGGTCTATGTGGACGGCGCCGATGAGATCGACCACACCGGCGCGATGATCAAGGGCGGTGGCGGAGCGCTCACGCGCGAAAAGATCGTGGCCTCGGTGTCGGACGTGTTCGTGTGCATCGCCGATGCCACCAAGCGCGTCGATGTGCTCGGCCAGTTCCCGCTGCCCATCGAAGTCGTACCGATGGCGCGCACCGCAATCGGCCGTCGCGTGACCGCGCTCGGTGGTATCCCGATGGTACGCGTCACGAAAGACGGCACGCCGTTCATTACCGACAACGGCAATGAGATCATCGACGTCAAAGGCCTGAAGATCAGCGATCCGCGTGCGCTTGAAGCGCAGGTCAATGGCTGGCCCGGTGTCGTCACGGTTGGCCTGTTCGCTCAGCGGTATGCGAATCTATGCCTGCTCGGCACTGATACGGGTGTCGAGACGATTCATTACAGGCACGACTAGGCGTTTTGCCAGCGGCATCGCGCATGGCCCGAGTGCCGCACGATGCCGTCGTTTCACCTTCAGCCTGTGCGCTGAAATCTGCCTTCTTTCGTGACGTTTTCCCCTGCGGGCGCTGCGGCGCCCAGCATCTTCATCTGGCCGTAGCGGCCATCCCAGACTAACGAAATTGATGCCTTAACTGCACGCCAGGCACGCCATCACTGTGCCTTAAGCGGTCAGATCAATTGTTCGTGCACTGTCATGCGTGGAGTGTGGTCATACGCACGCACGTCATTTGATGCTCCCCTTACACTGCCTGCATGGCGGTGGGCCGCCCTCTACAGGTGTCGACATCATGAAAGTGGCGATTGTGCACGATTGGCTCGTCGCACCAGGCGGGGCCGAGAAAGTTCTGGAGCAGATTATCCAGTGCTTTCCGGATGCCGATCTGTTCAGTCTCGTCGATTTCCTCGAAGACCGTTCGCCGGTATGCGGCAAGGCTGTGACGACCTCGTTTATCCAGCATCTGCCGCTCGCACGCCGGCGTTATCGCGCGTATCTGCCGCTGATGCCGCTGGCGATCGAACAGTTCGATCTGGCGACCTACGACCTCGTGATCACGAGCTCCTATGCAGTCGCCAAGGGTGTACTGGTTGGTCCGGATCAAACGCATGTCAGCTACGTGCACTCGCCGATGCGATACGCGTGGGACCTGCAGCATCAATATCTGCGTGAAGCCCGCCTCACGCGCGGCCCGCGTTCATGGGCTGCGAGGGCGCTGCTGCATTACTTGCGGGGTTGGGATGCGCGCTCTGCCAATGGGGTAGACCGGTTGATCGCCAATTCGCATTTCGTTGCAAGGCGCGTGATGAAGACCTATCGGCGGGAAGCTGCAGTGATTCCGCCGCCGGTGGATGTGCATAAGTTCGACGTGGTTGCGCAGAAGGATGACTTCTATCTGACGGCCTCGCGTCTGGTGCCTTATAAGCGCGTCGATCTGATTGTCGAGGCATTTACGGCAACGCCGCACCGCACGCTGGTGGTGATCGGGGATGGTCCGGAAATGGCGGCGATTCGCAGCAAGGCCGGTCCCAATGTGACGATTCTTGGTTACCAGGCATTCGCTACGCTAAAAGATTATATGCAGCGCGCCAAGGCATTCGTGTTCGCTGCGGAAGAAGACTTCGGCATTGTGGCGATCGAAGCCCAGGCGTGCGGTACACCCGTGATTGCATATGGCAAGGGCGGAGCGCTGGAAACTGTCGTGCCGCTCGGTGAAGCTCGGCCCACCGGCGTGTATTTCGCACGCCAAACGGTTACGGCACTGCTCGACGCAGTCGAAAATTTTGAGCGGCAGAAAGCGCAGATCACTCCCGCGGCGTGCCGCGCGAATGCAGAGCGGTTCTCCGCAGCGACGTTCAGACATTCGTTCATGATCGAAGTGACGCGGACCATCGCGGCAGCGGGGCCGCGGCCGCGCATCGAACGTGTCAAAGCCGATCTCGCATGGCCTGGCGATGCAGTCCCTCGCTAAGGCCCCGCTGGATTAAAGCAGGTTGAAGTCCGTGCATGCCGTGTCGTGTTTGTAGTGAGCGTGGGGGGCGATGCGAGGTAGCGGGGCAGTACTCGCCGGGCAATCCGTTTCGGCCGGGTACTGTGCAATGCGCGCATCACATTACACCATTGATAATACTTTCGACCAGGGAAAATCGAAGCACATGAACGCTGACCGTCTATCGGGGCACTTCCCCGACATCGTTGAAGCCTGGACTACATTGCAACAAAAGGTCTTTCTCAAGCCGATTCGTGATGAGAAGGATTACCAGGCATTGCAACTCTTCGCGAAGGACCTGTCAGACTATCTCGGCGGCGAAGAAGAGAATCCGCTTGCCGATCTGCTAGGCGTGGTTTCCACTCTGATTCAGGCATGGGAAGCGCGGAGCGTAAGCGTTCCTAATGCGGAACCCCGTGAGGTGTTGCGCCATCTGCTGGAGACCCATGGTCTGAAGCAGAAGGATCTGGCTGGTATTGCATCGCCGACAGTCGTTAGCGACATTCTCGCCGGACGCCGGGCGATCAGCAAGAACGTCGCCAAGGGGCTGGCTGCGCGATTCCATGCGGACGTAAGCGTCTTTCTTTGAGTCTTTGACGCTTTGGGCCGCTGACAGCGGTCTTTTCAGTTTCGCGTTGCCGGACCATTGCCTGGTTTTAGCAAGCCGCGCCGAACCGGGGGCGGCTTTTCGTTTTTGTGCGGCATTTTCACGTTCGATGGTTCGCAGCCTCGGTGCGCTTAAAGGCGTGGCGTATACCGGCCGGATAAGCGCGTGGCAGCACGGCAATGGCGTACGTCGCTGATCGTTTGTGGAGAAGAGCGCGCGATAGCGCCCTGCGGCGCGTGGATCAGGTTCAGTGCCGTGCGGGTGTGCCGCGCATCCTCTGCATCATGCAGTGCGCTGGCTGCCATGGTCTTGACGTTTTGCAACAGCGATCACTTGCGTCAATTGCGTCAGATATCGATCGAGCGTGAAATGCTCCCGCACGTCCTCGCTCGCCTGATCGACAAGGCCTTGTGCAAGTTCAGGCGAAGCCCGCAACGTCTCGATCGCGTCCACGTAGCCTGCCACGTCGCCGGGCTTAACGAGCCACCCATTCTCGCGATGCCGGATGATTTCGAGGACACCCCCAGCGGCGGCCGCGATCACCGGCCGGCCCGCGGCCATCCCTTCGATGACCACTCGCCCAAACGGCTCCGCCTCGGTCGAGGTATGCAAAATCAGATCCATTGCTTTCATCCACGCCGGCATGTCGTCACGAAGGCCGGCGAAATGCACGCGGTGCGCGACGCCCATCTGCTTCGCCTGCTCCCGCAGTTGCAGTGCGTAGGCATCCTCACCAAAAAGCGCAGCGCCAACCAGAACAAGGTGGACATCCGGCAAGCGGGTCATGGCTTCAATGGCGATGTGCTGGCCCTTCCACGGTGCGAGACGCCCGAACAATCCGGCCAGACATGCCGTCTCTGGCAAGCCCAGACGGCGGCGCAATGCGGCCAGGTCGGTCGCGTCGAGCGACGCAAACGCGGCGGCGTCGACGCCGTTGTGCACGACCGGTACGGCCTGGGCGGGCAGACCCGTGAGTGCGATCAGCGCATCGGCGCTGGCCTGCGAGTTCGCCACCAGGTGATCAGCGGCATACTTTGCGAGCCACCGCACGATGCGAAGTTGCATGCGGCCGAAGTGCTCGCTCGTCATGACATCGTGAACATGCCAGATGACCGGGCGACGATGGAGTGGCTTGCCGAGCGAGCCGAGCACGAAGGCCTTTTGCGTGTTCAGATACAGCACGTCGAATTGCCTGGCCTGTCTGGCGATTGCGCGGACCTGTCCCAGGATGCCCGGTACGGCGCGCAACCAGCCAAATCGTAAGGCCTGCTTGCTGATCGCGGCGACGCGGCTGTTGCTGGACACTTGAACACGCACGCCGAGTGCTTCGAGAAGGGCACGAAAAGGTCCCTCGGCCAGCAACAATACTTCGCTGCGCGCAGCACACAATCCAGCGAGAGGCAGCAGGCATAACTCGGCGCCGCCAGGCTGTCCGCTCTGGTCGACAAACAGCACGGTGGGCGTTCTGTTTGTGATGATGGCAGCGACGTCTGACGCATCCGCCTGAAAGCCCGGAAGCGCGTTCGTCTCGACGGATGGAAAGGCCTGGGTCAGTTCGGGTGAATTCATCGGCTTGGGTCTCGGCGAGCGAATAGAGCAACGCCGTCAGCGGAAGCTGCGCGGCTAACGCTTATTATTCGCGTCCGTTTGCCAAGTCTGTGTGGGGCCGCGTACGTAATCCATACGAGCTTCGCGGCTGTTTCGATGGGGTGGCTTTAATGCGCGAAACGCGAGTTCGAGATGCGTTCGAACTCGCGTTTTTTTGCCGCATAGAGAGTACCTGCCGCAGTGTGCTGTTCTATTTCCGGTTGGTGTCGTTCACCGCTTCGCCGGCAGTATAGGTGTACGAATACGCGTAGTCGTAGGTGCCGTAGCGTCCGCCGCTCTTCAACGGCACGGCGTTCATCACGCCACCGATCACGCGCGCGCGTGCGCGGCGCAACTTCTTCAGCGACTCACTGATATTGCGCTCGGTGTGTGCGCCTGCGTGCATGACCAGCACCGTGGAGCCGGCGAAGTTCGCGATGATCGCGGCGTCCGCTGCTGCGAGTAGCGGCGGTGTATCCACGATCACAATATCGAACTGCTGCTCGAAGCAGGTGAGCACCTCGTTAAAGCGCGTCGAGGCCAGAATCTCGGACGGATTCGGCGGATAAGCGCCGGCAGCAATGAAGTGCAGGCCATCTACACCGGTCGCGCGGGCTGCGACATCCAGATCCACCTGCCCGGTCAGCAATTCAGTGAGTCCGCCTTTGGGTGAGCGTCCAAGATACTGCGCAAGACGTCCGCGTCGCAAATCGGCGTCGATCAGCAGCACACGTTTGCCGGTCTCTGCGAGCAGGGCGGCCAGATTGGCGCACAGGAAACTCTTGCCGTCCGCGGGCGCAGGACTCGTAAAAGCGATGATGCGATTGGGCGCATTGATGAGGCCAAACTGCAGCGTCGCGCGCAGGCCGCGCAGGCCCTCGACGGAGACGTCGAACGGATGCGTCTTGACCAGCAGCGGCCGGACCTGCGGATGCGTCGACGGCATGATCGTCTGCGTGCCCGCTGGCACCGCGGCAGGGATCGGCTCGGGTGCGGCAGCGCGTGGGCGCATCAGACGTCCGATACCTGCTGGCAATGCCGCGACCGCGCCGGAACGGGCAGCGTGGCCGGATAGCGCCGCGGCGCGCGCACTGGCGGCGAGCCGGTCGCAGCGGGCCTGTTCGGCGCTAAACGGGATCGAGCCGAAGATGGGTAGCTGGAAACGGCGTTCGACAAACTCTGGATCCGCGATGCCAGTGAAGAAGCGTTGCCGGCAAAATGCGAACAGAACGCCCGCAATGAGACCCAGCACTACGGATGCCGAAATGATCAGCGACGACTTTGGCTTGACCGGGAAGGAGGGCAGCAATGCCTCGTCGATGATATGCACATTGCCAATCGTCCCGGCCCGCGAAATGGACAGTTCCTGAATCTTGTTAAGCAAGGCAACGTAAATTTCCTCGGACACTTTTGCATCGCGTTGCAAGGAGAGCGCCTGACGTTCGGATCCCGGCAGTGTCTTGAAGTGCTCTTCGAAACTATCCTTCTGGGTCGACATCGCTGCGAGCTGTGCATCCACAGTTCGCAGCTCCGGGCTGTCTTCGGTGAAGCGCGTGAGCAGTTGTGCACGCACGACGCGCAACGCCGCGATCTGTTTCTCGTATTCGATGCCTCCGTCAAGATAGACAGTCGCTTCCTGAGACGGCTGGTACGCGCCGCTGCGGGACTGGTATTCGGACAACGCGGTTTCGGCGCGTTGCACTTCGTCGCGCAGACGCGGCATTTCGCTATTGAGGAAGGACAGCATGCGGCTCGCTTCTTCCTGGGCACGCTCCTGGCGGTGCTTCAGATACGACGCTGCGACAGCATTGGTGATCGCGGTGATCATGTGCGGATCGGAGCCCATATAGGAGAGCTGCACGATACCCGTGTCCGAGCCGCGTTCGCCAACCTGCAGGCCGCCGGCGAGACCGGATACGGCGTCGAGTTCGTTAAAGCGCGTCACGTAGAACTCGGTTTGCGGCCGCGCTACAAGCTTCGTGACCAGGATGCTCACACCGTTTTTGGATGCGGGTTCACCGACGACGCCCGTGAGCATCACCATGCCGTATTGATCCGCCAACTGATAGCGGCCGTTGCCGAGGGCTTTGAGCGTAAGTTGCGAACCCTCGAGATCCTTGGGTACCTGGATCGAGTCGACCGCGAACTCTTCACCTCCCCAGGCGTAAGAACGCATGCCGAACAGCGCCCCGAGCGGGTGGCCGTGATGGGCCAGAAGCGAGGTGATCTTGCCGAGGTAGGGCATCGTCTTCGGCCACGCACCGAAGGTAAGCTTGAACTGCTCGACGACGGGCTCGACCACCGCGCGGCTCTTGATGATCTCAATCTCCGCTTCAGTATGCATGCCTCCCGAGGGGGTCAGCGCAGCGAGCGCCTGAGAGCCTGAAGCGGTGGTGCCGGTGTTCGATTCGACCTGGATCAGGGCATCGGCGGAATAGACCCGCGTGGCAACTTTCGCATAGACCATTGCCGCCAGGATAACGCACACGGCGATGCCAATCACCCACCAGATCTGATCGACGATCATGCGCGCCAGATTGCGCATGACCGCGTCCTCGTCATTCCCCGATACCGGTACTTCTTCCAACATGTCGTAGTTATTCATTTTCCCACTCCGTTTTGAAGCATCAGGGAGTCAGTTGTTAAATGCCTTATAGAAGAACAAGGTGTTCAAAGCCGGCGTGATCGTTTCCAGCAGGCGGTTAAAGCGTGCAGAGTTGGCGACCTGAACGTAGACGACGTCCTTTGGCAGCAATTCGAACTTCGTCATGAGCAGCACCGCATCCACCTGCGTCATGTCCAGCTTGAACACTTCTGGCGAGAGTGTTTTGTCCGCCCCGCGAATCACGTAGATCATGTGCGGGTCGCTGGATTTTGGATCGAGACCGTTCGCACCAGTGATGGCATCAGCGAGTGTCAGGCGGCCGCGGTTCATCGGCAGGGAAACGGGTCGGCCGACCTCGCCGAGCACGAACACGCGGCTATTCGAGCGGTCCGGCACGTCGATGATGTCGCCGTCCTCCAGCAGGACGTTCTGTTGCTGATCGCCGGTTTCGAGCAAGGCAGCCACGTCGACCGTATAGCGCTTTCCATTGCGTGTCACGCCAACGTTCTGCAGATCGGCATCGGCCAGCGCACCGCCCGCCCGGTTGATCGCATCGAGGATCGTCAGCGGGACGTCGGTGATCGACTCGGCTGCGGGGCTGCGGATGTTGCCGGTCGCCTGCACCGATTGGCTATTGAAGCCTGAGATGCGCACGTCGAGTTGCGGATCGCGGATAGTCTTCGCGAGTCCGATGGTCAGAAGCTTCTGGATATGCTGCGCGTTAAGACCCACCACCTTGACGCGGCCGACCCGCGGAAAGAAGATCGTGCCGTCGTTGGCCACGCGCACCACCAGCCCGCCTTCGGCGGCCGCCTCGCCTGTGCCCATCGTGGCGCCACTTGCGGCAGTGCCCGTGTTGCCCTGTGCCGAGGAAGGCAGCGGCGTCGCGCCGGAGCCTGCCGAGCCGCCGCTCGTCAGTTCAGGATGGTCCCAGACAATGATGGTCAGTTGATCGTTGATTCCGACCTTGTAGTCGTATTCCGCACGCGTCGTCCGACCGAAGCAGGAGAGCGGGCAGGTTGCCGGAACCGCCTTGGCGCGTTCCTCGGCGAAGTAGGTGATGTCGATTGGCTTGACCGTATATTTCACTGCGGCGACTGTCGGCTGCGCCGTCTGGTCGAGCCGGTCGGCGTCGAGATAGGGTCCGGGCGCCACTGAACAGGCACATAACGATGTGGTTATCGCCAGACAGGCGAGCAGTGTTCTGGTTTTCATGATGTATATGGTCCTTGCGTTACATAGCGCGCTGGATGGTCTGTTCAGCGCGTTGCCGCTTGCCATGCCCCGTGCATGGCACACAACCCGACCCACCATTTGCGTAGCGCGAGCGTAAAACCGTCGCCGTTCAATGCCAGCAGAATCGCGCGCACGAGCCCCGGGTCCGCGCGGTTGCCGATCAGCATGGAATAGGTGACGAACGCCCACCTGCCCAAAGCCGGCAGGTGTTCGCACATGATGAGACGAAGATTGAACGATGCGTTATAAAAAGCTTTGTCATTGAAAACATGCCGCTGGTCTTCGTCGCTACGCTTTGCCGGATAGTGTTCGACCAGCAGCGTGGGATCGTAGACGAGGGTCCAGCCGCGACGGCCCACGTCGAGGCTGAACGCCATTTCGCAATGCACCTGCGCACCGCCGCCAAGCAGGCGCGGATCGAAGCGCAGCGTGCCCACTGCTTCACGGCGAAATGCCATGTTGACGGCCTTCAGCACCTGGACCTCGCGCGCCGGACCATGGCCGATGTGATGATTGCCAACTGGCCGGCCGTACCAGCTCACCAGACCGACGGCGGACTTCTGTCCTTCCAGGATGCCGCCGTTCTCATGCACGATGTCACGCCCGCCCACGCCGCCCAGCGCGTGATCACGCTCGAATGCGAGAGCAATGCGTTCGATCCAGTCGGGATGCGGCGCGGCATCATCGTCGGTGAAGCAGATCACGTCGCCGGTCGCGCTGTCGAGGCCGCGGTTGTACGCCGCCACGACGCCCGGTACGTTGACGAGCGCGACGCGCAGTGCAAGAGAGGAGGGCAGTGTCCGATGATGCTCGAGCCAGGCGCGCGTCGCCTGGTCGTCGCCACGCGCAACGACGATCACTTCGTCGGCGTGGCGACGCTGCGCGGCGAGCGCAGCGATGCACCGCTCGAGATCAGCGGTACGCCGGTAAGTCGGCACGATCACCGATACTTTCACAATCGAATCCCCGTCACGCGAACCTAATATGCATTGCGGCCGACAAAGCCGCGGAAGATGGTGATGCCCACGATCCGCATGTCGAACCAGAACGACCAGTTGTGGATATAAAAGAGGTCGAACTTGACGCGCGTTTCCATCTTTTCGACTTTCGTCGTGGTTCCGCGATACCCGTTCACCTGTGCCCAGCCGGTGATCCCCGGCTTGATGCGATAGCGATACATGTAGCCGTAAACCTGATCCTTGTAGAGGTCGTCGTGCTCGACTGCATGCGGGCGCGGTCCGACCACCGACATCTGTCCGAGCAGCACGTTAAGGAACTGCGGCAACTCATCGAGGCTCGTGCGGCGAATGAACGCGCCGACCTTCGTCACGCGTGCATCGCAACGGGCGGCGGGCGTTACTTGCCCTTGGGCTTCGTGATGCACGGTCATCGAGCGAAACTTGTAAATTCGAAACGGGTGCCCGTCGATGCCTTTACGCTCCTGCGTAAAGAACACCGGTCCCGGCGAAGTCAGCTTGATCGCGGCGGCAAGCAGTCCGAACAATGGCGCGAGAAAAATCAGCGCGATGAGTGCGAAGAGCCGGTCGAAAATCAGCTTGGGCCACATCTGCACCGGCGAAATCGGGGTGGCGCTCAGGTTGATCGTTGCAATTCCGAATACATCGCCTAGCGCGTGATTGAAAAGCGACAGACTTCGTACGTCAGGAATGAAACGCAGATTGACGAAGTCGTGCTGGAAGGCGCGCTTGAAGCGATAGATCGTATGTTCTTCGGAAAGCGGCAACGCCAGCCACACTTCGTTGATGTGCTCGGCGCGCACGCGCGCGACGAATGTCTCCATGTCGACCAGAACCGGCAGGCGTCCCGTCCGGGCGTCCATGGTGCCGAACGCCTGGGCGTTCGTGTCGAACAGGCAGACCGGCTTGAAACCCGCTTGCGGAGTGCGCTCGAGATGGGCGATCAACATGCGCGAGAAACCCGGCGCCCCGGCAATCGCCACCGTGCGATAGTTCAGCCCGCGCCGGCGCGCCATGCGCAGCGCCACATGAGCGCCGAACTTGGTGACCACGATCAGGACGCCGGAGATCAGCGTCGAGTAGCCGAACCAGAGGCGCGACAGTTCGTCCATGCGGTGCAGCGTAAATACGAGCACGAGGCTCGTCGCGGAAACCGCGCACCATGCCATGACAACGCGACCCAGCATGAGCGGCAAAGCTCTGCTCCGCCAGGTTTCGTAAAAGCCGAACGCCGGGAAGAGCAGCAGGACCAGCACACAGTTGAACGCTATCAGCAGCCGCTCGTTGTCGGCCAGCTGATATCCGCTCGGGAAACGCATCGCATGGGCGATCAGGGCTCCCGCAATCACGAAGAGTGCGTCAAGGCAGCGCGCAGTGTTCTTGAACATGATTGCGCTCTAGCTGCTCACCGCTTCTGCCTCGCGAAGACGCGGCAGCAACCGGTCGAACTCACGCTTGACGAGTCCGTAGCATTCGCATGCGCGCGCTTCGAGTCCCTTGCGATCGAGCACGCGAATGTGGCCGCGGCTGTGATGGATCAGACCGTCGCTGTGCAACTTTCCCGCGGCCTCGGTGACCCCCTCGCGGCGCACACCGAGCATGTCGGCGATCAGCTGCTGGGTGACGGCCAGTTCGTCCGAGGCAACCCGGTCGAGTTCGATCAGCAGCCACCGGCACAGTTGACGGCTCAACGAGTGATGCCGGTTGCAGGCAGCAGTCTGCGCGACTTGCGTGAGCAGCGCATGCATGTACAGCATCATCAGACGGCGGATAAAGTCAGAGCGCGCGAAATGTTGCTTGAGCGCCTGCGCGGTCATCCGGTAGGCAAAGCCTGCGGATTGCACCTGTACCCGGTTTGGCATGGTTTCGCCGCCGGTCAGCACGGGTACGCCGGTCATGCCTTCGCGGCCCACTGCGGCGATTTCCACGGAGCCGCCGTCTTCCATCGTGTACAGCATGGAGATGATGGCGGTGGTCGGAAAATAGACGTGATGGATGCGTTGGCCCGAATCGCAGAGCAACTGTTCGGTACGCAGATGAACCAGTTCGAGATGAGGGGCGATTGCCTGCCACTCATGGGAAGGCAATGCACCCAGCAAATGATTGCCGTGCAGGTCGGATTGAAGAGTCAACATGATCGGTCCTCGCGTGAAGCCACGCATTGCGCGACTTCCTGTTTTTCGTCCGGTCCTGCATCCTTACTAACTACCGCCTGGCGAGCGGTCAGGAGTGCGCAGTACCAGCCCCGTGTGGCCTGGTGCGGCTGCTTCGTTTTTTCCCCATCGGCAGCGCGCTTTGTGTTGCGACTCTCATTTAGCGAAGAGCGTGCCAGTAGCGCAGGAAACGAGCACTGGTGCGGCGCAGCGAAGAGGCAAGGCTTCTTCGGTGTGGCGAAAATGGGGTTTTTGTTTCAATTATGTACATCGAAAAACTTCGGACAGACTTACCGTAAGGCGTTTGTTGTCAGCTTTAAGTTATTGATATGACGGGATAAAGAGCCTGTTCAAAGGGGCTGGTGAGAGCCCGTCTCAACGGTGAGACGCCAGTTGGGGCGGGATTGAGCGGTCCCGTCCGAAGTGAGGCAAAAATGATTCAGATGTGTTCCAGCATCTACGTGCGGCAACGCACCGAGTCCATTTTTGACGGGCGAAAAACGCGCTTTGCGATTCCGTGCGAGCCGCCATTGACTATCATGAAGATGAGCGTGGACGCGCCTTTCGACGCAATCAGGGGGGACGTTATGCGGTCTAGCCGTAGAAGACGGGTGCGTTCGCGTTGATCGCACGCACCTCGCCGGCAGGCGCGGCACTTGTATCGTCCGCGTTGCGTGGCAGAAGTGCGACGGTGATGGGCCGGTTGGGCGCGAGATGAAACCAGTCCTCACGGGCGCGATAACTGGCATCGGCGATATGGACGAAACGCGCGAAACGTTGCGCTTCGATCACCAGTTGCCAACCTTCGGGCGTGGCCTGTGGCGTGACGCTCAGGCCAAGGTCATGGCGCTCGAGCGCTTGCCGTTCGGGTAAATGGAACGATTCGGAAAGCACCTTTCCGCTCGATATATCGCGCAGCGTCACGATGGTGACATCATGGGCGCGTGGGCCGAAGCGGTACGCATAGGTGAAATCGAAGAACTGGCCGAGGCATTCCGCCGCGCTCACGCGTTGCGTGCTACGTGGCGCAAGTTCGACACTGCGCGTCGCCGACGCGGCGGCAACAGCGCCGTCGCGCAACGCCACAAGCTCAAGTTGCGCCTGTAAAGGGGCGGCCGTTTCATTGATGAGATGCAAATCGAGGCCGTTGAGGCCTTCGTCGGTGATGACCACCTGTATGGGTTGGAGCGTGCGCGCGAGCCCGTGGAGGGCGCTTTTGGGCCTTCCCATGGCATCGACGAGGCCCCAGCCTGCTCCCGCTCGCAGATCCTGGAACTGCCACACGAGTGCGCCGCCACAGAGTGACCTTGCGCGACGCCACTCGGCGAATACGTCGCTCATCACTTCGGCCACCACGGCACGCGACAGCGCCAGATAGCGTTGCGGATCCTCATAGCGCAGGCGAGCCGGCTCGACGCCATACAACGTGCGCAGGTAATGGTCGCGCACATCGTCGAAGTCCCAGCCCGAGCCGCCATCGCGCGGCACCGCGGCCTTCCAGCGGGGATCGTGTGCGTGAATCGTACCGGGCCCTTCGTGCAGCGTGTCGTCGTCGGGGACGTTGGCAAAGGCAAGGCATTCCGCTGCGAAACGCACTTCGCTGCGGCGCACGTCGTCGAGCGGCCGTTGATACGCGCCGACGCCGTAGTAATGGGTAATGCCGGTGCGGGTGGAAAACGGCCAGACGCCGCCCGATGGCGAATTGCGCACATAGGGCACATCGGGCCGCTCGCGCTCGACAATCGCCGGCAACTGCTGCGTGAAAAGCGCCTGCTCACGCATGGATTCGGGCAGGCCGAACATCGCGGCCTGCTGATCGACCTCGCTGCCGCCGCACAGAACGCTTAGCGATGCGAAACGCCGCGTGCGGGCGAGAAACTGGCTTGCCTCACGCTCTACGGACGCGCTAAAGGCTGCGTCGGTTGGATAATCGAAATTGGCGAACGCGAAGTCCTGCCAGATCAGCATGCCGTATTCGTCCGCGAGCCGATAGAAGCTATCCGACTCGTAGACCATCGTGCCGCCTACTCGCAGCATGTTCATGCCGGCGTCGCGTGCCAGCGTGAAGGCATGGGCGAGCTGGGCGGGCGTGCCGGCCAGCGTGACCAGATCGGCACTGGTCCAGCAGGCGCCGCGGCAGAACACGACGGTGCCGTTGATACGCAGTGCAAAGCCCGCACCGTCAGCGCCGCGCTCGACCTCGATGCTGCGAAATCCCACTGGATCGAGTTCGATGCGCTCGCCTGCGAGTTCGAGTGCCAGCGCATGCCGCTGCGGCGTGCCGTGCGTATGTGGCCACCAGCGCGCGACGTGTGGCACATGCAACGTGCCGGTCAGCGTACGCGCATCCGACCACTGTAGAGACGAACGAACCAGCCCGCAATTTAACGCTGCAGGGGTGTCCATGTGCTGCGGTTGAACGAAGGTAAACGTTGCATGAACGATACCCTCATCGCCATCCAGTGCGGTTTTGATGTCGATCGTATCGAAGGCGTGCGGTGCATCGCTCAGCAGTTCGACGGGACGCCAGGGGCCCACCGCTTGCACCGGTGGGCACCATCCCGGCATGTGGCCAAGCAGGGTAGTGCGCAGGTTGCGCAGTGTCGGTGGCGAGACGAGGCGTGGCCGCCAGCGCGCCCGTGAGCGGCGCGCAGCGAGTGCGGGATCGAGTGAACGGAAACACAGCGCAAGGATGGCGTCGCCGTTGAGTTCGATTTCGACATTGTGCGTGACGAACATCGAGTCTGAGGTGAGCAGCATGCGCTCATCGACCCACACCTCTGCAAGCGTCGCGAGGCCATGCAGACGCAGGCGCCGCGTACCATGACCGCTCAGCGTCAGGCGAAACCAGTGATCGTCGTGAGCGAAAGGCGGCGGATGGTTGGGGT
>FTKM01000127.1_pt4 | contig 15809 bp, 11 predicted proteins | sample 1658051 | NCBI WGS metagenome assembly FTKM01 (sample SAMEA3914794, study PRJEB12502) | metagenome | biome: forest; material: soil | place: Canada | collected 2011-07-05 | depth 0.1 m | reverse complement strand
AAAAGATGGAAGACCCAGCGATGGACGATTCCGACGAAACCCTGCTGCCAGTCTGGCGGGCCAACCTGGCGGTGTTGACGCGCGAAGTGGGTGCGGCGACGCGCCTCGCGCGCATGATGACGTTCTCCGCGAGCTATCTGAAGCTAATGCTCACCGGTCAGCGCGAATTCAACATGGAATTCGTGCGCGGCGTCGAAGCCGTGACCGGTTTGCCGGCCAACTGGATGGATACGGCTCACGAGGAGCACGACATTCCCGCCAACGCGCGAGAGGCGATCGACAACGAAATGCCGCTTGCCCGATTTCGCGGTACGGCGCATCCGGCGCGCAAGAAATCGGTGCTGCGTGCACCGGAGCCGATCTTTGGCCAGCCCACCACGCGCCGCCCCGAGGACGAGAGCTTCGACGCCGAAATGCACCGTCGTCAGGCGCACTTTCGCAAGGTGCGCGATCTCGCGGTACAGGATGTGCGCCGCCTCGAGCGGTATCTGGCTCATCCACCGGTCGAACTGGCTGTGGTGCGGGCCAAGGTCGAGGACGTGATGGCGGCCGCCGATATCGAAGACACCATGCAGGCCGATCTCGCGGGCCGGCTCGAACAGATCGAAAAGCACCGCCATCTGCTGATGCGGCATGTGGAGAAGCTTCAGGCGTTGTTGATACGCCTGGGTGAGAGTGAGTGAGGCGGCGCTTTGCAGGCAGCGGATTTTGCGGCCCGGGCGTAATGCGGTAAAACACCGCGTATGACCGATCGCTCCCGACTCATTCCGATTATCGTTGCCTGTCCGCTGTTCCTGCAAAACCTCGACACGTCGATCATGGCGACGGCATTGCCGTCCATCGCCCGCTCGCTGAACGTGCAGACCTTGCACCTGAATCTGGCGATCACCTCTTACCTGCTCAGCCTCGCCGTGTTCCTGCCGGCCAGCGGCTGGCTTGCGGACCGCTTCGGCGCGCGGCGGGTGTTTTGCACGGCGATCGCGCTGTTTTCGCTGGGCTCGGCGCTGTGCGGCGTAGCCCAGTCGATGGCGCAACTGGTGGTGTTTCGCGTGCTGCAAGGCATGGGCGGCGCGATGATGGTGCCGGTAGGCCGTTTGATTCTGCTGCGCAGCGTGCCGTCGGCACGGATGGTGGCGGCGATGGTGTGGTTCACGGTGCCAGGCGCGATCGGGCGAGTGGCGGGGCCTTTGCTCGGTGGTCTGGTGGTCACGATTGCATCGTGGCGCTGGATCTTTCTGCTCAATATCCCGTTCGGTGTGCTCGGCGTCCTGATGGCGATGATCTTCGTCGAGGACACCCACGAGCCCATTCATCAACGCTTCGATCTCGCAGGTTTCATTCTGCTTTCGAGCGGGCTGGTGGGGATGGTTGGCGGGCTCGATACGGCTGGCCGGGGTCTGGTGCCGCAAGCGGTGACGTTCGCGCTGGCCGGCTTCGGGGCGCTGTCATTGCTGGCCTACTGGGTTTATAGCCGACGGCATGCGGACGCCATCATCGATCCGGGCTTGTTACGCTACAAGACTTACCGGACGGCGGTGATCGGCGGCATGCCGATGCGGATTGCGATAGGCGCGTCGCCGTTCCTGATGCCGCTGATGCTGCAACTCGGCTTCGGGCTGTCACCGCTGCAATCGGGCTCGCTGAGCGTCGCGACCGCAGTAGGCTCGCTGAGCGTGCGTGCGGTGATGCAGCAGGCCATCCGGCGGATCGGGTTTCGCAAGCTGCTGATCGGCGCGACCTTGTTCACCGGTTGCTTCTACGCATGCTACGGACTCTTCCGGCCAAGCACGTCACATCTGCTGATCTTTGTCGTGCTGCTGTTCGGCGGTCTGTTTAACTCGCTGTGCATGGTGACGCTCAATACGCTCGGCTACTCCGATATGCCCAGGCCGCTGATGAGCCGCGCCACGGCGCTGTCAAGCATGGCGCAGCAGTTGTCGATCAGTGTTGGCGTGGCATTCGCAGCGTCGCTGGTGGTGTTGACTGCGCGTCTGCATGGAGGCAGCGCGGCGCACCTGGGCGCGCGCGATTTTTCGCCGGCCTTCGTGGTGATCGGGGCGTTGACGTTCTGCTCGTTGTTCTTTTTCACGCGGCTGTCGCACGATGAAGGAGATGAACTGCGCTAATGGCGCCGTCGCCGTCGCCGTCGCCGTCGCCGTCGCCGCCCGTGCAGTGCGGCACCGCCACGCGCACCGCCGATGTGCTACAAACACCATACCGACCGGTACGAGGTGACTATCTTGGGAAACATCGCCGCAGACATGCAGCGCTCGCTTGCGCGGCGCGCACGCGAAGGTGCGCTGCGCGCCCGGGGCAGGGTGCGTCAGGTATGAGCGCGTTCGCGTGGGGCAGGTGGACCTGCGTCGTCTGGCTCGCCTGCGCTTGCGTGGTACCGCTCGCGCATGCCGACGACACATCGACAGGCGACGACATCGCTCCGTCCACCATCGAACGTGATGTGCATTACTTCGTTATCCAGAAGGATGGTTCTGTCGAGGAGCGCGACGATACGGTTTTGCGTGCGAATACCGAGAGCGGGGTCGACGATATCGCTCAACGCTTCGTTTGGTTCAACAAGGATATCGAACAGGTCCAGTTGCTCGCCGCCGAAACTATCGATCTGGATGGCACCGTGCATCCGGTCGGTCCGGATGGTATCCGCGACGTCCAGGAGCCGCGCTCGGCAGGCGCGCCCACTTTCGAGGACGGGGTGTTGCGCACCGTCATTTTTCCAGGTGTGGAGCGCGGATCGCGCGTGCATCTGGCGTTTCACAAAACGCGCAGCAAGCCGCTGCAAGCCGGTACGTTCGCGTATCTGGTCGAACCATCGCGCGATCCGGTCGAGATGCAACAGCTGATCTTCGATCTGCCCGCCGACGTGCCCCTGTACGCCGACACCCGCGGTTACGTTGAGCAACCGCCAGTGACGGAAAACGGCCGCACCCGCTATGAATTCGACTACCGTCATGGACCTTATACGCGCATCGAGTCCGGCGCGGTGGGGTACGAAACCTGGGGCGACCGGCTGATGGTGTCCACGGTGCCCGACTACGCGAGCTTCGCCGCGCGCTACAAGGGACCGGCCACCGACGCTACGATGAGCGACCCGGCCATCGTCCAGTTGGCGCAGGCGCTCACGGCGGGCAGCAGCGACCCGCGCGACAAGGCGCGAATCCTGTACGACTGGGTGCGGCTGAATATCCGCTACGTGGCGCTGTTTCTTGGCGAGACGGCCGCTGTGCCGCACAAGGCAACGGATATCCTGCGCAATCGCTACGGCGACTGCAAGGATCACGTCGCCTTATACACGGCATTGCTTGCAGCGGTGGGCATTCAGAGCGAGGCGGTGCTGCTCAATCTCGGGCCTTACTACGTGTTGCCGGACGTGCCCGGCTACGGGGCGAGCGCGATCAATCATGCGATTGTCTGGATTCCGCAACTGAAGCTTTACGCGGACACCACGGCTGGCGGCATTGCCTTTGGTTATTTGCCGGCAGTCGTGATGGACCGCCCGGTATTGCTGGTCGACGACGGCGTGATGGCGCGCACGCCTGCCGTGCAGCCGCGTTCGCGCTCGGTTCGGCTGCAGATCGAGGTGAGCGAGAGCGGGGCGGCCCCTTACGCGTATCGCGTCGAAGATGCCGGGGCGACCGCCGAGCCGGAGCGCAATCTGTTCCGGCGCGTGACCCATCAGCGTGCGCAGCAGGTGGCCGCGAGCCGTCTGCTGCAAACCGGCTTGCACGGCACAACACGCCTTGGTACGAGTGACGTCACGACCACCGAAGGTCCATTTGCAACGACCATTCAAGGCACGCTTGCGCACTTCACATGGACGGATGGCACCACCGCGTTGCCTGCATTGACGAGCTTCGCGGGCGGCATTGCGAGCCAGGTGCAGTCGTGGCTCGCCGAGCCACAACGCACGCAGCCCTGGATATGCGTGGGCGGCGACTTTGACGAGACCGCGCAGATCACGTTGCCCGAAACCGTGCACATAACCGATCTGCCGTCAGATACGACGGTCCAGGATAGCTACTTCGATTACGCATCGCACTATGTGTTCGATCCCGCTTCGCGGGTGCTGCAGATCACGCGCCGTCTGCATGCCCAATTCGGACATCAGGTCTGCTCAGCGGAGTCGTTCGATGAGATGCGCGACTCGCTCGACCGGATCGAGCGCGATGCGCTGTCGCAAGTGGTGGTGAAGGCGACGCCGCGCGTCTATCGCTTCGCGCAGCCGCACCGGATCAATGGCGCAAACGTGAACCGGTATAGCCGCACGCTGAGCCCGAACAGCGAGCCCAATGCGCGGCCTTCGCAAAGCGCGACACCGGTGCCGCCGATCAGTGCGACGAGTGCCGCGCGGAGTTCATCCGGCGGATAGTGCGCGTCCGGGCTGGCCTAGTTGCCGCCGCCTTTGGTCACGATCGGCACCCACGTGCCGTTCTTAACCTGGTACAGCGTCGAGCCCGCGTTCTTCAGCGAGCCATTGGCGTCGAACGCAATCGGACCAGTCACGCCGTCAAAGCTGATGGTCTTGAGCACCGGACGATACACCGCCGGAGATGTGGATTTGGCCTGCTCCATGGCCTTGATCGCGGCCCAGGCTCCGTCGTACCCGAACGGCGCATACGACAGGATATCCACACCGAAACGCTTCTTGAACTTGGCCGAGAAGTCTTTGCCGCCTGGCAGTTGCGCGAGCGGGCGGCCGTATTCCCAAGCCATCGCGCCTTCGGCTGCATCGGCCGCCAGCTTGATGAACTCCGGATCCATCACGCCGCCGCCGCCGACCAGTTGCGCGGTGAGGCCCAACTGTTTCATCCGTTTGGCTACGCCCGCCGCTTGCGTATCGAGGCCGGCAAAGAAGATCAGGTCTGCGTTGGTCGCCTTGATGGCGGTAAGTTGCGTGCTGAAATCGACCGCCTGATTCTCGGTGTATTCGTGCGCGACGATATTGCCGCCGTGCGCTTTCACCGCCTTCTCGAACTCGACCGCTTCGCCCTGGCCGAACGCGGTGCGGTCGTCGAAGATCGCAATGCGCTTGGCCTTGGTGACGTCGACGGCATACGCGCCCGCGTTGCCGGCGTTCTGTGCGTCAGTTGAAATCACCATGAAGGTGTTGGCAAAACCGCGCCCGGTAATGATCGGGTTGGTGGCCGCCGGATCGATCACCGGAATGCCGGCCTGCTCATAGATCTGCGAAGCGGGGATCGTCGTGCCCGAGTTGAAATGGCCCACCACGACCGAAACGTTCGCATCGACCAGCTTTTGTGCGGCTTGCACGCCGACGCGCGGGTCAGCCTGATCGTCTTCTGACACGAGCTGGAAGTTCGCGACCTGATTGCCGATCTTGATCTTCTGCGCGTTGGCTTCCTCGATAGCGAGCAGCACCCCGTCTTCCAGGTCCTTGCCGTAGCCGGCGTTTACCCCCGTGAGCGGTGCCGCAAAGCCGATCTTCACCGGCAGGTCGTCCGCGTAGCCAGCTAACGGTGCGACTGTGAGGATTGCGCCGAGCATCATCGTGAGGGGTTTCAGCGTGTTGCGAAGACTCATGGTCTCTCCTTGCATCGACAGGTTCAGGTTATGAAAAGCTGTGCGGCCGACCAGGTATTACTGGCCAGTTTCCCCGGGGGTTGCTGATGGCCAGGCATGACGGTGATGCGGTGATGCTGGATTGAACGGCTGGTTCGACAAGAACGCGTGGCTTCCTTCAAAGGGGTCCGAACTGTTTCAGGGTACGGACGATGGTACGTCGGAAACAATGCTGGAAAACACGGGGACATTTACCCTGCACGCGATCCCAGATGCCACGCGCGGCACGCCTGGAAGCTGCGTGTGCGTTTGCCGATCAATCTGGCGCGAATATAGAAAGCCAATATGTGGGCGTCTTGGCAGTTCGCGGCGCTTTGGATGAGGATTTCAGCACAGGAACCGGATGCGGCACGCTGAGGGTAGGTCACAGAGGGGCGGCGCATGCGGATGCCGGCACATGTGGGGCCGGCGGGGCGAGGCGGAGTGGGGAGTCGTCGTGGTGCCGGTCGACCTGCGGAAGACAACCGGTGATTATGGCGAAGCGCCACGAAAAAGCGCCATGCAAAAGCGCGACGCCAAAGCGCGACGTCAATGGCACGACGTTAATGGCACGACGTTAATGGCGCGTAGCCGGCGCAAACCGCCGGCCGCGCCCGTGACTTATTGTTCGCCTTGCAGACGCAGCAACTCTTCGCGCAGTCGTTGCAGCGGTTCCTGGGTTTCCTCGTCGGCCCAGGTCTCGAGATCATCGATGGCGCGCTGGCAACCGTCGAGGACGAGATCGAGATCGATCGGCACGCCGTTGGCGAGCGCGAACTGGATCGTCTCGGCAAACTGCGCGCATTCGTCCGCGCCGTAGGAGATGTCCAGATTGTCCGCGATCACTTCGGCGATGTTGCTGCGCGACTTGTCGTCGAGCGTGACCAGATCGATGATGCCGCGCGCCACGGCGGGCGAATAGAAAAGCGCAATATCGAGCCACTGGGCCGGGTCGAAATCGGCTTCATCGAACTGCTTCTCGAAGTATTCGATCGCTTCCTGTTCGTGCACCTCGTCGGCATCGACGCTGATGCACAATTCCTCAAAATATTCTTCCCGATCGCTACGGATATGACCGTCCATCTTTGCCTCGTTTGCCTTGAGCGGGTGCTTGGAGAGTCGTCTCCCAAGGAGGGGTTTCCTTGGGAGCGGGCGTGCACCGCGCGGCACGCATTATAGGACGAGCGGCTGACAGCCGTGAGTCAGGACCGTAAGGCGCACGCGGGATCGCGGGTCTGGCGTTGTCTTTCCCTCGGTCGTTTCTTACGCTCGTGTCAATTGTGTCTTCCGTGGAGCGGCACTGCACGAACGCGCCTATCCCGTTAAAATTTCGCCCTTCGATCTGATCCGCATATTGATCAGACTAATCAGGAGAGTTTCGATGAAGGGCGTCTGGTTTTCGGTCTGCGCTGTGGCGCTGGCCGTCGTGGGTCTCGTGACGGTGGCACCGTCGATCGCGCGGGCCGCGGGTTTGTCACGCGCTGAGGTGTTGGCGGAGATTGTTGGGCGTCCGCACGGCGATCCGTCGCCGGTTCAGAACGCGCCGGTGCAATCCGCAATGCGCTCGTCGTCCACGGTGGCCAGGACTACCGCGCTGTAACATGCTGCCTGATACCGCAGCAACCCAACCGGCCTAAACCGTCCCCGCCGACCACGCGTCGAACCACTCGCGCGGCTGGGCGATTTCGTTTTGCGCGGCAACCAGCTCAAGCTCATAGCGACCGGCCTGCCAGGTCGCCTTCACCACGGCGTTGACAGCGGCGAGGGTATGTTCGAAGGCCGCGCGGATCGGGTCACCCAGTAGCATGCGGGCGACGAATACCGCGCTCGTCAGATCGCCCACTCCCACGGGCTGGCGCGCGAACGGATAGAGCGGACGCTGCCCCATCCACGCCTCGGTGGGTGTCACCACCAGCATATTGAAGCGATCGGCAAGGCTGTTGCGGTCGAGCAGATGCTTGACCAGCACGATCTTCGGGCCACGCGCGATGATCTCGTGGCACGCCTCGACCGCCTCCTCGAGCGTCTCGATCTCCCGTCCCACGAGGCGCTGCAACTCGCTGTGATTCGGAGCGATCATGTCGGCCACCTCCGGCATGGTGCGCACGAGGAACTCCTGGATGCCGGGTTCCACCTTCCAGCCGGTGCTCGCGCCCATGACCGGGTCGCAGAAGTACCAGGCGCGCGGATTGGCGGCCTTGACCGATTTGACCACCTCAATCACGGCCTGCGCCTGCTCAGGCGTGCCCAGATAGCCTGACAGCACCGCATCGCAACGCGGCAGCACGCCGATAGCGCCGATCCCGTCCACCAGATCCTGCACCTGTTCCGCGTCGATGGCGCTGCCGGTCCAATGGCCGTACTGCGTGTGATTGGAGAACTGCACCGTATTGAGCGGCCAGACATTGACGCCGAGACGACGCATTGGGAACACGGCGGCGCTGTTGCCCGCGTGCCCAAACACGACATGTGACTGGATGCTCAGAACGTTTTTCATGATGTCTACACCGGCGCGATCCGCGAGGCGCGCTCTGTGGGAAGTGATTGGACTGGGTGCTGCCGCGTTTGCCCTGTGGCCGGGCTGGCGCTGTTGCGCCGACGATTCAGACCACGCTGCACCGTGCATGATGTGCATGTGCAATAGACAATACATGAGATTTGGCGCAACGGACGCGATCCGTCCCCGTGTTGTTGCGCCAAACCATCATTCGCGGGAAAAGATTGCCGCGCGGGACTGCCTCGCGGGCCTGCGCCGGGAGCTAGATCAGATCGCGATACAACGCCAGATAGCGGTCCGCTGACGCGCCCCAGCCGAAATCCTGCTGCATGGCACGGCGCTGGGTGGCTTTCCATTCGGTACGGCGCGCGTACAGTGCAAACGCGCGGCGGATCGCCGCTGAGAGCGCCTCCGGCTCGAAGCGGTCGAAGGCGAAGCCGGTCGCGAGGTCGTCGGCGAGATTTTCGAGCGATGCGTCGACCACCGTGTCGGCGAGGCCGCCTACCCGATGCACCAGCGGCAGCGTGCCATACGCGAGCGCGTAGAGCTGGGTGAGGCCGCACGGCTCGAAGCGCGAGGGCACGGCGATCACATCGCTGCCCCCGATGATCGCGTGCGCCAACGCTTCGTCGAAGCCCAGTTCAACCGCCACCGACTCGGGATGCGTATGCGCGACGCGTTGCAGCCCGGTTTCCAGCGCCGGGTCGCCGGTGCCGAACACGACCAGTTGACCGCCACGCTTGATGATCTCCGGCACCGTGGCTAACAGCAGGTCGAGGCCCTTTTGTTCCGTGAGCCGGCTCACCACGCCAAAGAGGAGCGCGTCGCTTTTTTCGGGAAGGCCGAAGCGCTTTTGCAACGCGGCCTTGCACGCATGCTTGCCAGACGGGCGGGATAACGTGTAGTGCTGGGCGAGCAGGGGGTCGGTGCCAGGGCACCAGACCGTGTAGTCGACGCCGTTGAGAATCCCCGAGAGGTCGTGCATCCGGAAGCGCAACAGGCCGTCGAGGCCGCCGCCCTGGGCAAGCGTCTGGATCTCGCGCGCATAGGTTGGGCTGACCGTGGTGATGCGGTCGCTGTAGAAGAGCCCCGCCTTCAGGAACGACAACTGACCGTAAAACTCGATGCCGTGCATGTGGAAGAAATCGGACGGCAATCCAAGCTCGCTAAACAGATGCGCGGGAAATATCCCCTGGTAGGCGAGGTTGTGCACGGTGAACACGCTGCGCGCCAAGGGCCGACCCTGCTGACGCTCGGCCGCTCTCAGGTAAGCGGGCGCGAGACCCGCATGCCAGTCATGCGCGTGCAGGATTTGCGGCGCCCACGCCGGGTCGAGGTGCTGCGCCAGTTGGGCGGCGATCCAGCCGAGCAATGCAAAACGCTGTGCATTGTCGCCGTAGGGGACGTGTTGCTCGTCGAGGTATGGATTGCCCGGACGGTCGTACAGCGAGTCCGCACGGATCACATAGACCACGAGGCCGTTCTCCGCCAGCGTGCCTTGTTCCAGCGTCACGTTGGGCGCGTCGAAACGGCGGCCGAGCTGCGCTATGGTGCGCAGATCGGTCAGCCCCGCCAGCACCGCCGGGAAACCTGGCAGCAGAACCCGCACGTCGGCGCCACGTTCGATCAACGCCGGGGGCAGGGCACCCGCCACGTCGGCAAGACCGCCTGTTTTCAGGAGGGGATACAGCTCACTTGCGACGTGCAGGGCGCGAATCGTCATGGGCAGTTTTCCGCTTGAGAGTAATCCAGGATCGTGACTGGGTTGAACTTTGGCGCCGGCGCTAGGCTGCTGGCGCTGACTTTTGCCCTCTGAGCGTCTCCGGTGTGACGAGGACAATACCGCTGTCGGTGCGGTAGAACCGCTCGGCATCGAGCACCGGATCTTCGCCGATCACCGTGCCTTCTGGAATCGCACAGCCACGGTCAATCACGACGCGCTGCAGACGGCAACTGGCGCCGACCGTTACTTGCGGCAACAAGACTGCCTCATTGATGTTACAGAATGAATTCACCACGACATTCGACGACACCACGGAGCGCGAAATCTGCGAGCCGGAGATAACGCAGCCGCCGCACACTACCAGATTGGTCGCCGATCCCTGCAGCCCGTTCATGTCGCGCACGAACTTGGCCGGGGGCAATTGCTGCTGCTGCGTCCAGATGGGCCAGTCGGGGTCGTACAGATCGAGCGTCGGAATGGTCGAGGCGAGATCGAGGTTGGCGGCCCAATAGGCGTCGATGGTCCCGACGTCCCGCCAGTACGGCTCGACGTTTGGATCCGACGAGACACACGACATGCTGAATGGATGCGCGATCGCATTGCCCTTGGTCACCACGCGCGGCAGGATGTCCTTGCCGAAGTCATGATCGGTCTCGGCGCTGGTGATGTTTTCCTCGAGCAACGCGTACAGATAGTCTGCGCTGAACACGTAGATGCCCATGCTGGCGAGCGCGATGTCGGGGTGGCCTGGCATCGCGGGCGGGTCGGCGGGCTTTTCCACGAAGCCGGTCACGCGGCGGTTTTCGTCCACGTGCATCACGCCGAAGGCAACCGCGTCCATGCGCGGCACTTCGATACAGCCCACCGTGCAGTCCGCGCCGCTTTCGACGTGATCGCGGATCATGCGCGTGTAGTCCATCTTGTAGATGTGATCGCCCGCCAGCACCACCACGTATTTCGGCCGGATCGAGCGAATGATGTCGAGGTTCTGGAACACGGCGTCAGCGGTGCCGCGATACCAGTGCGCGCCCTCGACACGCTGCTGCGCGGGCCACAGGTCGATGAACTCGTTGAATTCGCCACGCAGGAAACCCCAGCCGCGCTGCACGTGCCGGATCAGCGAATGCGCCTTGTATTGCGTGACGACCGCGATACGGCGGATGCCTGAGTTCAGGCAATTGGACAGCGCAAAGTCAATAATCCGGTATTTGCCGCCAAAGTGCACGGCCGGTTTGACGCGTTTGTTCGTAAGCGCGCCAAGCCGGGTGCCGCGTCCGCCCGCGAGGACGATGGCGAGCGTGGCGCGTTGCAGATCGTTGAGGCCTGCCGGGGTTTCCATGTTTTGTCTCCTTCCCATGCAAAATTTTTCGGTCGACCGGAGCTGACGCTTGAGCGTCGTCTCCCGTCCCGTGCCACATCGTTGCTGGTGGTGCGCCCCGGATAATTCCTGGTCATTTTTGTTGATTCTGTTCCAGATACCTGCTGCTGTCGCGCTGTCGTTGAAAATGGTTTGCTGACTGTTCGCTATTTCTAGCACTGAATTGCTGGTAGCGAATAGTCTGGATTGTTTGGATGCGACCTGTCGTTGTCGTTGTCCTGCCTAACATCGCAGAGCGCGACGTAATTGTTCGTGCGGCATGGCGCATAGCTTTCGTGGATGGCAATGCGCAAGTAATGTGCCACGCATTGTGGCCTGGTTGTGCAGGCACGAGGGCAGTTTCGAAGGCGCTACGCGGAAACAGTGTTTTGTCTGACCACGTAGGATTTGTGGCGTCTGATCGAGCGGTTCGGCGCTGGGGCGACGGCAAGCGTGTGCACCGCTTCGAATCGTTCTTTCGACGTTCGTTCAAGACCGGTTCGTGCGTTGGAACGGGTCCGGACGGCAGTACAGGATCAGGAAAGAAGCTAGCAGAATGAACCGAAAGAAAGCCGGCATGATGACGCCAACAGTGGATATGAGAAATACAGCGAGCATGATCCACGCGCGAAACCACTGCCACTTGCGGGATCGCGAATCGCTGCCGTCCGGCAGATGGGAGAAACTTTCCCACATCAAGACCATGTAAGTGCCCTGCACCAGCAGAAAGACGAACGCATAAAGCGTCAGCGGAAAAGTCGCCATTTCGCTTTCGGCGAGCCAGTCAGTGGCAAACGGGATGAAGGAAATCGCAAACAGGTTGGCGAAGTTGGCGAGAGCCAATGTGCCGGTCAGATGTTGCGCGTTCCGCAGCACGGAGTGATGGTTCAGCCAGACCACGGCGATGAACGCGTAGCTCACCGCATAGCTGATCAGATCGGGCCATAAGCCGATTAACGCGCGGAAATTGTGACCTGTGGGTGGCTTGAACGCCAGAACCATCACCGTGATGACGACGGCAAAAATTCCGTCGGAAAGTGCATGGAATCTCGCTAGTCCGTCTTCAACTTTGGCCATGGCGTCAGCAGTTCGAGGGAGGGCTTCATCGTATTATTCGACATCCCAGGACCAGAGTGCATGGCTGGTCTCCCGCATCACAGACACCGGTGTGACCGCTCGCGCACCTGCCCCACCGGTGATACGTCACTGGCCGCTTACCAACCCTTCACGCACTTGCGCGGCAATTTCAAATGAGCGCAGCCGCGCGGCGTGATCGTAGATCTGCGCGGTGAGCATCAATTCGTCAGCGCCGGTTTGCTCGATCACGGAGAGGAGCCCCGCGCGCACCGTGTCCGGGTCGCCGATCACCGAGCAGGCGAGCGAATGCGCGACGCTGCTCAATTCCATCTCGGCGGCTTCGATTCGTTCGACCGGCGGCTGCAATTGCCCCGGCGTGCCGCGCCGCAAGTTGACGAACTGTTGCTGCAGCGAAGTGAACAGACGCAGCGCCTCCTCGTTCGTATCGGCGGCGAACAGGTTCACCCCCACCATGGCATAAGGTTTGTCGAGCGCAGCGGACGGACGGAACTGCGCGCGATAGAGCCGCAGTGCCGTCAACATATGATCCGGCGCGAAGTGCGAGGCGAACGCGAACGGCAGTCCGAGCGCCGCCGCCAGTTGCGCACTAAAGAGCGACGAGCCGAGCAGCCACAGCGGCACGTGCAAGCCCGCGCCGGGCACCGCACGAACCCGTTGGCCGGGCACCGGGTCGGCGAAGTAACGCTGCAGTTCGACGACGTCGTCCGGGAACGAGTCCGCGCTGCCTTGCAGATCGCGACGCAGCGCGCGAGCCGTGGTCTGGTCGCTGCCGGGTGCGCGGCCAAGACCCAGGTCAATGCGGTCGGGGTAGAGCGAAGCAAGGGTACCGAACTGTTCCGCGATCACGAGCGGCGCATGGTTGGGCAGCATCACGCCACCCGAGCCCACCCGGATGGTTTGGGTGCCGCCCGCTACATAGCCGATCACCACGGAGGTCGCCGCGCTGGCGATACCGGTCATGTTGTGATGCTCGGCAAGCCAGAAGCGCTGATAGCCCCATTTCTCGGCGTGCTGGGCGAGATCGAGCGTGTTGGTGAAGGCATGCGCCGCGGTTGCGCCCGCAGTGATGGGAGAAAGGTCCAGGACCGAGAAGGGAATCATGGCAAGTGTGTCCGTAGCCTGCGCCGCACGGCTCGCGCGCGGCGCGGATGCGCGTGCGTCAGACCAGCGGCAGACAAGGCAAAAGCGGATTGTGCCAAAGGGCCTGGATTTGCGCTGACGCGGGCCACAAGTCCACAACTACAGCAGGGTGTTCAGGAGATAACGCGGCTTCATGCGTTTCAATTGTTCATCCACAGGCTCATATGGAGCGCTCCGTTCTCTATATTAGTTAGGTCATTAACTTCAAATGCCTTGATTATCTGCAAAACGCGAAGACTATTGATCGCGCTGACAAATGCTGTTGCCAAAATGTAAAAAATACCTGAGATAAATAATTAGTGCACGATTAACCGGATGTATCAAGCAAGTCTGCTCCGGCACTGCTACAATTTTCCTGTCGTGAATGCGCGCAGAATGGTCGTTCAATCGTGCGCCCTGGCTGGAGTCGTGCTCGCCGCGTGCGCGGCCGGCTTGCCGTTGCCCAAACTCATTGCGGCTGCTTGCTGAAGCATCTTCAGATTAAATGACCGGCCTGGCTATCATAAATCTGTCTGTGTGCTTTCGATTATCTGTCATATGGCAATTTCTACATTACTGGATATTACAGATATCTAACGTACTATGCCGCGCCCAAGCGGTTTTAATCCAGCTTTGCCTGTCGGGACGCACCAGGGGAGTGCCGATGCTGCGAACGAGCGTTCTGTTTAATATGGTTTTTATATGTCGCGCGGTCGCCCACGCGGACTTAACCTCGAGCAGGAGTGGTGGGCAATGACGTTGCATGCGAGTTGTCTCTTCACGTGGCTGCTGGTCGCGATGTGCTGCGCCGCAACCGTCTACGCCGTGGTCGCCGCGATCGCGATGCCTTTCTTCAGCAAACGCTCGCGCAACCGCAAGATGGGGTGGGTTTCGGTCAGCGTGCTCAAGCCGCTATGCGGCATCGAGCCACGTCTGTATGAGAACCTCGTGACCTTTTGCAACCAGGCGCATCCTTGCTTTCAGTTGCTGTTTGGCGTGTCGTCGCCGGTCGATCCGGCCATCGCCGTGGTGCGGCGTCTCCAGGCTGCGTATCCGCATTGCGATATCGAACTGGTGGTCGATTCGCGCGTGCATGGCAGCAATCTGAAGGTCAGCAATCTGATCAACATGGCCGAGCGGGCGCGTCACGACATCATTGTGCTGGCCGATAGCGATATCGCCGTCGAACCGAACTATCTCGACACCGTGACCGCGCCGCTCGCCGATCCGGACACGGGCGTCGTCACCTGCCTGTATCGCGCGCAGAGCGTAGGCGGGTTCTGGCCGCGCGTTGGCGCCATGTTCATCAACGAGTGGTTCGCGCCTTCGGTGCGCGTGGCCCACGCGGGCGGCTCGCGCCGCTTCGGTTTTGGCGCGACCCTGGCGCTGCGGCGCGCCACCCTCGAAGGTATTGGCGGCTTCGAGGCACTCAAGGACTGTCTGGCAGACGACTACTGGCTCGCCGAACATGCGCGCGGTCTGGGCTTGCACACGGTGCTGTCTCCGGTGATGGTCGCGACAGATGTGATCGAGCCAACCTTCACCACCTTGTGGCTACGCGAATTGCGCTGGCTGCGCACCATCCGTTCGGTGAATCCGCCTGGCTTCGCGTCGCTCATCATTACATTTACCGCGCCGTGGCTGATGATCGGCGCCGCACTGTTAATCAGCGTGGACAACGGGGAGGGTGCCGCCTTGCATCCGTGGATGGCGCTCATCCTGTGGATCAGCACGCTGACCGGCACCCTCGCACGAATCCTGTTGCACGCACGTAGCGCGCGCTATTCACACAGTTTCTGGCACGACCTGCCGCTTGTGCCGTTTCGCGACACCTTGCTGGCGCTGCAGTGGCTCGCCGCCGTATTCGGCTCGCATGTTGTCTGGCGCGGGGCGCGTATGTCGGTGGTCAATCGTGTGACGCAGCCGCGCACGTCGATCATGGAAATGTCGGATCGCGGATGAGCAAGCGTTCGTGCAGATGACGCGCCGTAGCGCATCATCCAGTCCACTAAAGAAATAGCGCAGGATACGGGAGCAATCATGAAGATGCTGTTTTTGCAGGCCCCTTCGTATGACGGTTTCGACGGCGGCGCGGGTTCGCGCTATCAGGCCAGGCGCGAAATCCATTCGTTCTGGTATCCGACCTGGCTCGCGCAGCCCGCTGCGCTCGTGCCCGACAGCCGTGTGCTCGACGCACCGGCGGACGGATTGTCGGTGGAAGCAACGCTTGAAATTGCGCAGCAATACGACCTCGTCACCATCCACACCAGCACGCCATCGTTTCCCACCGACGCGGCGATCGGCTATCCGCACCTCTCGCGTGACGAGATCTATCACCACGTGGAAAGCTTCTACAAGCGCTTCTATTTCCGCCCGTCGAAGATCTGGGAAATCGTGCGCGAGATGCTGATGAGCTGGGACATGATGAAGCGGCGTCTGCG
>FTKM01680090.1_pt1 | contig 15845 bp, 15 predicted proteins | sample 1658051 | NCBI WGS metagenome assembly FTKM01 (sample SAMEA3914794, study PRJEB12502) | metagenome | biome: forest; material: soil | place: Canada | collected 2011-07-05 | depth 0.1 m | reverse complement strand
GCCAGCGGCTGCAGGTCTTCATTGGACTCGATCAGGATCGCGCGGTCCGCGCCGATCGCCAGCGCCGTGCGCAGCGTTTCCTGCGATTGCGTCACACCCGCCGACACGGCAATAACCTCAGTTGCCACGCCCGCTTCCCGCAGACGCACGGCTTCTTCCACCGCGATTTCGTCGAACGGGTTCATCGACATCTTGACGTTGGCAATGTCGACGCCCGTGCCGTCCGACTTCACACGGACCTTCACGTTGTAATCGACCACTCTCTTGACTGGCACCAGGATTTTCATGCACACGCTCCAAAGTTACGAATACGTCAACCCAACGGACATTATAACGACAGCGTCTTCGTGGCCGCCCCGTGGGTTGGATGACAGCGAGGATAGCGCTCCTCAGCGGCGTGACAGCAATAACGAACGGTCGTTCTATTTTAATCCCGAAAAAACCCCGGGGACAACCCCGGGTCCCGACTTTCGACTCTAATTCGTGACTTGCCGACGATCACCGTTGTCTTGCTTGTTGTACGGCTCACCAGGCGGCAATCACGGCTCCGCCATATTTGTTATCGATGTACTGCTTCACTTCCGGCGAATGGTAGGCCGCCACCAGCCTGGTCACCCACGGCTTGTTGCGGTCGGCTTCGCGGATCGCAATGACATTCACATACGGCCCCTTCGGATCCTCGAGCGCAATCGCGTCCTGCTTGGGCTTGAGGCCCGCTTCCATCGCAAAGTTGGTGTTGATGGCGGCGGCATCCACATCGCCAAGTGCGCGCGGAATCTGCGCGGCGTCGAGTTCGACGATCTTCAGCTTCTTCGGATTGTCGATGATGTCGAGCGGCGTTGCCTTCAGGCCGGCGTCGGCGCGTAATTTCAGCAACCCTTGTTTTTGCAGCAGCAACAGCGCGCGACCGCCATTGGTGGGATCGTTAGGGACCGCGATCTTTGCGCCCGGCTGCAACTGCGCGAGCGACGTGATCTTCTTCGAGTAGATACCCATCGGGAAAGTCACGGTGTCCGCCACCCTGATCAGCTTGTAGCCGCGGTCCTTCACTTGCGCCTCAAGATACGGGTCGTGCTGATAACTGTTGGCGTCAAGATCGCCGCTGGCGAGCGCCGCGTTTGGCTGCACGTAGTCCGCAAACTCAACGATCGTGATCTGCAGTCCGTTCTTCGCCGCAACGCTCTTCACGACTTCCATCAATTGCGCATGCGGACCGCCTGTCACGCCCACCTTGATCGCCTCGTCCGCGAAGGCGGCACTCGTTGCTGTGACCAGCGTTGCGGCGCCGAGCGCGGCGGCCAGCTTGAGAATGAAGCGGCGTTGCATCAAGAGTCTCTTCCCATGGGTTAGAACAGGTCTGGATAACTGACGTTTTATTTATGGCTCAAGCGGCGTACCAGCCAGTCCCCAAACGACTGCACCAGTTGCACGAAGACGATCAGGATCAGCACGACGGTCCACATCACTTCCGGCTCATAGCGCTGATAGCCGTAGCGGATTCCAAGGTCGCCGAGTCCGCCGCCGCCAATTGCGCCCGCCATGGCCGAATAGCCCACCAGCGAAATGAAAGTGATCGTGAGACCCGCGACCACGCCCGGCCACGATTCGGGCAGCAGCACCTTGAAGACGATCTGGCGAGTCGTTGCGCCCATTGCCTGGGCCGCTTCGATCAGACCGCGATCCACTTCGCGCAACGCCGTTTCGACAAGGCGCGCAATGAAGGGCGCGGCCGCGATCGTCAGCGGCACAACGGCGGCGGCTGTGCCGATGGACGACCCAACTACAAGACGCGTGAACGGAATCACGGCGACCAGCAGGATGATGAACGGCGTCGAGCGCACCGCGTTGATCACGATGCCCATCGTGCGATTGAGCGCGACGTTCTGCAACACGCCCTGGCGGTCGGTCAGATATAGCAGTACACCTAACGGCAGGCCGACCGCCGCGCCAACCAGCCCGGAAATGCCCACCATGATGAGCGTCTCCCAGAACGACTGGACGAACATATCGAACATTTCACTCAACATACGACATCTCCTCCACCACCACGCCCTGTTCGCGCAGATAAGTCAGCGCCCGCGCCACGTTCGCCGGTTCGCCGCCCGCCAGCACCGCAAGCGACCCGAACGCCTGCCCCTGGATCTCGTCAATCTGGCCGTGCAGGATGTTGAAGTCGAGTTCGTAGCGGCGAATCGTTTCGGAGAGGATCGGCTGGTCGACACCCGAACCGGTGAACGCGAGACGCAGCAAATGGCCGCTGCCGGTTTTCAGACGCTCTGCCACGCGTGCCTTCATCGCCGGCGGCAATTCCTGGGCAATCACATCGCCGATCAACGCACGCGTGACCTCGTGATGCGGTTGCAGGAACACATCAATCACTTTGCCGTGCTCGACGACGCGGCCCGCATCCAGCACCGCAACGCGGTCGCACACCTGTTTGATCACGTCCATCTGGTGCGTGATCAGCACAATGGTCAGACCGAGTTCACGATTGATCCGCTTGAGCAGATCGAGAATGGCACGGGTGGTTTCCGGATCGAGCGCTGACGTGGCTTCGTCAGAAAGTAGCACCTTTGGCTTGCTCGCCAACGCCCTGGCAATCCCGACGCGCTGTTTCTGGCCACCGCTGATTTGCGCGGGATAGCGGTCCTTCTGCGCCGACAGGCCAACCAGTTCAAGCAAGGGCAGCACGTTGGCTTCAATCTCATCGCGCTTCATGCCGGCAAGTTCGAGCGGCAGCGCAACGTTCTCGTACACCGTGCGCGAGGACAGCAGATTGAAATGCTGGAAGATCATGCCGATCTCGCGCCGCGCTTCGCGCAGTTGCGCGGCGGATAGCGTCGTCAGATCGCGCCCGTTGACGACGATATTGCCTTCCGTGGGTCGAGTAAGCAGATTGATGGTGCGGACCAGCGTGCTTTTGCCCGCGCCGCTGCGCCCGATGATGCCGAATACCTCGCCCGCGGGAACCGACAGGTTGATGTTATGCAACGCCTCGATCCAGCCCCGGGGGCCAGCGAAGCGCTGGGAAATGTTACGGATTTCGATCATGAAAAAGCGAAACGGCGGGGCTGCCAACGAGCGCGATGCACTCAGGACCAGCGGCCGCCGTAACTTCTGATTAGGATTTGAGGCCCGATTTTACCTCAGCGCCATCATTCCCTTTAATAATCAATTCCGATCTTTTCATAACCAAAGGGAATTAGAGCAGCGTCCCGTTCATCGGACTCACGCCGATCGGGGCGGTGCGTCTATGATCGGGCGGAATAAAACTACGACGGCGAGACGATGGAGACAATCGACAACAACGACGCGCGTCCGGAGGCTGCGGACGGTCGCATCCGGGGTAACAGCACGAGCCAGTCGGCGTCGGGCACGGGCACAGCGACGGGCGCGTTGACACACGTCACCACAAGTGACGGCCTTGCACTGCCACTTTACCGCTGGCCAGCCATTGGCACGCCCCGCGCGCGCGTCGCGCTCCTGCACGGTCTTGCAGAACATGCCGGCCGTTATGCTGCGCTAGCCGAGCGGTTGAATGCGGCAGGTATCGAACTGCTCGCCATCGATCTGCGCGGCCACGGCGCGGCGCCGGGAAAGCGCGTATGGATCGATCGCTTCGATAACTATCTGAGCGACGCCGAAGCCTTGCTCAGCGTCGCCGCCCTCAACGATGCTTCGTCCGGCGGCGTGCCCCTTTTTCTGATGGGTCACAGCATGGGTGGTGCGATTGCCGCGCTCTACGCAGTCGAACGGCTCGCCGATTGCGGGCACTCACTGGCTGGAGTGGTCCTGTCGAGCCCCGCGCTCGCGCCTGGTCGAGACGTGCCTCGGTGGATGTTGAAGATGAGCCAGATCATCAGCCGCATCTGGCCAGGCTTTCCGGCCATGAAGATCGACGCTGCGTTGCTCTCGCGTAATCCCGCCATCGTCGAGGCCAATCGCCATGATCCACTGGTGCATCACGGCTCGATTCCCGCGCGAACCGGCGCGGAGATCCTGCTGGCGATGGCGCGCATCGAGCGCGGCCGAGCGGATCTGCGGGTGCCCTTGCTGGTGTATCACGGCACCGCCGACAAACTCACCGAACCCGGCGGCAGCCGTGCCTTCGGCGCGCACGCCGGTTCGCCCGACAAGACGCTCACGCTGCACGACGGGAGTTATCACGAAACGATGAACGACCTCGACCGCGATCGGGTCATTGGCGAACTGATTGCGTGGATTCAGGCGCGCTCGGGTTGAACCGGCGCTGACCAACCCGGCGTGTGACGACGCTCAGCGAGACCAATCCGGCGCGCGCTTGTCGATAAACGCCTGGACACCTTCGAGCGCGGACTTGTCCATCATATTGCAGGCCATAGTTTGCCCGGCCAGCTGATAAGCGGCTTCGACGCCCATCTCTAGCTGCCGGTAGAACAGTTCTTTACCTGCGCGCACTGTCTCGGCCGGCTTTGCACAGATGCTCGCCGCGAGTGAAGCCACCGCGGCGTCGAGTTGCTCGAGCGGCGCCACGCGATTGACGAGGCCTCGCCGCTGCGCCTCGCACGCGTCGATAAAGTCGCCCGTCAACAGCATTTCGAGCGCGGCCTTGCGCGACAGGTTGCGCGACAGCGGCACCGCTGGCGTTGAGCAAAACAATCCGAGGTTCACGCCGGATACGGCGAATTGTGCCGTCTCGGCAGCGACGGCCAGATCGCACATCGCGACAAGCTGGCAGCCGGCCGCCGTGGCAATGCCATGCACCCGCGCGATCACCGGCTGAGGCAGACGCTGGATGGTCATCATCAGCTTCGAGCAACGGGCGAATAGCGCCTGATAGTACGCAAGCGACGGCGCCGCGCGCATTTCCTTCAAATCGTGGCCGGCGCAGAAAGCTCGACCGGCACCCGCTATCACCACGACCCGTGCGTCCGTTTGAGCCAGCGCGGTGAGACTGACCTGCAACGCATCGAGCAATGCTTCGGACAACGCGTTAAAGGCATCCGGCCGGTTCAGCGTCAGACACACGAGGCCAAGCACACCGTAGGCGTCGTGCGTCACCTCAACCAGTGCTGTGACTGTCTCTGCGGGATTCGAAGCTGGCAGGTTCACGTTCATGGTCCATCCTTGCGGTTGTGCCGCTCAGATCACGCAGACGTTGTGCAGGTTGCGAAGCAGTGCAGGCTCAGATCCCGGCCAGCGCGCGGACATGCGCCACCACGCTACGCCCGAGCGCCGACAGGTTATAGCCACCCTCAAGGCAACTGACGATGCGACCACCCGCATAGCGGTTGGCAATCTCGCGGACCTGATCGGTCAGCCACGTGTAATCGTCTTCGACAAGCCCCATGTTGCCGAGATCGTCTTCACGATGCGCGTCGAAACCGGCCGAGACGAAAATCATCTCCGGTTTGAACGCATGCAGCCGCGGCAGCCACATCATGTCCACGGCCTCGCGCACTTCCATGCCCTTCGAGCGGGCCGGCATCGGCAAGTTGACCATATTGGACGCCTGATTGTCCGCACCGCTAAACGGATAGAACGGATGCTGGAAAAAGCTGCACATCAATACCTGCGAATCGCCGGAGAACGCGGCCTCGGTGCCGTTGCCGTGATGAACATCGAAATCGATGATCGCCACGCGTTGCAGACCACGCACTTCAAGCGCATGACGGGCGGCGACCGCCACATTGTTGAAGAAGCAAAAGCCCATGGCCCGCGCGGGCTCCGCGTGGTGGCCGGGCGGCCGCACACTGCAGAAGGCGTTGTCGTAGCGGCCGTCGATCACCGCGTCGGTCGCGGCAATCGCCGCGCCTGCAGCGCGCAATGCGGCCTGCCACGTGTGGGGATTCATCGACGTGTCAGGGTCGATCTCGGCATAGCCGGTTTCGGGAGAGCGACTGCGGAGGTAGTCGATGTGCGCCTGCGTATGCACGCGCAGCAGCGCGGCCTCGTCAGCAAGCGGCGGCGACTCGCGTTCGATCAGCGAGTCGATGCGGCTTGCAATCAGTTGGTCTTCGATTGCCTGCAGGCGCGCGGGGCATTCGGGATGCCATTGCCCCATTTCGTGAAGCAGACAGTCTGCGTGGGAATAAAAGGCCGTTGCCATGATTCTCTTCTACGCCGCGCCATGCGAGCCGCGCGGTGTGTCTCCGTTCAAAGGCGCGCCGCCACGGCGCACCCAACACCGTCAAGTTACCACACCACGTGCAGACGACGCGCCACGGCAACGGTTCTGCACCGTTTTCGCAGATGGGCTCGGGTATACTGCCCCGTAACTTTTATCCCCTTCCGCCTCCTTCGCACTGCGCTCCCAGTTCACTATGACCGTCAAGTTTGCTCCGTCCGCACGTATCCGGCTACGCACCCAGACCGTGGCCGCCGTACTGTCCGTCGCGTGGTGCGTTTTTGCGGCAGCCACGCCGGCCGAGGCACAGACCAGCGCGCCCAGATCATCGTTGCTCGTGACGCAGGCTCAACCTCAACAGCCGGTGCCGCAGGGGCAAACCTTTGAAGAAGAAATCATTCCGCAGCGCTACGCGAATAACGCGGATGTCGACGGCTTCATCAACGACATGGCGGCGCGTTATGATTTTGATCCCGCTGCGTTGCATGCGCTGTTTGCCCGAGTGAGCTATTCAGCAACCGCGGTCAAGCTCGTCACGCCCTCGCCCACGCCATCCATCAAGAACTGGCATGTGTATCAGTCACGCTTTCTGGATCCGGTGCGCATCAATGCGGGCGTGCGCTTCTGGCGTAACAACGCGGCCACGCTGCAACGCGCCTATGAGCAGTTCGGCGTACCGCCGGAAGTGGTGGTCGGCATCATTGGCGTCGAGACCATCTACGGCCGCTACATGGGCAACTTCCGCGTACTCGACGCGCTGACCACGCTGGCTTTCGACTACCCGAATACGCCGAATCGCGCAGATCGCGAGCAGACCTTCCGCAAGAATCTCGAAGACTATCTGGTGTGGACGCGTGACTCGCAAATCGATCCCAGCACCGTGCTCGGCTCGTACACTGGCGCGATCGGCATTCCGCAATTTTTGCCGAGCAGCATCGTGCAGTATGCGATCTCTTATGACGGCAACAAGCAGATCGATTTGCGCACCAGTCAGGCTGACGCGATTGGCAGCGTAGCGAATTATCTGAAGCAGAACGGCTGGGAAAACGGCCGGCCTGTGGTGTGGAATATTGCTTCGGACGCTGGCAGCATTGGTATTGCTCAAGCTGCGGCCGATGGCCAGCCCGAGCCGCACTGGCCGCTGGAGCAACTGCTGCGTGCGGGCATGCTGCTAAATGCGCCGGGTATCGATATGGCTGCGGAAGCGGGCACGCCTGTCGCTATCATCGACTTGCCCTCTCCCGGACTGCCTACGGAGTACAAGCTCGGTTTGAAAAACTTCTACGTGCTGACGCGTTATAACCGCAGCTTCTTCTACGCGCTTGCGGTGTATCAGCTCGGTCAGCAGGTCAAGGCACAGATGATTGCGTCCGGCGACCTCGACAGCAACGGCACGCCGGTCGCTGCGCCGTCTGATGCGACGCCGGCACCGGCCGCTCGCGCACCAGCACCAGCACCAGCACCAGCACCAGCACCAATGCAGATGCCGGCTCCGCAGATGCCGGTTCCCGCTACGGAGCCCTCGCTGGCGCCAGCGCCGGAGCCCGCACCGGACGCTCAATAAGTTTCCCGCGCCCAGCCTCGGCGCGTGCCAAATAAAAAGCGGCGATCATAATGAAATGCTCCGCAAAAGTTGGATGGGAGTCCAACCTCAGCGGAGCATCTCTTAACTGCTGCTTCTCTTCTACGAAGATGGCCTGGCGGTAACGACGCTCGCAGGCCCTCCGTCAGTCCTTTAGACCAGAACAGCCATCACGCCGGAAACACGCCGGTGGACAAATAACGGTCGCCCCGGTCGCACACCACGAACACAATGGTCGCGTTCTCGACCTGACGTGCGATCCGCAGTGCCACTTCGCAGGCACCCGCCGCGGAAATACCGCAGAAAATTCCTTCGACCGCGGCCATCCGGCGCGCCATCGCTTCCGAAACTGCCTGGCTGACGTTTTCGACACGATCAACACGGCTGCGGTCGAAAATCTTCGGCAGATATGCCTCCGGCCATTTGCGGATACCCGGAATGCGCGAACCGTCTTCCGGCTGCGCGCCGATAATCTCCACCGCCGGGCTCTGTTCCTTCAGATACTGCGACACGCCCATGATCGTGCCGGTCGTGCCCATGGCCGATACGAAATGTGTGATGCGCCCTTCGGTTTCCTGCCAGATTTCCGGTCCGGTTGTTTCGTAGTGAGCGAGCGGATTGTCCGGGTTGGCAAACTGGTCGAGGATGATGCCCTTGCCCTCGCGCTGCATCTGCTCGGCGAGATCACGAGCGTATTCCATGCCGCCCGTCAACGGCGTAAGCACGATTTGCGCACCGTAGGCGGCCATGCTCTGACGGCGTTCGACAGACAGATCCTCCGGCATGAGCAGTACCATCTTGTAGCCGCGAACGGCTGCCGCCATGGCGAGCGCAATACCCGTATTGCCGCTGGTTGCTTCGATCAGCGTATCGCCCGGCTTGATGCGGCCGCGCGCTTCAGCTTTCTTGATCATGGAAAGCGCCGGACGATCCTTCACTGATCCCCCTGGATTATTGCCCTCCAGCTTGCCCAGAATCACGTTGTTGCGCGCGCGAATCTCTTCGTCAGGCAAGCGAACGAGTTGAACGAGCGGCGTATTGCCAATCGTGTCTTCAATAGTTTTGTAAGCCATAGTGGGGGCACGGTATTAACGGTGCGAGGAGTCTGCAATCCAACGATTCTAAACCACCGGGTCTAACCCTGCCGGGCAGCCCTGCTACCGGCATGGATGCCTGCGGGCGCAAAGCAGAACATGTTGATGTGACAACGTCTCCCAGGCAAAAAGCCCGCGGCTGAGTACCGCGGGAGCCAGTCATACGAATGACGGCTGAAGGAGCGATCTGTGCCAACTCCAACCTGAGAAGACGTTTTTATCGCGGCGGCACCTGCCTGGGTGCGCGTTTGAGAGCCTGTCTGAATGCCTGTCTAAGTGCGCGTTCAGAAACCCAGGCAGGCACGCGCCGCCGCACGATGCTATTTCTTCACAACCACTGACGCCCCACCCTTCTGAGCAGCCGCGGCTGCCGTCGTACTGGTGCCGGCCTTGGTCTGCGCAGACGCCGCAACCTGTGCGCCAGCAGCAGCGCCAGCCGGGCCGACAGCGAGACCCTCCGCCTGCAGGCGCTCGACAGTATGCCCGCCCATGCCCTTGACGCGCTTGCTGAGATCGGTCGTGTCCTTGAATGGGCCGTGTGCGTCGCGCTCGTCGAGAATCGCCTTCGCTTTGGCAGGCCCGATACCCTTGATGCCGCGCAGCGCAGCTTCATTGGCCGAGTTGACGTCGACCGCTGCATACGCGTGACCAAACGCGGCGAGCATTGCCGCCGTAACCAAGATTTTTCGAAACATTATGGAATCTCCCTCGTACTACCTGCCGGTGACGACCACCGGCCAGGAGATTCCAGTTTAGAGAGGTCTACGAATGATTTATAGCTGGCCAGATAGCCAACGCACGTAGCGATCGACGCCTTCCTGCACGCTCAGAAACGGCGCGTCGTAGCCAGCCGCGCGCAGCTTCGTCTGGTCGGCTTGCGTGAAGCACTGATACTTGCCGCGCAGTGCGTCAGGGAACGGGATGTACTCGATCAGTCCGCGCTCCACCTGCTCAGCGAGCGAGAGCGGCGCTTGATTGTCCAGCGCGCGCAACGTGTTCACGACGGAGGTCGCGATATCGTTGAACGGCTGGGCGCGGCCGCTGCCCAGATTGAAGATGCCCGACTTCTCAGGATGATCGAAGAAGTGCAGGTTGACCTTCGTCACATCTTCGACGGAAACGAAATCGCGCGTCTGCTCGCCTGCTCCATACCCGTTGTACTCGCCGAACAGCTTCACCTTGCCTTCAGCGCGAAACTGGTTGAAGTTGTGAAACGCCACCGACGCCATGCGCCCCTTGTGCGTTTCGCGCGGCCCGTAGACGTTGAAGTAGCGAAAGCCCGCAATCTGGCTTTTCGCGGTGGGCAACACGCGGCGAATCACCTGATCGAACAGGAACTTCGAGTAACCGTAGACGTTCAGCGGCTGCTCGACTTCACGCTCTTCGACAAAGCGGCTTGAACCGCCGTAAGTCGCCGCTGACGACGCATACAGAAATTGCGTGCCTTGCGCGAGACACGCATCGAGCACGGCACGGCTGTAGCGGAAATTGTTATCCATCATGTAGCGGCCGTCGGTTTCCATCGTGTCCGAACAGGCGCCTTCGTGGAACACCGCACGCACCTTGCCGAAATCGCCACGCGCAAAGCGTTCGACGAATTCCGTCTTGTCGAGATAATCGTCGATCTCGCAATCCACCAGGTTCTTGAACTTGTCGGCGCGCGTGAGATTGTCCACGGCGATGATGCGTTGTTCTCCGCGCTCATTGAGCGCCTTCACGAGATTGCTGCCGATAAAACCGGCCGCGCCGGTGACGATGAGGGTCATGGTCGTCCTGCGGTAATGGGGTTCGTGGTACGTGCGGCTCGCACCGCAAGCGGCGCGCGAGCCGTCATGCAGCCTTAGAGAAAGAGTTCGTCGTAGTCGACCGTCGCGGTGCCCAGCTTGCCGACCACAATGCCCGCCGCGCGATTGGCCAGCGCCACCGCGTCGACGAGCGGCAGCCCAGCTCCGAGCATCACAGCGAGCGTGGCGATTACCGTGTCTCCTGCACCCGAAACATCATACACTTCGCGTGCCACGGCCGATGCGTGCAGGATGCCCTCGTCCGAGAAGAGCGTCATGCCCTCTTCGGAGCGCGTCAACAGCAGCGCATCGAACTCAAGTTCGGCGCGCAATTTGCCCACGCGCGCAATCAGATCGTCTTCCGATTTCCATTGACCGATCACCTCGCGCAATTCAGCGCGATTCGGCGTGATCAGCGTCGCGCCGCGGTAACGTTCCCAGTCGTCGCCCTTCGGATCGACCAGCACCGGTTTGCCTGCCGCACGCGCCTTCGCGATCATCTTTGTGACGTGCGTCAGGCCGCCCTTGGCGTAGTCGGACATCAGAATCACATCGTGCGATGACAGCAAAGCGTCGAAGCGTGCGAGGCCCGCAAGCAGCACTTCGTGCGCCGGCGTGTTCTCGAAGTCGACACGCAGCAACTGCTGCTGACGCGACAGCACGCGCAACTTGATCGTGGTCAGAAGCGCCGGATCACGTTCGAGGTGCGGCGCCACACCGCTATCGCCGAGCAACTGGATGATGCGCTCGCCAGGCTCGTCCTCGCCGACCACGCACAGCAGTCCCGCTTGCGCGCCTAGCGCCACGGCGTTACGCGCGACGTTGGCGGCGCCGCCGAGACGGTCCTCCTGTTTCCGCACGTGCACCACCGGCACCGGCGCTTCGGGTGAAATGCGGTTGACGTCGCCAAACCAGTAACGGTCCAGCATCACATCGCCGACCACCAACACCCGCGAGGTCGCAAGCCGCTCACGCGGCACCACGCCAATTTCACGAGCGGGAGTGGCTTCGGCCAGGGAATCAGACGTCTGCGGGGATTTCGGAAGGTTGGGCATAGGGTCGTCCAATCGAGTGATAGTCGATGCCAAGTTCGGCCATCGTTTCCGGCTCATAGAGATTGCGGCCATCAAAGATCAGCGGCGACTTCAACACCGATTTCAGATGCAGGAAATCCGGGCTCTTGAACTCCTTCCACTCAGTGACGACCACCAGCGCGTCGGCGCCCGTGAGCGTTTCATCCTGAGTGCTCGTGAAGTGCAAGCGTGCGAACTGCTCCGGCGCGTCGTGCAGGTCAAGTGCGAAGACCCGGCGCGCTTCGGTGACGGCGACCGGATCGTACGCCTGGACATTGGCGCCGCGCGCCAGAAGCTCCGCAATCACGCGACGGCTCGGCGCCTCACGCATGTCGTCGGTATTCGGCTTGAATGCAAGACCCCAGACCGCGAATGTACGGCCACTCAAATCCTCTCCAAGCGCGTTCGTGATCTTGTTCACGAGCACTTCTTTCTGCTCGTTGTTCACAGCTTCGACAGCTTCGAGGATGCGCAGATTGTGGCCGCTTTCGCTGGCCGTACGCACGAGCGCCTGGACGTCCTTCGGAAAACACGAGCCGCCGTAACCGCAGCCCGCATACAGAAAGTGATAACCAATGCGCGGGTCTGAGCCAATACCGCGGCGCACGGCTTCGATATCTGCGCCGACACGATCTGCCAGGTTTGCCATTTCGTTCATGAACGAAATGCGTGTTGCGAGCATGGCGTTGGCAGCGTACTTCGTGAACTCCGCGGAGCGCACGTCCATGTAGAGCGTTCGCTCGTGATTGCGGTTGAACGGGGCATACAGACGCTTCATCAGATCGCGGGCCCGCATACCGGCTTCGTCTTCGTCGATGCCGAGAATGATACGGTCAGGGCGCATGAAATCGTCGACAGCCGCCCCTTCCTTGAGGAATTCCGGGTTCGACACCACCGAGAAGCGATGCTGTTCATTGTTGCTCAGGCCGCGTTTGGCGAGTTCTTCTTCGATCACGGCATGCACGCGCTGCGCCGTGCCGACTGGAACCGTCGATTTGTCGACGATCACCTTGAAGCCGTTCATGGTGCGGCCAATGTTGCGCGCCGCTTCGAGCACGTATTGCAGATCCGCCGAACCGTCTTCATCGGGCGGCGTACCGACCGCGATGAACTGCACTTCACCGTGCGCGACACTTGCTTCGACGTCCGTCGAAAACGTGATGCGCCGCGCACGACGGGTACGCGCGATGATCTCCAGCAGACCCGGCTCGTGAATCGGCACGCCGCCGTTGTTGAGGATCTCGATCTTGCGCGGGTCGACGTCCAGACAGAACACGTCGTGGCCGTTTTCCGCGAGACACGCGCCAGTGACGAGGCCGACATAGCCCGTGCCGATGATGGTGATTTTCATACGCGTTCCGGTAATGGGTTCCGGTGATGGTTTCCGGTGGTGAATCTGGCGCAAACCGCCCGCACTAACCAGTCGTCAATTGTCCCTGGCTACGCACTGCATGAGTTTCTGCCCGGCAAGGAATGCAGTCTAGATTGCTGGGTCAACTCGTGGCCGTAATCGGCTCGACCCGGCGTGGCGCATAGGTTTCCCAACCACTGCAACCCGGGCATTGCCAATAGAAAAGACGCGCCCGGAAACCGCAATTCTGGCACGTATATCGTGGCAGATTTTTGGTGCGCTGCCTGATCAGCGTGCGCATCAGCTCCAGTTCACTGCGCCGCGGTTCCTCCGCGGCGGCCTGTTGGGCCTCGAGCAAGCGGATCATTCCGGCCAGATTGGGCGACTTTTGCATCTGCGAGCGCGCCAGCGTATGCGCTGCATCCTGCCCCCGCAAAGCGGCGACGTACTGATAGGCGACGTCGAGAAGATCGTTTGAAGGATAACGGTCTACCCAGCTGGTCAGCAAATCCGCGCCCTCTTGCGGTCGGCCGAGTGCCTCGTAGGCTTTCATCACCTTCTCGGCGACGAGCGGCAAATAGGACGAATTCTGCTCTTCGACCTGGCGCCAATGGGCGATCGCCGCCTCTTGTGTCCCGCCTGCTGCATCAACATCGCCAAACAGAATTGTTGCGCGCACGCTGTGTGCATTGGCCTTTAGCGCCAGATTCAACTGACGTCTCGCCTCGTCTGGCTTCTTTTGCTGCAACGCTTCCTGCGCCATTTCGCAATGGAACTGGGCAATTTCCTTGTCCAGTGATTCAGCGCCCATGGTTTCGAGGTGACGCGCGGTGTCGATTGACTTGACCCAGTCCTTCTCGATCTCGTAGATGGTGAGCAACGCGCGCTGCGCGCCGAGCGCATAGTCGCCGCTTTGCAGTGAGCGGAAAGTCTCTTCGGCGCGATCGAGCAGGCCTGCCTTCAGGAAGTCCTGGCCCAGCTCATAAAGCGCGTGATCGCGCTCGCTGACAGGCAGGTCGGCCCGGCTCAACAGATTCTGATGGACGCGAATCGCGCGATCGGTCTCACCACGACGACGGAACAGATTGCCGAGCGCAAAGTGTAGCTCGATGGTTTCCGGATCGAGCTTGACGACTTCGATAAACGCGTCAATGGCCTGGTCCGGTTGCTCGTTGAGCAGGAAATTAAGGCCGCGAAAATACGAACGCGGCAAGTTGGCGCTTTCGGACAGCAGCGTCTTGAGGTCGTAACGCGCGGCCATCCAACCGAACGCAAAAGCGACGGGTACGACAAGCAGCCACCAGAAGTCTAGATCCATGCGAATGATCGGGAGTACAGAAACGTAAGCCGCGCGCCACAGGCGCACGGCATGGAAAGGCCTAGATCAGCGGCGGCAACGGCGGTTGCTCGACCACTACCGGGGTTTCGCGTGCGACCCGCAATTCGCGCTTCAGACGGCCATTTTCCAGCCGCAAGCGAAACACCGCGGGCACGGCCGACACCAGACCCGCGAGCAATCCGACCACAAAGAACGCGAGACCGATCAGGATTAGCGGTGCAGACCACGTATAGCCGGCCAGGAAATTCAGCGTAGCGGTTTGCGTGTTGGACAGTGCGAGCACGAGCAGCAGCACAAACACCAGAACGCGGATCAGCCAGACAATAAATTTCATGTGCAAGTCTCATCACGGCGGTTGCGGGATGACGCCGGCCAGCTGGCGCGCGTCGCGCCACGGTGTCGCCCGCGCCGAAGTGACCCGTATTGTAAAGGAAGCCCTCGCGGCTGGGCAGTAACTAGCCGTTTGGGTGCACTTACGTGTGGTTTACCGCCCGAAGAAATGTCTGGGCGCGGTAAAGAAACGCCGCTTGGAGACAGGATGCGGGCACATCCGATGAACCGTGGGGGAAACAAGGGAGGAAATACCGGCGAAAAAAAAGCGCCCTAGGGCGCTTTTTTGGTCTTTGCCGTCTGGCTTTGGCTGATGACGCTATAGCCAACACGCTGCGTTGTGCGCAGTGTGCTGCTTACTGATCGTCGTCCGGCGCCTCGTCCTTCAACGGCTCACCCGCACGACGATCGACCCGCTCGCGCAACTCCTTGCCTGGCTTGAAGTGCGGTACGTACTTCTCAGGTACCAGCACCTTTTCGCCCGATTTCGGATTGCGACCGACGCGGGAGGGACGACGGTTGAGGCCGAAGCTGCCGAAGCCGCGAATTTCGATGCGATGACCGTTGGCGAGCGCCTCCGACATCGCATCCAGCATCGTCTTCACCGCGAAATCCGCATCTTTAAGAACAAGTTGCGGAAATCGCGTAGCCAGCTGGGCGACCAATTCCGATTTGGTCATACTGCAGCAGACCTCTCAAGAAAACTCAAGGCTTACTGGTTCTGGCCGTCAAGCTTGGCCTTCAGCAACGCGCCGAGGTTCGTCGTGCCGGTAGCTGCCGCGTTGGAATCCGACGAAGCCAGGCCGCGGATCGCTTCCTGTTGCTCAGCCGAATCCTTGGCCTTGACCGACAGGTTGATGCCACGCGACTTGCGATCGATGTTGATGATCATCGCGTTGACCTTGTCGCCTTCCTTCAGCACGTTGCGAGCATCTTCCACGCGATCCTGGGCGATTTCCGAAGCACGCAGGTAGCCTTCGACTTCCGCCGACAGCTGGACCACTGCACCCTTCGCATCTACCGTCTTGACCACGCCGTCGACGATCGAACCCTTGTCGTTCATTGCAACGAAGTTGCTGAACGGGTCGCCTTCGAGCTGCTTGATACCCAGCGAAATGCGTTCCTTCTCGACGTCGATGCCGAGAACGATCGCTTCCACTTCGTCGCCCTTCTTGTACTTGCGAAC
>FTKM01001338.1_pt2 | contig 15877 bp, 16 predicted proteins | sample 1658051 | NCBI WGS metagenome assembly FTKM01 (sample SAMEA3914794, study PRJEB12502) | metagenome | biome: forest; material: soil | place: Canada | collected 2011-07-05 | depth 0.1 m | reverse complement strand
CGGCATGATCGTGCTGACGTTCCCGTGGCATTGGGTGGGCATCCTCGGGATGCCGAGGCGCATGGCCTACTACGATTACACGGATCCGGAGATCGCGGCGCAGGCGCTGCCGGTCGTGCTATCGGTGATCGGTGGTCTCATCCTCGTGGCGTCGGCGATCGTGTTCTTCGTTGTACTTATCCAGGCGCATCGCGCTGAACTCGCCCCGCCCGAGGAGTACCGCTTCAGCACGGCAGTGCATGAACCGCACGCGTTGCCAGCGGCGCTAAACGGCTTCTCGTTGTGGCTCACGCTGATGGTCGCGTTGACGGTGCTGAACTACGGCTATCCGATCGCACAACTGATGGTGAGTAACAACACCGTGCCTGTGATCCGGATAGGAGCCCGGCAATGAGCGAGGAACACCTGTTCACGTGGCGCAATCCATGGTTCCGGGCCAGCGCGGGGGGCATCGCCGTGGTGTTCGTGGTTTCGGCGGCGGTCGGTTTCGTCTGGCTCCCCTCCGCGCAGGGTGACGCGCAGTTCAAGGGCGTCTGGAACGCAATCTGTAGCGCTGCGGGTGTGCCACGGAAGTGGCTCGCTAACGACGCGCCCGTTGCACCTCAAGTGCAGCTAAGCAAAGTCGCACTCATCCCGCAGATGCTCGACGGGGCGACGCCGCTTTCGATTGGACGCGGTGCAACGCTCGCGCTGCGCTGCACGATGTGCCACGGCGAACGCGGCGTGAGCGGCGCAAACACGCCGCGCCTTGCCGGACAGAACGCGCTTGTCGTGTACAAGCAACTGCAGGATTTCCAGAGCGGCGCGCGCCAGAATGCGGTGATGTCGCCGATGGCCGTCAACCTGAGCGACCAGGAAATGCGCGATCTCGCCGCGTACTATGCGTCGCTGCCGCCAGGTCGGCCGCACGGTCTCGAACTGGCCGATGCGCCCGCAATCGTCGTGCACGGTGCGCCGCTGCGCAACATTCCGGCATGCGCGGTATGTCACGGCGGAATCGATACCAAGGCGGGGAGTCCGTGGCTGAATGGTTTGCCAGCGGCTTATATGCAGACGCAGCTTCAGGCTTTCGCCGCTGGTGCGCGGCATAACGATATCTCTGGTCAGATGCGTAACATTGCGCAAAACATGACGCCCGCGGAAATGGCCGACGCGGCGTCATGGTACGCACGCCTGACGCGTTGATTCGATGGCGGTGATGCGATGAACAGCCTGAAGGAAATAGTTTTACCGGTGGCGTTCGTCGCCTTCGTGATTGCGAGAGGCGGCGACGCGTTCGCTCATCCCGACGCAAGCGCGCTGGTCGACGCGCAGCACTGCATGTTCTGTCATACCAGCGAAGCGCCGCATCTCGCGCTGTCGTTCCGTCAGATCGCGGTACTCTACGGCAAGGTGCCGGGCGCGACTTCCATGCTTGCACAGAAGGCATCGCTTGAAGGAACCGCTCACTGGGGCGACATCACGATGCCGGTCTCGGACCGCGTCGATCCCCTTTCGCCACAGGACGCACAAACAGTCGCTCAATGGCTGCTGATCCAGTGATAAGCGTTTGCGTCGATGTTGTCGCTTCAAGAGTGGTAACGGTCATCTTGCTGGCGACGGATGTCTACACCATGTCGCGCAATGCCTGTCATCGCAGTTGCGGAGTTTCGATCTGCTGGCGCGTTTCGGTGGCGAGGAGTTCGCCGTATTGCTACCGGAAACGACGCTAGATGAAGCAGCGCGCACCGCCGAGAGGCTGCGCGAGGCGGTGGAAAGTCTGCGCTTTGCCGTGCAAGGCCAGCAGGTGAGCGTCACCATCAGCATCGGTATCGCTGCGCGTCACGGCTTGAGCACACCGGAAGCGCTCATCGGCGCCGCCGATACCGCGCTCTATGCCGCCAAGCATGCCGGGCGCAACCGGGTGCAAGTCGCCCGCTCTGAACCGGAGTCGCTGGACAGGCTCTCTGTTTGAGATCGCACGCATCCTCGCTGCGCCTTCAGCGTCGGAGCATGCGCGCCTTCAACGGGCGTCCTCCGATTACGCGCCAGAGGACATGAGCGCCCGCTCACGCTATACTGTGTTTATATACAGGTAGCCTCGACTGGCCCCCACCAGGCGGCGGCGCCAGCGGACAAACAGGAACAGCGTTGTGAACAGGCAAGTGAAACCCGCCGGCGAGGCGCACTCACTCATGTGCGAGGTCCAATCGCCATGAGCGCACCGGAACGCCGGATAGCCCATCTCGACATGGATGCGTTTTACGCATCGGTTGAGTTGCTGCGCTATCCGGAGTTGCGCGGCCACCCGGTGGTGATCGGAGGCGGCAGGAACGCCCAACCGCAGTCGCTTGACGATGGCACGCGGAAGTTCGCGCGTTTGCGAGAGTACGCAGGACGGGGCGTGGTGACGACCTCAACGTACGAGGCACGCGCGCTCGGAGTCTTCTCCGCGATGGGCATGATGAAAGCGGCCGTGCTCGCGCCGGATGCATTCCTGCTACCCACTGACTTCGAATCCTATCGGCATTATTCCCGCCTGTTCAAGTCAGCGGTGCACACGTTCACCGATCAGATTGAAGATCGCGGAATTGACGAGATTTACATCGATCTGACCGACGTCCCAGGCGACACGCAGGACGTCGCGTCTCGCATCAAGGCCGCAGTGACGAGCGCGACGGGACTCACCTGCTCCATCTGCGTCGCGCCCAACAAACTCCTCGCGAAGATCGGGTCTGAACTCGACAAGCCGAACGGACTCACCTTGCTGAGCCCCGCCGATATTCCCACGCGAATCTGGCCGCTGTCGGTACGCAAGGTCAATGGCATTGGACCCAAGGCAACGGAGAAACTGGCCGCCCTCGGCATCGTCACCGTTCAGGATCTCGCCAACGCGGACCTCGGTATGCTGCAGGAAAACTTCGGCCGCAGCTATTCCGAATGGCTCGCCCGGATTTCCCAAGGCGAGGATGATCGGCCGGTCGTGGTGAGTTCCGAACCCAAGTCGATCAGTCGAGAGACGACGTTCGAGCGCGACCTGCATCCGAGGCAAGACCGTCCGGCGCTATCGACCGTTTTCACTGACCTGTGTGTGCGCGTGTCTCAGGATCTGCGACGCAAGGGCTACGTCGGCCGGACGATCGGAATCAAACTGCGCTACGACGACTTCACCACCGTCACCCGCGACGTGTCGCTGCAGACACCCACGGCCGACCCGGTCCAGATTCGTCGCGCGGCAACCGAATGCGTCAGGCGGGTCTCGCTGGACAGAAAGCTGCGCCTGCTAGGCGTACGCGTGACTGGCCTAGAGTCAGGGGACGACGAGGCTGCAGCCAAACAACCGGCAATTCAAGGTGAGTTGCCGTTCTCAGACCCGTCTTGAGCAACTCTGCTGCGCTCGAGTCCAACCTGACGTTTGCCTAAAACCTTGTTGACACATCGTTAGCTGATTAATATCAGCTAAATCACGATCAACAACGGAGCAACGAGAAACATGAAGAAGTCCAAGGTCGAGACTGCGGAAACGCGCAAAAGAATTATCGAGGTCGCATCCCGTCAATTTCGACGCAACGGTATCAATGCGACAGGACTCTCGGAAGTGATGTCGGAAGCCGGTCTCACACACGGTGGTTTTTATCGGCACTTTGACTCCAAGAACCAGCTTGTCGCCGAGGCGTGCGAAGCAGGAATGTCGGCTATGGTCGATGCGCTGGGAGCGCCCACGAGCGAAGGCGATAGTAAGAATCCGTTTGAATCGATCGTCGACATCTATGTGTCGGAACGCCACCGTGACAATGCCGAGGGCGGCTGTCCGCTGGCAGGTACAGGCAGTGAGCTGGCTCGCGCTGACCTTCAGACACGCGAAGCCGCTGCCCGGGGGATTAATCATATGGTCGACCTGATGGCCAAGGGCATGCAAGATCGTCCAGCGGACGTCGCACATTCAGACGCGGTCTTTGCGCTAGCCGCAATGGTAGGTGCGGTGACGATGTCCCGAATCATTGAAAACCCGGATGTATCAGCCTCAGTCCTCGCGATCGTCAAGGAACACTTGAACGCGCTTTAGGGGACGACAGGGCCCAAGCCTCAGTCTCAGCCTTCAAAAACGTCCACGTCCAAAGCCGCACCGTGGACTTTGGTCGCATTAATTTTTCGAGCGCAGTTCTAGTCTTTCACTTACGCCGCTCTGCGTTGAGGGTTACGCTTTCTCGGGGCTTCCGTCACCCCTGCCAACCGCTCTTTAGCGGCAGTCAGAATCTGGTCGGAAAGCGAAGCATCATCGACGATTCTTGACATGGTGACCGCCCCAATCATGGACGTCAGAATAAATATCGCATCACCTTTTGCTGAAGCGACGTCCTCAAAACTCTCGCGGCTTGCGACAAGGTTAACGAGTTCCAGAAACCCCACCGATGCTGCCCGACGCGTTTCGGGATCGGCGCGCGCCAGCTCGCTACCCATCGCAACAAATGGGCAACCCGCCAGGCCATGCTCGTGACACTCCGACGCGAGAAAGTTTTCGAGCCGGGTCAGAAACGTACCGTTTCCCTCTGACGCGACGCTCCCGGCTGAATCCACAAGCGAAGCCAGGCTTGCTGCACACGCTTGCGCGACAAGCTGCTCCTTGGAATCGAAGTGCCGATAAAACGCGCCGTGGGTCAAACCCGCGGCCGCCATGATTTCCGCGACGCCGGTCGCTCGAATCCCGTTACGCGTGAACGTTTTCGCGGCCGTCTCCACGATTCGTTTGTGCGTCTGCGCCGCTTCTGCCTTCGACCTTTTCATGTCCTGACTCCTTTGTCGTCAACCCGCGCCCGCTCGACGAGCCGCCGATTGTCGGATTATCTGGATCAGATAGTTTAGATTATACATACAATCTAAATCTTGACAGTTTAGATGATGACAATTATCTTACCACCAAGATAGTCTCACATCATCATCTATCACGAACTGGCTATCCGCCAGACGCGGAAGACTTCAGAGAGTGTGTCGACGCGTCGAGCGCACCGCCGTATCCCAGTCAGCGGTGCAGACATCTCCTAGACTGCACGAGGAATACGATGAATAACGGTATCAACCGGTCTGAGTCAAGACCAACCATCTCAAACCGCTCGAACCGATACGGCCTCAAGGTCAAGGTGGGCGCCGTAGCCGTACTCATCGCTCTCGCCGCAGCAGGTGCGACGACAATGCGTGCGAGTGAGCATCCCTCGACTGCCAGCGCAGGCGCGCCGTCCGGACCGCCTGTCGTCGTGAGTGTGCCGTTGCAGCGCAATGTCGATACACGACTTGGTTTCCTGGGCCAATTCTCGGCCATTGAGCACGTTGAACTGCGTGCTCAGGTTGGCGGAACGCTGACTGGTATCCATTTCAAGGACGGCGATATCGTCCATAAAGGCGATCTTCTCTTCGAAATCGATCCCGAGCCCTATCAGATCAAGCTCAGCGAAGCCACAGCGGAACTGGAAAGCGCGAACGCTCGACTCGACCTCGCGACGCGGGAGTTGACCCGCGCAGAGACGCTAAAGACCACCGACGCGGGCACCACGGAAAATGTCGAGCAGAGAACTGCTGAAAAGCTGGCAGCAGAAGCGGCGGTGGACAACGCCAACGCGCTCGTTCGTGATGCGAAGTTCGACCTCGACCGCTGCCGGATCACCGCCCCTTTCACAGGCCGGATTGGCAACCACCTGGTGTCCGTTGGCAATCTGATTGCGGGCAGCCGCGCGGCAAGCAGCCCGACGACCTTGCTCACGACGCTCGTCTCGCTTGACCCGATGTATCTCGACTTTGACATGAGCGAAGGCGATTACATGACATTCATGCGTGAACGCGCGAAGCACAACGACCAGGCGGCAAACAGCGTGGAGATTTCCCTCAGCGATGAAGTCAAGTACTCACGCCAAGGCACGCTCAACTTTATCGACAACTCGCTTGACCGCTCGAGCGGCACTATTCATGCGCGTGCCATCGTCTCCAATAGCGACCTGTTCCTGACGCCTGGGGGTTTCGCCCGCGCACGTCTCGCCATCTCGACACCGCAAGCTGCCTTGCTGGTGCCTGACGCTGTTGTGCTTCAGGACCAATCTGACCACATCGTTTTGACGGTGGGTCCGGATAACGTCGTTACGCCGAAACCTGTCCAGCTTGGTGATCTTCGCGATGGTCTGCGAGTCATCCGCTCGGGCCTCGCACCGACCGACAAAGTGATTATTGACGGGCTGGCCGGTGCGCGTCCGGGTTCGAAGGTCGCGCCACATGCGGGCACGATTGCGCCCACGGAACAAGGCTAAGGGACACGACCATGAAACTCGCACATTTCTTTATTGACCACCCTCGTTTTGCGGCGGTGCTCAGTATCTTCATCACGCTGTTTGGTCTGGTCACGCTGAACTTCCTGCCGGTGGCGCAGTACCCGAACATCGTGCCGCCGACGGTACAGGTTACGACCTCCTATCCTGGCGCTTCTGCCGACACGATTGCACGTACCGTTGCGACACCGCTTGAGCAAGCCATCAACGGCGTCGAAAACATGGACTACATCAGTAGCCAATCGTCGGGCAATGGCGCTATCAGCATCACGGTGACGTTCAAGATTGGCACGGACATGAACGTCGCCCAGATGCTGACGGAAAACCGCGTGCAGGACACGCTGTCGCGCCTGCCTGATGAAGTGCAACGTCAAGGCGTCTCGGTCAAGAAGACGATTCCGGCGGTGCTGCTCGGCATTCATCCCTACTCGCCCGATGGCTCGCGCGACTCGCAGTACCTCTCGAACTATATGATCCTTCACGTGAAGGACGAAATCGCCCGCCTTCCGGGTGTGTCGGACATCACGTCGACGGGCGAGCGGCAGTTTGCGATGCGCATCTGGATTGACCCGGGCAAGGCGGCCGCCTACAGCATCAGCGGGAACGAAATACTCGCTGCATTGCGCGCACAAAACGCCCAGGTGTCCGCCGGCACGCTGAACGATCCGACCTCACATGGCAGCGGGGCGTACCAGATCAGTGTTGAAGCACTAGGGCGACTCACCACTCCCGAGCAGTTCAACGACATCATCGTCAAGTCGGACAGCGACGGGCGCGTGACCCGCATTCGCGATATAGGGCGTGTGGAACTGGGTTCGACCGACTACGGCACCCTCGCTTATGCGGACAAGAGCCCGTCGTCACCGTCGTGGGTTTATGCGGTTCCAGGCTCCAACGTGGTCACGGTTGAACACGAAGTGCTCGACAAGATGACGGAGCTCAAAAAGAGCTTCCCGCCGGGCATGGACTACAAGATTGTGTACGACCCCACGACGTTCGTCAGCCAGTCCATTGACGAAGTCATCAAGACCATCTTTATCGCTATCGCTCTCGTGGTTGGCGTGGTGTACGTGTTTCTGCAAAGCTGGCGCGCCACCATCATTCCGGTGATTGCGATTCCGGTGTCGCTGATGGGCACGTTCACAATCCTTGGCGCGCTGGGTATTTCCATCAACAATCTGTCCTTGTTTGGACTGGTCCTCGCAGTGGGCATTGTGGTCGACGATGCCATCGTCGTGGTGGAAAACGTCGAGCGCAACATGCGGCTGGGCATGTCGCCATTCGAGGCCGCGCATCGCACGATGGACGAGGTGTCCGAAGCACTGATTGCGATTGCGCTCACGCTTTGCGCGGTCTTCGTGCCGGCCGCCTTCATCTCCGGTATTTCGGGTCTGTTCTTCAAGCAGTTCGCCACGACGATTGCTGCATCGACCATCATTTCGTGCTTCGTGTCGCTGACCTTGAGTCCGGCGCTGTGCGCCATTCTGCTCAAGCCACATGCGACCGGCCACGGCCATGAAGAACCACGCGGTATCAACCGCCTGGTGCAGCGCGGGTTCGGCAGTTTCAACGCAGGATTCGAATGGCTGTCGTCAACCTACGGCAGCATGACCGGGCGTTTTGTTCGTGCCACGTCTGTGGTTCTGGTCGCCTACGTCGTGCTGATTTCGATTACCGGCTTCCAGTTCTCGACCATGAGCACGGGCTTCATTCCCGAGCAGGACCAGGGCTATCTGGCCGCAGTGGTCCAGTTGCCGCCGGGCTCGAGCCTTGAGCGTACCGACAAGGTCGTGAAGGAAGTCAACGACATCATCCTCAGCACGCCGGGAATTGAACACACGTCGCCGCTCAGCGGCTTCGATGTGACCACTCAGACGAACGCACCGAATAGCGGGACCGTCTACATCGGCCTGCCATCGCTGTACGGACATCACATCCCCGGTGTCAACGCCGCGGAGATGATCCGGCGGCTGCGCGGGCGCCTGAAGGGCGTCAACGATGCGTTTGTCCTCGTGGTTCAGCCGCCGCCCGTGCAGGGTCTCGGAAGCCCAGGCGGGTTCAAGCTGATGCTCGAAGACCGTGGCGGCATCGGTCCTGAGGCACTCGCCCATGCGGCCAATACACTGGTTAATGCGGCGAACCATGACCCGGCTTTTGCAGGCGCGTTCACGCTCTTCAATGTGGGTGCTCCGTCGCTGTATGCCGACATCGACCGTCTGAAGGCCGAAAAAGTCGGGCTCACGCCCACCGATGTGTTCTCGACGCTTCAGTTGTATCTGGGTTCGCAGTACGTCAACGATTTCAACTATCTGAGCCGCACGTTCCAGGTGTTCGCGCAAGGCGACCAGGCGTTCCGCCAGGCGCCCGAAGACATCCTGCGGCTGAAGGTTCGCAATGCGTCTGGCGAGATGGTGCCGGTAGGAACGGTGGCCACCTTGCGTGAAAAGACGACGCCGTATCGCGTGCCCCGCTATAACCTCTACCCCGCTGCGGAAGTGCAGGGTATTGCTGCGCCCGGCGTCGCTTCTGGCGTCGCGCTCAAGCGCATGGAAGAACTCGCGACCCAGGTGCTTCCTGCGGGAGTGACGTTCGAGTGGACCGATCTGGCGCATCAGCAGCAATTGCCGCACACGCCGACGCTGGCCATCTTCGCCGCCGCCGCGTTGTGCGTATTCCTTGTACTCGCCGCTCAGTACGAGAGCTGGAAGATGCCGCTTGCAATCGTGCTGATTGTGCCGATGTGTCTGCTGGCGTCGTCGACGGGTCTTCACATCCGGGGCATGCCGATCGACATCCTCGCTCAAATCGGCTTTGTCGTGCTCGTCGGGCTAGCGGTCAAAAACGCAATTCTGATTGTCGAATTCGCCCGTCAACGTGAGAGCCACGGCGACGAAACAGAAGATGCCGCCGTGAGCGCTGCAAAGACCCGTCTGCGTCCGATTCTGATGACGTCGTTCGCGTTCATTCTGGGGGTAGTGCCGCTCGCCGTCGCAACGGGTGCGGGCGCGGAAATGCGCCAATCGCTCGGAACGGCCGTGCTGTTTGGAATGATGGGAGTGACCGTGTTCGGGCTCCTGTTCACTCCCGCCATCTACACCTTTATCCGCAAGTTCAGCCTTCGCGGTTCGAACAAGACGTTCAACCCGAAGCTTTCCAGCGAGAGTGCAAAATGATTCGCATCGCTACCATGACGCCGAGGACCTACCTTGCGAGCCTTCTGCTCGGCGTGACGTTGACGGGCTGTGCCGTCGGTCCTGACTACGTGGCCCCAAAGCCAGAGCTCGCCGCGTTCCATAACCTCCAGGGTGTCGCGGCGCCTCAGGGCGTTCGCACGCCGCCACTCGACCAGTGGTGGACGGGCTTCAGTGACCCGATGCTGGTGACCGTGGTGCAGCGAGCCCTGGCGCAGAACCTGGACCTGGCGGCTGCGCTCGCCCGAGTTCGTCAAGCGCGGGCAGCAGCCTCAGGCGCCGGCGCAAACCTGTTGCCGACCATCGACCTCGATGCTTCCGCGACCGCCGAGCACCAGAGCAACCGAGGCGAATTCGGCTCACTCGCCTCGGGCTTTCCGGGCTACTCACGCTCCATCCACGAGTACACGCTCGGGCCTGCGGCAAGCTGGGAAATCGACCTTTTCGGTGGGTTGCGGCGCGAAGCTGCTGCGTCGCTCGACGAAGCGCAGGCGGCCGAAGCCGACCAGGCGGGCACGCGGGTGACGGTCGCTGCCGATGCGGCAGACGCCTATCTCCAGATACGCGGATATCAGGCTCGGCTCGCAGTCGCTGATGACCAGATTAAAACCGACGAGCACCTGCTGCAACTCGTCCGCGACCGGCACAACGCAGGCTCCGCCACCGGCCGGGAAATCGCTCAGGCGGACGCCCTGCTCAAGCAGGCAATAGCGAGTGTTCCGCCATTGCGTATCGGCCTTGAGCAACAACTGAACCGTCTGGATGTACTGATGGGCGCACAGCCAGGAACCTACGCACGCGAACTCGGCACGCCGCAAGAGATTCCGTCCGTGCCTGCCATTGCTGGCGACAACACCCCTGTCGACATGCTGCGCCGTCGCCCCGATGTCATTGCAGCAGAGCGGCGGCTTGCTGCCTCGAACGAACACATTGGCTCGGCAATATCCGACTATTACCCCAAGATCTCGCTTTCGGGCGCGCTGGGTCTCGATAGCCTGGGGACCAGCCATCTGTTCAGTGCCTCGGCATTCCAGGCAGTGGGCGGTGGCGCGCTGCGCTGGCGGTTGTTCGATTTCGGCAAGGTTGATGCCGAAGTCCAGCAAGCCAAGGGCGCAAACGCCGAGGCACTGGCGGTCTATCGCCAGTCCGTTTTGCGCGCTGCCGAAGACGTCGAGAACGCGTTGATCAGCCTGTCGCAGACCGAAGTTCGCGCCTCCGAAATTCAGGACCAGGTCGAAGCGCTGACCAAGGCGCGTGACCTGTCGGAACAGGCGTATCGTGCGGGCTCAATCACGCTGACCGACGTTCTTGACGCGGATAGCCAACTGCTTACCGCACGGGATGAACTCGACTCCAATCGGGCAGATGCTGCACGAGCGGCCGTAGGGGTTTATCGAGCGTTCGGCGGTGGGTGGGAGCCGGTGGCGGCTACAGAAACGAAGAAGCAGGGGTAAATTTGCGGACAGGCGTGGCTAACAGCCAGGCCTTCGCGGTGTGACGAGGGGGCGACGTCGGAAAGCGGCGTCGCGCGCCGTTTCACAGATGCGATTTGACTTTGATAGCGTTGGACGCTGCGCCACGTTCTTCGAAATAGGCAGGGTCGAGCGGCATCGTTATACCGAACATGGAGGCCTTCCGCTGGCCTGTGGGTCCCCAATGTTCAACCTCCCCATGCCGCCCAATGACGATGACTTCGCCAGCACCGCCCTCAAGATAGGCCGCAACCCGCCGGTCGATGTCGTACACCCGGTCGCTATCAAGCAGCACTTCAACGCAAAGATCGGGAACAAACGGCGCGGGTTCGTCCCGGTCAAAACTCTCCCATTTATCACAGGGCATCCATACGACGTCCGGGACCCTGATGCCAAATGACGACGTGGTAACGGCCACCGACATAGCGGCAAGGTGACCAATCTGCTCGGTCAGATGGCAGTAGACGTCTGTAAGCACTATCTGACGCCGGGCTGATAAGGATTGATTCAGTATCGCTTCGCCGAATTCGTCTAACTCGTATCTGTAGCGCCCGGCAGGTTCTGCTTCGGGAACAACGCGATGCCACGCTGCTAAAAGTTCGGGGCGCTCCAGAAGTGCAGGTATGCCCATAGCCATCTCATTGGGGAAGTCGCGTAAGCGTAAACCCCCTAGTCGAGCTTTGACAATCGTTATATTTTTGTGCAACGCACAACCAATGCTATGCTGGTCACGTTACAGCTGTATTGTTTGAAGCCTTGCAGGCGAATAAATGGAGCGTTGTGGTGGTCCATCGCGTGCCTGTCAACACCCTGATGTTCATCTGATTTCTCGCTTTTTTGTGCGTTGCAACGAAAACAGGGGTGTGAGCAGGCAATAAGCGCCGGGCAATACGATGCATTACGATGTCAGGCAGCGCGATCCAAAACCTGGTCCACGACGAATGGCCCAGAGGATGCATTAAAAGCCTTAGTACCAGGTCTCTCCAGCAGAGACATTACCGGCTGACGACAGGAGGTCGAACATGAAACTTGACGACGCCACTTTCCGGCGATTGCGCCGTCTCGCTCCGGTTCTTGATGATGTGCTTAACGCAGGAGAGGTCGAGTTCGCTGACCAGGCCATCGACCTGGCGTCATTGGCGCAGCTATGCTCAGAGCTATTCGACAAATACGACAATCAACACCCAAACGAAATTGCGCGGGCACATGCCCACGCGGTTGAGTCGCACTGCGCAAGTTAGCAAGTTGGCCGCCTACTGCTGCGTTCCACTCTTTCCGTGAAACAGCGCAAGGCTGGTCAGCGTGGCGATAGCGGCAATGGCCGCGCATATCAGCGTAGCCGATGACAATGGCCCGACAAAAATCAGGCAAAGAACAGCCGTGGCAGAAAACGACATCTGCACGACACCGAGAATAAGCCGCAAGATGCCCCAGACGAGATAGTGCCTCTCGTCTGCGCCAAGGGTCCTCACCAGCTTCGGAGCAAGGAAGTGTCCGGCTCGAATGTGCGCGCCGTTCGCATGCTCCCGGTGTATGCGGTTTCTCATATCCGGGCTCCCTCTAAACGAACTTTCCCCTCGTCCCAATCCTGTTTGCTGCAGACTCTGCGGAGTGGCGTGCTTACCGTTTTCGAGCGTGAGCCGGACGGGTCATGCCTCCGCTTTGTCGCTAGCTGTGCAGCGCCTCGTCAGCGCGCTGCTTTCGATGCTCGTGGCGAATATCGGTGCCCCGAACAACGTAGACAACGGTTTCCGCAATGTTGGTGGCGTGGTCGCCAATACGTTCGATGGCCTTCGCGATGAACAGGTAATCGAGCCCCGTCGATATCCCTCGAGGGTTCTCCATCATGTAAGTCGCAAGTTTGCGCACGAACGCCCGAAACTCATTGTCGATAGCCTCGTCGTCCCGGATGATCTGGTCTGCCGCCACCGCATCCATACGCGCGAAAGCGTCCAATGCACAGCGCAGCACCTTCAGTGCCATTTCTCCTGACACCTTGATTTCGGCGATATTAATGTTTGGCGCGCTGCTGGCCGTCGCGATGCGTCTGGTTCGCTTCACGATCTTGCGAGCCTCGTCCCCTGCCCGTTCCAGGTTGGTTACGCATTTTGAAGCGGCCATCAACAGGCGGAGATCCCGGGCGGCTGGCTGTCGGCGAGCGATAACGTTGGTAATCTCCTCGTCGAGTTCCATTTCCATCACATTGAGGCGGCGTTCGGCCTCGAGCACCCGCTCTATGAGGTCTGGGTCGTATGCGTTCAGCGCCTCGATTGCGTGGACAATTTGTGATTCCACCATTCCGCCCATTTCAAGCAATCGCGTGGAAAGCTGAGTGAGGTCGGCGTCAAACTGGCTGGATAGATGTTTGTCCGGCATTATTTGCTCCTGAATCGACGCGCCGATAACGTAATTACGCAAACGACGGGTCGGGACTTTCATCCACGGAATAGCGTCAAATCCGGTATGGCCGGCAAATTTTGAAGTGCCGCGCCTGGTACTGGCTCGTGCCTCCCCGCCTGACAGCGTCCGGAAGATCACGACCCATAACCTCAGCCGTTTTGACGTTTGTTATAAACAGTATATACCGTATTATTCAAGCGCAATATCCGATAAAACTCCCAGACACCGATCGCGTGACGATGCCCGGAAGGTTGTCAAACGAGCACGACCCACGCCCTCACGTCGACCTTGACCGGGACTGCCTCTAAAGCAGAGCCGGTACAGGGTCCGTCAATACACTGCCCGTCGTCGAACCTGAATAACGCGCTATGGTGCGCGCACATCAGAACCTGCGAGCGATAGCACGAGACGTTTCCCGGCACAAAATCGAGCGGCACCGAAAAATGCGGGCAGCGATTCACATACGCCCACACCTGATGGCCACGTCGCACAACCAGCAATGGACGTCCGGCGCGTTCTTCGTCAATGACGCGAGCACCACCGTCCGGCACTTCCTCGAATCGACACAATTGACCTGCATCCATGGCTCACACCCTTCGCTCTGGATTCCCAAGACTCCAGTCCCACGGTCGTACTTCCACCCGCGCGAATAGACCTTCCTTCATGTAAGGATCGTTCCCGACGAACTGCATGACTGCATTGATGTCGTCGGCCTCGACCACCAGAAGTGTTCCGTTCATTGCGTTACAAAGCGGTTCCAGCGTCGGGCCGCCTAGCCTCACGAACACCCCGTGCTGCGTGGCCGAGCGCAGATACGTCCGATGGCTGTGACGAACGCGTTCGCGGACCTCACGCATACCTGGCTGGTCGGTGGCAAAAACTGCGAAGAATCGCGCCATTTCAATCAGCTCCAGTCGAGGCTGAATTCGTCATGTCTGTCTCCATGTCTCCGTGACTCCGTGTCTCCATGTCTCCATGTCTCCGTCTCCCTGCTCAATGCGGCGCACTGCCCTCCCATGCGTCCCGAAGCAACTGATAAATCGCTTCGCGCTCAACGGGACGAGGATTCGCGTATGGGTTCTGGCAAGCGAGGTCCGCTGCGATACCGAGGCCACTTTCCGGCATGCCGATGTCGGCGAGCGCCACCGATATGCCAAGCTGCTGATTGAGTCTGAACAGCAGCGGACCCGCATCTGCGGCGCTGTTGCCCCCGAGGGCACGGGCAACTTTGCCCAACGCGTCGGGTGCAGCGGTGTGGTTGTAGTGGGCCGTGTGCGGCAGCACTGCTGCGTGTGCCTGGGCGTGGGGCAGATTGAAGGTGCCGCCCAAGGTATGGCAAAGCTTGTGGTGCAGCGCCATTCCGACCGCGCCGAGACAGGTCCCGGCGAGCCATGCGCCATACAATGCGCGTGCGCGCATCGGCCGGTCGTCGGGCGCGCGGACGACCACCGGCAACGCCTCACCGAGTGCCCGTATCGACTCCTCGGCCATCAGACTGATCACCGGGTTTGCGTCTTCGGCGTAGAGCGCCTCGACTGCGTGCGCCATCGCGTTCATCCCTGAAGCGGCGGAGATATCCGGCGGCAAGGAGAGCGTCAAGGACGGGTCATAGAGCACGGTACGCGGCAACACGCGTGGGTCGCGTCCCGTCTTCTTCAGATGCCCTTCAGTGAGACCGAAAATCGGCGTCATTTCCGAGCCCGCATAGGTTGTCGGCACGGCGAGGATGGGCAGCGACGATTCGAGCGCAATTGCCTTACCGAGCCCGATCGTCGAGCCGCCTCCAATCGCAATGCAGCAGTCTGCGTCCAGTTCCTCGGCCATCTCACGAGCTGCACGGGCAACCTCGACCGGCACATGCATGACTGCTTGAGCGCATATTCCGGCCGCCCGTTCGCCAAGGATTTCGCTCACTCGCTCAGCAAGATGGCGTTGCTCAGGCGTCGACAGGATGAGCGCGCGACGCGCACCGAGTCTGGTCAGCTCGTCAGGGAGTCGCGCAAGCGCCCCCCATTCGAACACCACGCGCGACGGCATGCCTTGATAGACAAAGCGCTCCACGATGACCTCAGCGCTTGAAGTGCGGCGGCACATCGCCGTCAACGTTGACCCACACGGACCGCGCCTCAGTGTAGTCGTGCATCGCCTCGAACCCCATCTCACGGCCGTAACCCGACTTCCCCACGCCGCCAAACGGGCTGCCAGGATTCACGCGCTTGTAGCAGTTGATCCAGCACATGCCGGCGTTTATCTGCGAAGCCATCTTGTGGGCGCGTGACAGGTCCCGTGTCCACAAGCCGCTGCCTAGCCCGTACTCGGTCCCGTTTGCGATGGACAGCGCCTCTTCGTCACTGTTGAAACGCAGTACCGTCACGAAGGGGCCGAACACCTCTTCCTGAGCTACGCGGTCGGCCGAAGATTTTGCTTCGAGGACAGTCGGTCGGACGTAATAGCCGTTTGCGAGCGCGGGATCTTGCGGGACGCTGCCGCCTGTGAGCACGCGACCGCCTTGCTCGCGTGCCAC
>FTKM01001971.1_pt1 | contig 16017 bp, 14 predicted proteins | sample 1658051 | NCBI WGS metagenome assembly FTKM01 (sample SAMEA3914794, study PRJEB12502) | metagenome | biome: forest; material: soil | place: Canada | collected 2011-07-05 | depth 0.1 m | reverse complement strand
GAGATCGCCAAGGCCGCCGGCGTGGCGCGGGGCTCGCTGCTGCATCAGTTCCCGACCAAGGTCGATCTGATCCTGGCGGTGGCGGAATATGCGGCGACCAAGCAGGGGGAGTTCCTGCGCACCCATCGCATGACCGGCGGCTCCAAGCGCGACCAGTTCATCGACTCCATCGACCGACTGTGGGCGGCGCTGAGACAGCCCGAGGGCATAGCGCTGATCGAGATCATGCTGGCGACGCGGCACGAGCCGGAACTGGCCGGCCGCTACGCCCGCTTCGCCAAAGCCTATGAGCGTTCGCTGGCGCGCGGATTGGCCAAGCTGGCCGAACGCGCCGGCCTTGAGGCCACGGCGGCGCTGGAGCGGCAGGCGCGTTTCACCCTGACATCGCTACGCGGGCTGGCGGTGGAGACAATGTTCAGCGGCGATCCGCAGGCTAGCGAGCAGTCCGTGGCGCTGCTGAAGGCCTATCGCGCAGCCTTCTTCGACGCCGCTCAGGCCGAGGTGCGTCCGAAGCCGACCGTGGTGGTGGGCTAGCCGACCAGGCCGCGATCAACCCGACGGGCGTTGGCGGCGAGGATGGTGCGGCGGTAGCGGGCTGGCTGGGCGCCGAAGCGCTGCTGAAACAGGCGAGCGAAGCCGGCGTTGGCGCCCATGCCCACGGCGCGGGTCACTTCGCCGACCGACAGGTCTTCGGTCTCCAGCAGCATCTTCGCCCGATCCAGGCGCAGGCCGACCAGGTAGCGGTGCGGGGTCTGGCCGGTGGATTGGCGGAAGGCGCGGAAGAATTGCGCGCGGCTGAGACCGCAGCGGCCGACCAGTTCCTCGATGCCGATATCCCGGCCCAGGTTCTCGGTCATGAAATCGACCACGCGGCGAAGACGCCAGCCGGGCAGGCCGCCACGGCCGATCTCGACCGCCGCCGGAACGTCGTGCGCGCCATGCGGCCGATAGCCGCCCGCGCCTGAACCGCCGCTTGGAGCCAGGTCAACCGAAATGGTGCAGCCGGCCGTTCGGGCCATCGACACGTCGGAACCATCGGACATCAAGGGTCTCCCAATCCTGCCCTCCATCAATCGGGCTCGGATCGGAAAACGTTACAAAATAATCTTTCCGTCGCGGCGCCCCAGCCATGACCCGGTCCGGAGGCGCCTTGGGCTGGCGCTGGCGTACTTTCGAATTTCGGGTATGCACGAGGCCAACAAACAAGAATGAGGAAGCTCCGGGGCCATGCTGAAACGGCTGTTGATCGCCAACCGCGGCGAGATCGCGATCCGCATCGCGCGCACGGCGGCCGAGATGGGCGTCTCCACCGTCATGGTCTTTTCGGCCGATGACGCGGCCTCCCTGCACGCCAAGGCCGGCGATCAGTCGGTCGCGCTGAACGGATCGGGGCCGGCGGCCTATCTGGATGGCGCTGGGATCATCGCCGCAGCGCGCGAAGCCGGGTGCGATGCGATCCACCCCGGCTATGGCTTCGTTAGTGAGAACGCCGCCTTCGCCCGCGCCTGCCATGACGCCGGCCTGATCTTCGTCGGCCCCACGCCCGGCGCGCTGGAGGTGTTTGGCGACAAGGTGAAGGCCCGCGCTCTGGCGGAAAGTATCGGCGTGCCGGTGCTGCCCGGCTCGATCGGCGCCGTCGGCCTGGCGGAGGCCGAGCATTTCCTGGCCTCGCTCGGCGAGGGCGGCGCGGTGATGCTGAAGGCCCTGGCCGGCGGCGGCGGACGCGGGATGCGGCCGGTGCATCGGGTCGAGGACATGGCCGCCGCCTATGAGCGCTGCCGGTCCGAGGCGCTGCAGGCGTTCGGCAATGGCGATGTCTATGTCGAACAGTTCTTCCCACGCGCCCGGCATGTGGAGGTGCAGATCATCGGTGATGGCGCCCAGGTGGTCCACGCCTGGGACCGGGAATGCAGCGTCCAACGGCAGCGGCAAAAGGTGATCGAGATCGCGCCGGCGGTGGGCGTGCCCGACGATCTGCGGGCCGAGTTGCTGGATAGCGCCGTCGCCCTGGGCAAGGCGGCGCGTTACCGCAATCTCGGCACTATCGAGTTCCTGGTCGATCAGAGCGGTTCTTCGACGCCGCCTTACGCCTTCATCGAGGCCAATCCGCGCCTACAGGTGGAGCATACGGTGACCGAGGCTGTGACCGGGCTCGACCTTGTGCGGATCCAGCTGGAGATCGCCTCGGGCCGGACGCTGGCCGATCTGGGCCTCGGCCAAGATAAGATCCCGGCGCCTCGCGGGGTGGCGATCCAGGCCAGGGTCAATCTGGAGACCATGAACACCGACGGCTCGGTGCGGCCTGCGGGCGGAACCTTGAGCGCCTATGAGCCTCCGTCCGGGCCGGGCGTGCGGGTCGATGGGTTCGGCTATGGCGGCTATCGCACCAGCGCGCGGTTCGATTCCCTGCTGGCCAAGGTGATCGTGCATACGCCGGCGGGCGACTTGGCCAGCGCCGCGCGCAAAGCCGACCGGGCGCTGTCAGAATTCCGCATCGCCGGCGCACCCACCAACATCCCCTTCCTGCGCGCCCTGCTCCGTCATCCGGGCTTCACCGGCGGCGAGATGCATACGCGTTTCGTCGAGGAGGCCGTCGAGGCCCTGACCACCGAGGCCGCCGCTCTGACGCCGGCATCGGACGCGAAGACGGCGCGCGGGCCGGGCGCGAAGATCGATGCGGTCGATCCGCTGGCGGTGCTGAGCCACGGCAAGAGCGGCGGCGAGAGCGCGGCAACCGCTGCGCCGCCCGAGCCGGAACCCTTCGGTGATATCGAGGGACCGGACGGAACCACCGCCCTGCCCGCGCCGCTGCAAGGCACGGTGATCAGCATCGCCGCGGCGCTGGACGCGCCGGTGCGCGAGGGCCACCCGTTGCTGATCATGGAATCCATGAAGATGGAGCATGTGATCACAGCCCCGGTGAGCGGCTTCCTGCGCCATCTGACTGTGGAGGAAGGCGACACCGTATTCGAGGGTCATCCGCTGGCCTTCATCGAGCCGGCGGACATCGGCGATGTCGGCCAGGTGGTCGAGGAAGCCATCGACCTGGATCACATCCGCGCCGACCTGGCGCCGGTGATCGCGCGGCACGAGGGCGTGCTGGACGCGGCCCGGCCGAAGGCGGTGGAGCGACGGCGCAAGACCGGCCAGCGCACCACGCGGGAAAATGTCGACGACCTGCTCGATGCCGACTCCTTCATCGAATACGGCAGCCTGACCGTGGCGGCGCGGCGCCGGCGCCATTCGATGGAAGAGCTGATCGAACAGACACCGACAGACGGGCTGGTGATGGGTCTGGGCCGGGTCAACGGCAAGGACTTCGCCGACGATACGGCGCGGGTCGCGGTGATGGCCTACGACTACACGGTGCTGGCCGGCACCCAGGGCGCCTATAACCACAAGAAGATGGACCGGCTGATGGAGGTCGCCGAAAAGCTGCGGCTGCCGACGGTCTTCTTCTGCGAGGGCGGCGGCGGACGGCCCGGCGACACCGAAGGCGGCGGCTTCACGCGCGGGTTCGAGTTCTGGGGGCGGATGTCCGGCGTGGCGCCGCTGGTGGGGATCACCTCTGGCCGCTGTTTCGCCGGCAACGCCTCGGTGTTGGGCTGCTGCGATGTGATCATCGCCACCAAGGGCGCCAACATCGGCATGGGCGGCCCGGCGATGATCGAGGGCGGCGGGCTGGGCATCTTCCGACCGGAAGAGATCGGCCCGGTCGATGTGCAGGAGCCCAACGGCGTCATCGACATCGTCGCCGAGGACGAGGCGGACGCTGTGCGGATCGCCAAACAGTATTTGTCCTACTTCCAAGGCCCGCTCGCCGATTGGACCTGCGCCGACCAGCGGCTGCTGCGACGGGTGGTCCCGGAGAACCGACTGCGGGTCTATGACATCCGCGAGCTGATCCGCACGTTGGCTGACGAGGGGTCGATGCTGGAGCTGCGGGCCAAGTTCGGACCCACCATGGTCACCGCCTTCATCCGCATGGAAGGCCGGCCGATGGGGGTGATCGCCAACAATCCCAAGGTGCTGGGCGGGGCGATTGATTCAGACGGCTCGGACAAGGCCGCGCGCTTCCTGCAGATCTGCGAGGCGTTCGACATTCCGGTGCTGTCGCTGTCGGACACGCCGGGGATGATGGTTGGACCGGAGATCGAAAAGACAGCCCTGGTAAGGCATTGCTCCAGGCTCTTCATCATCGGCGCGAACCTGACCGTGCCCCTGTTCAGCGTGGTGCTGCGCAAGAGCTATGGCCTGGGCGCCATCGCCATGACCGGCGGCAGCTACCAGGCCTCGGCCTTCGCGGTGGCCTGGCCGACCGGGGAGTTCGGGGGGATGGGGCTGGAGGGCTCGGTCAAGCTCGGCTACCGCAACGAACTGGCGGCCATCGAGGATCCGGCCGAGCGCAAGGCCAAGTTCGACGAGATGGTGGCCCAGGCCTATGAGCGCGGCAAGGCGCTGAACTATGCCTCGACCTACGCCATCGACGACGTGATCGACCCGGCCGACACCCGCCGCTGGGTCGTCGGCGGGCTGCGCTCGCTGCCGGCGCCGCGCAAAAGGCACGAGAAAAAATTACGCTGGATTGACGCATGGTGACCCGATAGCGGCGCACCCGGCCATGGCCTAAAGTCTCATCGCGCGGCGGGAACGGTGAGAACGATGACGGAAAAAGTGCTGGTGATCGGCGCGGGCATGGCGGGGCTCTGCACGGCCCTGTCGCTGGCGTCGCCGGACCGCGAGTTGGTGGTCCTGGAAAAGGACCCAGCCCCGCCAGAGGGCGGCGCGGACGCGGCCTTCTTCGACTGGAACCGGCGCGGCGTCGGCCAGCTGAGACACAGCCACGCCTTCCTGGCCCGGCTGCGCACCATCATCAAGCGCAACCACCCTGCCCTGCTGGCGCAACTGCTGGAGGCGGGCGCCCGCGAGATCGGCTTTATCGACATGCTGCCGGACGGCCTGAAGGCGGACTACGTCCCCGAAGACGGCGATTGCGACATGGCGGTGCTGACCAGCCGGCGCACGACTCTGGAATGGGTGATGCGCCGCTATGTCGAGACCCTGCCGGGCGTGACCATCGTCTCGGACGCCTTGGTCGAGAGCCTGCTGATCGAGAAGGGCGCGAACGGCCAGCTCAAGGTGCTGGGCGCGCGGGGCGAGCTTAAGGGCGAGGCGGCCGAGTGGCGCGCGGACTTCACGGTCGATGGCGCGGGACGCAACTCGCAGGCGGCCGACCAGCTGCGTGAGGCCGGCGCGACGATCTCCGAGACCGCCGAGGATTGCGGCATCCTCTACTACACCCGCCACTATCGGCTGCTGCCGGGCGCGAGCGAGCCTGAGCGCAGCCGGGGCTCCGGCACGGGCGACATGGGCTTCATCAAGTACGGCCTGTTTCCCGGCGACAACGGCTGCTTCTCCATCACCCTGGCGGTGCCTGAGGTGGAGATGGAGATCCGCAAACATGTGGTGAGCCCGGAGACCTTCGACGCCATCTGCGCCCAGTATCCCGGCATCGCCGGCTGGACCGACCCAGCGACCGCCGAGCCGATCAGCAAGGTGTTCGGCATGGGCGACCTGCGCAGCCGCTGGCGCAATTTCGTGGCGGAGGACCAGCCGGCGATCCTGGGCTTCTTCGCCGTCGGCGACGGGCTGGTGCGCACCAATCCGCTGTACGGTCGCGGCTGTTCGTTCGCGGCGGTGGAGGCCGATATCCTGGCCTCGGTGCTGACGCACACGACCGATCCGGCGGCGCGGGCCAGGCTCTATGATGTGCGGGCGCGCGAGGAGCTGACGCCCTATTTCAAGAGCATGCGCGACCAGGACCGCGGCGCGATCCGCCGGGCGCGCAATATCCTGACGCCCGGCTATGAGCCCAAGCTGCGGGCCAAGCTGATGACCAGCTTCCTGGACGACGGCATCCGCATCGCCATGCGCTCGGAGATCGACCTGCTGCGCGCGGCCCTGCGCGATTTCCACATGCTCGAGCCGCCGGGCAAGTGGCTGCGCAAGCCGTCGAACGCCGCCAAGGTGATCAAGTGGTGGTCCAGGGGCAAACGCCGCAACGCCGACCTCTATCCGCCGCCGGTGGGGCCCGGTCGCGACGAGCTGTTCGCCAAGGTCGGGCTGGATGCGGCAGCCGACGTGATCCGGACCCCGGCCGTTTGAGCATTTTAGGGGCTGGGAGCTAGGGCGGGGCGTTCGAGATCGAGCGGCCCACGAACGACACTATTTGTGGATTGTGTTTAGCGCGTTCAAAACTGACTGAAGCTTGCCGTCTACGAACTGCGAAATGATCCAGCCAAAAAAGCCGAGCGCAATCACGGCTACAGCCAAACCACCTTTGATGTAGGTAGCCTGATGCCGGAGATCATCGATCTTCTTTTCTTGTGCACCAACGTCGCTGATCAACCGCTCGACGAGCGTCGAGAGTTTCGTCACCTCGACGATAACAAAGCGGATATCACTTGTTGGATGCAAGTCCCTCGGCGTTACCTGGGGAAACTCGTCAGGGGTAGTTGACTGATCAATCGGGATCGGGCGCTTAACCAACGGGTCTCGCCTCCCAGTTGGCTCTTACCCAACTCCAGATTGCGGGATTCGCGCGACCGAAATACGACGCCGCTTCGATAACGATCGCGGGACCGCTTTCACCTGGCGCAACGCCGATTTTTCCTGAGACCTCTTGGGCAGTGCCAGGTCCGGCAACCAGCCACACACCACTACCCAACGGATAATTGGCGTTTTCGTATGCGCCCTTGATGGCGGCGTCTAGCGTTTCGGTCGCCGCGCCTGGCTGCTGTATGATCGCAAAAATTGCCATTGATCGAACTCTTAGAGGCTCAGCGTTTAAACGCCAGCCAAAAACTGTGACAGATTGTGAGAGGGTTTAGCGTGCTGCGTATATGGGAGGTTCCGGACCCTTATGCGACAGCATTTCCGTTTTTGTTGGTCATCCTCGGAATAAACCCCGGCGCCCGTTCGTCTCCATGACAGCAACCCAATCGAAGGGAGCCTGTCATGGCCGACAAAACGAAACTTGCGGACGAAGAGGATGGCCGGATCGGCCGCAGGGGCCTGCTGAAATGCATGGGCTGGGCGGGCACGGGGGTGCTGTGGACGATGGCGGGCGGGGTCGCCTCGTCGGCGCTGCTGGGTGAGGCTCAGGCTGCCACAGCGGGCGCTTTCAGCTTCATCCAGATCAGCGACACCCACATCGGCTTCAACAAGGCCGCCAATCCGGATACCGCCGCGACGCTGCGCGAGACCATCGCCAAGGTGAATGCCACGCCAAACGTTGCGGGGGCCAAGCCGGCCTTCGTGCTGCACACCGGCGACATCAGTCACCTGTCCAAGCCGGAACAGTTCGACGCCGCCGACCAGATGCTGAAAGAACTCGGCCTGCCGGTCTTCCACGTCCCCGGCGAGCACGACACCCTGGATGACGGCAACGGCAAGACCTACCTCGACCGCTATGGCGCGGGGACCAAGGGGACGGGCTGGTATAGCTTCGACCAGGCGGGCGTTCACTTCATCGGCCTGGTCAATGTGGTCGGGCTGCAGGGCGGCGGCAGCGGACGGCTGGGCGATGAGCAGATCGCCTGGCTGAAGGACGATGTGGCCAACCTGGGGCCCAGCACCCCGATCGTGGTGTTCGCCCACATGCCGCTGTGGGACGTCTATGCGCCCTGGGGCTGGGGCACGAGCGACGCCGCCCCGGCGCTGGAGCACCTGAAGCGGTTCGGCTCGGTGACCGTGCTGAACGGCCACATCCACCAGGTGATCAGCAAGGTGGAGGGCAATGTGGCCTTCCACACCGCCCGCTCCACTGCCTATCCGCAGCCGGCCCCCGGCGTCGGGCCCGCGCCCGGGCCGCTCACGGTGCCAGCCGACCAGCTACGCAGCGTACTGGGCGTGCGCGAAGTCAGACTGGTCGAGAAGACGGGGCCGCTGGCCATCGTCGATACCGCCCTGGCGGCGAATGCGTGAGGCTGACCCGATGACCTTCAGGCTTTCCCGACACTATCCCTATTTCATCGCCTTCATGATCTTGGTGGCGGCCGTGCTGACCCTGCGTTCCCCCGCGCGGGCCGGCGAACCAGCGGTCGCCGCCAAGATCGCCAACTTTGCCTTCGCGCCGCCGACCCTGACCATCCATGCCGGCGGCGTGGTGACCTGGACCAATACCGATGACGATCCTCACACCGTCGTGGCCGACGCGGGCGGTTTCAAATCGCACGCCATGGACACAGGCGACACCTTCACCCAGGCCTTCGCCAAGCCCGGCGTCTACAGCTACCACTGCAGCCTGCACCCCTACATGGTCGGCAAGATCGTGGTACAGCGCTAGCGCGAGCGGACGGGGCGACCCGTCCGTTTTGAGCATCGTTGGGGATCGTACAATTAGTTCGGACAGAGTGAGTTTGCTGCATACCGAAAGCGCGGACGCCGACCGGCGGCGCCGGTTCCAGGCGCTCGCCCTGCCGCACGCGGACTCCGCCTACAATCTGGCGATACGCTTGGCGCGGTCGCCGGAGGCGGCCGAGGACATTGTGCAGGACGCCTTTGTGCGGGCGCTGGCGGGCTTCGACGGATTTCGTGGCGGCGACGGACGGGCCTGGATTCTGGCCATTGTCCGCAACCGCTTCTACGACTGGGCGCGGGAGCGGAAGCTGAAGGCGACCGCGCCGCTGGTGGGCGCCGATGGTGAGGATGACCTCGACTATTGGGATCCGGACCAGGACACCCCCGAAGACGCGCTGGCCCGCAAGGACGAGGCGCAGCGGGTGCGGGCCATGGTCGATCGGCTGCCGCCGCGGCTGCGGGAGGTGCTGGTGCTGAAGGAGATGGAAGAGCTGAGCTATCGCCAGATCGCCGAGGTGACCGACGCGCCGATCGGCACGGTGATGTCGCGGCTGTCCAGAGCCCGCGCGATGCTGGCCGAAGCCTGGACCCTGGAGGCCGCGCGATGACCGCTTGCCCCGACAAGGAGATGCAGCTGCAGGCGCTGTTCGACGGCGAGCTGGACGCCATCCACACCGCCGAACTGGAAACCCACATGGCCGGGTGCGCCGGCTGTCTCGCCGCGTTCGAGGCGATGGGCGAGATGCGGGCGAGGCTGCGGGCGCCCGGCGTGCGCGAGGTTGCACCGGAGCGGCTGAGGGCGCGGCTGGTGGAAGGCCTGGAGCCACCTGCCGCCGCCAAGCCGGCCAATGACGACCTGCCGATCCGGCGACGCGCGCCGCGCGGCCTCTACGGCGGCGGGGCGGCGATCGCCGCCTGCCTGGCGCTGATGCTGTTCCTCGGACCGCTGGCGACGAGCGGGGGACTTCAGGAGGAGTTGGTGGCGGGCCATGTCCGCTCGCTGCAGGCCGCCCACCTGATCGATGTGGCGACCTCGGATCAGCACGTGGTCAAGCCGTGGTTCGACGGCAAGCTGGACTTCGCCCCGCCGGTGATCGACCTGGCGCCTCAAGGCTTTCCGATCGTTGGCGGGCGGCTGGATTATGTGGACCACCGCGCCGTCGCGGCCGTGGTCTACAAACGCGGGCGGCACCTGATCAACCTGTTCATCTGGCCGAGCAGCGGCTCAGGCCTGGGCGGGCGTCACAGCCGCGACGGCTATACGCTCCAGGACTGGCGTCAGGGCGGGATGACCTATTGGGCGGTGTCGGACGTCAATCCGACCGACCTCGCTCAATTCGAGTCCCTCATCCGGGATCGTGCGCCGCGCTAGTGGAGCGCCGTAGAACAGCCGTTACAATTGTCGGTCAAGGTGGGCGCCCGTCCATCGAGAATCGTCATGCCGTCTTCGCGTTCGCCTGCCTTTGCGCTGCCTGTCTTTCCACTGCTTGGGGGCGCCTGCGTCCTCGCCATCGGGTTCTGCGTCTTCATGGCGCTGCAGCGGCCGCACAATGTGATCATCTTCGTCGCCGACGGCCTGCGCTCAGCCAGCGTGACCGACGAGACGGCGCCGACCATGGCGGAGATCCGCCGCGAGGGCGTGGATTTCCAGAACAGCCATTCGATGTATCCGACCGTCACCACACCGAACGCTTCGGCCATCGCCACGGGACACCGGTTGGGGGACACCGGCGACTTCGCCAATGTGATGTTCCCCGGCGCGCCCGCCCTGCCCTCCGCCGCGCCGAACATGGCGCCGAGCTTCGAGGACGATGCGGTGCTGGGCGACATGAACGCGCGGTACGGCGGCAACTACCTGAACGAGACCACCCTGCTCGCCGCCGCCAGGGCGCAGGGCTTTTCCACCGCCGCCATCGGTAAGCTGGGCCCGACGGCGATCCAGGATGTGACCTCGCGCGACGGCAAGGGCTCCATCATCATCGACGACAACACCGGCACGCCCGATGGCTTCCCGCTGCCGGCCGACGTGACGCAGGAGATCAAGGCGCTGGGGCTCGAGACGGCGACGCCGGACCGGGGACTGAACACCGATCCGGGCGACTACATCCGTTCCGGCGTGCGCGTGGCCAATGTGCAGCAGCAGAACTGGTTCGCGGCGGTGGCGGCCGAGGTGCTGCTGCCGCGCTTCAAGGCGGCGGACAAGCCCTTCGTGATGGTGTTCTGGTCCCGCGATCCGGACGGCACCCAGCATAACCAAGGTGACAGTCTGAACAGCCTGACGCCGGGCATCAACGGACCCACGTCCAAGGCGGCGATCCGTAATGCCGACAGTGACTTGGCGCGGCTTCGTGAAGCCTTGCGCAAGCTCGGCCTGGACAAGACCACAGACATCGTCGTCACCGCCGACCATGGGTTTTCCACCGCCGCCAAAGAGAGCGCGACCAGCGGGGCGGCGAAACTGACCTACAAGGACGTGCCCCGGGGCTTCCTGCCACCCGGCTTCCTGGCCATCGACCTGAGTAAGGCCCTGGGCCTGCCGCTGCATGAATCCAATGGGTTGGAGGTCGATCTGACGGGCGGGTTCCGGCCGAGGGCCGGCAGCCTGCTGGGCGACGCGGCCCACCCGTCGGTGGTGATCGCGCCCAATGGCGGCTCCGACCAGATCTGGCTGCCGGGACCGGACGCCAAGGCGCTGGCGCCGAGGATAGTCGCGGCTCTGGTGGCGGAGGACTATACCGGCGGGGTGTTTGTCGACGATCGGCTGGGCAGCATCCCGGGGACGCTGGCGCTGAGCCAGATCAGCCTGGTGGGATCGGCGCGGACGCCGCGCCCGGCCATCGTGGTCACCTTCCGCAGCTTTGGAACGGGCTGCGCCAATCCGGAGCTCTGCGGCGCGGAGATCGCCGATACCGACCTGCAACAGGGCCAGGGCATCCACGGCAGCTTCGGCCGGGCCGATACCCACAACTTCATGGCCGCCATCGGCCCGGATTTCCGCAAGCATTTTGTCGATCCGACGCCCGTGAGCAACGCTGACTGGACGGTGACGTTGTCGAAAATCCTGAAACTGAACCGGCCATCGGTCGGACCGCTGACCGGACGCGGGATGAGCGAGAGTCTAAAGGACGGGGCGGCGGTGGCCTCGGCCCGGCGCGAGGTGCGTTCGGCCCCGGCCACGAACGGCTTCGTGACGGTGCTGGACATGCAGGAGGCTGGCGGCGTCCCTTACTACGACACGGCGGGTGCGCCGGGACGGACGCTGGGGGCTTGGCGGTAGGCGCCTACAGGTTGGCCGGCCTCGCGCTAGGGCGTGGCGAGCCCAGCAGCACGACGATTTTGTAATACGTAGCGAAGGGCCCCAATACCGGGATCGACAATGCGCCCGATCACCGGCGTTGCATATTTCTGTGGGTCGGGGCTCTCGAACCACTCGCTTGTCCAAGGCAGCCACTTAAAGCGGCCGAGGTCGAAAAAGGTCTCTTTGTTGAGTCCCGCGAAGCGAAGGCAGTTCCAGTTGCTTACAACGAAATGTTGAGCACGATCACTACGCTGAACGTTGGAAGTCCCGTAGCAGACCTTCACGGCATACTCGTTTGGCCGAAATTCATTGGTCTCAAATACCAGTGCGGGGTGCGGCTCAATTGCCGGCACCCCGCGATTTTCGTCATAAGGAAATTTGGACCAGACCACGTCCAAGGGACGGGGAAGGGTTTCGAATGGGTAGGTTGGCACGCGCTACCAATCGAAGCGTTGAAGGGTTTTTCCGCCGGACATTTCTGCTTGATTGCAGCGCGCATCGATGAGGTCGAACGTCTTCGTGGGAATGCTGGCCGAATAATCAGCGGCGTGGGGCTCCGGCACGCGCGGTTGCCCAGCCGCCAGTTTGACGACCTTCGGTGCGCGGGGTTGCTCTTTCATTTCGGTCTCCTTTGTTCCGACCGTTTGTCGGAACCCAAACGGGACCACCACGCGCTTTGTTCCGCCGGAGTGCCCCGCGCTAGCGCGACCGCCAGCAATGTCAGCGTAGTGATTGGAAGCAACAACAGCTAGTGGATTTCTGCAACACTGTCGGTCCCGTGGATTAAATATCGGTATCAACGACGCCCTTTTAAAGGCGTTTGCACGATCAGGCGCAAACCGGTGGGCGTTTGTCCTTCCACGGCCGCGCCTGCTCCAGTTGGCCGGCGAAGCTGAACAGCAGCTCTTCGCCAGCGAACGGCGCGCTGAACATGACGCCGATGGGCAGGCCTTCGCCGTTCCAGACCAGGGGGACGGACATGGAGGGCACGCCGATCTGGTTCTGCAGCGCGGTGTACGGGCTGAAGCCGGCGATGGCGCGGGCGTAGTCGCCGATGTTGGTGGGGCTTAGGCCGAGTTGGCCGAGCGGGACCGGCGGCTGGGCCAAGGTCGGGGACAGGATCAGGTCGTAGGTCTGGTGCATCCGGGCTACTTCGACCGCGGCGGTGTCGAAGACGCGCCTCGCATCGACATAGGCCTGGGCGGAGGCGCCGCGACCGCGCTCGGTCAGCATCAGGGTGACCAGTTCCACGTCGTCCGTGGTGATCGGATGGCCGAGTTCCTGGGCGCGGCGGTCCAGGCGGGCGGCGAGGTCAGCGCCGAGGCCGATCATCATGGCGTCGCCCAAGGCCGCGCCGTCGAGGTTGTAGGCGGCCGGTTCGACCGTGTGGCCGAGGCTTTCGCAGAGCTTCGCCACATCCATCAGCGCCGCCTTGCAGTCCGGGTGCAACTCGGCGCCGTTGAGCGCTGTCTCGACCAGGGCGATCCGCAGGCGGCCGGGCTGGCGGCTGACGGCGTCCAGGAAGGTTCCCTTGGTCGGCGGCGGGGGAGTGACCGAGTCGCCTGGCTCCGGACCGGCCCAGGCGTCCAGCAGGGCGGCGCTGTCACGCACGCTGATCGAGACGGCGTGCAGGGTGGAGAGGCCATTCCAGCCGACGCTGCGGCCCACGTCGGCCGGCACCCGGCCGCGTGAGGGCTTGAGGCCGAACAGGCCGCAGCAGGCGGCGGGGATGCGGATGGAGCCGCCGCCGTCGGAGGCGTGGGCGATCGGCGTGATCCGCGCCGCCACCGCCGCGGCCGAGCCGCCGGAGGAGCCACCGGCGGTGCGCTCGGTGTTCCAGGGATTGCGGGTGGCGCCCCAGAGCTTGCTTTCGGTGGAGGTGGTCAAGCCGAACTCGGGGCTGGCCGCCTTGCCGAAGATGACGAAGCCCGCGGCCTTGGCGCGGCGCGGGACGGTGGAGTCATGGTCGGCGACGGCGCTCGCAAAGGCGCGGGAGCCTTCGGTGGTGACCGTCCCCTTCAGGTAGGCGCCGAGGTCCTTCAGCAGGAAGGGTACGCCGGCGAAGGGGCCGGCAGGCTTGGTCTCGGCGATCTGCGCGCGGGCCTGGTCATAGTGTTTGAGCACCACGGCGTTGATCTGGGGATCGACCGCCTCGGTGCGGGCGATGGCGCGGTCCAGCAGCTCAGCCGGTGTGACCTCGCCCTTGATAACCAGTTCGCCGAGCCCGAGGGCGTCGTATTTGTCGAGTTCGTCCACGGCCTGGTTCTCCCCTATGCGGGCGAACATTGCCCGCTCCCGCGCGGGATGACCATGGCCGTTTCATGGTTTTGGGGAACTGAGTTGAAGTCGAGATGTTGATTCAACCTGAGCGGATATCTGATTGAATTCGCATGGTAAATCGACGTTAGGATTTGCGACAAATTGTTCCAGCGGCAGCGTGCGATATGGAATGGCGAAGCTGGCCGACTTATCCAGCCGGCCATGAGCCAGGCCCTGCAACCCAACGAAATGCGCCCTGATGACATGCGCCTTGGACGGCGTCCGCGCCGCCTGGATCGGCTGGACGTGATTTGCCTGGCGTGGGCCGGCCTGTTCGCCGTAGCGACGGGCGCCTTGGCGCTGGCGCTGCAATGAACAAAAAATCGCCCCCCGGCGCATGGCCGGAGGGCAGTTCGACCGTCAGGCGGCCGTTGGGGACCTCTGTTTAGCTCCGGCGGGGGGTCTGAGTTCCAGGGCCTGGCGGATATTCCTCACCCCATGCTTCAACTCGTCGAGTTCGCGGGCGCTGAGTTCCTTCGCTGCCTCGAGGCGGGCGTCGATCAGGCGCTGGCCGGCGGCGACCTGGTCGGCCAGGCGGGCGAGTTCGGCGGCGGAGAGCTTCTGGCTGTCGGCCAGCCGGTCGCCCAGGTGCTCGATCCCGCGCGTGAGGCCCTCTACCGAGATCTTCAGCGCCTCAAGCGCGGTGACGCGTTCACCGAGGATCTCCAGGTCGCTGGCCAGGCCGTCGGTGCGCTGGCGGTGGGCGCCATGGGAGATGGCGACCGCGCCCAGGGAGGTCATCAGCATGCCGAGGCCCGCGACGCCGGTGACCCAATCCACGGCGCTCATGAGCCGCCGCCTTCGCAGGCGCTCAAGCCCGCCGTAAGCTCGGCCTCGCGGGCGATCCGCAGCAGCCGGCCGGCCACCAGCAGCTGGACCCGCTGGTAGACGTCCGGCGCGGCCTTGAGCGCGGCGTCGGTGTCAGGGTAGGCCGGCGCGGGGCCGATGGCTGGCTTGCAGGCGACGGGAACGGCGACCTGGACGGTCTTGGTGACAATCTGGGGCGCTGGCGGGGTGGTGGCGCAGGCGGTCAGGCCGATCAGGGCCGTGGCGGCGAGAATGCGGAGGATCATTTCAGCGTCTCCAGGATGAGGGCGTCGGCGGAGGTGCAGGCGTCCGCGCCCGGCTTGGCGGCCAGAACCGTGGCGGCGGAGGCTCGGGCGGCGGTGGATGCGGCGGCGGCGGCCTGGATTGCCTTGGTGGCGGAGGCTGTAGCCGCATCGCCCTGGGCTTTCAGGGCGGTCAGCGAAACGTTCTGGGCGTCGAGGGATTTGGTCAGGGCCTGCTGATTGCCCTGGCAGGTGGCGAGATCGCGGGTGGCGGCGTCCGCCTGGGCCTGAGCGGTCTTGATGCTGGACCGCAGGCCGGCTTCGGTGGCCTGGCTGGCGATCCACAGGCCGACAAGGGCCATCAGCAAGAGGCCCGAGCAGGCGCCAAGGATTGGGCCGGCCAGCTTGCTGGTCAGCCACGACAGGATGAGGGTCATGGGGGTGTTCCTGGGTTTGGGGGGGCGCCGTTAGTCGGCGCGGACAGGAGCCCTCGCCCCGTTCTTACGGAAAGAGGGCTGGGAGAGGGGCTGTTTCAGCCGCCGCTCACCTTTCCGATAGAGTTCGTCACGCGAGATTAGACCGGGATGATCCCTGACAGTTTTACGGATGCTGGTCTTCCTGCGCGTAGCGTAGCCGATGGCGTAGCGGAGCGAAGCGCAGGAAGCGTCCGCTGGGGTCGATGAGGCCCAGGTCGATGTCGAAGTAGCGGACGAGGTGTTTGCCGTCTTCGCGCTGGGTGATGCCGACGGTCTCGCCGACGAGGGGCTCGGTGATGAAGACGAGCTGGTTGTTCCATCTGATCTCACCAGAGGTTCGCACGCGGCGAACTTGATGGTCGGCGTCGTACCAGGGCTCGAGCAGGGTCTGGGGCATGGGCCTTGGCGAAGGCGTCCAGAGACTGGCTGGCGGGCGCTGGTCCAAGGCCTCGTGCGGTCGCTCATGATTGTAGTGCTGGCGGAAGTCGTCGAAGCGGTGCTGCTGTTCGGCCAG
>FTKM01004894.1_pt1 | contig 16025 bp, 14 predicted proteins | sample 1658051 | NCBI WGS metagenome assembly FTKM01 (sample SAMEA3914794, study PRJEB12502) | metagenome | biome: forest; material: soil | place: Canada | collected 2011-07-05 | depth 0.1 m | reverse complement strand
CCCTGTTGGTCGTCGCCCGAAGAACTGGCGGGCCGCATTGGGATCTCGTGCTCCCCCGGACGCGGATGAAACACGAAGGTCCCGGCATCAAACGTCGGATCGATCGTCCATTCATAATTCACCGCATGCTGGGGCCGCGACGGTTGCGTCGTATCGGTGACCACGAACCGGCATGGCAGTGGACGCGAGCCCGTTTGTATCCACAGTTCCCAGTCAAGACCAGGCTGTTGATACGCGTAGTGGTTGCACCACTTGCCCTCGACCCTGTCGAGACCGATAAACAAGGCGCTGGTCAGCGCCTTCTCGTCGTCGGACTGTTGGCCCCAGTAAAACAGGTCGACCAGCGGCAGTTGCACGCCGTATTTCTGATCGGCGTCCTGGATCAGTTCCCTGAGGGTGGGCGGCGCCGGCACCCTGGTGTAGTAGTTGTGGGTGTCGTTGAAGAGCACGAAGGTATGTCCGTCGTAAATGAAACCCTTCGGCGCGCGGCTGCCCGTGATGACCACCCGCGCCTTGTTGGGACGCTGCACCGACATCTCGGTGCGATGCAGAAAGCCGACGTTCTGGCCAGTAGTGAGGACCGCGTCCGTCACACTGTCCGCCACGATACGAAAGCTCTTCAGGCTTCGCAGATAGCTACCGAGCTTGTTCAGCGCATCAACCGCCTGCGGTTGCATCTCAGGTTGCGCCTGCGCTGGCTCGTCGCTCCCCGAGGCGGCCGCCTGGGCGAGCGCGACTTGCGAGCCGCACAACGCTATCAGCGCAGTGCCGGCCATGATGATCCGCCGCACCCGCAAGGTGTGACGTTTGCCGCGACGCAAAATAAACAGGTTCACAGTGTTCTCCTAAATCACCGAAACATCGGGCTGACCGGAATGCCGATGCGTAGTGTTTCCGGTATTCGCTGAAATCCGCTTCAGCGTTGCGGCATACTCATACCAGGATTGCGATTTGACGATCTCCGCCTGCACGGCCTGGCCGTTTTTTCAATGGTTATTCCAGACGCAAATTATCTTCAACGGGAAATCAAAGAGATTTTTAGTTAGTTAATCAATGTCACCAGCGTGAATGTTTCGCGATGCAATAGACGCCGACAGGCCGGCCGGCAAGATTCAGGCGATCCGTTCCTTGTCAGGGCCGGGGCAAGCCGAAACGAGCCGTCATCCCGCGCTCCTGAAACAACCATGCCGGGCACACGAGAAATGGCGTGCGCAGAGAATCTTCAAAATGATCAGACGGGTTTTAAGGTGTCACTGGATGCTAGCAAACGTCTTACAGGACATCAAGCACCGAATCAGGGAAAACAGGATCTGAAATTTTCACCCGGATTGTTTCATTTTAAAATGACGCCACGATCGGGCGCTTCTTAAAGACGATCACGGAAACGGAATTACCCCGGCAGTCAAATTATTTTTTATCTCGACCCGACACAATCAATAGGAAATGATTTATTAATATTGGCATTTCGCATGTCCGTTTGCGAATGGTGCCGGCTCGGCGGTCACGGGCGGCATCTCGCACATACCGCGCGATCTGCAGTACCTGCAATCCTGTTACGTCACATCGTGAGCGATACGCCTCGCACACCACGCGGCTAGCGAGCGTTTTGTCTGCGAATGGCCGCATGAGTGCCCAGGCGCCGCGCTCACCGGCGACGACACGAGCGCTTGAACGCGGATACGGCTGATGCTTCGCCGATAGCCGACTCTCATGGACGGTCACTCCGATGCCCTTGCGAACCGAAGCGCTTCCGACTGTTGCACGAAGAATCAACGCGGGCCAGATGCTCATGGGCGGCTCATCGGTGAGCGCCGTAGCTGAGGCGTTGCATCTTTCCACCGCCACCGTCAAGCGTTATAAGGCCATTCTGGAAGACGGCGGGCTCGCCGCATTGGAGCAGATGAGCGTCGGGGGGCGTGCCTCGGCCCTCGACGCCGCTGCGCTCGAATGGATTGCGGCCGCGTTGCGCGGTCCGGCGCGCGAGCACGGCTTTCCCAGCGACGCCTGGACCAACGCGCGGCTGCGCGAACTGATCGAGACGCGTTTTGGCGTGCGTTACTCGCGGGTCTACGCGTGGCAGATCGCCACTAATCTTGGGCTCGGCGACCGGCTGTCCAAATCAAGTCGCTGAGCGGGGCCGTTTGATCAAAAGCGGCCCCACGCCGATTGCCTCACGCGCGCCACACGTCCTTGAGTCTGCCGAACTCCGCGGGCCGGGTGTAAGAGCGATAAAGCTCGCCGACCGTGCCAAAGGCCAGCGCCGGCTTGAGGGTCGCGCCAGGCAGTGCTTGGGTGATCCAGTCGTAGGCGTTCATGTCGCGTTGCGCGGCGTGAATTGCATGGGTCAAGGCGGTTAGCGCCGCGTCGGCCGAGTGGTCGCCGAGGTCCGTAAAACATTGTTCGAAAGGGTGTCTCGCCACAAGCGTGGCGCGCAAATCGGACGGTCTTTGGCTCACATGGTGCTCCTGCACGGTTGGACCCCTCTCATTTACCAGCCGCATGTGACAGCACGTTGAGAAGTCCGCGAGAATCACCTCTACCTCGGCCCGCTCCCGCCACTTCGTTTCACTGGGCCGCGAACCGTCGGCATATCGACACGTCAGCGCAGGGCAAAAAAAAGCCCCGTTGTCGAGCGATAACGGGGCCAAATCCCATGTCAACAAGGAGTGTCATGGAGGAGACGAAGCCATCTTAGCCGCCGTTGCCATGCGTCTCCAACCAAGCGTTTCAGCTTTGCTTATCCGGCCCCGCTTCCGCTGCATTTCACCCGTTCCGCGCACGATACAAGACGGATAACCCTCCCGGCGTATATCGTTAGAACGAAAAGTCGCTTCGTGCTGCTACCATGGGTCACTAAGATGGCGGTATCGCTGATGTTTCGGTCAAGTCTGCGCGCAGCCCCGCGCCACACCCCGAGCGCCGCTAGAGAAGGAGCATTTCGTTGACCGGTTTCGATCAAAATCGCCGCCCACTGGTTATTGGCATCGGCGGCACGACCCGCGCGGCATCGTCCACTGAGCGCGCGCTTGGCTTTGCCCTGCGCGGCGCGGAAGCAGCGGGCGCCCGCACCCGCCTGTTTGGCGGCACGTTCCTGCATAGCCTGCCGCATTACGCGCCCGAAAACGCGGAACGCACGGACGCCCAGATCGAATTGATCGAAGCCGTACGCCAGGCCGACGCGCTGATCATCGCCACGCCCGGCTATCACGGCGGTGTGTCCGGGCTCGTCAAGAACGCGCTGGATACGCTCGAAGAGCTGCGTGCCGACGAACGTCCGTATCTGGATGGCCGTGCGGTGGGCTGCATCGTCACCGCCTATGGCTGGCAGGCTGCGGGTTCGGTGCTCACATCGCTACGCTCGATTGTGCACGCCTTGCGCGGCTGGCCCACGCCGTTTGGCGCCGGCATCAATACGCTCGAAACGCGCTTTGAGAGCGCGGACACCTGTTCCGACCCGAAGGTCGTCGACCAGCTTGCGACTGTCGGCCAGCAGGCCGCGCAATTCGCGCTGGCATTTAGCGCCCAGCATCCGCCGGTTGAACGAAAGCCGGCTCAGAGCACACCTGACACACCCAAAAGCAAGGTCCTGACGCTTGCACGCTGAGTGCTGCACCGCTCGCTGAAGGCGCGGCAACAAAGTCATTGCGTCACACGTAAGCCCATTGTCGACATCCTGTTGCAATGGGCTTTTTCATGCCTGAAATCAGGGGCGAAAGACTGCGCGCCCGATAACCCGTGCGCCTGAAAAATCGCGCAAGGAATCTTGCGCACTCATCAGCGAACGCGCGCCATACTCCTGAGCGTGTGCAACACAACAGACGGTAAAAAATGCGCGCGGCATAGTCATCACAACGCATCTGGGACCGCCACCTCCGACCATCCGAATTCACGCAGACCGTTTCAGGTCCGCTCTGATTTGCTTGCGACGAAAGATTGGTTCACTCGCAAGGCCGGCCAGCCTACGCTTGACCCTGCCCGCTCATTCACCGATCGGAACCGTGCGTCTGATATTCCTTGCAACGCACGCGGGCACGATCATCGCCATCACCATGAATCGACAACACATTCAATACAAGGGTTACGAGGTCGCTCCGGTGGCCCAGCCATTGCCGAACGGACTGTTTGCTGCCAATCTGACCATCGAAAAGGCCAGCGCTACACAGCCCCACGCCTACTCCTTCGACGCGCTCGACTATTTCTTCGACGAAGAGCACGCGCTTGCCTACGCCTTTCGCTGGGGACGCTTATGGATCGACAGTCAGCAGTAAGTCATGCGAGGTTCATGCTGGCGGCCGCAGCGCGCTGGAACCGGGAACAACCTTGATTCAAGGTAGTGTCGGGCGCTACGCGCATCGGACGCGCGGGCCTTCGTGACGTTTCACAACGCGTTTTAAAAGGCTGTGACAGAATAGGCGGCACTCCCCGCTCGTCCTTTTTTCGCCGCCATGTCCGATACCCTGACAGACGCAGCTGAAGATCGCGCCCTGCGTCACTGGAAGTTTCGCGATCCCACATCACGCGTGAAGATTGGCTCGGAAGCACATATGCAGATGTTCTGCAGCATGCTTCTCGAAACGCACAACCCTTATAGGCCTGCCGTCATCGACTGGCCGCCGTTACCCGCGGACGTGCTGGCGCGCCTCACCGCGCTGCCCATCTGGGATATGGCGGTGCAGACCGAAGGACGCGCGACCGTCCGCGTGGCGAGCTACGCGGCGGGCATCACCGATCCGCTGCTGCGTGCCGCCCTCGACATGGACGCTGCTGAGGAGGCGCGTCACAAGCTGGTGCTCTCGAAGCTGGTGGCCGCCTATGGCATCGACCTCGCACCCGAGCCGGAATACCTCGCGCCGCGCGACTGCGAATGGGCATGGATGGTGACCGGTTATAGCGAGTGCATCGACAGCTTTTTCGCCTTTGGCCTGTTCCGCTCCGCGCAACAGTCAGGCTATTTCCCGGAGGATCTCGTACAGACCTTCGAACCTGTGATCCAGGAAGAAGCCCGTCACATTCTGTTCTTCGCCAACTGGGTGGCATGGTACCGGCGCACCATGCCCTGGTGGCGACGCCCGTGGCACTCGCTGCGGGTCGGCGCGATCTGGATCTATCTGGTGTGGGAACGCATGAGCATCGCGCGTGGCATGGACGCCGACGGCGGCACCCACGACTCGAATTTTCTGCCCGCGAGCACCGATACCTTTGGCGATGCGCTTGAGCCGCGCGCGCTGTTCACGCTGTGCCTCGCGGAGAACGAGCGGCGCATGAGCGGGTACGATCCGCGCCTGCTGCGGCCCACGCTGGTCCCAACACTGGTACGCTTCGCCTTGCGCTTCATGAAGCGACGCGCCCCCTGAGCACGCCTATGAGGAGATCTCACGCATGACATGGACCGTCGACGAACAGTTGGCCCTCACGGCGACAGAAGCCGTGGCAGCAATCCACACCGGCCGGCTGAAAGCCACGGACTATGTCGCGACACTGCTCGCCCGCGCCGCCGCGCTGCAGACCCTCAATGCACTCACCGCGCTCAATATGGAAGGCGCGCTGGCCGCCGCGCGGCAGATCGACGGCCTGTCCGCAGAAGCACGCGCAGCCTTGCCGCTGGCTGGTCTGCCCGTGGTCGTCAAGGACAACATCAACACCACGGGCCTGCTGACCTCAGCGAGCACGCCCGCCCTCGACGGCTTCGTGCCGGACAACAACGCGCCATCGGTGCAGCGGCTGCTCGATGCAGGCGCCATTGTGCTTGGCAAAGCCAATATGCACGAACTCGCGTTCGGCATTACCAGTACAAACCTCGCGCCGCATGCCGGCTCGGTGCGCAATCCTTACGACCCCGGACTGATTCCGGGCGGCTCGTCGGGCGGCACCGCCGCAGCCATTGCCGCGCGTATCGCGCCCGCAGGACTGGGCACGGACACGGCCGGCTCCACGCGTATTCCCGCTGCATTGACGGGTACCGCCGGCTTTCGTCCGTCGGTGGGCGACGGCGGCGCCGAGCGGCGCTATCACGATCCGAACGCCACCGTGCCAATCAGCCATACGCGCGACACGGTCGGCCCCATGGCGCGTACCGTCGCCGATCTCGCGCTGCTCGATGGCGTCATCACGGGTGAGGGATCATTGCCGCAGGTCACGCTGACGGGCTTGCGTATCGGCCTGCCCGCGCCGCTCTGGGACGGCCTTGAATACGCGCTTGAGGACGTGGCGCGCGCCGCCCTCAAGCGGCTCGAAGCGGCCGGTGTGATATTCGTGCCCGTGGCGATGGATCAATTGCTCGATCTGAATGCACAGGTTGGCTCGGTCATTGCCCTTTACGAGGCACGCGAGGACGTGCCCGCATGGCTTGTCGCCAACAACGCGCCAGTCAAAACCATAGCGGAAGTGGCGGCCCGCATCGCCAGTCCTGATGTGCGCGATGCCTATGATGCGATCCTCGCCAACCCGTTCGCCGGTCAGTATCAAACCGCACTCACCGTGCTGCGGCCGCAACTGCAGCAACACTACGTGGATACCTTCGCCGCGCATCAACTGGATGCGCTGCTGTTTCCCACCACGCGCCTGTGCGCGGTGCCGATCGATCCACTGGCCTGCTCCTCGACGGTATCGATCAACGGCGCAGCCCCCATCAATGAAATGGACGCCTTCCTGCGCAACACCGATCCAGCCAGTAACGCAGGCATCCCGGGACTATCGCTGCCTGCGGGTCTGAGCGCTGAAGGCTTGCCGGTCGGACTCGAACTGGACGGCCCGCGCGGCAGCGACCGGCGCCTCCTTGCGATTGGCGTGGCGTTCGAGCAATTGCTCGGCCCGTTGCCTGCCCCGACGCTTTGATGCGGGCGAGCGATCTCTTGCGGGAGGCTCAGCCGACCCGGGCCCCTGGTTGGCCGCGCGCATTCACGCGCTTCCTTATGAAGCGCGCAATCGGGATCGTTGCCGTCACGATCGCCGCGACGAGTTGCGCGCACATCGCCGCGCTTGATCCAGACGCGCTGTGGAAAATCGTTGGTGGGCAATGCGTGCCTCAGGAGCAGGCGATGGGCCACCCCGGGCAATGCACCAGTGTCAATCTGACCGGGCACTACGCGATTCTCAAAGATATCAGCGGCATCTCGCAGCACTTGCTGATTCCGACCGAACGCATAACCGGCATCGAGAGCCCGAGCATTCTGGAGCCGAATGCGCCGGAATACTGGGCAGACGGATGGAATGAACGCAAGGTGGTTGAGGATTCACTGGGTGAGCCGCTCGCCGGAAATCAGTTCGGACTGGAAATCAATTCGAAGTACCGGCGCTCGCAGCAGCAATTGCACATCCATATGGACTGCATGCGCACCAACGTGATCACGGCATTGGCTCCGTATCGCGCCGCGCCGCTGGGAAAATGGAAGTGGGACACGCTCGATGGCGCGCGCTACCGCATCATGCGCGTAAGCAGCCTGACCCATGCGAGCAATCCGTTCCGGATCGTCGCACGCGATCATTCGGGCTCCGAAGCGATGGCCACCCAGACGATTCTCGTCACGGGTGCCGGGCCGTCGCCTGAACAGGACGGCTGGCTCATCGTGAATAGCGGCATGGATGTGAACGACGGATCCGGCACGGCCGAGGGCCTGCTCGATCACCGTTGCCTGCTGCTCGAAACGCATTAAGCTGCGCGGGCGCTCATATAAAAGCGCTTTGGCAAGCTTCGACACCAGCCACAGCGCACGAGACTCTCACACGCACGCCGCGCTACGCTACCCCGCGACGTACCAGTCAGCGCGCGGTCATTCCCGCTCGCCCGGCGTGCCCTCGACGGCTACGCTCACCAGCCAGCGCCGGATCACCGTTTCTTCGTCGGCATCAAAGCCGGCCAGCATTTCCTGCTCAATTGACTTGACGCGGGAACGGCATTGCTTGAGCAGCGCTTTGCCCTGATCGGTCACATCGATATGCTGAATGCGGCCGTGCACTGCATGCGGGCGCCGCGCAATCGCGCCCGTGCGCAGCAGGTTGGCGACGATCACGCTGACCGTCTGCGGTGTCAGCATCGCGAGTCGCGCGACATCCGCATTGGAAAGCCCGGGATACGCGACCAGCATCGTCAGCACCATGAATTGTGGCGGCGTCACGTTGACGTCAGCGAGCGCGCGCTCCATGCGCAGCCGGTGCGCCGCGCCGGCCTGGCGCAGCAAATAGCCGATATATCCTTCTTCACCGCGTTTCCCCTCGCCGATACGGGGAACGTCTTGCCGTTGCGGCACGGCCGAGGTCTTGCGCATAAGTCAGAGCATTTTACTGGTGAGTGTTCGACCTCTGATATTAAACGGTAAGCACGCTGCGGTGGCAACGCACCAAAAAACCCGCCATTGCGCGCTATGCGTTTTTTCACCAATGCTTTGCGAAACAAAATGGTTCGCTCGCGGCGTGGCTTTCCGTAGTCTTGGCTGCAACGCACCTGCATGGTGCCAAAACTTCCTGTCTATCCAGCCCCACTTCGGCAACTGATGGCGATCTACCTCGACGACACCCAACGCGAAGCCATAGGCCGCCTGCGCGCGAGCTGGACATGGCGCACTGAATGGCCGACGTGGGTGCTGATTGCCACCCTCTACAGTGGATGGTTCGCCGTTGCGACACATGCACGTCAACTCGGCCTGCCACTTACGACCGGCCTCCTGGCGTTGCTGAGCGCGTGGTATATGTCGATACAGCACGAGTTGCTGCATGGCCATCCCACCCGGTCACGCGTAATCAACGGCCTGCTGGGATTCGCGCCGCTGGCGGTGTGGTTCCCCTATGGCATCTATCGCGCCTCACACTTGCGGCATCACGAGGACGAGCATCTCACGCACCCCGACGCAGATCCCGAGAGCTACTTCATCACGTCCGACGTCTGGCAGCGCGCCGGCACTGCCACCCGTGCGCTGCTGGCGCTGCGCAACACGTTTATTGGCAGATTGCTGGTCGGGCCTGCGTTCGCGATCGCCGCAACGATCATGGATGCGATGCGCAAGGTCGCGCAGGGCGACTGGCGCGAACTCCCGGTCTGGTTCGCGCATCTCGCAGCGGTGGCTGCGCTCGCGTGGTGGCTCGATACGGCGTGCGGCATACCCGCATGGTGCTTCGTGCTGGGCATCGGCTATACGGCGCTTTCGTTGAGTTCGATCCGTTCGTTTCACGAGCATCGCGTGGCGCATGCGGTCGAGCATCGCACCGTGCTAAATGAGGCGGGATGGTTCTGGCGTTTGCTGTTTCTGAACAACAATTATCATTTAGTACACCATGATTTGCCCCACGTTCCGTGGTTTGCGCTTCGACGGGTTTATGAGGCGTCGCGCCAGCAGTACATCGAACGTTCCGGGGGCTTCCTGGTAAGCGGCTATAGCGAGTGGTTGAGGGACTACGTGTTTGCTACCACGGCTCATCCGGTACACAGCGATCTGTCCGATATCCCCGGGAATTCGACGGCTGCACGGACAAACCCATCCCCGATAGGCACCCCAGCGACGAACTCAACACGGATCATGCATTGAGACGCCGTTTCTTCAGCTATAGGCTCATTCCTTGTTCTTGGGCGTGATGGTGTAGCGCAACATACGCTCACGTGATGCCGCCAGCAGGCACGTCATCGCGGCAGAGGCCGCATCCGGCTGACGCGTGACAATCTGCTGACGCACCGCGTCGTGCAGTTCGATATCCTCACTTGGCTTCGCAGCCTGCCGGTGCAACATCTCCGATGACACCCGCAGCGCCGCCTTGATCCCGTTGCCGATGGTGATAAACATGCCGTTCTGCGACATCGCAATGATGGCCATGTGAAACTCCAGATCCGCCTCGGCCACCGCGCGCACATCAGAAAGCCGGGACGGCGACGCATGGGCGCTCGCCAATTCACGGTAACGCCGTTCGATTAGCTGCAAACCTTCGTCGCTGCCATGGCGCGCTGCCAGAAAACTCGCTCGCGGCTCGAAGCAAAGCCGCATCTCGAAGATATCCTCAACAATCTTCGAGTCAAACTGCGCATTGAGCCTCCAGGCCAGCACATCACGGTCCAACAGATTCCAGTCGGCGAAAGGCAGCACCCGCGTGCCGATCTTCGGCGAGACTTCCAGCAGTCTTTTACCCGACAGCTGCTTGATCGCCTCACGCACGGTAGTCCGGCTTACGCTGTACGCGCTGCACAGGTCGCCCTCAACGGGCAAGGCATCGCCCGGGCCGAATTCGCCGGAGACGATGCGCATCCCGATGATTCTGGCGACCTGCGCAGTCATGGTGCCAACGACAGGCTCACGCTCGAACATCCTGCCTCCCTTTTTATCCGCCCCTCGCTCTTCTGCCAGCACCGGATCACGCAGCAGATCTAGACGCGCTTGCCTGACGTCGTGACAATCACATTCCACGAACCCGGCTGCAGCCGCGCGCTGATTTTCTCGCCATCCACCTGCACGCGTGAATTGTTGGCGGGGGCCACCGTCAATGGCGCTTCGCGCGTATTGACCGCCTTCATGTTGGTGTGATGCAGTTCCAGCGCATGATCGAGCGTGCGGTCCGTACCCAGTCCGCGCAGTTCGATATTCAGTTCCATCTCGTCGGTCAGATGCCGGTTCAGCGCGAAGATCGTCGTGGTGCCGGTGGCCCGATCGTCGACCACGGCTGCGTACAGATAGGGAATCTCCGGGAACGTCTCGGCCTCGTAAGACGGTGAATCGACCACCGTCTTGAGGACACGGCCATGGCCGAACTTCGATGCCTGGGAGAATGGATAGAAGATGGTTTGACGCCATGCCGCGCCGCCCGGCTCTGTCATGATGGGGCCGATCACATTGACGAGTTGTGCCAGGCAAGCCGTCTTCACGCGGTCTGCGTTGTTCATCATCGTGATCAGTGCGCCGCCCACGACAAGTGCATCCTCAGCGTTATAAACCTCTTCGATCAGACGTGGTGCGCTGGGCCAGCCGGGCTTGCGCAGATCTGCAATGGAGCGCGCCTTGTACCAGACGTTCCATTCATCAAACGACAGCATGATGCGCTTGTTCGAATGCTTGCGCGCCGCGACGCTATCCGCCACCGCCACGATCTCTTTGATAAACAGATCCATCACTTCAATATTGCCGAAGAATTCGGCAGTCGAATCGCGGCGATTTTCGAAGTACGTGTGCAGTGAAATGAAGTCGACGTGGTCGAAGCAATGTTCGAGCACGCGGTCTTCCCATGCGCCGTAGGTCGCCATTTCATGCGTGGACGAACCGCAAGCGGCGAGCTGGATGGTTGGGTCAACTGAGCGCATGACCTTGGCGGTTTCCAGTGCGGCGCGGCCATACTCGTCGGCGGTCTTGCGGCAGATCTGCCACGGACCATCCATCTCGTTGCCAAGGCACCAGAACTTGATATCGTGCGGCTTCTCGTAACCGTGTTCGCGGCGCAGATCCGACAGCGCGGTGCCGCCAGGATGGTTGCAGTACTCGATGAAATGGCGCGCCTCATCTGGACCTCGCGTGCCGAGATTCACGCCGTACATGGGCTCGATATCCAGCGCGCGGCACCATTCAATAAACTCGTTGGTCCCGAACTGGTTGGATTCAACCGAATTCCACGCGAGGTCGAGACGCCTGGGACGTTTGTCTTTCGGTCCAACACCGTCTTCCCAGTTATAGCCGGACAGAAAATTGCCCCCTGGATAACGCACGATGGTCGGGCCGAGTTCGCGCGTCAACTCCATCACGTCTTTGCGATAGCCGCGTTCATCCGCGTCCGGATGGTCAGGCTCATAAATGCCGGTGTATACGCAACGGCCCATATGTTCAACGAAGGTGCCGAAGACGCGTCGATCAAGGTCCGCAACCACAAAGTCACGGTCGACGACGAGGCGGGAAGTAATCATCTGCAGTGTCCTATCAGTATCCAGTCCATGAACGCCCTGCACACGCAGGGCGCAGTTTCGGGTGCTTACTTCGATAGCAGCTTGTTGACGCGATCTTGTGCCTGTTGCTCGACATCCGGAATAGATTTGCCCGACGACAGCATGTTGCTCACTTCGTCGCCCACCATTTCCTGAATCGCGAACTGACGCGGTACTGTGTTCGGCAACGAATAACCGATCGACGAGATTTCCTTGATCGAAGAACGATGCGGCAATGCGTTGAACTCAGCGCTGTCGATCACCGACTGGCGTGCCGGCAAGTGACCCGTACGCGCCCAGTCGGCGTCGTGGTCGTAGAGGAACTTAAGGAATACGAGCGCGGCGTGGCGCGTTTTTTCATCCTTCGCGCCACCCTTGAGCATCACCCACGAGTGACCGTCGGCCCATACGGCCTTCTTCTGGAACAGGTTCGGGAACGGCACGACTTCATAGCCATTGTTGGCGAGCACCGAGTCCGGCTTCTTCGACAGGTTGGTGAGATCTTCGATCACCCACGTACCACAGATCAGCACGCCGGCTTTACCGTTCATGAACGCCTGATTCGCCGCACCGTAATCGAGATTCGGCGTGATATCACCGGCTTTCATCAGACTGTCCAGCAGTTGCAGCGAGGTCGTCACGGGCTTGCTTTGCAGATCGATCTTTGTCGGACCGGTCGGAAACAGCGAACCGTTCTGCTGATAAACCATCGTATAGAGCGAGCGCGTCTGGCCCGCACTCTCGTTGGCAATCGGCATGGTGATATACGGTAAGCCCGTCTTGTCCTTGAATTGCTTGGCCTGCTTGAGGAGTTCGTCCGGCGTGGTCGGCAGAATCGGCTTGCCGCTCGCATCGACAAGCCCAGCCTTCTTGAACAGATTGACGTTGATATGCCACAGCCAGGAGTGCGTGTCGAACGGCAGCGCATAGGTCTTGTCGCCGAACGTCACGCCACGATGGGCGTGAGCCGTGAAGTCCTTCGTATCCACCCCGACTGATTTGAAACCATCGTCGAGTTGCTCGACCAGATTGCGCTTCACGTAGTCGCCGAGCACGGCCTCATGCATGACCGAAACCGTCGGTACGTCATGGCTCAGAATCCGCGCGTCGAGCTGCGTGTAATACGGACTCCATTCGATAATCTCCGGCTTGACGACAATGTCTTCCTTGTTCGTGGCGTTGAACTGGTTGACGAGCGTTGTGATGATTCCGCATTCGCCGGAAGCCTTGCTGACGTCGTTGACCTTGCCGTATTCCGCGTCGCACGCGCCGAAAAAGCGCGACAGCGTAATTTCGGTTTTGGCCTGCACCGGTGTAATAAATCCTGTTGTGGCAACCAGCAAGGCGAGCGAAAGCGCACCGCGCGCGAGCGATCTCTTCATGTGTGTCTCCAGTTGAATACTTGGTGAGCCGCGGGCTATGCTGTGACGGTTGAGCGGCTTCTGATGGTTTAAGAGTCTGGTCTGTTCTAGTACCTGAAAAAAGGAGTTATCGCACCGTTGTGCCGGCCACAGCCGCCACAATGTACTTCTGGAAAAACAGATACAGCACGAAGATCGGTAAGCCCGCGAACACCGCTTGCGCCATCAGATAGCCAATGCCTTCGGATTGCGCGAAATTGCCCTGAGTGGACGCAAGACCAATCGTCAGTGTGTACATTTCCGGCTTCGAAGCCGAAACCAGTGGCCACAGGTAGTCGTTCCACGCGCTAAGGAAGGTAAAGATTGCGAGCGTGGCCTGGGCCGGAACCGACAACGGCAGAACGATGCGCCAGAACACCTTGAAACGCGATGCATTGTCGAGCAATGCGGCCTCTTCTATTTCAACCGGTACAGCCTTGAAATACTGCGTCATGAGAAACACACCGAACGGCGATGCAAGCCTCGGCATGATCAGCGCGCCGTAGGTGTTGTGCCAGTCCAGCGAGGCGAAAATACTGTGCAGCGGAATGACGAGCGCCTGTTCGGGCACGGCGAGACCCGCAAGACAGGCAACGTACAGGTAACGCTTGCCGGGGAACTCCGTGCGCGCAAAGCCGTAGCCCGCAAGTGAAGCAATCACCAGCGTGAGGAACGTCTGACCCAGTGCGACGATCACGCTATTGATCAGCCATCCGCCAACAGCCGACGTGCCGATGATGCTCCCGTAGTTTTGCAGCGTGAATGGCGGGGAAAACAGCACGTCGGTGTGCTGCTCAAGAAACGCATTCGGCTTGAACGACAATGCGAAGACCCACACCAGGGGCGCAATCCATATCAGCGCGAGAAAAACGACCGCAGCCAGCATCACGCGATCGCCCAGCCGGCCAGCGAGCGAACCACGCGGGCGCTCTTCCAGCACTGGAGTCGGAGCCGAGGATTTGAGGGTGGCGATGCTCATGCGGAATCCTTCTTGCGGACGATCCAGGCCTGCAGCGCGATACCGAGCAGCATCAGCACGAACAACACCTGCGCGGCAGCGGCCGAATAACCGAACAACCACTGACGGAAGCCGGTTTCGTAAATGAACTGCACCAGCGGACGCGATGCATTGTTCGGTCCGCCGTCAGTCAGCAATTGGGCCTGTCCGAACAACTGGAACTGGAACACCGCTTCGATCACAGCAACCAGAGCGAGCGTGCGCTTGATCGAAGGTAACGTGATGGACGCAAAGGTGCGCCAGCGGCTCGCATTGTCGAGTGCGGCGGCTTCGTACAGTTCTTGCGGGATCTGCTGAAGCGCGGCGAGGAACAGCATCATGGGCAGACCCACAATCCACCAGACCGTGACGATTGCTACCATCGGCAGCGCGGTGGACTCATGCACGAGCGGTACGAATTCAGCTACATGCAGCGAATGGCTGACATCGGCGAGCAGGCCATGACCCGGCATCAAAACCAGTTTCCACACCAGCGTGACAATCGTCACCGATAGCACCGATGAGCCAAAGAATATCGCCCGCAACGCCGCGCAAAAACGCCCCGGCCGGTTGAGCGCAAGTGCGAGCGCGAGGCCCAGCGCAACGAACATGGGCACCGTCATGAACACAAAGAAGAAGGTATTACGCACGGCACCGCGAAAAATTGGATCGAACGCGAGATCCATATAATTCTTGATGCCGATAAACTCACTCGTGCCGCCCAGCAGATCGACGTTTTGCAGGCTCAGCCACCAGCCGAACACCAGTGGCACAACCAGCAACAGCACATAGACAACCACGAAAGGCAGTACGAACAGCGCGTTCGTCCATGGTGCGCGAAAGTCCCTGATATGGCGCTGCCGTGTCTTGGGCAGGTCCACGGAAAGCGTCCGGTTAGGCGCCATGGTGGGCTTTCCCGCTTTCATCGAAAAGATGCAGATGTGCCGCGTCGATGCTCATGCGCACGACATCCCCTGCCTGCATTTCGTAATCACGTGGAAGCTCGATCACGAGCAGTTGATTGTTGGCGAGACTCAGATGGGCAAGCGAACGGTCGCCAAGGCGTTCGATGAATTCCGCACGTCCGGAAAGTGGACCGGTCCGATCGATCACAACGTGTTCTGCGCGAATGCCCAGCGTGAGCTTGCCGGGTGGTAACGCGTGCCCTGCCAGCGTGGTGGGAATGACCACGTCGTCGACGGCGAGGCGCACAAGTAGACGACCGTTGCTTTCACCGGCTGGCTCGACGTCGATGAAGTTCATCGCCGGTGCACCGATGAACCCCGCCACAAAGCGCGTGGCAGGTCGGCGATAGATTTCCAGCGGTTCGCCAATCTGTTCGATGCGGCCACGGTTCATCACGACAATGCGTGTGGCGAGCGTCATGGCTTCGATCTGATCATGCGTGACGAACACCATTGTCGCGTTCAGCCGCCGGTGAATGCGCGCGAGCTCGACGCGCGTGCGGGTGCGTAGCGCCGCGTCGAGATTCGACAGTGGCTCGTCGAACAAAAATGCTTCGGGTTCCTTTACAACTGCACGGCCAATTGCGACGCGCTGCCGCTGCCCACCCGAAAGTTGCGCGGGACGGCGTTTGAGCAGCGGATCGAGTTCGAGCATGCGGGCTGCTTCAGTGATGCGCCGGTCGATTTCACCAGCGGCGACCCGCGAATTGCGCAAGCCGAACGCCATGTTGTCGTACACCGTCATGTGGGGATAAAGCGCGTAGTGCTGGAACACCATC
>FTKM01000696.1_pt3 | contig 16075 bp, 15 predicted proteins | sample 1658051 | NCBI WGS metagenome assembly FTKM01 (sample SAMEA3914794, study PRJEB12502) | metagenome | biome: forest; material: soil | place: Canada | collected 2011-07-05 | depth 0.1 m | reverse complement strand
GCTACGGCTAGCACCGCATTTGCCACCCTGGCTACCGCCGTTACAGTTTTCGCGCTCGCTGCGAGCGCAGCCTACGCCGCCAGCCCGACGGCCTATGTGACAAGCGAGAAGGCCGGCGTCGGCGTGATCGATCTGGACCAGATGACGCTTACCAGAACGTTTGCGGTCGGCGCCGATGGTCCGCGTGGCCTGAGCCTGAATGCGGACGGCACACGGCTGCTGGTGGCCAACAAGAATTCCGGCGACATGGCAGTGATCGATACAGCTTCCGGCGACGTGGTGCAGCGTGTGAAGATCGGCAAGAATCCTGAATATGTGCGCGTGCGCAACGGTTACGCTTACGTGACCTACGAGCCGGGCGAAGACGGCGGGCCTCCCGGAGCGAAGGGAGCGAACGGAGCAAGCGGAGCGAGTGGAGCGAGTGGAGCGAGTGGGGACAATGCCGCTAGTGCGGCCAACGGAAAACCGGGTGGCGACAGCGATGACGCCAACGAGCCGCCCGCCGAAATCGCGATTGTCGACATGAAGACGTGGCACGTGATTCGTTCGGTGACGAGCGGCCATGAAACCGAAGGCATCGAATTCTCACGCGATGGCGAAACGATGCTTGTTACCAACGAGGGCGACGATACCGTTTCGATCTATAAGGCCCCCTCGGGCGCACCGGTTAAAACCGTCAAGCTCGCGGCAGGCGGCCGTCCGCGTGGCATCCGGCTGTCGCCTGATGGCAAGGACTATATCGTCACGCTCGAATCACTCAGCAAGTTCGTGGTGCTCGATGCGCACTCGTTTGAGATCCTCAAGACCGTCGATACGAAGCTGGGGCCGTATGGCGTAGCGTTTGGGCCGGATGGCAAGCGGCTTTTCGTTGCCGCGTCGCGCGACAAAACAATCCAGGTGTTCGATGGGCGCAGCTACGAACATATCGCCGACATACCGGTCGGACAGCGCTGCTGGCACTTCAGTTTCACGCCGGATGGTGCGAAGCTGCTGGTGGCATGCGGCCGCTCGGACGCGGTTTATGTACTCGACGCGCAGAGCTATCAGCCGATCAAACAGATCGGGGATTTGCCGCTCGCCTGGGGCATTGTGACCTATCCGCATAGCGATGGCTCGATCGAGTCACACTGATACTACGTTGCACGTGAGCCGGCGACACATCGACCGGCTCACCCGCGCATTAATCCCACGCGTAGTGCACGCCCACCAGGAAACCGCGCGGCGCGCCGGGTCCGACGAATTGCTCGTTGACCGGGTCCGCACCGTCGAACGTGTGATTCGGTCCGTTGAAGAAGTTCTCGCCGAGCACGCCGAAGCTGGCGTACTGCTTGTTCAGCAGGTTCGAGATGGTCGCGAAGATCTGCAATTTCTTGGTCACCTGGAATGAGGAGTCCATATCGATCAGGAAGTAGCCGGAGATCTTGCCGTTCACATCCTGGTTGTTCTCATCGCCCTGCGCATAGACGCCGCCGCGCCAGGTCAGGTTGGTGCCAATGTTCCACTTCGAAATCGGCGCATAGTCGAGCCGCAGTTTGACGGTGTTCGCCGGGATGCCGGGCACGTGGTCGCCGGGCTTGACGGTGATGTTGCCATCGGCGTCGGCGCTGGAGTTGCTTGAGCTACTCTCGGTCCAGGTAGAGCGGTAGGTCGCATCGACGTAGCTGTAACTGGCCGTCACACCGACCGGACCAAACTGGCTGTGGCCGGACAGTTCCACACCCTGGCGGCGGGTCTTGCCGACATTCTGGAAATATCCCTGCGTGCTGGTCGCGCTGCTGATGAACTCGATGTCGTTGTCGAGCGTCGTGGTATACGCCGCAGCGCTCCAGGTGGTGTTATAGGCGAGACGGCCGCGTGCGCCAATTTCGAAGGTCTTCGAAATCACCGGCTGCAGCGGCGGGTCCGCGACGAAATCGTTCGGCAGCGAGCAGGGAGCGGACGGATCGGCGCAGGTGAGTTCGATGGCGGTCGGCGTACGCACGCCTTCGTTGTACGTCGCATAAGCCGTCAGGTTTTTGGTCGGATTCCAGTTGATGCCCACGGCCGGGTTGAAGCGCGAAAACGTATCGTGGCCATCGAGTCCGGGTTGCTGCCCGCTCTCGTCGCCGATGTCGGCCACGGCCCAGTTGTAACGGCCTGCCACCGTCAACGACCACTGCTGGGTAATGGCCAGGGTATCGGTGAAATAGATGCCATAGTTGCCGTCGTGGGTGCGGGCATCGGTCTGCTGGGTGAAGTCACCCATTCCGATCGTTGCTCGCGAGGCCGTGAAAAATGCATCCTGCTCCGATTCCGTGTAGTGCGAGTTGGCGAGATCGGCGGCGACGCCCGCGACAAACTGGTTCTGCATGCCGCCAAGCTGGCCGAGCAACGTCAGTTGCAGGCTGCCGCCATAACTGTCGGTGGACACCGTCGATTTCGCATTGGTGGCCTGCAGCGTATCCACCGTTCCATCCGGATTCAGCGAGCCATAATCCGTGTTGTTATTGCTGCTGATGTTGGTGTTGAGGAACTGGCGGTAATAGACATTTCCGCTCAGTTCGACATGATCGTTGAAGAAGTGATCGCCGGACAGCGTCGCGTAACCGACGCTATTTTCATTCTGGTCCGGGTACGTATAGGCCTGCTTCGGATTGCTGAGGAACGAGCGCGGAATGGTCTGCGTGCCTTGCAGATCGTTGTCCGCGCCACCCGCGGAGAATGAAATCGTGGTGTCGGCGTCGGTGTAGCGCAGCTTGCCGAACGCCTGACGTATGCGACTCGGATTGTGATCGGCCCAACCGTCGTCGTTCGAGGCGTCGACGGTGGCGTAGTAGTCGAGATTGTCGCCGATGGTGCCACCCTGTTCGAGCTGCGCGGTCTTGCGGCCCCACGACCCGCCCGAAATCTCGGCATCGCCACCGGGGTCCGTCTTGCCGTTTTTCGTCGTGATCGCAATGGCGCCGCCGAGCGTGTTGAGCCCATAAGTCGGATTGGAACCAGGAATCAGCTGGATCGTATCGATTGCCTGCTGTGGAAGCAGGTCCCAGTTCACAACGTCGCCGAACGGTTCGTTGACACGCACGCCGTCGACGAACACGGACAGGCCCTGCGGTGTGCCGAGCAACGGCGACGCGGTAAAGCCGCGATAGTTGATGTTGATCTGATAGGGGTTGCCCTGGGCATCGGAGATATCGACGCTCGGCAGGTTCTTCGCGAAGTAGTCGATGAGCGTGCTGCGATGCTGCTGTTCAATGTCCTGCGCGCGCAAGGTCTGCACATTCGCGGGCACTTGCGACAACGGCGTGCCAAGTCCAAGCAGCGGCGTAGTTCCGACCACGACGATTGGCGCCAGTTGCACCGCGCCAGCGTCCGGAGCTGCGCCTGCAGGCGCAGCCGCCGAGGCTGCCACCGGAGGTGCGGCGGTTTCGGCCTGAGCCCATACCGTGACGGACAAGCTGGCGAGCGCGCTACCGAAACAGAGGGTAAGTCCCGCTCGCCGCCTGAAACGGGGCAAGTCCGGTAAGTGACGCGTGCGGCGAGTGCGGTATGGCGTGCTCATTGTTTTGTCTCCGGCCGGAAGGACGCTTTTGTCGTTAGCGCAACCGCGTTGCGGCATGCGTAGCGCTTTCTTTCAGTGTGTGCAAAGCTTCGCATACGCTGGCGCGCGAGACCCGGGAGCTTTTCCCGATATCGGGGGGAAGCGTTCCCAAACGCGCTGCAATAAACTGCTGTCGGCGACCGGTCTGAGTAGAATGCGAACGTGATGAATTCAAACGTGATGGCAAGCGACTCCCCGAACCCTTCTTCAACGCCTCCCGTTCCGCCACATACGACGGTGCGGCGCGATTTTGCGTGGGTGCTCGCGCTGACGGTGCTGGCTGCCGTGTTGAGCGCGAGATTCGATTTCAGCGAGCACGCTTATCGTTGGACGCGAGGTCTCGAGCGCTTCCAGCTCGACGAACTGCCCGGCACGCTATGTGTGCTGTCAATCGGCCTCGCGTGGTTCGCATGGCGGCGCTATCGCGAGACGCGCCGCGAGCTAAGCCGCCGCTGCGTGCTGGAAGAGCAGGCCGAACGCCTGCTCGCTGACAACCGGCGGCTCGCCAGTCAGGCGCTGCAGGCGCAGGAAATCGAACGCCGCCATCTGGCGCGCGAACTGCACGATGAACTGGGCCAGTATCTGAACGCAATCTCTCTCGATGCCGCGCGTATTCGCGATCTGTCCAATGAAGGTGAGCCGGAGATTCATCGCGTATCGCTCGGTCTCATGCAGAGCGCTAGCCACGTCTATAAGCAGATCGGCGGCATGATCCGGCGCTTGCGGCCCATCGGTCTTGATGAGTTCGGCTTGCCGAGCGCGCTCGAACATTGCATCGACGGCTGGCGAGAGCGACTGCCGGACGCGTCGTTCTCGCTGACAATCGAAGGAGATTTCGCGGGCCTTAGCGATGCGCTGACCATCACGCTTTACCGGCTCGTACAGGAAGGGCTTACCAATGTCTCGAAGTTCGCCCGCACCTCACGCGTAGAAGTGTTCATGGTCCGCGCGCCGCGCGAGATGCACGAGGGGCAACCCAGGCAAGCACTGCAGGACGGCAACCCGATTGATGAAATCGTCGTCACCATGGCCGACGACGGTCCGGGTGCCGACCTCGACAAGCCACGCAGCGGACTCGGCCTGATTGGCATGCGCGAGCGCGTCGAAGCGCTCGGTGGCGAGTTTCACGTGGCGAGCAAACCGGATGGCGGTTTTCTGTTTTGCGCGCGTCTGTCCGCTCACGCAGGGCTTGCCGAACCCGTGAACTGAAGTCCGAGGCGGTTCGCCATCTGCGCGAGTTGCACGCCGTTGTCAGCGCCGAACTTCTGCCGGATCACCGACTGATGATTGGCGACGGTTTTCTGGCTGAGTCCAAGTTTTTCTGCGATGCTTGGCAGCGTATAACCCTGCACGAGCAGACGCAGCACCTCGAACTCCCGCGCCGACAATTGCCGCCCGGGTGGCCCTTCGCTAAACGCATTACGCAGGGCGAGCGCCTGCGAAATATCCGGGCTCAGATAACCCGCACGCCGTGCGATGGTGCGGACCGCTTCCACCAGCACGTCGGGTGCGCTGGCCTTGGTCACGTAGCCGAGCGCGCCCGCATCCAGCGCACGGCGCACGAAAATCGCATCCTCGTGCACGCTGAAGATCAGCACGCGCGCGTCGGGTTCGCGCGCCAGCATACGCCGCATCGCTTCGATACCGCTTGCGCCGGGCAAGGACACGTCCATCACCACCACGTCCGGGCGCAGCGTGCAAAAACGTTGATACGCTTGCGCGGCGTCGGACGCTTCGCCGCAGACGTGCACGTCGGCGTTCAGTTCGAGCAGACGCCGGTAGCCTTCCCGCACCACTGCGTGATCGTCGACGAGCAAGACGCAGATGTCTCCCGCTGCCATGGTCAGCCTCCTGTGTGGTCGTGGTCGCTCATGTCGCCGCTTCTGTTGCCGCCTGTCGCGAGATCTGCCTTGCCGCTCGCAGCAGCAGACGCAAGCCTGCGCGAGTTGGCGTCGTTGCGAAACAGGATCGGCTGTTCGAGCGGCTCGACTGCACTCGCCGTGCGACGAGCAAGATTCACTACGCTCACCACCGCGTCATGCGATGGCGATTTATCGCAGACGGGATCGGCATTGGCCGCATCGCCCGTGAGCAGATAGGCCTGGCAACGACAGCCGCCGAGGTCCCGTTCCTTTTCATCGCAACTGCGGCAAGGCTCCTTCATCCAGGCGAGGCCGCGAAAGCGGTTGAACGCATCGCTCCCGTACCAGATCTCGCGCAATGGAGTGTCTTTCACGTTCGGCAGGACGAGACCGGGCAGACTGCGCGCAGCGTGACAGGGAAGCGCCGCGCCATCCGGAGCGACGCCAAGAAACACCGCTCCCCAGCCGTTCATGCAGCGCTTCGGGCGTCGCTCGAAATAGTCCGGCACGACGAAGAAGATCTTGCAACGCTCGCCGTGCGTGCGGCGATAACGTTCGACAACCGCTTCGGCTTCCTCAAGTTGTTCACGCGTGGGCATCAACTGTGCCTCGTTTTGATGTGCCCAGCCGTAGTACTGCGTGTTCGCGAGTTCCAGGTACTCGGCGCCCATCGCCAGCGCCATGTCGATGATCTTGTCGACGTGTGGCAGGTTGTAGCGATGCAGCACGCAATTGAGCACCATCGGAAAGCCATGACGTTTGATCGAGGCCGCCACGCGCTGCTTCAGATCGAAGGTGCGAGTGCTGCTCAGGAAGTCGTTCAGTTGCTGGGTCGAGTCCTGAAAGGACAACTGGATATGATCGAGGCCCGCTGCCTTCAGGTCGTCGAGGCGCTTGTCGGTGAGACCGACTCCCGAGGTGATCAGATTCGTATAAAAGCCCATCTTGCGCGCCTCGCCGACCAGCACTTCGAGATCGTCTCGAACGAGCGGTTCGCCGCCCGAGAACCCGAGCTGTGCGGCGCCGAGCGCGCGTGCTTCACGCAACACGCCAAGCCATTGTTCCGTGCTGAGCTCGCGGTGGTGATCCGTATAGTCGACCGGGTTGTAGCAGAACGCGCAATGCAGCGGACAGCGATAGGTCAGCTCCGCGAGCAGCCAGAGCGGCGGCGCCACGCCATCTGGAGTCGCTTGAGGCAGTGTATCGGCAGCAGGTCGCGAGAGATCCGTCATCGTGCTACTCCAGCCAGCCGCGCACTTGCGCGTCGGCGACGAAGGCGTGTACTTCGGGGCCGAGCCCAGTGGTGTTGAACGCCTGCTCGAGGTCGGCGATCAGTGCGGTCATATCGCGGGTACCGTCACAACGCTTGAGAATTTCCCCAGCGCTTTGATTGAGTTTGACCATTCCCTCGGGATATAGCAGCACGTAAGCGTTCTGAGCGGGCTCCCATTGCAGACGAAAGAGCTTGCGGATGGTCAGACGTTCGGCGGTTGGCACGGCGCCGCCGGCGCATGGCAGGTCGTTCATTGCGGGAAGGCCTTTTCGATCGAGTCGAGCATGGTCCACAGGATGTCGAGCTTGAATTGCAGGATGTCGAGCGCGCGTTCCTGCTGTTCGCGGCGGACGAAATGATCCAGCGTGACTTCGAGCCCGTGCTGCACGTCGCGCTGCGCTAGCGTGATGCGCGAACGGAAATATGCGAGACCGGACGGTTCAATCCAGGGATAGTGTTCGGGCCAGCTCGCGAGCCGGTCGCGATGCACCTGGGGTGCGAACATTTCGGTGAGCGATGAGCAGACCGATTCCTGCCACGGTGCGCGGCGCGCGAAATTCACATAGGCGTCGACGGCGAAGCGCACGCCGGGTGTCACCTGCCTGAGCGACCAGAGGTCGTCACGCGAGAGGCCGACCGCGTCGCCAAGACGCGCCCATGTTTCGATGCCGCCTTCCTCGTCGCCATAGCCGTCGTGATCGAGAATGCGCAGCACCCAGCGGCGGCGTGTCTCGCGATCCGGGCAATTCGACAGCACGGCCGCGTCCTTGAGCGGAATGTTGATCTGATAGTAGAAGCGATTGGCGACCCAGCCACGAATCTGCTCACGCGAGCAGCCTCCGCTATTCATCTTCACGTTGAACGGATGATGAATGTGGTACGCCGTGCCTTTCGCGCGCAACTGTGCTTCGAATTCTTCGCGGGTCCAGGCGGGCTGGCCGCTATCTCCGTTCGAATTTGAATCCCGCTGCGGCGGCGCGCCTAAGGTATCTTTCGCATTCATGCCGTCTCCGTATTGTGCTTGATGGCTACGTTTTAATTTGCAAGTTCATCGCCGCGCTTTGAGACCCCGCTTCATCGATTCAGCGCATGGCGGTCACGTCATATCTCGAACGTCATTCCGTCGTATGCCACTTCTATTCCATGTTCGCTCAGGATGCGGCGCTCCGGGCCATCCTCGATGAGAACAGGATTGGTGTTGTTGATGTGGATCAGCACCTTTCGGACATCGCTGGCTTCGAGCGAGTCGAGCAGTTCGATCATGCCGCCTGGGCCGGACTGCTGCAGATGGCCCATATCCGCAGCGGTCTTCTTCGAGAGACCGAGTCGGATCATTTCATCGGCAGTCCATAGCGTGCCGTCGACGAGTAACAGATCCGCCTCGCGCATCGCGGCGAGCACATGCGGTTCGATCGCGCCGAGCCCCGGCGCGTAAAACACACGCTTGCCGGTCTGCGAGTTCGTGATGACGAGCCCGATGTTGTCGCCGCGCTCGGGTGCCTGACGATGCGGCGAGTAAGGTGGCGCTTTGCTCGACAACGGCAGCGCGTCGATCTGCACGCCTTTTAGTGCGTCGATAGCTAACGGGCTGCCGTCGAGCGCAATGCGGCGATGCTCGATGCCGCAGTAGTGCGAAAGGATCGGTGCAACCGGAAAACCGCTGCACAGGTCCTGCCATACTGCATCGGTCGCGTAGAGCGGCAGCGGCGTGTCGCGTTCGCGCAGCATCAGCAGGCCGGTGACGTGATCGATCTGCGCGTCGATGACCAGTACCGCGGCAATCCCGCTGTCGCGCACGCGACGGGCCGGCTGCAACTCGGGATTAGCAGCGATCTGCGCAAGCAGGTCCGGTGACGCGTTGACGAGCAACCAGTCCTCGCCGTTTGCGCTCACGGCTATTGACGATTGCATGCGGCGCGTGGCCTTTATCGAACCACGCCGTACGCCGTCGCAATTCCGGCAATTGCAGTTCCATTGCGGGAAGCCGCCGCCGGCCGAGGAACCGAGTACCTTGATCTTCATGCGGCGCGGCGCAGGACGCGCCCCTCGTGTGCGGTTGCAAGGAACAGCACGCTCAGAGCGCCGGTGATGTTGTCATGCGGTCTCATGGCAACATCCTCGCGAGGAGATTGTCGCGATCGATCAACTGATGCTTCAGCGCGCCCGCCACATGCAGCACGATCAACACGATCAGCGCATAGCCGATCGCCTTGTGCAGACCGAAGAAGAGTGAGCGCAAGTGCGCGTCGTCCCAGCCCCACTGCGGGAGCGGCATGCCCCAGAAGCGCGTGCCGAAGCGGTTGAACGACGAACCGAGATAGCCGCACAGCGGCATCGCAACCATTCCTGCATATAAAAGGCCCTGCGTGATGCGCGCGGCGGCGCGTTGCCACGGTCGCATCGGCGGCAGGGGCGGCCGATGATAGGCCACACGCGCCATGATGCGAAGAAGCACCAGCAGGAAAACCGTCAGTCCCACCGACTTGTGAAGGTTGAGTAGCGTCGACTTGAGTGGCATGCCCTTAGGCAGTCCAACCATATAAAGCCCGAGCGCCAGCAGGCCAATGATGCCGAACGCAATCAGCCAATGCAGCGCGATCATCGAGCCGGCATAGCGCGGCGCGGGTGCGCCAGCACCCGCTGGTGCGGGGGGAGAATGCGCCATATTCATGTCTGTCTCCTTCGTTTTTCGGTGTTTCTGTCGAACACTGTCTAACTGCATGCTGCTTGTCTGGCGGAGCGTGCGACGCCGGTTACTGGCTCACAATCAGGAGTTCCCCGCGTCCGTCGACGGCCAGATCGCCGGCATAGCGGGTCGGCAAATTCGTCGTGCGCCACTGCGAAAAGGGCGCAATTTCCGCAGCAAGACTGCGCACGAGGAGTGCCCAGAATACGTCGAAACCCCGGCCGCCCTCGGTAAAAGTTGGCGGCAATTGCGTAGGCCGCTGGGCGAGCAGGAGCGTGCCGCGTCTCATACCGTATGCATAATGCGCGCCCACCTGACCGGCGATCCCGATGGTGCCGGCAACCAGCCGTGAAGCGGCAAAATCGCCCGCATTGCCGCCTACTAGCACGAGGCCACGGCGCATGCGATCAGCAAGCCGTGCGCCCGCGTTGCCATGAATTGTCAGCGTGCCGCCGGTCATGCCTTCCATGTCGCCAGCGAGCGCGCCAGCGGCAAAGTCGCCGCTATGGCCGGTGACTGTGAGGCGACCGCCGCGCATTTCGCAGGCGGTGAAGTGGCCCGCGTCGCCGTCGATGTGCAATACGCCGTCCGTCATCTGAAAACCGCTGTAGTCGCCGCTCGAACCATGCACCCGCAGCTGGCCGCCCGCCATGCCCGCGCCGACGCGGTCGAGCCAGGGCGCTGCGTGCTCGATCACCAGGGTGGGACCGGCGTGAGGCGCTTCGGAACCAGCGGCAGCCTCACTGCGCGACACGTCAAACACATCACCCACGATACACCTGTCGTTGCCTGCGGGCAGGACAATGCGCTCGATGGCCGACGTCGTCATGCTGGCGAGCGGCACCGGCAGCAAGGCGGACGCATCGACGCGGAAGCCCGGAGGTGCTTTCACACGCAGCGTTATGCGAAGACTCATGCACGCCCCCCGTCGAGACCTGTCGCGAGGCGGTGCAGATGGAAGTGATACGGCCCGAGCTTGCCGCCGTAATTGCCTGCGGAAATCCGCATTAGCCCCGCTGCCCGTCCGAGCCCGGCGGCCGCGCTGATTCCCGCGCTCATCGCCGCGCCGACGTCCACGTCGGTGAGCCCGTCAATCACAATTTCCAGCACGCAGCCGACATCCGCGCTCAATTCGCTTCGCGCCGAAAGGCCCGAGAGGGTCGGACAGAACGCGTCGTTGGTCGATGCGCTGGCTCCCTTGTATTTCGAGCCGACCTTCGATCCCGATCGCACGACGCCGCCTGGAAACGGCATGATCACGTTGGGCAGCTTGCGCATCGCAGCGACCGCAGCTTCTGAGGCGGCGAGCGCGGCGTCGATATCGCGCGCCAGCAGGATCAGATTGCCGCCACCCACGGCCTTGACGGTGAGGGCAGTGTCTTCGCAGACAAACTCACCGTCCATCACGGGCACGCGCCAGTAACGCGTGTCGCCGAGCATCTTCGAGATCTGCCAGCCGTCACCGAAAAAGCGCAATGCGCTGCCGAGCGGCGCGCGGTCGGAAAGCGGTGCACGGCATGTCTGGGCATCAATCCCGCCATACACAGCGGTCGTCGGACAGGTAAGCAGGCATTGCCCGACGCGCCGTTCGAGCTGTTTGGCCAGTTCCTTTGATGACACTGCAAACAGCAGCACCGCGACGCCATCCCGGCCGTCCGGCGTTTCGTCGCCGGTCACCGTTCGCTCGACGCCGGCCTCGCAGCCGCTACCGATCACCGAGGTTGCGAAGCCCGTCAGTGACGTGGCTGCGTGCATTGCCCACGCTGGCGTATGGGCGGTAATGACGAGCCGCGTCGCCTTCATGGGAAACGCTTCCGCGAAGGTGGCGTCGATCGTGGTGCCGTTGATCTGCAGGGTCGCGGGGTCGCTCATCGTGTGCGGGTCAGGGTTTGATCAGCTATGGGCCAGACATTCGACCGGCAGCAGCCTGCCGCCGCGACAGCAGTTGCAAACCTCGTCGTCGCTGATGGCGGCGTGCGCGAAGTTGCTCGCGAGGTTGGCGTCGCTGTAGGCGCGCAACGTCTTTTCAATGCCACGGTCAAACTCTGGTGTGACGAAATGGATGCCACCCGTTGGCGTCGCCACCAGCGTGCCGTCGCGCGCGACCAGTTCGCCGTCCTTGAATACGTAAGCGGGCGACGTGAACATGCGTTCGCGATCCGCAACGTCGCGATAGACGGCAATGTCCGCAGCGGCTCCCACGCCCAGATGGCCGCGATCGCGCAGACCGAGCAGACGTGCCGGTCCAGCCCGCGTGATAACGGCGATCTCATACAGCGAAAACTCGCGCTGCAACTGCGGCAACGCGCTCGCCACCTGCGCGTCGGCATTGAGCTTCGCGAGTTGCTCGTCGCGAAACGACTTGTCCATCAACAGGCGGATCAGATGCGGATAGCTCGTAAACGGGCCGCCGTTCGGATGATCGGTCGTCATCGCGACGCGCCACGGGTCGGCAACCAGCAGGAAGATTTCGAGGCCAATGATCCACTGCAGCGCATTCACATAGCTCTGCTCACGATAGCGAAACGGCACCACGCCGCAGCCCGCGTCGCATTCAATGTCGCCCACGAGCCACTTGTGCGGGCGCGCGAGCGGCGTGTTGCGGAACTGCATCATCGTGTCACCTGAGGCCGTGACGGTCTGTCCGAAGATGATCTGTCCGACGTCGATCGAGACGTTCGGCCGCGCATTCACCGCTTCCGCGATCTGGCGCGCGCCCGACGAAAATTTTTGCGGACCTTCGGTGCCATAGCTATGAAACTGGATATGGGTGAGATGAATCGGCAAGCCGTCGGCGGCATCCATGGTGGCGATCGTCGAGTCGATGTTGCCAGGTACGCCAAGATTGCTCGCGTGCACATGCAGCGGATGCGGCACACGCAACTCGGTCAAGGCGCGTGACAGCGTATGCAGGACTTCGCGCGGTGTGATGCCATAGTGGACGTGCGGCTCGTCGACGTTCAGCGAGCGCTGGTTGAACTTGAAGGCGGAGATGCCACCCGGATTGACGACCTTCACGCCGAGCGCCTTGCTCGCGTGGATCGTCCAGCCGACGTAGTCGCGCAGACGCTCGAAGTCGTTGCGTGCGGCGAGCATCTGGAGGAACAGTTCGTCGTTGCCGAGCATCACGTAGGCGCCGTGATCGATGATTGGCGTGTCGCCCATTTCGAGGTGCGTATGACGCGCGTTGGAGGGCATCATCGCCGGTTCAAAGGCGGCCGTGTAACCCATTTCGGCGTAACGGTAGCCAGTTGCGAGCGTTCCGGGCGTACATACGCCACATGAGGGCAGCCGCAGATAGCGTCCGTTCGCGTCCTTGACTGATTCGTAGGCGGCTTCGCGCACCGGATCAGCACGATGGTCTTCGGGAAGCAGCAGGCGCGACAGATTCGTCTTGCCGCCGCCAATGTGCGAATGCATATCGATGCCGCCCGCCATCACGATCATGCCGGTGGCGTCGTATTCGCACTCGGCGGGTGTCGTTGCGGGTACGTCGACGATGCGCCCGTCGCGGAACGTCAGATCGCGCCGCTTGCCATTGACGCCGTTGGCGGGGTCATAGAGTGTGCCGCCCTTTAGCCGCACGAGGCTCATGGCTGCACCTGTGCGACGGGCTGCGCATGGAGTTGCTCCGCGAGGCGAGCCACGACCGTTGCCACCGAGGGTAGCGCTGCGCCGCGCGCGGCAGCGAGCGGCATCACGACCGAGCCGTCGATGCGGAACAGATGCCCAGCGCTATCGATGCCAGGCGTGGCGACCGGGATAAAAACGGTGGTCGCGCCACGTGCTCTCGCGGCTTCGGCCAACGCGGGATGGCCGAGGACGATTGCGGGCACGGCTGGATCGAGCGTCTGAGGCCAGGCGGGCGGCGCGAAGCTGGCGATCCACAGCAGGGCATCGATTTCCCCCTCAGCGAGCAGCCGGTCGGTGCGATAACGATACGGATCATAGTCAAGCGGCGCCGTGCCCGCTAAGCGAGCAGGCGTCGAAACGCGGGTACGAAGCGGCAGACCCGATAGCCACGTCACAGTCTGGTTGACGCTCAACGCGCCATCATCGCCGCCGAGCGCGAGACATCCGGCGCGCACGGTGCGGTTCGCCGCCTTGACGATCCGGTTCAAGGCTTCGATCAGCAGCGCCGCGTGTGGGCCAGGCAGCGCGGCGGGCTCATAAACCACCACGGTGTAGCGCGCGGCGGCGATACGCTCCTGCAGCCTGACGAGTGCCTCAACCGTGCCGGTTCCGTCCTGTTGCAATGCACGAGCCTCACGTCCTTCGCAAAGCGCGGACCAGAATGCCAGGGTGTCAAAAGGATCGGCGTCTGGAAGGATCGTTTCGACGCGCGCATTCGCGATGCCGCTTGCCGCGGGATCAGGCGCGCAGCCGACGAACACCAGCTCGCGTTTTTGCTCGGTGCCTGCCAGTGCGCGCGTGAAAAAGCGCGGATAACGTCGCGACGGCTGGCAACCGAAAAATACCAGCAGATCGGCGCGCGAGCGCACTTCGGAGAGGGTGGTGAAGAACGCGCCGCGATCCTGCATTGCGAGCGTGGCCGCGTTCAGCGCATCGCCGTGCAGATGATCGAGGATCGCGCCGCAGCCAGCGGCCAGCGTGTATAGCGCGCGGGTGCCGGCCACATCGGTCGCCAGTGAGGCGAACAGGGGGCGGCGTGCCGACGCCAGAATCCGCACTGCGCCAGCCAACGCGGTGTCGAGATCCACATCCTGTCCGTCGACGCTATTGCGGCACTGGGCATCTACGGCGCCGTAGCACGCGAGCGCTTCGTCAAGCCGTCGGCATTCGGTATTCGGCACGGCGAGCGTGGCGTCGGCGCGCGCTTCGACCACGAGGTCGTCGCACAGCAGAGGGCAAAACGGGCAGGTCCAGTTGCGCGTAATCGACGAGGCAGGAACGGCGGCCGCGGTCGATGAGGTCGTGGGTGATTGCTCTGGCGAAAGGTGCATGGCCGCACTTTTAGCAAGGTCCATGCCGGTTTGAATCTGGCGTTCCATGACGCGTTGGCACGGTGCGCGCTGCACTGCTTCGCACAGGTTGTGTGTCAGTCTGGAGCAGAGTGTCACAAACCGCTACGTCAGCTTGCCGTTTGTTTACAACCAAACCCCATCCGGCGTTTGGCATGAAATTTGTATAGCAAGCCTAGGTGGATTCGACGAATGGCATGCCGATCTGGCAATCATGCAGCGCGGAAGCCACGAGCCATGCGGAAGCGCCGGTGCGGGCCGCCGCCGCCATGTCGTCGCGATGGCGAATGCCGCCTGCGCCGATTATGGCGGTCTGTGCGGGAGCATTGGCGCGGATGCGATTGAAGGTGGCGAGATCGGGGCCGTCGTAGCTGCCTACCTGATCGAGCGTCATGGCAATGACTCGTCGGGGCCACCATGTGGATGACGGTTCAAACGAAGTAGCGGTGAGCAGTTCGCCAGCCCGGTGATCGAGCGAGAGGATCGGTGAAAGCCCGGCGGATTCGGCGGCGCGCAGTGCGTCGAGATCGTGCAGCGATTCGGTGCCGAACACCGGCACGAGGGTCGCGGGATCATGGTGAGCAGTACGCGTATCGAGGTTGCGCCGAGTGGCTTCGTCGATCCGCTCGAACAGCAATTGCATCGATGCATAGTCGGCATAACCGGCGTCGAGCCAGATGTCAGTGCCAGGCAACGCGGCACGCAAGGCAGCGAGCGTCTCGATATGAGCGCCTTGCTGAAGGATCGCGCCGAGGTCGGCGATATAGAGCGCGTGTGCGCCGCTTGCAGCGAGCAGCGCACGGGCGATGTGAAGCGGCTCGCTGGCGGTGGTGAGCGACGAGCGAACAGGCCGATAGGCCGTCCGTTCGCCGCGCACCGCGCGGACCACGTGTTCGTTGAGCAGATCGAGAACTGGTATCACCTGCATGGGGGCGCGTTCCTTTGACCAAGATCTTTGTCTTCGAGTATCTCACCGGCGGTGGCATCGACCCGGCCCATGCTGACGCGGTGAGTCTCGTCGATATGAGCGCGCTCATCGTCGAAGGCCGCGTGATGCGCGACGCGCTGGTGAGCGACCTGCGCGAACTCGACGGGGTGGACGTGAGCTTCGCGAGTTCGCGCTTTGAAACCGTCGCTGCCCCGCTCGCTTATTGTAGGGCCGCGCAAGGCGAGTCGATCACGGCCTTCGTCGCGCGGCTGGCCCGCGAGCACGATTACGCATTGATTATTGCGCCGGAGTGCGATGGCTTGCTGCTGCATCTGCATGACGCGGTGGGCGCGTCGCGCTGGCTCGGCTGCTCGAAAGAGGCTATCCGCCTGAGTTCGAGCAAAAGTGCGACGGCGGCGTGCCTCACGGCGCACGGCATCGCCACCACGCCTGCTGTCGAACCCGGCCTCGCCGACGCGCAACCCGCAAGCCGCTGGGTCGTGAAACCGGACGACGGCGCGGGTGGTCTCGACACCTTTGTGTTCGACAACTTCGCCGACGCCTGCGCCGAATACGATGCACGCGCGGCCGCGGCGCGCAATCCGGTGCTGCAGGCGTGGATCGACGGCGAGCCGCTCAGCCTTTCGTTGATCTGCCGCAGCGACGGCGTCGAACTCATCAGCATCAACCGCCAGCAAATCAGCCTGAGTGACAGAGAAGGCGAGCAATGCGGACACCCGCACATCGTCGAATTCGACGGCGTG
>FTKM01000065.1_pt2 | contig 16252 bp, 17 predicted proteins | sample 1658051 | NCBI WGS metagenome assembly FTKM01 (sample SAMEA3914794, study PRJEB12502) | metagenome | biome: forest; material: soil | place: Canada | collected 2011-07-05 | depth 0.1 m | reverse complement strand
CCATCCTCGCCGATCTCGGCATCGCCCAGGCGGCGCAAGCCGGCGACATCGAGGTCCATTCGCCCATTACTGGCGAACTCATCGGCCGTGTGGCCAGCAATACGGCGGCGGAAGTCGACGCGGCACTCGCCAATGCGAAGCAGGCCTTCAGTGTATGGCGCGATGTACCCGCACCGCGTCGCGGCGAGCTGGTGCGGCTGCTCGGCAACCGTCTGCGCGAGAAGAAGCAGGCACTCGGCAGTCTCGTCACCCTCGAAACCGGCAAAATCCTCCAGGAAGGCCTGGGTGAAGTGCAGGAAATGATCGACATCTGCGACTTCGCGGTTGGCTTGTCGCGTCAGCTATACGGCCTCACGATTGCCTCGGAACGCCCCGGTCACCGGATGGCCGAAACGTGGCATCCCATGGGCACCTGCGTGGTGATTTCCGCATTCAACTTCCCGGTGGCCGTATGGTCATGGAATGCGGCGCTGGCGCTGGTGTGCGGCAATGCAGTGATCTGGAAGCCGTCGGAAAAGACGCCGCTTACCGCACTCGCCGTCAATCAGATTCTCAACGACGTGCTCAAGGAATTTGGCGACGCGCCGGCTGGCCTCACCGCGTTGATCAACGGTGGCCGTGAGGTGGGCGCGAAACTCGTTGCCGATCCGCGCGCGTCGATCGTCAGCGCGACAGGCAGCACGGAAATGGGCCGCACGGTGGGCGTCGAAGTGGCGAAGCGCTTCGGTCGCTCGCTGCTCGAACTGGGTGGCAACAATGCCGGCATCGTCGCGCAAAGCGCCGACCAGGGACTCGCCTTGCGCGGCATTCTGTTCTCCGCAGTGGGCACGGCCGGTCAGCGCTGCACGTCGCTGCGTCGCCTGTTCGTGCACGACAGCGTGTACGAACAGACCGTCGAGCGTCTGAAGCAGCTCTATAGCAAGGTGCCGATCGGCAACCCGCTCGAAAGGGGCACGCTGATGGGCCCGCTGATCGACAGGCAAGCGTTCGGCCGCATGCAGGAAGCGCTGCAACAGGCGGCGGCTGAAGGTGGCAAGGTGTTTGGTGGCGAGCGCATCGAAGTGAAGGGTTACGAGGGCGGTCACTATGTGCGCCCGGCGCTGGTGGAAATGCCGTCGCAAACCTCAGTGGTGCTGACGGAAACCTTCGCGCCGATTCTCTATGTGTTGCGCTATAAGGACTTCACAGAAGCAGTGGAAGCCAACAACGCTGCCGTGCATGGTTTGTCGTCCTGCGTCTTTACGACCGATCTGCGTGAAGCGGAGCGCTTCCTCTCTGCGGCCGGCAGCGATTGCGGGATCGCCAACGTGAATATCGGACCAAGCGGCGCGGAAATTGGCGGTGCGTTCGGCGGTGAGAAGGAAACCGGCGGCGGTCGCGAATCCGGCTCGGATGCGTGGAAAGCCTACATGCGCCGCGCGACCAATACGATCAATTACTCGTCGGCGTTACCGCTCGCGCAAGGTATCGACTTCAATATCGATTGACGTACGCAAGACGCGTTTCGCCGGGATTCTTCAACGGGCGGCGCGTCTTTAGCAGTAACCGGCGGCGTCATGCGGTGCAACCCACACGCACGACGCCGCTTTGCTTAAGATCCTGGCAGTACCCCTCAACCTCTGTTCGTCCGGTTGCAGCCTCGACGCGTCCGGCGCTTGCGTTCCGTGGAGCGAAATATGAGTGCCCTCAACCCTGTCGCTGTGCGTCAGGTCCCCCGAGGGGATCAGGAAAACACCGCCTCGTCGCGGCGTTCTGCTGGCAGTTCGAAAGTCGTCATCGTCGGTGGCGGCGTGATCGGCAGTTCCATTGCGTATTTCCTGCGTGCTTCGGATCCAACTGTCAGCGTCACCGTGATCGAGCGCGATCCGACTTATGCGCGCTCGTCGTCGGCCTTGTCGGCGGCGTCCATTCGTCAGCAGTTCTCGACGCCGCTGTCGATCCAGATGTCGCTGTTCGGCATTGAGTTTCTGCGGTCGATTGGCGAGCGTCTGGAGATTGACGGCGTACGGCCTTCGATAGATCTGCATGAAGGCGGGTATCTGTTCCTCGCTACGCCTGCGGGCGAAGCGACGTTGCGGGAGAATCACGCGCTGCAAACACGTCTCGGCGCTGACATCAGCTTGCTCGACAAGGCGCGTTTGCAGACACGCTTTCCCTGGCTCAATACCGGAGACCTCGCTGCGGGCGCGTACGGTGAAAGCGGCGAGGGCTGGTTTGACGGATATGGTCTCGTACAGGCGCTGCGCAAGAAGGCTCAGGCGCTCGGCGCGCGCTACGTCGCCGATGACGTGACGTCGCTGCATCGCGACGGCGCACGCGTCACTGAGGTCGTGACAGCGAGCGGCGAAACTTACGCGTGCGACGTAATGGTCAACGCCGCTGGCGCGTGGTCGCGCAAAGTGGCCGGGATGGTGGGCATCGACATTCCGGTGTTCGCGCGTCGTCGCAGCATTTTCAATGTCAGTTCGCCTGCGCAACTCGAACGCTGCCCGCTGTTGATCGATCCGAGCGGCGTGTACTTTCGTCCGGAGGGCAAGTCGTTTATCTGTGGCACGTCGCCGGATGCGAACAACGATCCGGACGACCTGCCGCTCGACGAAGTCGATCACGCACTCTTTGACGAAGTGATCTGGCCGACGCTCGCGCATCGCGTGCCGCAGTTCGAAGCGCTGCGCGTGCAGAACTGCTGGTCCGGGTACTACGAATACAACGTGCTCGATCAGAACGCAATTATTGGTCACCATCCCGACGTCGACAACTGCATCTTCGCCAACGGCTTTAGCGGTCACGGCCTGCAACAAGGTCCGGCAACCGGGCGCGGTGTGAGCGAACTGATCCTGCATGGACGATATTCGACGCTGGATTTGTCGTCGCTCAACTTTGAGCGTGTGCTGGAGAACCGGCCAATCGTCGAAAAGAATGTGGTGTAAGCGGCGCGAGCGCCCTTCATCTGAACCTGATCCGTTCACGTCCCCAAAGACGGATGCAGTAAGTTGGGCCCGGTCCTGTACCGGGCTTTTTTTTGTGTGCTTTTTTCGCGAGAGCGAAACGTGATCGATCGGCTCACGCACGATGAAGCGTTGCGTCGGCGCATCGCAGTCATGGACGGCCACAAATTGGTTAATATTGGCACTGCCGGTTGGACTCGTCGCGGCGCGTCGCGCCTCGCGTATCTGCTGGAATTGTTACCGCGCCGCGCGAACGGTTATATTGGAGCGGTGGTTGCCACGGACGCGGTCCGGCGTTCAGCACAGGAACTTTTGACGGGGGCAAAATGACTATCGCTTCTGGATGGATGCACGGATCGCAGGAAGAGGCGCCGGAATCGCTGCGCACGCTGATCAAATATCTCGAACTCTCACTTGACAAGGGCAAGTCGGTGGTCTTGATGCGGCACGAGACAGGCGAATTTTTCGTCTCGCTGGGAAACCCGGCGGATGAGGAGAATCCTTTGGCACGTCAGGGGAGCGTGACTGGCGCCGTGGCCAACGAAATACTTGCATACACGACACCCGGTGCCAACCTGATCACAAGCGGCGACCAGACGTACCGGTTTTTTCGAAGTTTCGCGCAAGTGGGCGAAGCGGGAGCGGTGGTGTTCGCTACGGCGTAAGTTGCCGCTCGACGAGGGTACAGGTTGATTTCCCCGACCTTCGCCCGCACGTACCAGCGTCGAACGTGGAAAGAAATGAGGACCGTAAGGCATGGTAAAACCCGAATTTTCCGACGCGACCAGTGCGCGTCCAGATTTGTTGTGTTTGCTCGTGGCGGTGGCAGCGGCATCGTATGCGCTGACTCAGGAGTGGCGCGTCGATCACGTGGTGAAATGCGGCCGGGACTGGCTGGTCAAAAACGATGTGAGCATGTACTGGCTTGACCGCGTGCTGATTGGTCAACTCGCGTTGAAAATAGCGAGCCAGGACCTGCTCGATGCGGGCATAGCGGTTCGTTTGCATAGCGTGCAGGCGTTGTTCACTGACGAAATGGAACTCAACGAAGCCAGCACGATGGTGCAAAAGATGATGTCGTTGTGTCAGGAGGCGCTCTAGGGCAGCGTGCAGGATCGAGATGTGCTGCGACGCAAACTACCCGAGCGACTCGGACTGGCGCTAGAAGAACTGGCTACCCAACCCGCCAATGCTGCAGTAACGCAAACCCATGCACGCCATGCAGCCACACGTGCCCCGCGACGAACCACGCGGCCGCCCATGATGCACCCACGATCAGCAGATCGCAGTGGCCGCTATTCCACCAGTTGAGCGAATGGCGTCCGGCAATCCACGGCACGCCAAGCGGATTGGGCCAATCGGCCAGCAGGTGCATCAGGCCGCCGCAGGCAAAGCCGAACCCGAGCGCCGCGAGCGGATGTTGATTGCCAAGCCATCTGTACGAGAACGCGAGCAGCACGATCCAGCCAATGCCCCAATGCGTGATGGTGCGATGCGTAATCCACAGCCGCCGCTTGCGTGTCCACCACGCTACTTCCATCCAGTCGGGCGCGGTGCCGCCCGCTACCGCGGCGATAAAACCCAGTAGCACCCACAGATGAAATGGACCGCCCGCGTGACTGCGTGCGACGACCGCGGCCGCGATAACACCGGCTGCGAATCCGGTTGCGTGATGGGCTTTTCTGGAGGCCATTGGAGAGTGCGCGGCGCACATTGGCGCCGCGCTGAAAACACGGGGCGGCTATCTTCGCAGAAGCCCGCGTGAAAAGACAGCGCTCAGGTTGCGCAGCGCGCAATATCAAAGCGCAATTCCGGTTCTGGTGGATCGTCCGGTGCATTGGCCGGACGCATGACCTTGATTTCCGAACCCGCGGTTGTCGGCGTCAGCGTGACGAAATACGCGGTGTCCGAATCTGATCCGACGGCGAGTTCAGTTGCACCGCCTACGGATGAGCTACGCACGCGCGACAGGCGGCTCTCAAGGCACTCGGCGACATATGACGGGGTCCGCTGCGATGCTACGAACACGATGGGTTGCGACGCATCGCGCGTAGGTCCAGACGAGCCGCAAGCGGCGAGAAAGAAAGCGAGAGGAGTGAGCAGGCAGAGTTTTTTCATGGTCCGATCGTCGTTGTTTCCCGTCATGCACGGGAACCGGGGCACGGGCGGAACGAGGTGCTCCGCGACGAAGCCGCTCGGCCCGCGTCGAGCCAGGAACCAGCCCGCAGCATGAAAAGTAGCTGCATCGAGTATACCTGCGAGCACACGGCAATTGGACCGAGGCCCGTGCGGTGTGCGCATAAAAAAACGCGCACGTGAGGCCTCACGTGCGCGTTTTTCGACAGGGCGGATCGGCAGATCCGCCTTGCGGCTTCCTTAGAAGCGGTGACGCAGACCGACAGTAGCGGCGACCTGATTCGCGGTCGACGACGGCGACAGCGTGTTGATCATTGCGACGTTCGCGCCAGCATCGCCGAAGTCACCCGAAGCGTGCTGATACACGCCTTCCACGTACACGTCCGTACGCTTGCTCAGCGAGTAGTCAGCTTGCAGCGAAACGGTGTGCCACTTCGGGTCACCCGTACCTTGCGAGCCCGTCACACGGCCGTCCGTGAACGTGTAAGCGCCTTGCAGGCTCAGAGCCGGCGTCAGGGCGTACTTGCCGTTGATTTCGTAATTGTCGAGGTGCAGGTTCATGCCCGTCGGAATCGCGAAAGCGGTGCCGTTCTGTGCGCCAGCGATGACGTTGTTGTCTTGCGTGTGCGTGTACAGCAGGCCGACCACTGCCGGACCGTACGCGTAGTTCGCGCCGACACCGTAGGTGCGTTGCAGTGCTGCCGTCAGGTTCGCGTTGTTGCCGTCGCCTGGGGAAGCCGCGCCGCCCGCGTTGGCGTTGGTCAGCGAGTTATTCAGTTGCAGGTAAGCAGCAGCAACATTCAACGGACCGTTGTTGTACGTTGCACCCGCGCTCCATGCGCGGTTGTTCGAGAACTGGCCAGCGTCGTTGCTGAAGCCGTACAGGCCGCCGAAGCGCAGGCCCGCGTAGTTCGCGCTTTGGTACTTGACCGCGTTCTTGATCGAGAACGAGTTGTCGAGGTTGTCGTTGTCGAACGGGTGGGCGGCGAGGTTGTTGCCAAAGCCCGAACCTGCTTCCGACACCGGGCCGAGATAGTCGACTACGGAGTCATATTGACGACCCAGCGTGACCGTGCCGTACTGGTCGCTTTGCAGACCGACGAACGCCTGACGGTTGAACATCGTGTTGCTTTCCGTGAACTTGCCGCTGTTCAGGTTGAAGCCGTCTTCCAACGTGAAGATGGCATGCAGACCGCCACCGAGGTCTTCACTGCCACGCAGACCGAAGTACGTATCCGACACCGTGCCGCTGCCTTGCTGCCAGTTGTTGTGGCCGCCCGAGTTGTTCGTGTAGACGAGACCTGCGTCCAGCGTGCCGTACAGCGTGACGCTGCTTTGTGCGTGAGCGTTGATGGCAAACGCGCCCATGACGCCAGCGATGATGAGGGTTTTTTTCATGCTTTTTAACTCCGAGACAGTCTGTAGAGAATCGCTATCCAGGGCATTCCGCTGATGCCGGCGGCCCCCGGTGATTCGCAGCGAAGTGTATTCCCCCTGATGAATTGATTAACCCCATTCGACACAACAGTGCTTTTCCCAATCAGAAAAAACCGGTTTGAGATGCGTAAGTGCGCGTAAATAAAGTGATTTTCTGATTTATTAAAGGGATTTAATAAGTGTGTCAATGTATTATTTGTTGCACATGCGCGACGCCCGTCCATCAAGGCTGAGCGGCAAGCAAACTGAATGCGTCCTTCGTGGAAATTAGATTCTTATCATTTCTGGAAGGGATTCTTCCACTAAACGAAAGCATACGCGCCGTTAATCGCGTTAGAATTTGTTCCAGCCCCCTGACCAGGGGTGTCTTTTTCATCTATTTATACGCGGCCTCCGGGCCGCGTTTTTTTATTCTGTATAAGATTCGATTATAAGTTCCGGTAAATTGAGAAAAATATCATTCTCAAATTGGAAATAATCGACGATGGTAGGCCGATCAGGATAGGTTGCCCGCTCTGGCACGCCGGACGGGTAGAATTCAGGCCTCGTATGTATACAGCCCGTATGCTCAACCGGGCCTGAACCTGAGTAAACCTGTCATGACCAATCCCTCTCTTGCCTCGCCCCTGACCGCGACAAACTCCGCAACGCCTTCCGCGACAGAAGACCAGCCTGAGACCGTCGAGACGCCTGAGGTCCTGCACGACCCACGTTTATGGCGCGACGACGGCTGGACGGCGCGCGTCATCAAGAATGAGGACGACGACGGCTGGGCCGTGGAAATGATCAAGGACGGCGAGCCGGAACCGGCGCTGGTTGGTCCGTGGACGATGGGGCGCGACAAGAAGAATCCGAAGCCGCTCGACACAAATGCTTTCAATACCCTTGTGAAGACTGCGTCAGAGGTGCTGCGCCGTCATGAGCAGCAGTTGCACGCGATGCTGCACAAACGGGTAACGGTCGATTCGGCAGATGGCGACGGTGAACTCGTGATCACGCTGGACATCGTGCCCAGCGAGGACGACCCCTACGCGCTGCTCACAGCCTTTGATGCATTCGGTGAGCAGATCGCGCAAGTGAAGGTGGCGCCGAACTTCAAGCTCGGCAAGGCGAACGCCGCTGCGTGGGTCGAGAAGGGTTTTGGCCGGCCAAACTGAGGACCGGATGCGCGGCGGGCGAGGCGCGTCAGTCGCGCTTGCAGAAAATCGCCATCACGTGCGGCGCTACATGATGGACGATGGCCGTACTGCCCGCCCGGGTGACCGCGTCCTGCACACTGCTATCGCCGCCGAATACGACTGCGCCATAAGCGGAATTCGACAGCGGTTCGCCGTCGCCGGTGCGGAACATCGGATCGTCTTTCTCGAAACCCACCAGCGCGAACACATGAAAGCCAAAGGCAGTCAGGTCAGCCCCTTTGGTGGGTCGGAACGCATTGATCGAATTGCGCTCCACACGCGTGGGCGTCGGATCGATCAACTGCTGTGCGGCGAGATCGGCAATGAACTGATGGCCGGTTTCATTGCAGGCGAGCGGGGCGTCGAGCGCGGTGGCGTGACAGACAAGCGGCAGCGCACAGGCGCTCAGGGCGAGGATAGCGGCGGATAAAACGTGCTTCATGAGCTTCGGGGTCGCGTGTACACATAAGGGCGGATTCGCAAGCGGGCCGGCGGTAAAGGAAGGAGCGGCCGCCGCCACACAGGGTTGCGCGTCGAAATTACACAGCGTTACAGGCGCAACGGACTCGCACTTTACCAACCTTCGGGCATTCTTGCTGGTCGCCCAACAATTGCCACGATATTGCCCTAAGTGGTGTGGTAAAAGCGTCGGTTAAATGCAAGTCTCGCCAATCCCGTATATATTTCCGGGTTATGACTTCGCAACCTTCCACCCCAAAAAATGTCCCGCTCCCGCGAACGTGGGATGCGCGGCTGGCACGACGCCTTGTCACGCCACTGATTCACACGTTTGTCACGCCCAATCACCTGACCACGCTGCGCTTGCTAATCGGCGTCGCAGGCGCGCTGTGCCTCGCGCGTGGGGGATTTGCGTGGACTAACGCTGGTGCGCTTTTGATCGTGCTGTCGAATTTCGTTGATCACACGGACGGCGAGCTCGCGCGCATCAGCGGCAAGTCGAGCAAAATCGGTCATTTTTACGACCTTGCCTGTGACGCGCTCGTGACCGTGATGCTGTTCGTCGGCATGGGAGCGGGAATCGGCGTCGTGCACGCCGCCGGCCACAGCGCCCTGGGCATTGCGCTGGGGGGGCTGGCAGGCGTGGCAGTGGCGGTTATTTTCTTCCTGCGCATGCGCATTGAGGACATGGAAGGCAAGGCGGGCACGAAGCAGGCATCGGTGGGCGGTTTCGAGACTGAGGACGTGCTGTACCTGCTGCCGCTCGTGACCTTGCTGAGCGGCGTGACGCCCTTTATCGTGCTTGCTTCGATTGGCGCACCGCTTTTTGCGCTGTGGGTCGTGGTCGATTATCGTCGTGCGCTGCGCCGTACCGAGGCGCCGGCCGCTGCAACCAGTCAAATGGCAGGCTAGCCGATGAGTACGCAAGCCGAAGACGTGGCAGATCAGGCCGCATTGAAGCGCGCAGGCGCCGCGCCCGCATCGACGCCTGCGCCCGACCCCGACCGTGCGGTTGCAAGCCGCACGCGCCAGCTTGAAATTGGCCGTTTGCGCGAAGACTTCGCTGATCAGGGTGCGTTCCTGTACCTCGAAGACTTTTTGGCGCCCGAGGTGACCGCGCAACTGGTGCACCACGCCCGTGCGCTGCTCGACGAAGTGAACCGCAATTATCTGCCGGGTCACAAGCAGGGCGGCAGCGTCAGCCGTCACATGATCGATCGCCTCGCGCCGTTTATCGCCGAGTTGTATCGCTCGAAGGAACTGATTGGCTGGCTCGAGCAGTTAAGCGGCGACAAGCTGATGGTTTCGCCCGCCGACGATCCGCATGCCTACGCCCTGTACTACTACACGCGCCCCGGCGACCACATCGGCTGGCACTACGACACCTCGTATTACGACGGCCGCCGCTACACGCTGCTGCTGGGGGTGATCGACGAATCGTCGTGCCGTCTCGATTACGAGTTGCATACGCGCAACCCGGATGTGCCCGACGTGCCCGGTTCGGTGCAGATTCCCCCGGGCGGTCTGGTGTTTTTCGACGGCGACAAACTGCGCCATCGCATCACGCCTGCCGGTGCGAACGAAATGCGCGTGTCGTTGACGTTCGAGTATGTCACCGACCCCAACATGCGTCCGTGGCGCCGTTTCATCTCCAACATGAAAGACGCGGTGGCGTACTTCGGCTTTCGTCAGGTGTTCCGTCAGTTGGGCAAGAAGAAAGGAGCCGGCGTATGAATCGCGCGGCCGTGATCCTGCTGTCGATCGGCGTCGCGCTGTTCGTCGCGCTGCTGGCGTGGCAGGGCCTCGGGTCCGTGACATCCACGCTGCTGGCCGCTGGCTGGGGGCTTGCGCTGGTGGCCGTGTTTCACGTCGTGCCGCTGGTGCTGGACGCGGGCGCCATCACCATGTTGATCGACCATCGGCGTGACAAGGTGAGTCTGCGGGACACGCTGCTGGCGCGCTGGACCGGCGAATCCGTCAACAGCCTGCTGCCGGCCGGGCAGATTGGTGGTCCTGTGGTGATCGTGCGGCAGTTGATGCAACGAGGCATGCGCATGCGCGACGCGGCGGCGACCATCACGGTGAGCACGACGCTGCAGGCACTGGCGCAAATTGTCTTTGCCGTGCTCGGGCTGTTGCTGTTCGGTGCATACGCCGCACAAGGCGCGCTGCACGATCTGCGTACCGCGACGCTTATCGCCACGGGCGTGCTCGCCGTGCTGATCGCGGTGTTCTTCTTCGCGCAACGGCGCGGGCTGTTCGGGCGGCTGCTGCGTGTGCTCGCCAAGGTGTTCGGCAAGCGCGACTGGTCGGTGCTGACCACCCGCGCCGATGCCGTCGATGGTGCCGTGCAGGCGCTGTACCGCGATCGTCGGCGCGTGCTGGCGAGCTTCGCACTGAGTCTCGTCGGCTGGATCGTCGGCACGGTGGAAGTGTGGCTCGCGTTGCGCTTCCTCGGCCACCAGGTGAGCTGGATCGACGCCTTGTTGCTTGAGAGTATCGGCCAGGCCATTCGCGGTGCCGCTTTCGCTATCCCCGGTTCGCTGGGCGTGCAGGAAGGCGGCTATCTGCTGCTCGCGCCGCTGGTTGGCCTGCCGCCCGATGCGGCGCTGGCGCTGTCGCTCGCCAAGCGAGCGCGCGAACTCCTGCTGGGCTTGCCTGGCTTGTTGTATCTGCATTTCAGTGAACGAAACTGGCAACGGCGTCACGCTACGCGCGTGCCGGCTGTCGACTAACCCATCTTTTAAAAAGGACCACGCATGCGTGCCATCATTCTCGCTGCGGGCCTAGGCCTGCGCCTTCAGCTTCCGCCGGGTGAGCAGTTTCCGAAGTGTCTGCTGCAGTTCGACGGCGTGAGCCTGCTCGAACGGCATCTGCAGATGCTTGAAACAGCCGGTGTGACGGACGTCGTGCTGGCACTCGGCTTTCAGCCGGGGCTGGTCGAGGCCGAGTTGAAGCGCATCAACTGGCCGCACCCGGTCGAGATTGTGATCAACCCGCGTTACGACCTCGGTAGCGTGTTGACGGTGCACACGGTCGCCGAGCCGCTGACGCGTGGCGGCGATGTCCTCTTGATGGACGCCGACGTGCTGTATGACGAGCGCATCCTGAGCGCGCTGGTGGCGGGCGAGACGGTCAACCGACTGCTGATCGACCGCGATTTCGAAGCGGGCGATGAGCCCGTCAAGCTGTGTCTGAAAGACGACGTGCCGGTGGAACTGCGCAAGCAACTCGCCGTCAACATCGACTACGACACGATCGGCGAATCGGTGGGCTTCTTTCGCTTCCGCGAGGAAACTGCGCGCCGCTTTGCGCAGATCGTGGCAGGCTACATCGACAGCGATCGCGCCAACATGCCGCACGAAGAAGCGGTACGCGATCTGCTGCTTGAGCGCAGCCAGGTCTTCGACACGGCTGACGTCACCGGCGCACCGTGGGTCGAGATCGACTTCCCGAACGATGTCGTGCGTGCCCGCACCGAAATCCTGCCGCAACTGCAACCGCTGGTTACGGCACCGCGCTAGGCATCGCTGATTGCCAAGTCCGCCATGCGCCCTGCATGGCGGATACTGTACTACTCCCACCTCGCGTTCTTCGTTGCAACTTCAACCATCCGTCACAGTGCATCGTGCGGTGCAAATCACGCTTCCCGGTAACATCTAACGCAAGGGCGATGCGATAATCGCGGCTTTACGCCAACGGCTTTGCCATCCGTTGTCCTGCCAATGCCTCTTGCTCTGGGTGCATTCATCGTTCCGCTGATCGTCGCCTGCGCGATGTTCATGGAAAATGTAGACGGCACGGTCATCGTGACGTCGCTACCGGTTCTGGCACGCGATCTGGGTCAAAGTCCCATCACCCTGAAACTGGCGGTCACGAGTTATGTGATCGGTCTGGGCGTCTTCATTCCCATCTGCGGCTGGGTGGCTGATCGCTTCGGCTCACGCACCGTATTTCGCACGGCCATTGGCATCTTTATGGCGGGCTCACTGATGTGCGCCGCTTCCAGTTCGCTGCCCACCTTCGTCTTTGCGCGCTTCGTGCAAGGGCTGGGTGGCGCGTTAATGGTGCCGGTCGGACGCATCATCATTTTTCGCTCTATTCCGAAGGCGCAATTCATTCGTGCGGTCAACTACCTGACCGTGCCGGCGTTGCTCGGGCCGGTTGTAGGACCGCCGCTCGGCGGCTTCATTACGACCTATCTGCATTGGCGTCTGATCTTCTTCATCAACATTCCGATCGGCGTGTTGGGTATCTGGCTTGCCAACAAACATATTGCCAACGTGCGAGAGGCGCATCCGGGACGGCTCGACTGGACCGGTTTCGTGTTGTCGGCAGGCGGTGCATCGTCCTTCATGCTTGGGCTCTCGCTGGTAGGGGGCGAACTGGTGTCGAACACGCTGTCGCTCAGTATGTGCTTCGCTGGCGCTGCGCTACTGCTGGCTTACTGGCACTATGCAAGCCGGGTGGAATTGCCTGTACTCGATCTGCGCCTGCTAAGGATTCCTAGCTTTCACGCAAGCGTGCTCGGCGGATCGCTATTTCGGATTGGGCTTGGCGCTGTGCCGTTCCTGTTGCCGCTGGCATTACAGGAGGGTTTGGGGATGACCGCGTTCGTCTCCGGCTCGATTACCTGCGCATCCGCATTTGGCTCGCTCTTCATGAAGGCGGTTGCGTCGCGCGTGCTCGGACGCTTCGGTTTCCGCACGGTGCTGATGTTCAATGCCTGCTTTGCAGGCGTAGCTATTGCCATTTATGGACTGTTTTTTCCGGGCACACCGCACTGGCTGATCTGGTTCGTGGTGCTGTTTGGCGGGTTCTTTCCGTCGCTGCAATTTACTTCATTGAATACGCTGGCCTATGCGGATATTCCGAGCCGCGATATCGGCCGCGCGACCAGCGTAGCAAGCGTGATCCAGCAAATCTCGCTCGGGCTCGGCGTGACCATCGGCGGTATCGTGCTGCAAATTTCGCATCGGCTGCAGGGCCATCCCGCCATCGTGTGGTCGGACTTCTGGCCGGCGTTTCTGATCGTGGGCCTGTTCTCGGTCTGCTCGATTCCGGTAACGGCGCGTTTGCCGCAAGGCGTGGGCGACGAAGTCGCGAAGGGTGGACGCGGACGTGCATGAGTCCACGGCCTGTGGTCGGCGCGTTGTGCTTCGCAAAATAGCGTTCTGCGTGCTATAAGCCCAAGAAAGACGTTTTCTTAACACCTAAGGAATTGTCATGGAGGGCAGTCAATGTCATTGGGCCAGGTAAAGTTGTCCGTCACAGTGCTGGCGGTATCGGCACTCGTTACCGTTTCAAGTGCTTTTCTCGAAACCGCCCCGGCCTACGCGAAGCCGCCTGCGAAACAGGCCAGCGTGCTCGACGCTTCGGCGGTTGCGGTGGCCGACAAGTTCAGCGCCGACGCGGCCGAGCAGATCCTCAAGGAAGGCGGTAATGCGGTCGATGCCGCAGTCGCAATTGCCTTTACGCTCGCCGTGACATATCCGGAAGCAGGCAACATTGGTGGCGGCGGTTTCATGACGCTGTATGTGGGCGGCAAACCGTACTTTCTCGACTATCGTGAGAAAGCACCGTTGGCCGCGACAAAGAACATGTATCTCGACGACAAGGGCGAGGTCGTCAAGGGCATGAGTCTCTTCGGCTACCGTGCGGTCGGTGTGCCGGGCACAGTCGAAGGCATGTGGGAAGCGCAGCACCGTTTCGGCAAGCTCAGGTGGAAGCAGGTGCTGGCTCCGGCCATCAAGTACGCCACAGATGGCTTCGAAGTCAGCGAACAGTTGCAGCAGCGCCGTGACGACGCGGCTAAAGACTTCGCGGGCAAAACTAATTTCGATACCTACTTCGGCAATCTCAAGCAAGGCGTCAATTTCAAACAGCCTGAGCTGGCTGCGGTGCTAACGCGTATCGCCGATCAAGGTGCTAAAGGCTTCTACGACGGCAAGACCGCTGACCTGATCGCCGCATCAATGCGTGGTCACGGTCTGATCACGAAGCAGGACTTGCAGCAGTACAAAGCGGTGTGGCGTCACCCGGTGCTAGCCAACTGGAACGGGTACCGCGTGATTACCGCGCCGCCGCCGAGTTCAGGCGGTATCGGCCTCGTGCAGTTGCTGAAGATGAAAGAGGACATCGCGCCGGAGTTTAAGGACGTGCCGCTCAATTCCGCGCAATACGTGCATCTGATTGCTGAGATTGAAAAGCGCGTATTCGCCGATCGCGCGCAATACCTGGGCGACCCGGATTTCTACAAGGTGCCTGTCGCGCAGTTGATCGACGATTCATATCTCGCCAAGCGTGCCTCCGAGGTCAACCCGGAAACGCCGTCGGATACCAAGAGTGTGGAACCGGGGCTAGGTACGTCGATGCCGGAAAAGGCCGAGACCACGCATTTCTCGGTGATCGACAAATGGGGTAACGCGGTGTCGAACACCTATACGCTCAACGGTTATTTTGGCTCAGGCGTAGTGGTCGATGGCACGGGCATCCTGTTAAACGATGAGATGGACGACTTCTCCGCGAAGCCAGGTGTGGCCAACATGTTCGGCGTGGTGGGCAGCGATGCGAATTCGATTGCGCCGAAGAAGCGTCCGCTTTCGTCGATGTCGCCCACTATCCTCACCAAGGACGGCAAGGTGGCGCTCGTGATCGGCACACCGGGAGGCTCACGCATCTTCACCTCGATCTTCCAGGTGATCAATAACGTGTACGACTTCAATATGCCATTGCAGGATGCGGTTGCCGCGATGCGCTTCCATCATCAGTTGCTGCCGCCGAATACGATCTTCTGGGAGCCGTATAAGCCAATCGAAGGCGAACTTGCTCAGCAGATCGAAGCGAGGGGGTATGTGCTGAAGGGACAGGACTTCAGTGGTGACATTCAGGCCATCAAGGTCAACGGCGATACACCGGAGCCGGCTGCCGATCCGCGTGGCCGTGGTGTAACGCGCGTGATTCAGTGAGCGTGTGAATGAGGGTGGTGCGTGCGTGAATCAGTATCGCGCGCACCGTCCGCTTATCTGGGTTACATCAGCTTGCCTGTTCAACCGGCCTCAACGTCAGCTCAAGCCGTTGCGCGCCGCGTAGCACGGTCACATTCACCGGACGATCGATGCGTGATGCGTCGAGCACGCGTTGCAGGCCGTCCACGCCATCCACAGGCAGCGCATCGATGGCGACAATCGTATCGTCGGTGCGCAAGCCGCCTAAGGCCGCGGGACTGCCTTTGACGATTTCGACGACCTGTACCCCGCTTTCCGCAGTGAGCCCGAAATAACGCTGTACACGGCGCGACAGTGGCGTGGTTGTGCCTGCCACGCCGATATACGCGCGCCGCACGCGGCCATGCGTAAAGATCTGCATGATCACCCACTTCGCCGTATCGATGGCGGTGGCAAAGCAGATGGCCTGCGCGCCAGGAATGATGGCGGTATTGACGCCAATGACCTGGCCGGCTGAATTGATCAGCGGGCCGCCGGAATTGCCGGGATTCAGCGCAGCGTCGGTCTGGATCACGTCGTAAATCATGCGTCCCGAGTTCGAGCGCAGCGAACGGCCCAATGCGGATACCACGCCGGTGGTGACGGTTTGCGCGAGCCCCAGCGGATTGCCGACCGCAATCGCAATCTGGCCGACCCGCAGCTTGCCGGAGTCACCGAGTTCAACGTGCGGCAGCGGCTCGGCCGAACCGATGCGCAGCACGGCGAGATCGCTGCCTGGGTCGTCGCCGACCAGATCGGCGTCGAATTTGCTGCCGTCAGCGAGCGTCACGCGAATCTGCGTGGCGCCGTGCACGACGTGGCTATTGGTGAGCAGGTAGCCATCCGGCGTGAACAGGAAGCCGGAACCTGTGCCGCCGCGCGTGCCGCGCCCTTGCGGATTGGCGGGCGTCCGATGTTCGACGGAAATAAAGACGACGGCCTGCTGGACGCGTTCGAGCGCGCCGATTACGGTGCGCGAGTAAGCATCCAGCAAAACCTCGTCGCCGAGCGCAGAGGGTGCAGACGTCGCAGATGCGGCGGTTTCGACGCGCTCCGACGAGGCGCGCGACAGATCATCGATAAAGCGAGGGCGGCTTCCCATGGTGAA
>FTKM01004627.1_pt1 | contig 16307 bp, 14 predicted proteins | sample 1658051 | NCBI WGS metagenome assembly FTKM01 (sample SAMEA3914794, study PRJEB12502) | metagenome | biome: forest; material: soil | place: Canada | collected 2011-07-05 | depth 0.1 m | reverse complement strand
GGCGTGCTGCCGACGATCACCCAGCCCGACTTCAGCATCGTCATCGCGGTCGACAGGCCCACGCCGCCTGGGCACTCCTTCAGATCGCGCGGAATCGTCGCGAACAGCGTCAGCTTCTGCGTGTCGGGATGGTAGTCGACGATCGTGCTGCCGGTGCCTTGCAGGTTGGTCGAGTTGTTGAAGTTGTCGACCAGCACGTCGTCTTTCTTCACGCTGCCGGCCGAGACCGGCGCGACGACGAGCGCATACGGATTCTGGTCGCCGTTATCGGGCACCGTGTTGACGAGCGTCGTGTGGTGATGAACCGTCTCGAGGAAGCCTTGCGGATCAGCCTGGGCGGCGCTGGCCGCAACGAGGGCGGCGGCGCCCGCCGCGGCTGCCAGCAGTGCGCGCGTGGCGCGCGGCAGGAATTGTCGTTGTGGGGTGTTCATGCCTGTGCCTCCGTGCCTGCGCACAAAGCGCCAAATGCAGTCTTGATTAGAAACATGTTGTCCAGGATAGATAAACGGTCAGAACGTAATGTTGGTGCGCATGCCGATAACAAACGTGTTACGCAGCGGCTGGGTCGGGTCCACAGGATTCTGGCCGGCGCCCGCGTTGAACGTGTATTGCGCGTCGGCCTGGAGCTGCCACCACGGCGTGACCTGATACTGGTACGTCGCTTCCAGCGTGGTTTCGCTGGTACGGACTCCGTAAGGACCACCAATGGCGGCTGCGGTGGCCTGATCGAGGTCGTGCAGATAACTGCCGATCTTGATGTAGGTCAGCGCGATACCCGCGGTGTCGTTGTCGCGACCCGGCAGCGGGTCCTTCATCACGACGCCGAGATTGGCGGCAAAGCTCACTTCGTTTTGCGCATTCGGTGCGCCCATCACGCGTGCGAATACATTGATGCTGCGCGGTTCGTCCGGGTCCGGACGCCACACCATCTGATCGGCAACGGCGTAAATGCTGTAGTTGCCGTGATGCAGGGTGGGGTTGTCGACCGTCGCCAGCCCGGTGCTGCCGAACCCGCCATCCGGGAACGTATTGTTGTTGTACCAGATGCCGAGCTTGTAGCTGCCCGGCAGGCCGCTGCTGGCCGCGCCGACCATTTCGCCGTCAGCCGGTTGATTCAGCGCGTACTGCAACTCGCCGATATACAGCGTGCCGCTGTGCAGATTGAAGTTGGTGCCGCTGATGTTGTTCGGGTTGTTGCCAAGCGGATCGCCATCGAACACACCCGCCAGTGCGGTCAAGGTCGGCGTGATCTGGCCGCGCACCCGCACGCCGAGGTCGGCCAGCGGATAGGCCGGACCGCCCGATGGCATGTCGTACGAAGGCAGCGCCGGCCAGCCGAACATCGTATTGACGAATAGGCCCGCGCTCTGGCTGCCAATGAATTCCTGGTCGAGACTCTGCTGACCGATCTTGACGTCCATCTTGTTGTTGAGGAACGACTGCTGGTACCACAACTCCCACAGACGGGTCGTGTCCTCAGCTTCGATACCGCTCGCGGTATTCAGCGTGCCGAGGTTGTCCTCGCTCAGATTCTGGCCGTGAATATTCAACGCGCTCACGTTGAAGAGACCGCCCGGCAGGCCGAACGCTTTCTTCGTGTCCAACTGCACGGTGGCCGTGGTGAGGCCGTCGTAGGTCCCGCCGGTGTTCAGGCCGCCGCGCGTGTTGTAGAGATATTCACTGGTTTCGGTGAGGCCGAAGGTGATGCCGTATTTGCCGAGCCAAGGCCGAATTCCGCCGATGTCGCCGAGCAGCGTGCCGCGCGACCACACGCCGGTCCACTGATCTGCCTGCCTGGCATGGATGCTCAGGTCGGCCTCGGGTGCGTCGTTAGGCGTGGCGTCGGGATTGGCCTCGGCCATTGCCGTCGCAGCCGTCAGCGAGGCCCACGCGAAGGCGGTGCAAAACATCGCGCGGCGCACGGAGGGCAGACGCAGGGCACGTGCGGTGCGACCGCGCGGTGTAGCATATTCGAGCAGACGCGCGCTATGGGCGGGTCTTTTGGACTGGGCGAACTTCATCGAAATCCTTGTTTGTGTTGTATCGACTGATCGGGCCATCCGCCTAAACGTTTCACGGCCAGAACGCCTGCAGATACCGCAGCGGTTCGCGACGCCTCGTGCAGTAATGTCGAGATCGTACGCATGCTGAATAGGTGCGTCAATACAAATGAGAACGATTCGCAACAATATTACTGTGATGTAATTTTGTAGTTTACGTAGACCAGCGCGATATCGTACTTAAGTAATTTAAAAGTAATTTAATAGTAATTAATCAGTATGCTTTGAGGCTGGAGTTATTCTTCATATTTAAATATCTGAGACGCCATACCAAGCACGTGTTTCCGGGTGGAAGAGCCGCGAATGTCCTCGGGGCGGGGCGTTCAGCCAAAGTTGCGAAGCTGGATGCTGACCGGTTGTCGAAGTGCGCGAACCTCCGAAAGGGAGTTGTCAGGAAGGTTGTGCGACGATCGCCGGGACCCTATTCTTTCAGTGCCGGCCAAAAGGTCTGCTCGTCGGCGGTGTGTCTTCCGCGCAACTGAACCTGGCGCAGCCTGGCATCGGCGGCGGCATGGGACGACGAACGGCGCGCTGCCGCTGGCCGCCTTACGCAATCCGCGCCGGGGCATTGGCAGTCGCTGACGATGCTTGCCTGAAGCCAGGCGACGCAGTTCGCGTCAAGCCAGGGCATCTATCCCGCCGGTCGTGAGTCCGGCGCTCAAAGGCGGTGTCTCACGGATCAACAACAGTTTCATCACTGGATCCATCAATGGCTGCATCACCGGGTCTGCCAGCACGATGATCAAACGGCTCATCTCCCAGATGGCGCTGTGGTGCGCCATCATGGCCTCGTTGCTGTTTGGTGCCGCGGGCACGCTGCGCTGGGCGGCGGCCTGGTGGTACCTGCTTGAATGGTCCGTGCTTGGGATGTGGATCGGGCTTTGGCTCGCGCGATACGATCCGGGTTTGCTCGCCGAGCGGCTCGCGCCCGTGCTTCAACCGGCCCAGAGATTGTGGGACCAGCTATTCATGGGTTATGTGGGCATCGTCTGGACCGGCTGGATGATCCTGATGGGACTGGATGGCGGGCGCTATCACTGGTCCGAGGTGCCGAGGTGGTTGCAAGCGGTAGGCGCGCTCGGCATCTTTCTGAGTGTCTACGCGTGCCGTTTCGTATTCCGCGCCAACAGCTTCGCCGCGCCCGTGATCAAGATCCAGTCTGATCGCCGCCATACGGTAAGCGACAGGGGACCGTACGCGTACATCAGGCACCCCATGTATGCGGCCGCATTACCGTTTCTCCTCGGATTGCCACTGTTGCTAGATTCATGGTGGGGCTTGCCTGGCGCGCTGCCCCTCATCGTCGGTCTGGCCTGGCGGGCTGTGCAGGAGGAGCGCCAGCTTTCCGAGCAGCTCGAAGGTTACGCGGCCTATGCCGCGCGCGTGCATTATCGCTTCGTGCCTTATCTCTGGTAGCGCCGGTACGCTCCCTTTGTATCCGTATCAATGCGCTCCAGTTGCCACTGCCGGTGGCGACAGCCTCGATCCGGTTCCCCACACCGCCTCCAACCCCGCACCACAGCGGCGCAGCCTGCCCACTTTTGGTCAACCTGTCTAGACAAAAAGCACCGCTTTGGTTCTCGAACGGGACGATGCTTGCATCACATGCGCAGATGAGACTTGCCTATAAGCCTTATAAATAGGGCTTACCCGGAGATTTCGAGAATTTTTCGAGAATTCGCTTGCGACGATTTTTTTACTCATGCAGACTTGTCTAGTCAATTAAGGCGAGTGAATGAATCGCTCGACTAGCAGGACGTGTTTCTCAATCAAAGGAGTTTCCGGTGAAGGTAAAGCGCACTACGTTGGCTAAAGCATTGATTGGCGCTGTCGTTGGTGCCGCGACCATTTTCGCGGCACCGGTGCAGGCGAAAGACTGGAAAACCGTGACGATCGCGCTGGAAGGCGGTTATGCACCGTGGAACCTGACGCTCCCGGGTGGCAAGCTGGGCGGCTTCGAGCCGGAACTGGTGGCGAATCTGTGTGCGCGCATCCAGTTGCAGTGCAACCTGGTCGCGCAGGATTGGGACGGCATGATCCCGGGTCTGCAGGCGGGCAAGTTCGATGTCCTGATGGATGCTATCTCCATCACGCCTGAGCGCGAAAAAATCATTGCGTTCTCACGGCCTTATGCCGCCACGCCGGCCACGTTCGCTGTGACCGACGCCAAGGTTTTGCCCAAGGCCGGCCCGACGAGCGCCGTGCTTAAACTGACCGGCGATCCGAAGACCGATCAGCCGACCGTGGACTCGCTGCGCAAGGAACTGAAGGGCAAGACCATCGGTATCCAGTCCGGCACGGTCTACACGAAGTTCATCAATGACGGCTTCAAGGACGTTGCCACCATCCGCGTCTACAAGACCTCGCCCGAACGTGATCTGGATCTCGCCAACGGCCGTATCGACGCGTCGTTCGACGACGTGACCTACTACGCGGCCAACACGGACAAGAAGGAAACGGCTTCGATCATGATGGCCGGGCCGAAGATCGGCGGCCCGATCTGGGGTCCGGGCGAAGGCCTCGCATTCCGCAAGCAGGATGCCGACCTGAAGGCGAAATTCGATACCGCGATCAGCGCGGCGCTGGCTGACGGCACCGTGAAGAAGCTGTCCGAAAAGTGGTTCAAGACCGACGTCACGCCCTGATTGAAGGGTGGGGCTTGCGTGTTTGTGTAAAGACGCCACCCGCGTCTTTACACACCGGGCAACCCGTCGACGTATAGCGATGTAACGGCAACGCGGCCCGGGCCGCGCATGCCGGCAGTTTGATGCAACGTACTGGACGAGGGGTAGGGAATGGCTCTGATCGGGATGCTTGGCTTCGGGCCGGACGGCTGGGGCGGCGTGCTGCTGCTGGCCGCCTTGATGACCGTCGCGCTGACGCTTTCGGCGCTCGCCGTCGGCGCGGTGTTCGGCGGTCTGGTGGCGGCGGCGAAGTTATCGCGCTGGCGCAGCTTGCGTGTGATCGGCGATTTCTACACCACCGTGTTCCGCGGCGTGCCCGAACTCCTCGTGATCTATCTGTTTTACTTCGGCGGATCGACGCTCGTCACCACCATCGGTCAATGGTTCGGCGCGGATGGCTTTGTCGGCGTGCCGCCGTTTGTCATCGGTGCTCTCGCTGTGGGCATGATCTCCGGCGCGTATCAAGCCGAGGTGTACCGAGCCGCTGTGCTCGCGGTATCGCGCGGCGAACTGGAAGCGGCCCGCTCCATCGGCATGTCCGCCTTGACCATGGCGCGGCGCATCCTGATTCCACAAGTGCTGCGCTTTGCGTTGCCGGGTATCGGCAACGTGTGGCAATTGAGCCTCAAAGACTCGGCGCTGATCTCCGTCACGGGGCTCGCCGAACTGCTGCGCGTGAGCCAGGTGGCCGCCGGTTCGACCCATCAGTACTTCACGTTCTTCGTCGTAGGCGGTGCGCTCTATCTGGTGATGACGAGCATCTCGAACCGCGTCTTCAATCACGCCGAAGCGCGTGTGGGCCGCTCCTTCCGCCGCAATTTCGCGCGCAACTGACGAGGCACGCTCCATCATGCATATCGACTTCGATTTCCTGTTCGACACGCTGCGTCAGTTGTTCGCGGCCGTGCCGACCACGCTCGGCCTGTTCTTCTGTTCGCTGATACTGGGCGGCCTGCTCTCGCTCGTGATCGTCACGATGCGCGTCTCGCCGCACTGGCTGCCGAACCGTTTTGCTCGCGCCTACATCCTGGTGTTTCGCGGCTCGCCGCTGCTGATCCAGATGTTCCTCGTCTACTACGGCATGGGCCAGTTCGGCGTGATACGCGAGAGTTTCCTGTGGCCCGTGCTACGCGAACCGTACATGTGCGCGGTTCTCTCACTCGCGTTGTGTACCGCGGGTTATACCGCGGAGATCATCCGCGGCGGCTTGATGGCGGTGCCCGTGGGGCAGATCGAAGCAGGCTATTCGATTGGTCTGTCGGGCTTCGCGCTGCTGCGCCGCGTGATCGGACCGATTGCGTTGCGTCAGTGTTTGCCGGCGTATTCAACCGAGGCCGTGCTGCTCGTCAAATCCACGGCGCTGGCAAGTCTTGTCACGGTATGGGAAGTGACCGGCGTTGCGCAGCAAATCATCCAGCAGACCTATCGAACCACTGAAGTGTTCATCTGCGCCGCACTCATCTATCTGCTGCTGAATTTTGTCATCGTGCGTTTGCTGGGCCTGCTCGAAGTGCGTCTGTCGCGCCATCTGCGCGCCGCACCGGTTGCGTCCAGTGCACGCCCGGTTTCCACCACCACCGAAGCACGCCGTGCCGCCCCCTGAACGGCCGTCAGTCTGGACATTCTGGAGAAACACATGAACGCTACGGCCCCCGTTGCATTGTCGGTCAAGAACATCCACAAGTCGTTTGGCGACCATCATGTCCTCAAGGGCATCTCGCTCGAGGCGCATCAGGGCGACGTGATCTCGATTCTCGGCGCGAGCGGCTCGGGCAAGAGCACGTTCCTGCGCTGCCTGAATCTGCTGGAGACGCCGGATGACGGCTCGGTAGCGCTTGGAGGCGAAGAGCTGAAGATGAAGCGGCGCGGCGACGGCAAGTTGCAGCCGAGCGACCGCCGCCAGGTGGATCGCATCCGTTCGCAGCTTGGCATGGTGTTTCAGAATTTCAACCTGTGGTCGCACATGACCGTGCTCGAGAATCTGATTGAAGGCCCAATGCGCGTGCAAAAACGCACTCGCGCGGAAGCGGTGGAGGAGGCTGAAGGGCTGCTCGCGAAGGTTGGTCTCGCGGAAAAGCGCGGGCACTATCCGGCGCACCTGTCGGGCGGCCAGCAGCAGCGTGTGGCGATCGCCCGCGCCCTCGCCATGCATCCCAAGGTGATGCTGTTCGATGAGCCCACCTCGGCACTCGATCCCGAACTGGTTGGCGAAGTGCTGCGCGTGATGCGCTCGCTCGCGGAAGAAGGCCGCACCATGCTGGTCGTCACGCACGAGATGGGCTTTGCGCGTCACGTGTCGAATCGCGTCATGTTCCTGCATCAGGGCGAAGTCGAAGCAGACGGCTCGCCTGACGAGGTGTTCGGCGAACTCAAATCCGAGCGCTTCAAGCAGTTCGTCTCCAGCCACCACCATCGCACTACAAACTAAGCATCATCATGGCAGTCATTCGCTCCAATCATCCTCTCGACTGGCGGCAGATTGCGGCGGTTGCCGCAGGCGAGCCGCTCGAACTCTCTGCTGATGCGCGCTCGCGCATCGTCGCCGCTCATGTACTGGTCGAACAGATTGTCCAGCGCGGTATTCGCGCTTATGGCGTGAACACCGGCGTGGGCGCGCTGTGCGATGTGATCGTGTCGCCCAGCGAACAGCGTACGCTTTCGCGCAACATTCTGATGAGCCACGCGGTGGGTGTGGGCGCGCCGCTCGGCGTGGCCGAGACGCGCGCCATCATCGCTGCGGCAGTCAACAACTTCGCTCACGGTCATTCGGGCATTCGGCTCGCGGTGGCCGAACGTCTCGTCGCGCTGCTCGATGCCGATTGCCTGCCTGAAGTGCCTGCCTTCGGTTCAGTCGGGTATCTGAGCCACATGGCGCATATTGCGCTGGTGTGCATCGGCGAAGGGCATGCGCGCTATCGGGGTGAGCGCATGAGCGGTCGCGAGGCGTTGCGGCGGCTCGGGCTGGAACCGCTTGTGCTGGAAGCGAAGGAAGGTCTTAGCCTCATCAATGGCACGCCGTGCGTGACGGGGATGGCGGCGCTCGCGCTGGCGCGCGCCGAGCGTCTGCTCGACTGGACCGACGCGGTCGCGGCGATGAGCTTTGAAAACCTGCACGGCCAGCTCGCCGCGTTCGATCCCGACTCACTGGCCTTGCGGATCTCGGACGGCCTGAATCTGGTTGGCGCGAGAATGCGTGAAGCGCTCGCGGACAGCGGCATTCTTGCCGCGGTGGTCGGCCAGCGCACCCAAGATCCGCTTAGCATGCGGACCATTCCGCATGTGCACGGCGCCGCTCGCGACGTGTTGAGCGCCACTGCTCAAGTCGTCAACCGCGAACTCGCTTCGATTACGGACAATCCGATCGTGGCGGGCACGCCAGACGCGCCGCGCGTGTATTCGCAGGCGCATGCGGTTGGTGCGTCGATTGCGCTGGCGATGGACAGCCTCGCCACCGCCATCGCCCAGGTCGCGGCAATGGCCGAACGGCGTCTGGACCGGCTGGTCAATCCGCTGGTCAGCGGCTTGCCGGCGTTTCTCGCGGAACCGGGCGGCACCTGTTCAGGATTCATGATCGCGCAGTACACGGCGGCATCGCTCGTTGCGCAAAACCGGCGCCTCGCGATGCCCGCAAGCCTGGACGGCGGCATCACCTCAGGCTTGCAGGAAGATCACCTGTGTCACGCTACGCCTGCCGCGCTCAAGGCGCTTGAGATCGTCGACAATGCTGGCCGGATCGTGGCAATTGAACTGCTCGCCGCAGCCCAGGCTTACGATTTACAGACCGGCGACGTGCCGCGTGCGCCGTACACCGATTCCCTATGGCGCAGCGTGCGCCGCGTGGTGCCGACGTATCGCGACGACCGGCCACTCGCAGACGACATGGCGGCAGCGTTTCGCATGATTGCTGATGCGGCGCCTCCACCGCTGCCGAACCCGGGTAAGATTCGACCTGCAGTAACGGGGGCTGTTAGTGACGCCTGCTGCGCAACGGCGGATGGCACCGGCCACGCTGCGGGCAGCACGCGCGAGGCTGCCGCGAACGAGGAACAATCGGCTGCATGACCGGGGCAACTGACCCACGAGCCGGCGCGTTCGGCCCACCGGCCGGCGTGCTGGCATATTGCGTGACACCCACGAGGTCGACGTAAATATGAATATCAACGCGCCACTGGAAAGCAGCCATGCATCGCGCATCGGCAATGCCAGCGAGACACCCGCGAAAGCGATGCCTGCCTACGAGCAGATCAAGCGCTACGTCGTAAAGCGTATCGCGCAAGGCGACTGGAAGCCGGGCGGCCTGATTCCATCGGAGACCGAACTGGTCAAGGAGTTTGGCGTCGCGCGCATGACGGTGTCACGAGCTTTGCGTGAGCTGACCGTCGAACGGGTGCTGACCCGCGTGCAAGGCTCCGGCACCTTCGTTGCGCCGCAGCGGTATGAATCGACGGTGCTCGAGATTCGCAATATCGCCGACGAAATCGCCGCACGCGGTCATCGTCACATGGCTCACGTGCTGGCCCTCGAACCTAGCGATGATGCGCAAGCGCTCGATGCGTTGGGTGTGGCTGCTGGGCCGGCTTTTCATTCGCGGATTGTGCATAGCGAAGAAGGGGAGCCCATCCAGTACGAAGATCGCTACGTGAATCCCAAGGTATTTCCAGAGTATCTGCAGCAGGACTTCAGCGTCGAGACGCCGAATCACTACATGGTGCGTCTTGCGCCTATCCAGCGCGCCGAGTTTCGCATTTACGCGCAAAAGCCCGATGCCCATGTGCGCCGCCATCTGCTCATGGAAATCGGCGAGCCGTGCCTGTTGTTGTGGCGCCGTACCTGGGTGGGAGAGTCGGTGGCGACCTCGGTTCAGCTTTGGCATCCGGCATCGCGCTTCCATCTGGCGGGGAATGTCTGAGGAGGGCGGCGCAACGGGACGGTGCACTTAGGCCTAAAGCGCCAGCGTATTGCGCGTCAGGTGCGCCATTGCTGCACGCCGCCCTTATCCCTGGCGCTGCGAAATATCCGGTGTAAAGCGGCAGCCTAACCGGTAGCGAGAACCCGGGTGGACGAAGCGCGCGAACGTTACCGCCACGCCGCTCGTCCACGTGCGGCGTACCAGCGTCAGACACGGTTCTTCGGCGCGAATCTCCAGTAGTTCCGCTTCAGTCTGCGTCGGCAAGCTGGCATCGACGACATGTTCAACGTCATGCGCCGGGACGATATTGAACAGATACTCGGACGGCCGGATCGCAGCAAAATCCTGCCGCAAAAACTCGGGCGCAGTGGCCGGGTTGACGTAGCGGTCTTCCAGTTGCACCGGCAGGCCGTTCTCACGGTGGACGCAGATCACGTGAAACACCGACGCCCCCGGCGCGAGTCCAAGTGCATTCGACACCACGACCGGTGCCGTTTCGCGTTGCATCAGCAGGGTTTCGTAGCTGTACTCATGACCGCGTGAGCGGATTTCATCGCCGATGTGGGCGATCATCAACAGCGTCGATTCCGGCTTGGCTTCCGCGACAAAGGTGCCCACGCCCGAGACGCGGGTGACGAGTCCTTCGTCGGCGAGTTCGCGCAACGCGCGGTTGACGGTCATCCTCGACACGCCTAACGCCGCCACCAGATCCAGTTCCGATGGAATACGGTCGCCCGGTTGCCGCGCGCCCGATTCGATGGTGCGGCGAATATGGCTTTTCACCTGCTCGTAACGCGCTGCCGGGTGATCGGGGATATCGGCATTCATACGGCGCCCGCTTCATCAGTGCCCTGAGTCCAGAACGCATTGCGATCGAAATAATTCTGCAGGAACTGGCGCAGGCGCGGCTGTCCGGCATCGTGAAACACCTCGCGCGGCTTGCCTTCGACGGCGATACGGCCTTGATCGATAAACACGACTTTGTCCGCTACCTGCGCGGCGAAACCCATCTCGTGGGTGACCACAGCCATCGTCATGCCATCGCGGGCAAGCTGCTTCATGACCTGCAGCACTTCGCCCACCAGTTCAGGGTCAAGCGCGGACGTGGGCTCGTCAAATAGCATGATGTGCGGTTCCATGGCGAGCGCGCGCGCAATCGCCACCCGTTGCTGCTGACCACCGGAAAGCCGCGCCGGATGCGCATCCGCCTTATGGGCGAGCCCCACCGTCTCCAGCATCGCAAGGGCGCGGCGACGCGCATCGTCGCGCGACAGATGACGCACTCGCAGCAACGCCTCCATCACATTGCCAAGCGCCGTCATATGCGGCCATAGGTTGAACTGCTGAAACACCATGCCGACGTTGCGCCGCACCCGGTTGATGTCACTTTGCGCGGCCCGTACGCGTTTGCCATTGCGCTCGCTGTAGCCAAGCAGTTCGCCTTCTATGCGCACGTCACCGTGGTCGTAGGTTTCGAGCGCGGCGAGACAGCGCAGCAAGGTGCTCTTGCCGGAGCCCGACGGCCCGATGATGCAGACCACTTCGGATCTGGCGATCTCCAGGTCAATGCCGCGCAACACCTCGACTTCGCCAAAGCGTTTGCGCAGATCGCGGACTTCGATCAACGGTGCGTTCGCGGCAACGTGTGCGGCCGGGCTGGACGCGGAGGCAGGCATGTCGGCAAGGGCGTTCATCTATAGGTCCTGATTTCATTCATGCCATGAAGCGCGCAACACGGGCTTCGGCCCACATACCGGCGCGCGAGGTCAGTTCGACCAGCGCGAGGTAGCACACGCACAGCGTCAGCAATGTCTCGACAAAAGCGAAGGTGGCCGAGCCAATGCCGGTCAGAACGAAGGTAAGTTCGGGCACGGTGACGATCGAAAGCACGGCCGTTTCCTTGCTGAGGACGATGATCAGATTGGTCAGAGCCGGTACGATCAGCACGAGCATTTGCGGCACCTGAATGCGTAGCACGGCTTGCCAGCGTGACAGACCGAGACACGAAGCCGCTTCGAGGTGGCCCGGCGGCACGGACTGGAAGCCAGAGCGAAAGGCTTCTGCAAAATAGGCGCTGCCGTACAGGCCGAGCCCGAGAATGCCGGCGGTCATGGGTTCCAGCGTGAGTCCGATGGACGGGCCGCCGTAGTAGAGGAGGAAGAGCTGCACGAGAAACGGCGTGCCGCGGAAAAGCTCGATATAAAAGCGCAGCAGGCCGCGCACCCAGCGTCCGCAAAAGAGCTGCAAGACCGCAATCAGAAAGCCGACCAGAATGCCGATCACTACGCCCGCCGCCCACGTACCGAAGGTGGTGGCGAAACCGGCCGCGATTGGCTGCAGGTTGTGAGTAATGACGGTGGGGTCGAATTGCTGCATCGCGCGCCTCAGGCCTGCTGCAAGCGGTGCTCGGCGCCATGCGCGACCAGCGCGAGCGCCCCGCAAATGACGAAATAGATCAGCCCCGCCGCGAGATACGCTTCGAGCGGTCGATACGTGCTGGCAGCGATGTTCTGCGCCGTGCGCGTCAACTCCGCCACACCGACCACTGAGATCAGCGAGGATGCCTTGATCAATAGCACCATCTCGTTGACGAGCGAGGGCAGCGTCAGGCGAAATGCCTGGGGTACCTGAATACGGCGCAGCATGTCGAAGGGTGACAGTCCGAGCATGCGGGCCGCTTCGATATGTCCGGGAGGAATACTGAGGAAGCCGCCGCGCAAAATCTCCGCAATATACGACGCGGAGCATAGCGACACCGCGCTGATCGCGGCAACAAGCGGCGATACGTTGATGCCGACGAAAGGCAGCAGGTAGTACACCAGCAGCAACTGTACGAGCATCGGCACGCCGCGGAAGAAAAACACATACGCGCCGCCGGCCATCCGTGTGGCGCGATGCGCCGAGAGCCGCGCGGCACACACGCCAATCGCGACGAAAAAGCCGATCACGAGCCCGGTGAGCGAAATACCCACGGTGGCGATAGCTGCGTGCAGCAGCAGCGGCAGACCTTGAAGAAAGACAGGGATGCTGAACATATGCCGGTCACCTGCTGGAACTAACCGCTCAACGATGCCATGCGCAGATTACGCCGGCATCGCCGATGCGGAACGCGTCAATAGTTCGGCGTGGGCATGGTGGTGGGGGCGTCCATTGCGACACCGAACCATTTCTTCTGCAACGCGGCGAGGCGCCCGTCGTTATGCATCTTGATGAGCGCCGCGTTGAATGCGTCGGCGAGCGGCTTGCTGTCCGCGTCCTTGCGCAGGCAATACGCGAAGTACACCTTGGCACCGAACGGCGGTTGCACGACGGCGAAGGTATCGGGACGCTGTTTCGCCACATAGGCGATGTTTGTCATGGAGTTGGCGACGGCGGCAATACGTCCCGCAGCCAGATCGGCATACGCCTGATTGTTATCGACGTATTCGCGCACTTCAGGCGGCTTCGGCAGCGTCGCGATGTAGGCTTTCAACTGGTCGAGTTGCGCCGAGCCCTTGCCTGCGCCCACCGTCTTGCCGGCGATATCCGATGATTGCTTGAGCGAGGTGTCGCTTGCGCGCTTGAGCAGCGCGTCGGTGGCATCCGCGACGGGCAGCGTGTAGGTGTAGCGGTCCATACGCGCCTTGGTCACCGTGAGCGGGCCGCCAACCATGTCGAACTTGCCCGCTTCGAGACCGGGCAGCACGCTGGGCCAGGGGAGATCGATAAAGCGCACCTTGACGCCGAGTTCCTTGCCGACTTCAGCAAACAGGTCCTTGTTGAAACCGGCTTGCTGACCGTTCTCGAGGAAGTCGAACGGTGCGAATTGCATCTCGGTGCCGACCACCAGTTCGCCCGCCTGCTTGACCTTGGCAAGCTGATCATCCGCGTGCGCCGCGACGCTTGCCGCACACAACGCTAACATCACGAAACGACACTTCCAGCCTGCAAGGATGCTCATGAGATTCTCCAGTTGGCGATGCGGTGCCGCGCGAAAACCAGCGTTGGCGCGAGGTATGCGAGGCAGTATATACCGCAGTTTTTGTGCGAAATAAATAATCCTGTTGTGCGCTGCAAGGGGCGCTTCAGATGGGTGCGCAGGCATGGCGACACGGCTTGCGAATGCGCTTTTGGCGGTATATACAACTGATGAAGCACGCCGCGTAGAGTTGCTTTCAACCTGCATTGATAGAGCGGATCGTCACGTTAGCGTCGTCGCGTATTGACTCATGCAGTAGTGCTTATTTGTCAGTTGATTCTTCAGTTGGGTCCGCCGTTCTTTCGGGAGCATTGCGATGCAGCCTGTCACCCGTATTCCGATCATCGACCTCGCGGGCGTGCGTGCCGGCGAGCCCGAAGCATTAGCGCGCGTTGGCCGCGAGATTTACGACGCCTGCACCGCGATCGGGTTTTTCTACATCATCAATCATGGCGTCCCACAAAACGCCATTGATGCAGCCGAACAGGCGGCGCGCAAGTTCTTCGCGTTTCCGGTCGAAACCAAACGGCGCGCAGCGGTGAACCGGCGGCATCGCGGCTTCAATGCACTGGGCGACGCAACGATGTATCAGGCCACGCGTCCTGACTACAAGGAGTTTTTCAGCATCGGTCTGGAGTTGCCCGAGGACGATCCAGATGTGCTCGCAGGGCAGGCTCTACGCGGCCCGAACAACTGGCCTGATTTCATGCCCGAGTTGCGTCCCGCGTTGTATGGCTATTACGAAGCGGTGGCCGCGTGCGGTGCGGATTTGCTGCGTGCAGTTGCCGTGAGCCTTGGGGTCGGCGAGCAGTTCTTCGCGCCGCGTTATACGAAGCGCATGCAGCGCACGCAGATGGTCTATTACCCGCCGCAGCCGCCGCAACCGGACGAAGATCAGTTCGGCGTCGCGCCGCACACGGACTACGGTTGCATTACGCTGCTGTGGCAGGATCAGGTCGGTGGTCTGCAGGTGCGCGAGATCGCGAACCATACGTGGATCGATGCGCCGCCCATCCCGGGAAGCTTCGTGGTGAACGTCGGCGATCTGCTCGCGCGCTGGACCAATGACCGCTTCCGCTCGACGCTCCACCGCGTGATCAATGCATCGGGCCGCGAACGCTATTCGATTGCGACGTTCTACGATCCGACCTATGGCTCGCTCGTCGATCCGCGCGAGCTTGGGACGAGCGAAGCGGACCTCATCTATCAACCGGTCGCGGCAGGCGACTACATTCTCGGGCGGATCAACGACTCAATGGGTTATCGCAAGAAGCTTGCAGGAGAAGAGCCGAAAGCAGGCACGAAAGCCGGGACAGCAGCATGACGCCGGGCCAAGCGGCGCCGCTTTCGCAGACCCTCGCAGCGCTACGCGACGCGTTGGGTGTTGACGCGGTGCGCGTCGGTGATGAGATCAGCGAACGGTCGATGACCGACTGGACGCGTCACGAGCCTACCCGTGCAGCGGCGTTGCTGTTGCCGCGAACCACGCAAGAGGTGGCGCGGGCGCTGGCGATTTGTCATGCGGCGCAGCAACCCGTGGTGCCGCAAGGGGGCATGACGGGGCTGGCCGGTGGCGCGATCCCTCGCGCGCTCGACATCGCGCTGTCGCTCGATCGTCTGACCGGTGTGGAAGAAATTGATTCGGCATCCGCAACGATGACCGTGCTCGCCGGCACCACTTTGCAGACGGCGCAGGACGCTGCCACGCAAGCGGGTTTCGAACTCGCGCTCGATCTCGGTGCGCGCGGCTCCTGCCAGATTGGTGGCAATCTCGCCACCAACGCGGGCGGCAATCGCGTGATCCAGTCAGGTACCGCACGCGATCAGGTGCTCGGTCTCGAAGTCGTGCTGGCCAATGGCGACGTGCTGAGTTCGCTCGGAAAAATGGTCAAGAACAATACCGGGTACGACCTGAAACATTGGTTCATCGGTTCGGAGGGCACGCTTGGCGTGATCACACGCGCTGTATTGCGCCTGCATCCCCAGCGCGCGGCGCGGCATACGGCGTTGGTTGCGCTCGACCATTACGACGCGGCAGTGGCGCTGCTAAGACGATTGGGGACGCGCTTTGGCAACGACATCGGCGCGTTTGAAATCATGTGGCCGGACTTTTACGACTTCGGCGTGGCGCTGACCGGCACACGCTCACCGTTTGTGGAATCCCACCCGCTGTATGCGTTGATCGAGCACGCCAGCTTCGACGCCACCGACGATGGCGAGCGCTTCTCTACAGCACTGAACGAGGCGCTGGAAGCACACGCCATTCGCGATGCAGTGATCGCGCAATCCGTGGCCGACACGCGCGCATTGTGGGCGGTGCGTGAGTGCACCGCGGAGTTTCCCGTGCGGCTCGATCCAATCAACTTCGACGTCAGCTTGCCGATTGGCAAGATAGGCGCGTTCGTCGACGTGTGCCGCGCCGCGCTCGATACGAAATGGCCGGGCAACCAGTCGTATTTCTTCGGCCACATTGGCGATTCGAATCTACATCTCACCGTGGATGGTCATTCGGTGCCCGGTGTGGAGCATCACGCGGTCTATGCGTTCGTCTATGACATGCTTGGGCCGTTGCACGGTTCGGTGTCGGCGGAGCACGGAATTGGTTCGCTCAAGCGGGAGTTCTTGCCAATCTCGCGCTCACCGGAGGAACTGGCGGCAATGCGTGCGATCAAGCAGGCGCTCGACCCGCATGGGAT
>FTKM01600063.1_pt1 | contig 16342 bp, 10 predicted proteins | sample 1658051 | NCBI WGS metagenome assembly FTKM01 (sample SAMEA3914794, study PRJEB12502) | metagenome | biome: forest; material: soil | place: Canada | collected 2011-07-05 | depth 0.1 m | reverse complement strand
GCGATGGGGCACGCCGGGCTGGAAGAATTCGTCGCCACTGACGAGCAGGACTACGTGCGGCGCGGTATCGCTGCGGCAGCGGACCTGCCGACGCTGGCCGCGCTGCGCGCCGGCATGCGCGAGCGCTGCATGCAGTCGCCGATGTTCCGCCCCGACAGGGTTGCCGCGGGCGCAAGCGGCGCGCTGCGCGTCATGTGGCGGCGCTGGTGCGACGGCCTGGCGGCCGAGTCGTTCGACTTAAGCCACCACCAAGGCCAGAGCGCCTTGCACCTGGATCGCACCTGACGGCCCCGACCACCCGGTTCGCTTCGTTGCAGAGCGCCCCGCGAATTGGCTACGGTTTAGGCCGCTGTTCCTCGGAATACTTCGACACAGCGCCCCGTAGACTTCGCATCAAGCATGTCCAATTCGCAAACACCACTTCAGACTCGACGCAGCCTTCTCATGACCAAAGTCGCCATCACCGGCGCAACCGGATTTATAGGCCGGCATGTGCTCGCGGAACTCGCCTCGCGCGGTCTTGATGTCGTCGCGACACGGCGCAGCGATTCCCTCGGTGAGTCGAAACTGGCCAACGTGAAATGGGTCAACCTCGACCTGTCCTCAGCGCCCGGGCAAGCCTTCGAGGCACTCGGCCGTCCTGACGTGCTGATCCATCTCGCCTGGGGTGGTCTGCCGAACTACCGTTCGCTGCGGCATTTCGAGGTGGAACTCCCCGCGCACTATGCGTTCCTGCGCCAATTAACGGACGCCGGACTAAAGTCATTGCTAGTCGCCGGAACCTGCCTTGAATATGGCTTGCGTTCCGGTGCCCTAAGTGAGACCGACGCGACTGCACCGGTCACGCCGTACGGATTTGCCAAGGACACACTTCGCCGCCAGCTCGAATACCTGCAACGCGAGAGCCAATCAGCATTCAAGCTGACCTGGGCACGTCTTTTCTTCATGCACGGCGAGGGGCAAGCCGCCACTTCGCTCTTGCCGCAACTCAAGCAGGCCGTACAGCGACGCGACCCGGTTTTCAGGATGTCTCGCGGCGAACAGCTACGCGACTATTTGCCCGTCAGCGAAGTGGCAAATCAACTCGTCGAACTGGCGCTCAGGCAACAGGACATCGGGCCCGTCAACGTCTGCTCGGGAACGCCACGCTCGGTTCGCGGCATGGTCGAGCAATGGCTGCATGACAACGACTGGCAGATTGCGCTCGACCTGGGTCACTACCCCTACCCCGACTACGAGCCGATGGCTTTTTGGGGTGTCCGGCGCAAGCTGGAGCAGCTACTGGAAACGCCATGACCCATGTTGCACCTTCAACTACACCGGTATCGCCCATGAATGATTTCCAGCAGGAAGTGCGCGAGCGCATCGCCGCCAACGGCGACCATGCCGAGTTACGCAACGCCGGTCAGGCGTTTCTTCAACTCAGCGCCGAGCAACGCTATTCGTACAACTTCGCCTGCCTTGGCCGTCCGATCATCCAGTATCCGCAGGACATGGTCGCGATGCAGGAGCTTATCTGGCAAGTGCGGCCGGATCTCATCATCGAGACCGGGATCGCGCATGGCGGCTCCCTGATCCTGAGCGCGTCGATGCTGGCCATGCTCGACTACTGCGACGCGGTTGAAAGCAAGCAGTTGCTCGATCCGAGCCGCCCCAAGCGCCGGGTGCTCGGCATCGATATCGACATTCGTGCACACAACCGTCTCGCGATCGAAGCCCATCCGTTGGCAAACCGGATCGATATGATCGAAGGCTCGTCCATCGACGCCGAGGTCGTCGATCAGGTGCGCCGTCACGCGGAAGGTTGGCAAACGGTGCTGGTCTGCCTCGACTCGAACCACACGCACGATCACGTCCTCGCGGAACTCGAGGCCTATGCGCCACTGGTTACGCCCGGCAGCTATTGTGTCGCCTTCGATACGCTTATCGAAGACATGCCGCGTGGCAGCTACCCCGACCGGCCATGGGACGTCGGCAACAATCCGAAAACAGCCGTCAGGGACTTTGTTGGTCGACACCCGGAATTCGAGGTTGACTGGCAGATCGACCACAAACTGCTGATTTCCGTGGCGCCCGAAGGCTATCTGAAACGCGTTCGCTGATGCGTTCGATGCGTGCCAGTCCCGCAGCTGGCATTGGCTAACCGTAGTCCACACCCTGCACGAAGCAAATCGAAATGAAAGTCGTCATTCTCGCTGGCGGGCTCGGCTCGCGTTTGTCCGAAGAGACACAGTCGCGTCCGAAGCCGATGGTCACTGTCGGCGACCGGCCGATCCTTTGGCACATCATGAAGATCTACGCGTCGCATGGCATGACGGATTTCATCATTTGCTGTGGCTACAAGGGCTACGTCATCAAGGAGTATTTCGCCAACTACTTCCTGCACTCGTCTGACGTCACCTTCGATCTTGCAAAGAACAGCATGGAGGTGCATCAGCGTTATGCCGAGCCGTGGCGGGTCACGCTGATCGATACCGGCGAGCATTCCATGACCGGTGGCCGTTTGAAGCGTGCGTCGCATCTGTTGCGCGACGAAGACGCGTTTTGCTTCACCTATGGCGACGGCGTGGGTGACGTCGACATCACCGAACTGGTCCGTTTTCACAAGCGTCACGGCCGCCTTGCCACCGTGACCGGCGTACAGCCGCCGGGACGCTATGGCGTGCTGCAGTTTGCCGACGACGAGAACGCCGTGGTGGGCTTTACGGAAAAGCCGCAGGACGGCACCTCGTGGATCAATGGCGGGTACTTCGTCGCGTCGCCGCGCGTGCTTGACTATATCGACGACGATGCGACGCCGTGGGAATCCGCACCAATGGAGCGGCTGGCCGCAAACGGAGAGTTGCAGACGTATCGCCACAACGGCTTCTGGCAACCGATGGACACGCTGCGCGACAAGCACCAGCTCGATGCGATCTGGGCAAGCGGCAAAGCGCCCTGGAAGACCTGGTAATGAACGACGCTCGCTTCTGGCTCGGACGGCGCGTCTTCGTGACCGGTCACACCGGCTTCAAGGGAAGCTGGTTGTGTCTATGGTTGCAGCGGCTCGGCGCGCAGGTCACCGGTTTTTCTCTTGACGCTCCCACTCAGCCATCGCTATTTGAAGAAGCCGAAGTGGCGCGCGGTATGCAGCACGTCCGCGGCGACGTGCGGGATCTGGCCGCGATACGCGACGCGATGAACGCGGCGCGCCCCGAGGTGGTGTTCCACCTCGCCGCGCAGTCTCTGGTCAGGCGCTCTTATGTGGACCCCGTCGAAACGTATGGGACCAATGTAATGGGCACGGTTCATGTGCTCGACGCGGTTCGCCAGATCGGAAGCGTGCGCGCCGTCGTCAACGTGACCAGCGACAAATGCTACGAAAATTTTGAAAGCACTCATGCTTACGTGGAAAGCGACCGGCTCGGCGGACACGATCCGTACAGCAACAGCAAGGCATGCTCGGAGCTGATCACTTCCGCTTATCAACAGTCGTTTTTCGCTACGGATGCAGCACCGCGCGTGGGCATCGCGACCGCGCGGGCGGGCAATGTAATCGGCGGCGGCGACTGGGCGGTCGACCGCCTCGTGCCCGACTTGTTGCGCGCATTCGAGCGTGGCGTCCCCGCCATCGTGCGCCGCCCGCACGCGGTTCGCCCCTGGCAGCATGTACTGGAACCGCTCGCAGGATATCTCGCGCTCGCCGAACGTTTGCATGGGAATCCTGAACGTTATTCGGGAGCGTGGAACTTCGGACCACGCGCCGACGACATGCGTCCTGTCGATGAGATCGCCGCCTCACTCACGTCAGCACTCGGCGACGGCGCGTCGTTCGTTGTGCAGGCCGAGGCGGATGCTCCGCACGAAGCCGGACTGTTGCTGCTGGACGCCAGCAAGTCGCGCCGCGAACTTGACTGGGCGTCGCGGCTCGAACTGGAAGAGGCGCTCGCCTGGATTGCGCAGTGGCACCGCGCCCGACAAGCCGGCGCAAGCGTACGGCAAATCACGCTCGAACAAATCGGGCGATACGAAGCCAGAATTGGCACGACAGCAGCCGAAGCCACCGCGCCTGCTGTCAATTGATGCGAGGATTGAAGTCTTGAACTGCCGCCACTGTGATCACCCGCTGACGTTTCCGTTTCTGGATCTTGGCTTCGCACCGCCCTCGAATGCTTACCTGAGCCATGCCGATCTCGCGCGACCCGAGCGCCACTATCCGCTCAAACTGTTCGTCTGCGACGCCTGCTGGCTCGTGCAAACCGAAGACTACGCTGCGCGTGAAACGCTGTTCGACGCGGACTATGCCTACTTCTCTTCGGTGTCCGAAAGCTGGCTTGCGCACGCGCGCCACTATGCCACGTCGATCATCGAAGAATTGTCGCTGGACCGCGACTCGTTCGTAATCGAGGTCGCTTCGAACGACGGCTATCTGTTGCGCAATTTCCTCTCCGCGCAGATTCCGTGTCTCGGCATCGAGCCAACCGCGAGCACAGCAGCGCACGCGGAAGAACTCGGCATTCCGGTTGTGCGGGAGTTTTTTGGCCAGCACCTGGCACGCTCACTCGCTGCCTCCGGCCCCCTGGCTGACCTGATCATCGGCAATAACGTGTTTGCACACGTGCCCGACGTCAACGACTTCACCGCCGGCCTGAAGACCGTACTCAAACCCGGCGGCACGATTACGCTGGAGTTTCCACATCTGGTGAACCTGCTCGATGAAGTGCAGTTCGACACGGTCTATCACGAGCACTTTTCGTATTTTTCGTTGCAGGCCGTCGAACATATCTTCCGGGCGGCTGGCCTGCGAGTCTGTCGCGTCGAACAACTCCGCACTCATGGCGGCAGCCTGCGCGTGTTCGGCTGCCATGCAGACGATCCTCGCGCCGATGATGCTTCGGTCGAACGGATCCGCCGCCTCGAAGAAGAACGCGGTATCACGCAGCCCGAGACTTACAGGAATTTCCAGCAACGCGTCGACGAGGCGAAGAACGGCCTGCTGCGCTTTCTGCTGGATTCGAAGGATGCGGGTCTTAAGGTAGCGGCATACGGCGCCGCCGCGAAAGGCAACACATTACTCAACTATGCGGGTGTCAGACCTGACTTGCTGCCCATCGTATGCGACGCTGCGGCCTCCAAGCAGGGCAAGTTCATGCCGGGCAGTCACATTCCAATTGTTTCGCCCGCCGACCTCGCCCGTGCGAAGCCCGATATCGTGTTGATCCTGCCGTGGAATATTTCGGATGAGATCGTCGCGCAACAGACTCCGGCGCTCGGACCCGAGGTCCGCTTCGCGGTGGCCATGCCGGCTGTCAGGTATCTGTGACACGCTGCCCGCGTTTGCATTCGCGTCAGCAGATAGCGGACAGCAGACAGCGCGGGTTAGCCCAACAGGTTCTGCACGGTGGGTAGCGCGCGGTCCCGGTCGGACAACAACGTGACCTCGCGCGGCCAGCTTATCGCGAGTTGCGGATCATCGAAGGCGACGCCACGATCGGCCTCCGGGTTGTGAAAAGCGGTGTGCAGATACAGTAACCGGCTGTCGGGCTCGAGGCTCTGAAAACCGTGTGCGCAGCCTTCCGGAATGAACACCGCCCGGCAATTCGCTGCGGACAGTTCCACTGCATGCCATTTCATAAAGGTGGCGCTATCGGGCCGTAAATCCACGATCACATCCCACACTAGGCCTTCGACGCAGCGCACCCACTTTGCATCGGCGTGAGCGCCCTGCTGAAAATGCAGACCGCGCACCGTGCCCGCCGTCACCGTATGCGACCAGTTAATCTGCACGATCTGCCGCGCGCCTTGAGCCTCGGCAAAATCGTTCGCGCAGAAGAGCCGCATGAAGCTGCCGCGCGTGTCTTCCTTCGGGCTGCTTTGTGCGACAAACGCGCCTGCTATCGGCAGGGCGCTTAACGGGTTGTGTGTCATACGCTGCGTCTAAAAGAAAAGCCGGAGATGATTCGATCAACGTCCAGCGATGTAGACGGCCATCTCATCCTCGGTGAGCAAATTCAGTTGACCGACGAACTGCTGCTGCCAGACGGACGGATAAGTGGAGGTTAAGTGTTTGAGCAACAGGTAACTGCCGAGGCGTTCCGCACAGAACGCCCAATTGCGAACCTGGTAGCCCGGACGCTTGCCTGGATAGCGCTTCACGCAAGCCGCAATCACCCTTTCGACCGCCGAAATGGCCGGTATCCAGAATTCGGTCGGGAATACGCCAAGTTCGAGGCCCCCAGGCAAAAACGCGTCGCTGCGGAAAAACGGCATCACGTCGTCGGCAGGCAATACTCCCAGTTCCACAGCTTCCGACGTGAATCGAAGAAAGTCCTCTGGAACGTGCGCCAACTTGTACTGATTGAAGTAACCGCCGTTCACCGTCCCTGGTTTGACCAGCAGAAACTCGCGGTCGCCTGGCAACATATATTCGTGCAGCGGAGCGGCATCGAACATGCGGCGATTCACCATGTCCATCACGGGGTAATTCGCGGCTGGCACACCGCTGATAATCGTGTTGGAGACGAACTTCCGATACTGGCACATCCCTACATGACGCACCTGAAGCCGGTTTTCGACAATATAGTTTTTGACAGCGAAACATCCAGCCAGCGAGCCCAGTTGTGGATGATAGGGCTCCCACTCCGGCGCGAGATCACGCAAGTTGGTTTTGCCGGGACCTTGGGCCTCGCCAAGATGCATCGTGGTCACGTAAGACGGATATGCATAGGGCGGCGGCACGTGGGTAAAGCACACGTACAGTAGCTGTGGAGAAGCGGCCAACGGCGTCCTGATGAAACCCTCGCCTGCCTGGCCAATCCGTTTGCCCTCGCACGCCTGCAGTACCGCGCCGCGCAGCGCATAGAAATCACCCAGGCCAGACGCATCCTCGCTCTTGCTAACCGTTCCCTTCAGGTCGTTCAGGAATGCTATCTGTTCGCCGTGTCTACGATAGTTCGGATGCGGGGCGGGCAGGGCCGACGGTTCGAATGCACGCACGGTGATGTCGGGGCACAACGTCAGCACCAGCGCTGTGATGCGTTCGACGAGAAGCGTTTTGAAACTGATTCCGTCCGCACGTGTCGCGAGCGAATCAAGCCGCATGCGGAATTCGCCAGGCGCTCCTTCAAACAGGTCGAAGAGCTTTTCCGTGAGTGCGAACCACGTCTTCCAGAACGATGGCTTCGCGACGATGTAGTAGCCCGAGATGGCCGAGCGGGAATCCATCGCCAGTGTCCGGAGGCCGACGTCCAGCCCGAGTTCACTCAGATACGCCTCTGCCGCCTCGATCAAGCCAGGATGAAGACGGTTACCGTGCTCAAACACGTTCAGATAGCACGCCGCTTCCTCGGTGAAGGGCGAAAACGTGTACGCCTCGTAACCGGGTTTTTCCTCGATGAACGCGTGGACCGACTCTGCATTCAGGGTAGTCCGCTGCACGAAATCCGCTGACAGGAAGCCGTAAAGCTCGTCGTCATTGACGGTATGGCTCAGGAAGAAATTCCGCACTGCGCTGTATTCGCGCCATTCCGGCGTGACATTCGCGCGGTTGTCGAGAACCGCAAACCTCGAGTCGAGCTGACTGCGGCCCGCTTCGTCGTTTGCAATCTGAAAGATATTGGCCTTCATCACTGCCCGCCTGTTGTTCGCCCATCACACATCAATTCGCGGCAGATGGCGCCGCGCTACCGTCGCAATGCAATCCGCAGGCGTCTCGGCTTTCGCGATAACGGCGCATCGGCCTTCGGACAGCGTCACCTTTGAACTGGCGGCGCAGAAAGGCCAGCCTGGTTGCATTGTTCGGGAGTATCCCGTAGTTCGGGTAAATGGAAGACGCCAAACTGACCCGTGAATCGGGTCCAATTTAGAGAATGAAGCGATCGGGGCGGCTGCTATTGAACCGCGCTGTGTCGATCGCCTTCGTTTTTTACGAGGGCATCGGGATCGGACCGCGCGATAGACGCTCCGGATAATCCGCCTTCATCGCTCTCGCTATTGCAGTAGTTTCATCACTTGCTGCGGCTGCGAGTTCGCTTGGGCCAGCACCGAAATTCCCGCTTGATTCAGCACTTCTGCCTGGCTCAGGTTCGCAGTTTCTTGCGCGAAATCAGCGTCCGTGATTTGCGATTGTACGCTCGAAAGATCAGTCGACTCGGCCTGCTGCGAACCAGCAATCGCGACGAAGCGATTTTGCGCCGCGCCGAGGCTCGCCTGGATAGCGCTAATCGTCGCTAACGCATCGTCGACCGTTTCCATCGCGAGGTTCGCGCCGGCCACGGTGGTGACGTCCAGGCTCGCCACTGAGGTCGGCACGCTGGTGACATTGCCCGCGTTGTTCGTGACGACGAACGCGTTGTTGGCATTGATGCTGGCGAGAACGGTTCCAGTAGGCTGCGCGGCCACGCTCGCCCCAAAACTGCTCGCTGGTCCCCCGGCCGTGTTCCACGAAACAGCCAGACTGGTTCCGTTTCCCGCGACATCAAACAGCGCGGACGCAGCCGTGGTCGATAACTGGTTGCCGTTCTGGTCGACGAACATCATGCTGCCGGAGCCGTTGGCTTGCACACTGATCGAGGTAATCGCGTTTGCCGTGCTGGCCGTTGCGGCTGCACCAGTCTGCGGATCGATATCGACGCCCGAAATCAGACCGAGCACGGTGCCGGCAACGGCGTTGGCCGTCGACGTGTTACTAGCCGATGCCGCCGCACTAATCGCCGCGAGTTCCGTCGATGGTAGAAGCGCGCTGTTGCCGTCCGTGTTAAGCGATAACTGCTGTTGGTCGTTGCTGGACGTGGTAGTGAAAAGGGCACTGGCTACCGTGTTGGCGATCGCGTGTCCATTCTGGTCGGTGAATTTGAAACCGCCCAGACCGTTAGCGACGACATTGATTGCGGTGATCGCACCGGCGCCGCCCGAGGTGTTTTCGGTACCGCTCGCGGTCAGATCGAGACCCGCGAGCGTACCGAGCGGCGTACCGCCGGGCAGGTCGTCGTCCGGACCGGAGACGAACCCAAGCACGTTTGCCGTCATGCCTTGGCCCAGGTTGATACTGACGGTCTGGCCGACCTCCGCGCCCACCTGGACAGTGATCACGCCGGCCGTACCGTTCAACAGATTCAGGCCGTTGTAGGAAGTTTGGGACGCAATACGGTTGACTTCGGCGATCTGCTGGGCGACATCCTGTTGCAGCGCAGCCTTGTCGCTCATCGTCAAGGTGCCTCCCGCCGCTTCGACTGCAAGCTGGCGGATCGTCTGCAAGCTCTGCGTGAGCTGGGTCACGCCCTCGCTGGCCGTTTGCAGCAGCGAGACGCCGTCGTTGGCGTTCGACACGCCTTGATTCAGCCCGTTGATCCCCGATTGCAGCGTGGTTGAGATTGCAAGATCTGCTGCGCCGTCAGCGGCGCTGTTGAGGCGTTTTCCGGACGAAAGTCGGGTGACCGCTTGCGCCAGGGCACTGGCCGAGCCATTCAGGTTTTCCTGGGCGATGAGCGAATCGATGTTGCTGCTGATGCTGAGCATCCGGGTTCCGTAATCGCGTCACATTCGCAAAGTGGCCACGCTGAGATTTGACGGAAGCATTCGTTCACTCGTAGCAGCGCCCTAAATCTGGATATCGGCGGCGGCGCAGGAAAACTTGAGGAACTGAACCCCGACCACCCTCTCCCGTGACCACGCCAATCACCCGAAATACGAGAAAATCAAGGCTCTGCTCGGCGGTTTGGGCAATACGGTCTGCTATAGACTGCTCAAAATTGCCCTCCTCCTGCATCGCGCAAGTTCAAAACGCCCGCCTGATCCGCACGCATCTGCCACCCGTTGACTCGCGCGAGTGCACACCATTTTTCAACAGGACAGCTTTCTATGAATGTTGCAAGCGAGGTCGTTCTCTCTCCCGTAACGGATTTCGTGTCGCACATCCTGTCGGCACGGCGAGCAACGCTCAATCTGACTGAGCTGTTCACGATTGCGAGCCAACTGGAGGCCGCGCAGCAGGCCGAACTGGCCGCCGTACTCTATGAAACATGGATTGCGCACTGCGGCTCGCCGTTCAAGCACTTTGCCCATTTCAACCTCGGCACGACCTTATTCAACCTGAACGATCTGGAAGGGGCCAAACGCGCCTACCTTCAGGCAATCGACCTGTCGCCTTCTTTCGTTCAACCGCATTTCAATCTTGGCCTGATCTATGAGCGCGCGAATCAGGTTGACGATGCGCTTGCCCAATGGTCATGGGTTGCGGAAAACACGTCGCCTGATGAGGCAGACAATCGGCCGCTGCGGCTGCTGGCGCTCAATAATCTCGGCCGGTTGCACGAAAACAGACAGCAATACGCACAAGCGCTTTCCAGCTTGACCCAAAGTCTGGAGCTGGAACCGAATCAACCCGACGTGCTTCATCACTGGGTTTTCCTGCGCGGAAAACAGTGTGAGTGGCCGGTCTACACACCGGTCGGCGAGGTGGATCCGGCGCTGATGCGCCAATCGACTTCAGCGTTGGCGATGATCGCCCTCTCCGACGATCCAGAAGCGCAATTGGCAGCCGCGAGGAACTACGTCAGGAACAAGATCAACCTCAACGTTGCCGCCTTATCGGATTCGACGGCATACGGGCACAAGAAGATTCGCATCGCGTACCTGTCGTCGGATTTCTGCCTGCATCCGGTCGCGATGCTGACCGCCGAGCTGTTCGAACTCCATGACAGGAACCGCTTCGAGGTCTACGGATATTGCTGGTCGCGGGACGACGGCTCCACCATTCGTCAGCGCATCATCCAGTCGATGGACCGTTTCGAGCGAATCCACGAACTCACTGATGAAGCAGCGGCACAGCTGATCCGCGAACATGAGATCGACATTCTCGTCGATCTGCACGGCCAGACCCTCGGGGCACGCCCGAACCTGCTGGCCTATCGTCCCGCGCCCATCCAGATTACTTACCTCGGATTGCCGGCTACAACAGGACTGCCGTTTATCGACTACGTCATTGCCGATCGCTTCCTGATTCCGAAAAAATTCGCGAAGTTTTACTCCGAGACGCCGTTGTACATGCCTGACGTGTACCAGGTCAGCGATCGCAAGCGCATCACCGGTCCTGTGCCCTCGCGTGAAAGCTGCGGCTTGCCGTCTGAAGGGGTCGTGTTCTGCTCCTTCAACAACAATTTCAAATTCACGCCTGAGGTATTCGAAGTCTGGATGAATATCCTGCGTCGAGTGCCCAATAGCGTGCTTTGGCTGCTGGCGGACAACCCGTGGGCCGAGGCGAATTTGCGCAAGACGGCAGCGGCGCTCGATGTCGATGCGAGCCGACTGGTGTTCGCGCCGCGCGTGGCACCGGAGAACTACCTGGCCCGCTATGCGGTCGCCGACCTGTTCCTAGATTCGTTCCCGTTCAACGCCGGCACCACTGCCAATGACGCGTTGTGGATGGGCTTGCCGGTCCTCACCTACACGGGACGTACCTTCGCCTCCCGCATGGCAGGCGCGCTGCTGACTGCCGCGGGACTGGAAGAGCTGATCACCTACAACCTGAACGACTACGAGGAAAAGGCCGTGGCTCTCGCCAATGCGCCGGCGGAATGCGCCCGCCTGCGCGCGCATCTCGCCGAGGTCAAGGAAAGCGGAGTGCTGTTCGACACACCGCGCTTTGTCACTAACCTTGAAAAGCAGTTCAAGAAGCTTGTTAGCGCGCTGGAGAAGTCCGCAGTTTGATGCGGCGTCTCACCTGAGCGGTTGAAAACGCCAGGCGATTCGTCCGGTTCGGTCGTTACGACGTGCGCGTCGTAACGACCGAGTGGTTCATCACTACAGTCACGCATCAAACCGTCAGGTATTGCATCTGGCTCGACGTCAACGGCGTTGTGAGTGCCTCTTCTTGCGCTGCGCTTAGCACACTGACCTGGCTGGATGTCAGGCTTTGCACCTGAGCCGAGCCGAGCGCCGCCATCTGATTCGTGCTGAGCGCGACGACGCTCTGGGTGGAGAGCGCAACAGTCTGATCCGTGCTCAACACCGAGAGATCCGACGTCGTCAGCGCCGACACCTGAGCCGTGGTCAACGCGGCGATCTGGCCAGTTGACAGGCCGTTTTGCGCCTGCATCGTGGTCAGCGCAGCCACTTGTGAGTACGTCAACGCGGCCATCTGACTGGTCGTCAGATTTTGCAGCTGCGTGGTGGTCAACGCCTCTACCTGATTGGTGGTAAGTGCGCCGATGTCCGCGGCGGAGAGCGCGCTCGCCTGAGTCGTGCCTAGCGCCGCGAGGTCCGACGTTGTCAGTGCAGCCGCCTGGCTCGTACTCAACGCGGCGATTTGATCCGTCGACAGGCCGTTCACCTGGGCCGTCGTCAGTGCCGCCACCTGCGTGGCGCTCAGCGCCGACGTCTGGCTCGTCGTCAGGTTCTGCAGTTGCGAGGTGGTCAGCGCCGCGATCTGGCTGGTGCTGAGCGCAGCAACGTCGCCGGTCGACAGCGCGTTGGTCTGCGCCGTGGTCAGTGCGGCGACCTGCGCCGTCGTCAGCGCCGACACCTGCGTAGTGGTCAACGCAGCGACCTGGGTTGTCGTCAGACTCTGCAGTTGGGTAGTCGTCAGGGCGGCGAGTTGGACTGTCGTTAGAGCAGACGACTGAGCCGTGCTCAGCGCCGCGATCTGTGTCGTCGACAGGCCATTGGCCAGTTGTGCCGTGGTCATCGCGGCTACTTGCGATGTCGTCAGTGCGGCTGCCTGGTCGGTCGTCAGGTTTTGTAGCTGCGCGGTCGTCAGTGAACTAATCTGGCTGTTCTTTAGCGCAGCGATGTCTGTCGTCGACAGCGCGGCAGTCTGGGACGTGGTCAGTGCCGCCACGTCCGCTGCGGTCAATGCGGACGCCTGCGCGGTGGTCAGCGCGTTGATCTGCGTGGTAGTCAGGCTGTCGGCCTGAGCCGTGGTCAGCGCGGCTACCTGTGTGGCGCTCAGCGCTGCCGCCTGGCCTGTCGTCAGGTTCTGCAGTTGCGCGGTTGTCAGCGCGGCGATCTGACTTGCCTTTAGTGCGGCGATGTCCGATGTGGGCAGCGCGCTCAACTGTGCCGTCGTCAACGCGGCCACTTGTCCGGTCGTCAATGCCGCTGCCTGCGCGGTGCTCAGCGCGGCGATCTGGTCAGTCGTCAGGCTCTGGACCTGGGTGGTCGTCAGCGCGCTGACCTGGCTCGCCTTCAGCGCGGCCACGTCTGTCGTCGACAGCGCGTTAGCCTGTGCGGTCGTCAATGCCGCGACTTGCGCCGTCGTAAGCGCCGCTGTCTGCGCAGTGCTCAACGCGCCGATCTGCGACGTCGACAGTCCGTTGGCCACCTGCGCGGTGGTCAGCGCGGCCACTTGCGCCGTCGTCAATGCTGCCGCCTGGCTCGTCGTCAGGGTTTGGATCTGCGCGGTCGTCAGCGCGCTGATCTGGTTCGTCTTTAGTGCCGCGACGTCCTGCGTGGACAACGCGCTCGACTGTGCCGTTGTCAGCGCGGCGACTTGCGCCGTCGTCAAAGCCGCCGTCTGTGCGGTGCTCAGCGCGGCGATCTGGCTCGTTGCCAGGCTCTGCAGTTGCGCCGTGGTCAGCACGTCGATCTGGCTGGTCTTCAGTGCAGCAACGTCTTGCGTCGACAGCGCGTTAGCTTGTGCCGTCGTCAGCGCGGTCACTTGCGAGGTCGTCAGCGCGGCTACCTGAGCCGTGCTCAAAGCGTTGACCTGCGACGTCGACAGGCCGTTGACCAGTTGCGTCGTTGTCAGCGCGGCCACTTGTGCCGTCGTCAGCGCAGCGACCTGGCTTGTCGTCAGGCTCTGCAACTGCATCGTCGTCAGCGCGCCAATCTGACTCACCTTCAGCGCCGCGATATCCTGCGTCGACAACGCGCTAGCTTGTGCCGTCGTCAGCGATGCCACTTGCGCCGTCGTCAGTGCCGCTGCCTGTGCGGTGCTCATTGCGCCGATCTGCGACGTCGACAGCCAACTCGATAGCTGCGTCGCCGTCATGGCCGCCACTTGCGCGGTCGTCATTGCTGCCGCCTGGCTCGTTGTCAGGTTCTGCAGTTGCGCTGTCGTGAGCGCGCGAATCTGGTTGGTCTTCAGCGCCGCGATGTCCTGCGTCGACAGCGCACTAGCTTGTGCCGTCGTCAACGCTGCCACTTGCGTCGTGGTCAATGCCGTTGCCTGCGCGGTTTTCAGCGCGGCGATCTGGCGAGTCGTCAGGCTCTGCAATTGCGACGTGGTCAGCGCGCTAATCTGATTGGTCTTGAGCGCGGCGACGTCCTGCGTCGACAGCGCGCTAACCTGCGCCGTGCTCAGCGCAGTCACATCTGCCGTTGTTAGCGCGCTCGTCTGGGTTGTACTCAATGCTCCGATTTGAGCCGTCGACAGGCCGTTCGCCACCTGCGTTGTCGTCAACGCGCCCACCTGAGCGTAGGTCAACGCGGCTGCTTGTGCGGTCGTCAGGTTTTGCAGTTGCGTCGCCGTCAGCGACACAATCTGGTTGGTCTTCAGTGCGGCAATATCGCCCGTCGAAAGTGCATCAATCTGACTGCTGGAAAGGACGGCGAGCGCCGCCGTGCTGATCGAGACGACGTCGGCGGTCGGTACCACCGAGAGTTGCGTCGTCGTCAGAGCTGCGGCCTGCGCGGTCGTCAACGCCTGGATGTTGGAGGTCGTTAGCTGGCCGATCTGCTGGGTCGTCAGGGCTGCAATCTGAGCCGGCGTAAGCGACGATACGATTGAAGTCATGCTTCACACTTCCTGGATTTATTGTTATGCGACGGCGCTGTGCCCACACATCCATGGACGCCCGCCCGTAGATCGCTCGACAGTGTGGCGAGAAGATCTGCGCTTCCTATAAAAAACGGCGCAATCAGCCCCAAAGAGCTTAGCGCCGTAAAGTTTCGCTGCTACACCCTGGTCGCCTGACCGTGATCAGGCGACTTGGGTCGACATCGAAGATGCGTCAATCGATGTCGTCGATTACAACGTCAGATACTGGATCTGGGTCGTCGTCATGGCTTGCACCTGCGACGACGTCAGCGCGTTGACTTGCGCGCTCGACAGTGCCTTCACCTGACCCGTCGTCAGACTCTGCACTTGAGCCGTCGTCAAAGCCGCCACCTGGCCGGTCTTCAGCGCGGCCACGTCTGCCGTCGACAGCGCGTTGATCTGCGCCGTGCTCAAGGTCACCAGATCCGCCGTCGTCAGCGCGGATGCCTGTGTCGAGTTCAACGCGGCGATCTGGCCGGTCGTCAAACCGCTCTGCGCCTGCACCGTCGTCAGTGCTGCGACCTGTGCGTATGACAACGCTGCAATCTGGCTCGTGCCCATGCCTTGCAGTTGTGCCGTGGTCAGCGCGCTGATCTGGCCTGTCTTCAGCGCGGCGACATCTGCTGTCGACAGCGCGCTAGCCTGTGCCGTCGTCAGTGCAGCCACGTCGGCCGTGGTCAGCGACGAAGCCTGCGCCGTGGTCAGCGCGGCAACTTGCGCCGTCGACAACGCAGCGACTTGACCCGTCGTCAGCGCGGCGACTTGACCCGTCGTCAGCGCGGCGGCCTGGCTCGTCGTCAGGTTTTGCACCTGTGCCGTCGTCAACGCCGCTACCTGGCTCGTCTTCAGCGCGCCGATGTCTGCCGTCGACAGCGCGGCGACTTGACCCGTCGTCAGCGCGGCCACTTGACCCGTCGTCAGCGACGATGCCTGCGCGGTGTTCAGCGCAGCGATCTGGCCCGTCGTCATGCCTTGCAGTTGCGCCGTCGTCAGCGCATCGATCTGGCTCGTCTTCAGCGCGGCGACATCTGCCGTCGACAGCGCGTTAGCTTGTGCCGTCGTCAGCGCTGCCACTTGCGAGGTCGTCAGCGACGATACCTGCGCCGTGCTCAGTGTGCTGACCTGTGCCGTCGTCAAACCGGTGGCCACTTGTGCCGTCGTCAGTGCTGCTACTTGCGACGTCGTCAGCGCGGCGGTCTGGCTCGTGCTCAGGTTCTGCAGTTGCGAGGTCGTCAGCGCGGCGACCTGGCTCGTCTTCAGCGCAGCGATGTCAGCCGTCGTCAGCGCGCTCGACTGTGCCGTCGTCAGCGCGGCCACTTGACTCGTGGTCAGCGACGATGCCTGCGTGGTGCTCAGCGCGTGGATCTGCGACGTCGTGAGGTCCTGAACCTGCGCCGTCGTCAGCGCTGCGACTTGTGCCGAGTTCAGCGCTGCCGCCTGGCTCGTCGTCAGGTTCTGCAGTTGCGAGCTCGTCAGCGCGGTGATCTGGCTGGTCTTGAGTGCTGCGATGTCTGCCGTCGACAACGCGGCGACTTGACCCGTCGTCAGCGCGGCCACTTGACCCGTCGTCAGCGACGATGCCTGCGCGGTGTTCAACGCGGCGATCTG
>FTKM01000670.1_pt3 | contig 16435 bp, 16 predicted proteins | sample 1658051 | NCBI WGS metagenome assembly FTKM01 (sample SAMEA3914794, study PRJEB12502) | metagenome | biome: forest; material: soil | place: Canada | collected 2011-07-05 | depth 0.1 m | reverse complement strand
GCGCTCGCCGACATGGCGGAAACGCACAGTGAATCGTTCATTGTCGAGCACGAAGGCGTACCTTATGAAGCATTGCTGATCGCCGCGCCAGTGCTCGCCTGGACGCGCTACGCGATCCCCTCTGGCTCACTCAAGAGCGACGCGGCCGACGCATTGCGTGCCCATTTGCAGGCACACGTGCTTGCAACCGGTACGCGTGTGGCGATGGCGCCGTTCCTGTACAGCATCGACCAGTTACCGCGCCATCATGTCGAAACCTGGCGCATCGCACAGCAACTCACCCAGGCCGCGTTGAGCGGCGGCAGCGCGAAAATCAATTTCGGCGAGTTGCCCGAGACCTCACCTATTCTCGCCGATCCGCGCTTTCTGCTAGCCGTGGTCGCCGCACCGCTCAGCCAACCGGTATTCCGCTGGCAAGAAGAGGAGCATGGCAACCGCATCGAGCGCGGCCAATGCCTCGAACAATGGGCGACGCAAGGCGGCGCCAATCTGTCGCTGGCGTTGCCCGGTTGCGAATTCGAGTGCTTGCTGCCCGACGCCTACTATTCCGCTTGCCGGGACGCTGACGAACGCGTGCGCCCACACACAGTGCGCACCGCCGTGCGCTACCTGTTCGATACGATCAGTGCGGCGCCGGCCGACCTGCGGGCGGTTGTCGCAGGATTCGGCGAGCGTCGGATCGACGAGTATCGCGTCGGCTTCACCCGTCGTGGAAGCAACGAAGTGATCTATGGCGTCGTGTGGCCACTCTATGGCCGTGAAAACGGCGAAGCGGGCATTGACGAAGAACCGCAAGAAGCCGCTGCTTCCGACGGCCCGCTTGAAGAGATCGTCGCGCTGCTGAAGGAAACCGGCGTGACCGACATTCGCCGTCATGCGGGCCGCTTCGAGCCGGAATATTGCGACGACTGCGGCGTGCCGCTCTACGCGGACCCGCTGGGCGAGATCGTGCATGCAGAGATGCCAGAAGACGCGGAGCCCGCACAGCCGCATTTCCACTGACGCACAAGTGTTTGCCACTACCCGCTCACCCACAAGTGGGCGACATGAGGGACCTTGGTCCTCCAGAACGAAAAGGCCCGACCGGTCAAAACCGGCCGGGCCTTTCGTATTTTTGGGACGCATTTCCAATACGCACGCATGGACGGAACCACAACCACGCACGCTCAGGCAATAGCGACAGCGTGTTGTTGCGCGATCTTCTGTTGCAGATCAAGGAGACGTCATTCACGCTGACCACAGGTGCAAGCGTCTCTCATCCTATGCCATCCGGCCAGGCCGTCAGGATGCAAGGAATTTGTCATCATGACGCCAGTGGCGCATCGCACGGCGACCGGCTGAACCCCGTCCGCGAGCATCGCGCCATCAAGACCGATTCATCAGGAGGCAAGGCATGCGATTCTCGGTTCTCAATTCGGACGCGGAACGACGCGACGGACTCAAGGCACTGTTGCGGCAAATCGACCGCACGGCGCGTTTCGACGAAGCACAGGACTGGCGTCAGGTCGGCCGCACGATACGGCGCCAGCGGCCCGATCTGCTCGCCATCGACTGGCAGGACTGGATGGCCATCAACGAAGTACACCGGTTGCTGGAAGACGATCCGAACTTGCGCGTCGCCGTGCTGAGCGACGATACCTCGCCAGGCTTTGTGCGCAGTCTGCTCGACAAGGGCGTACTCGGCGTCATTCAAAGAGCCACCGACCCGCGCCAGATCGTGCGAGCGCTCGAGATCGTGCTGCTTGGCGGCCACTATGTGCCGGCGGGAGCCCTCGCCCTCAATCTGCCGCCAGCGCCTGAGCCAGTGCCGCTCGAACCGCAGGCGACGAGGCCGCCAGTTCGTCGCGCCCGACTCGCGAGCGGCCTGTCGCCGCGTCAGGAGCAGATCATGCGCTGCGTGCACATGGGCAGCACCAATAAGATGATTGCTCGCACACTTGGTATAAGCGAAGGCACCGTCAAGATTCATCTGGCCAGCATTTTCCAGCAACTCGGCGCCCCTAACAGGGCGGCCGCCGTGGCGCTCTACAACGGCTGGCTGTCCGCTAATCTCGAGGTCTTGCGCAGCGACCACGAAGCCCCGCCTCGCCCTGTCATGGGACAGCCCGGGGCGGTCCCGCTACGCAGCCGCGCCCAGCCACCGTTCAAGTACCCGTTGCCAGCTAACGACACTACCGAAGCCCCGCCGATGGCAGCCGAACCCACCGTTCCATTTGGAGAACCAGGCTCCGGCGAGTCAAGCTGAGACGACGCGCGGTACTGCCAGCGGTGCTGCATCGACTGCTGGCATGGAATCCGCTCACACCTTTTTTCGCCCAACGAGTAATATTAGATTTATGGGTTTCCTCTACACACCGCTTCCGCTCTGGGTCGCTGTTGGTGGCTGGGTCGCCGCCGCGCTGCTGCTCGCGCTCGCGCTGTGGAAAAATCCTTTCAAGCGTCTCCAGGACGCGACTCTTCAGCACGTCTGGCTGGCCATCATCGTCGCCGTTTCGGTGCTGTGGGCCAGCAACGCGTGGCTCGATGACGGCACCGTGATGCATCTGCTCGGTGCAACACTGGTCGTCACGCTCTTCGACTGGGCATTGGCATTAGTAGCCATGGCTGCAGTGACCGGCCTTGCGGCGCTCGTCTTCGATGCCCCCTGGCAAGGCATTGCGCTCACCTTCCTCGTCTACGGCGCATTGCCCGTGGGTATCTCCGCTCTGCTGCAGCGAGCCTGCATTGCATGGTTGCCACGCAACCTGTTCATGTTCATCTTCGGCCAGGGCTTCGTGTCGCCCGCTATCGCGGTTGCATTGACAGCAGGCGCCGCGCTGGGCACCCACGTCGCGATTGCCGGCGGATCAATGGCGGTCGTGCCGGTCGGCTACGCCTTTAGTGTCTTTCTGCTGGCAACGGGCGAGGCCTGGTTCACCGGCATGTCCACTGCGCTGATTGCGGTCTATCGGCCCGCATGGGTCACGACCTACGACGTGCGACGCTACCGGCTAGGTGGTCCGCGCATCTGAAAAGATGCGCTGAAGCTGCGGACCCATCCACCACTGCGTTTCGTACGAAGTAGCGGACCGGCGTCGCGCGTAGTGATCATCCGGTGATCCGTGACTACCGTATGCAATCCGTTCTACCAAGCGGTACCACGACAATCCAAAATATTTGTGTCAGGATTGAACTCCCACCGGTCGTCCGGCATCTTACGTGCCTGATGTCTCAATAGCGCCTACCGAACTAGATGGATCGCACCAACGTACCGCGCCGATTGCTGCGGGCGATCGGCCGATTAGCGGCATGTGCAGCGAGTGTTTCGCTCATGTGCACAGCAACCGCATTCGCCGATCAGCTTGAACAGCACAACGAACTCGTCGATAAATTCGTCAATGAAATGCACGCCGATCCGCTTGTCGCGGATTGCGCCGCGCATGGGAATTTTGTCGCCAGCACCTCAACCGTTTTCGATCACGTCGAATTTCCACCCAGCTCGTTCGACACCGCGCATTCATCGGTCACACCGTGGAATGACTCGTTCGACGAAGGCAAGCAGCACGTCAAGGTTGACAACATCGTCACCGTCGAAGGACTCGGCGTACGCCAGGACAGCAGTAGTGACCCTGCCGACCTGAAATTCCGCTGCGGCTACGTGGGCAACCAGATGCTTGCATTCAGTTGGAACGACCCAGTGCCACCCGCGAGACCGCGTGCCGAGCCGGGCTCCGGCAAGCACAAAGGCGCGAAGGGCAAGCACTCAAGTGGCAATAAATCTTCGACGAAAAAATCGTCGGGGAAAAATTCGAAGAAGGCGACTTCGAGCAAGTCTGCATCCACGAAAACGGGCAGCAAAAAAGTGTCTGCCAAGAAGAAGCATTAACAAAAGCGCCTGCGAGCCAGCGCGACATCGCGCGGGCTCGCGGCGAACAATCGCAAAAAAGCGAGTCACACGCTCATCACGTGTGCCTCGCTTTTTTATTGCGACTCCCGCCTACGCGTAGACAAGACGCAATCAGGCGAACGTCTCGACATGCCGCAAAATGGCCTGCAGCATCGATGCGCCCAGCGATGCACTGCGCTCACCACTCCAGCCCACTCGTTCGTCGGGCAGATTCGCGTTGTCCTTGAACGGCATTTCCAGCGTCAGCGAAAGGCAACCGAACTTGTTGCCGATGTACTTGGACGCGAGCTTCAGCGCATCCTCGCGATACTTGCTCGCCGCATAACCGTATTTGTCCTGGAAGTCAGGGCTTGCCTGCTTGAACGCTTCGATAAAAGCCTTCTGTTCCTGTCCCTGCCGTTCAGTGAAACCCGGCAGCATCTCCGAGCCCGCCACGAACACATAGGGCAGTGCCTCGTCACCGTGGATATCGAAGAACAGGTCGCAGCCGGTGGCGTGAATCGCATCGCGCACAAGCAGCACTTCGGGGCTACGAGCAGCGTCCGGCTCCATCCATTCGCGGTTCAGATTCGCGCCAGCCGCGTTGGTGCGCAGATTGCCGTGCACGCTGCCATCGGGATTCATGTTCGGCACGATAAAAAACACCGCGTGTTCGTACAGCTTGCGCGCCACCGGGTCGCCCGCCCAGTCACCCCAGCCGGCCAGCCGCTTGACCATGCCTTCGACAAACCACTCAGCCATGGTTTCGCCTGGATGCTGACGCGCGATGATCCAGATTTTCTTCTTCGGTGTGTCACTGGTCTGCGGCGTGCCCAGCGTGAGCAACGACATGGGGCGCCCTTCGACTGTCTGCCCCAACTCGGTCAGCGTCGCCTGTGGCATTTGCTGGACCGCGCCAAGGAACTCCGAGTGACGTTCTTCGCCGTAGGGTTCGAAGTACGCGTAATAAATGCGATCGAAGTCAGGCGTGTGATCGATCGTCAGCACCCGGCCGTCGTACGAGGTCGGCACGCGGAACCAGTTGACCCGGTCATAGCTCGCCGCAGCCTGATAGTCGCGCCAGCCTTCCGCAAACGCACACTCTGCGGCATTCTCGAAGGTCATCACGCAACGTTCACCCTGCGCGCCCGAGAGGCGGAAGTAGAACCATTGCGCGAAGTCGGCCTTGCTGTCGCGCCGTACGCGCAGACGGATGTTATCGGCCTCTTCACAGGACAGGACTTCAATCGCGCCTGCGTCGAAGTTACTCGTGATCGAAAGTGTCATGATGATTTTCCAGGCATCTGTTGCCAGTTGTTGCCGCTGCGACTTTAATCCGCAACGCGGCGACGAAATACGTAATTCGAATCGTTCGATGCTTCGGCATCGAACGCATAGCCTTCTGCAGTGAAGCCTTGCAACGCCTCGGGGGTGTCGAGCCGGTTCTCGACTGCATAGCGCGCCATCAGTCCGCGCGCGCGTTTCGCATGGAAGCTGATGACCTTGTAGCGCCCGCCCTTCCAGTCTTCGAATACCGGGGTGATCACCGGAGCGTCGAGCAGCTTCGGCTTCACCGACCTGAAGTATTCGCCTGACGCGCAATTGACCAGCACACTCGCCGCACCCGCGTTCTTCTCCAACTGCACATTCAGCGCACGGGTGATGCGTTCGCCCCAGAAGGCGTACAGATCCTTGCCGCGCGCGTTGGCAAAGCGAGTTCCCATTTCGAGCCGATACGGCTGCAGCAGATCGAGCGGTCGAAGCAAGCCGTAGAGCCCCGACAACACGCGCACATGCTTTTGCGCGTAGTCGAGATCGGCTGAAGACAAGGTCTTCGCGTCGAAGCCTTCGTACACGTCGCCGTTAAACGCCAGCACAGCCTGCTTGGCATTGTGCGTGCCAAATTCCGGCGACCACTCGGCGTAACGTTGAAAATTCAATTGCGCGAGCGGATCGGAAATGCTCATCAGCGTGGCGATCTGCTGCGGCGACAAGCGGCGCAACCCGCCGATCAATTCGGAGGCATCGTCGACAAAATCGGGGATCGTGTGCTTTTTGACGTGCGAAGGGGTTTCGTAGTCGAGCGATTTCGCCGGCGACAGAACGATTATCATAGAGGCTTGCAGGCACGCCGTGCCTGGCGTTAATGACGAAAGCCCGATTGTAACGAATGCCCGCCTCCCCTGCCGCCCGCGCCCTGCGCGTCGTCCTCGATTCGAATGTATGGATCGACATTCTCGTGTTTGACGATCCTCACACCCGGCCAATTCGCGCCGCGCTCGAAAGTGGCGCGATCGAAGCGCTGATCGACGCCCGCTGTCTGGCTGAATTGACCTACGTGCTCGATTACCCGCAATTTGCCAAACGCGAAGTGGACAAGGCGGCTGTACTGGCCACGCTCACCCGTCTGACCCGCCTTGTCGAGCCCGTGTCCGCCACGCTTGACGATGCAGATGCGCGGCCGCTGCCGAAATGCAAAGACCGGGACGACCAGAAGTTTCTCGAACTCGCGCACACGTCCGGCGCCGACTGGCTGGTATCGAAGGATCGCGCCGTGCTGAAACTGGCGCGCCGCATTGCCCGCGATTTCGCTTTTCAGATTGCGCAACCCGCGCCGTTTGTGAGCGCCTGCGGCCTTGAGACCCATGAACCCGCGCCGGTTTGATGCCCATCGCGGCCCTCATTTCCCTACAATCGACACTCAGCCCGTCACGACGGCCACCGTATGACGGCCACCGTATCCGCACCAGAACGCACCCGAACGCGCCATGAATGCACCGCACGACACGCCTATGAATCCGTCGTTCCCGTCCCGTCTGCCGAACGTCGGCACCACCATCTTCACCGTGATGAGCGCGCTCGCCGCGGAAAAAGGGGCAGTCAACCTCGGCCAGGGTTTTCCGGACTTCGATTGCGACCCGCGTATCGTCGACTCGGTGGCCCAGGCCATGCGCGATGGGCACAATCAGTATCCGCCGATGGCGGGCGCTGCGGCCTTGCGCGAAGCGATCTCCGACAAGATCGCAGCACTTTACGGCCGCCGCTACGACGCCAATAGCGAGATCACTGTGACCGCGGGCGCGACCCAGGCGCTGTTGACAGCGATTCTGTGCGCGGTGCATCCGGGTGATGAAGTCATCGTGGTCGAACCGACTTACGACAGCTACCTGCCCTCCATCGAACTGGCGGGCGGCAAGCCGGTATTCGTGACACTCGATGCCCCCGACTACGCGATCCCGTTCGACAAGCTCGCCGCGACGATCACGCCGAAAACCCGGCTGCTGCTGATCAACACGCCGCACAACCCGACCGGCACGGTGTGGCGCGCCGAGGACATGCGCAAGCTCGAAGCAATCGTACGGGGCACCAATGTGCTGATCCTGTCCGACGAAGTCTACGAACACATGGTGTACGACGGCGCGCCGCACGAGAGCGTCGCACGTTATCCCGAACTCGCCCAGCGCAGCTTTGTGGTGTCCAGTTTTGGCAAGACGTATCACGTGACGGGCTGGAAGGTGGGCTTCGTCGCGGCGCCCGCTGCCCTGATGGCAGAATTCCGCAAGGTGCATCAGTTCAACGTGTTCACGGTGAATACGCCTATGCAGGTCGGGCTGGCCGACTACATGCGCGATCCGAAGCCGTATCTGGAATTGCCCGCGTTTTATCAGAAGAAGCGCGACTTCTTCCGCGCCGGTCTCGCGAATAGCCGCTTCAAGCTGCTGCCGTGCACAGGAACGTACTTCCAATGCGTCGACTATTCGGCCATCAGCGATCTGCCCGAGGCGGATTTCGCCCAATGGCTGACAAGCGAGATCGGTGTCGCCGCCATTCCAGTGTCGGCGTTTTATCACGAGCCGCACGAATCGGGCGTGGTGCGTTTCTGCTTCGCCAAGCAGGAGAGCACGCTCGCCACCGCGCTCGAACGGCTCGCGCGTCTCTAGGATGATGCGCGCGATGTTGCGAACGAACCTCTCACGTTCTTCGCCATCGCTTCGCGCAGCGCAGCGGATGAGCGCGCTTCGGCCCACCTGCGCACCTTGCCGCAGCCTGGGCCACTCAGGCCGCTCTGGACGCTGCTACATAGGCCTTGCGGTCAGCCGTCACGCGCTGCGCAGCAGGTCGCTCTCCGAGCGTCTTCAGATAGCGTTTCCAGTCCACGCCTGCGTCGAGCAGAAAATCACGTCCGTAGATGATCTGCGTGGTCATGCCCACCAGCGGCAAGCTCACGAACGCCGACGCGTCCGCTGCACTCAGACTCACACCACGCACGTAGGGATCGAACTTCGCCAGCCGCTTGAAGCCGGCAATATGCCGCGTCAGCAGTTTTTCGACGCGCCCTCGGGTCGCATCGGTGACCTTGCCGCCAAAGAACGCCTCTTTGTACAGATTGCGCACCACCAGTTCCAGATGCACGTCGATGAACGTGATCAACTCGCGTTCCTTCGCAGCCTCCCAGGGATCAGCAGGGAAAATACCTTTCTCCGGAAAGCGCGCGTGCAAATACTCGACAATCGCCTGCGACTCGCACAGATCGCCGTACTCAGTCTGGATATACGGCACCTTGCCAAGCGGCGAATGAGCGAGCATGGCTTCTTCCTGAGTCGTCATCACGAGCACTTCTTCGAACGGAATGCCGTGCTCGAGCAGCACAAACTTGACCTTGTTGTAGTAGTTGGACAGCGCAAAACCGCACAGCTTGATCATCCGTTATCTCCGTCGGACGGTTGTGAGAAGCGGCCGCCGCGCTGACGCGGGCGGCGTTCGAATCAATCATCCAGTAAATTGCACGATCGTGCTATTCTAAAGCAACCATGGAGTCGAGTAACCCAATGACCTCTCGCAATGACAGTATCGAGACTATCGGCATTGTTGGAACTGGCGCAATGGGTCGTGGCATCGCGCAGATTGCAGCGTTAGCCGGCCTTACCGTCCGTTTGTACGATACAGATCCGGCCGCCGTGGGTGCTGCACGCGACTACCTCGCCGACACTTTCGCCAAACTCACTGCCAAAGGCAAGCTCGATCAGGCGCGCTCACTGGCAGCGCTGGCCTGCGTGAGCGGCGCGCAAACCATCGGCGATCTCGCCGGCTGCGATCTCGTGATCGAAGCTATCGTTGAGAAGCTCGATGTCAAGCGGGCCCTCTTCCGTGAACTCGAGACCGTCGTCAGCGGGCGCTGTCTGCTGGCATCGAATACGTCGTCACTTTCGATCACCGCTATCGCCGCAGGCTGCGTCAATCCGGAGCGGGTGGTCGGCTATCACTTCTTCAACCCCGTACCGCTGATGAAAGTCGTCGAGGTGATCGACGGTCTGCGCGGCGACCCGGCCGCGGGCGACGCGCTCATGGCTCTCGCGCGCCGCATGGGCCACACTCCCGTGCGCGCCAAGGACATGCCGGGCTTCATCGTCAATCATGCCGGCCGTGGCATGAACACCGAGGGCCTGCGTGTGGTGGGCGAAGGCGTGGCGGGATTTGTCGAGATCGACCGCATCATGCGTGAGCAAGCCGGTTTTCGACTCGGGCCGTTCGAACTGCTCGACCTCACCGCGCTCGATGTGTCGCATCCGGTCATGGAATCGATCTATCACCAGTTCTACGAGGAGCCGCGCTTTACGCCCTCGCCGATTACCGGCACGCGCCTCGCGGGCGGTCTGCTCGGCCGCAAGACGGGCGAAGGGTTTTATCGTTACGTCGATGGCAAACAGGAAGTCAGCGCAGAAGCGCTGGCACCGACCGTGTTGCCCAAGCGGGTGTGGGTCAGCAAGCGTTATCCCGAAGCACGCGACGCTGTGCTGCATCTGGTCGCAAACGCAGGCGTGTCGCTCGATGAGGGCGCGACGCCCGCCGCCGACTCACTGCTTGTCGTCACGCCGTACGGGCACGACGCAACAACAGCAGCCGTCGACGAAGGCCTCGACGCAAGCCGCGTGGTCGCGATCGACACACTGTTCCCGCTGGTCGCTGCGCAGCGCCGCACGCTGATGACGACGCCCGCCACCACGCGCACCGCACGCGACACTGCGCACGCCTTGCTTGCCGCCGATGGCATCCCCGTCACCGTGATCCGCGACTCGACCGGCTTCGTCGCGCAGCGTGTGGTGGCGACCATCGTCAATATTGGCTGCGAGATTGCGCAGAAGCAGATTGCCACGCCAGAAGATATTGATCTCGCCGTCACACTGGGTCTCGGTTATCCGAGAGGCCCGCTTGCACTCGGTGATGCCCTCGGCGCGACCACGATCCTGACTATCTTGCGCAACATCTCGAGCGTGCTTGGCGACCCGCGCTATCGTCCGTCGCCGTGGCTTGCGCGTCGTGCGCAACTGGGCCTCTCGCTCACCCAGCGCGACGTCGCCGACACTCAAACGGAGAATCAGCAATGAGCGCCGAACTCCTTACCTCGCGCCCCGCCGAAAGCGAAGCCACGCTCGTCCTCACGCTCTCCAATCCGGGGGCGCGCAACGCATTGCATCCCGATATGTACGCGGCAGGTATCGAGGCGCTGGATAGTGCGGAGCGCGATCCGTCGATCCGCGCCATCGTCCTGACGGGCGCAGACGACTTCTTCTGCGCGGGCGGCAACCTGAACCGGCTGTTAGAGAATCGTGCGAAGGATCCTTCGGTTCAGGCGCAAAGCATCGACCTGCTCGGGGAATGGATTGCGGCACTGCGTGCTTCGTCGAAACCGGTGATCGCGGCCGTTGAAGGCGCGGCCGCAGGCGCGGGGTTTTCGCTTGCGCTCGCCTGCGATCTGCTCGTCGCCGCCGACGACGCGAAGTTTGTGATGTCCTATGCCCGCGTCGGCCTCACGCCCGATGGCGGCGGTTCATGGTTCCTCGCGCAGGCGTTGCCGCGTCAACTCGCTACCGAAGTCCTGCTGGAAGGCAAACCGATCGGCGCCGGCCGCCTTCACGACCTCGGTGTTGTCAACCGGCTCGCGAAGCCGCATGCCGCACGCGACAGCGCGATTGCGTGGGCCGAAGAGCTCAGCAAGATCTCGCCCAACGCCATTGCCCGCATCAAGAATCTGCTCGGCGCGGCTGGCACGCAACCGCTCGCCGATCATCTGGTCGCGGAGCGCGACAACTTCGTCGCCTCGCTGCATCATCGCGAGGGACTGGAAGGCATCACCGCGTTCCTCGAAAAGCGCGCCCCGGTCTACAAATGAGCCTCCCTTGAGAGTCAGTAAATGAGTGAGCGAAACCGTCATGCCTGAGTACTCATTGCCGAAGCGGCGGCGCATTTACCTGATGCGCCATGGCGACGTGACCTACTTCGACGCCACGGGCCGCGCCATCGACCCGGAGACCGTGCCGCTGAATGCTGCCGGCCGCGAACAGGCCAGCGCCGCCGGGCGCGTCTTCGCCGAACAGCAGATCCGTTTTGACCGGGTGATCGTAAGCGGCTTGCCGCGCACGGTCGAAACCGCCCAGCGGGTGCTCGCCGAAACCGGGCAGCACATCGAACTGGAGATCGAACCCGCGTTGCAGGAAATTCGTGGCGGAAAGCTGACCTACATCCCGCCTGAGGATATGGAGGCCGCATTCCTCGGCGTATTCGACGGGGTCGTGTCTGAAAGCACGCAGTTTCTCGGTGGCGAGACCATCGGCGCGCTGTTTGACCGCGTGTTGCCCGCTGTCGCCGCGTTGCGCGAAGACAGTGCGTGGGACACCGTGTTGCTCGTGCTGCACGGCGGCGTGAACCGCGCCATCCTTTCGCACGCTATCACGGCGGGTGGCCGTATGTTCTTCGGCCATCTGTCGCAGGCAACTGGCTGCATCAATGCGCTAGATGTGGGAGCCGCGCCGCGCGACTGGGTGCTGCGAACCCTCAACTATTCACCGCCATCGCCGCTGCACCGCGAAGTGCGCAACACGACGATGGAAATGCTCTACGCGCAATTCATTCAATACAAGCGCCCCGCATAGCCGACACTGCACTGGAGGAGACAATGGGCGAAGCCACCCAGACTGGCGATCCTGAACACAAGCCGGATTACTCGGCATTCGAAGGTACCCGGCCGGTCAACGACCGGCAACGTCTCGACAATGACGCGCTGGGCGCATGGCTCTCGCAACATGTCGACGGTTTCGCCGGGCCGCTCACCGTCGAGCAATTCGCGGGCGGCCAGTCGAACCCGACCTTCAAACTGATCACGCCATCGCGCACCTACGTGATGCGCGCGAAGCCCGGACCTTCGGCGAAACTGCTGCCCTCCGCGCACGCCGTCGAACGCGAATACCGCGTGATGCATGCGCTCGCCGACACCGACGTGCCCGTCGCAAAGATGCTCGCGCTGTGCGAGGACGAGAACGTGGTCGGCCGCGCCTTTTATGTGATGGAGTTTGTCGAAGGCCGCGTGCTATGGGATCAGTCGCTGCCCGGCATGACACCGGTTGAGCGCACCGCCATCTACGACGAAATGAATCGCGTGATTGCAGCGCTGCATAGCGTCGATGTTGCAGCCGTCGGCCTTTCCGACTATGGCAAGCCGGGCAACTACTTCGCCCGGCAGATCGGTCGCTGGAGCAAACAGTACGTCGCTTCCGAAACCGAGCCGATCGACTCGATGCACCGTCTCATCGAATGGTTGCCGCACCATATGCCGGCGGAAACGAGCGAGCGTGTCTCGATCGTCCACGGCGACTATCGGCTCGACAACCTGATCTTCCATCCGCATGAACCGCGCGTGCTCGCTGTGCTCGACTGGGAACTCTCGACACTGGGCGATCCGCTCGCTGATTTCGCCTATCACTGCATGGCGTGGCACGTCGATCCGGCGCAGTTCCGCGGCATCGCGGGACTCGACTGGGCCGCGCTTGGCATCCCCGACGAAGCGCAATACGTCAAACGCTATTGCGACCGCACCGGCTTCGAGATTCACGGCGACTGGAACTTCTATCTCGCCTACAACATGTTCCGGATTGCCGCGATCCTGCAAGGCATCATGAAACGCGTCGTCGACGGTACTGCGGCCAGCGCGCAAGCGCTCGACGCAGGCCGGCGCGCGAAACCCATGGCGGAACTCGCCTGGCGCTACGCGCAGAAAGTGCGCTAACCGACACCCCCGTTATCCGCGAGGTCATACATGAATTTCGATTACACCCCGAAGGTTCAGGCGCTGCGCGAGAAGTTGCTGGCGTTCTTCAATGCCCACATCTATCCCAACGAACGTGCCTTCGCCGACGAAATCGCACGTAACCGCCAGAACGGCAATGCCTGGCTGCCAACCGAACTGATCGAGCAACTGAAAGAAGAAGCGCGCGCCGCCGGCCTGTGGAATCTCTTCCTGCCTGACTCGGAACGTGGCGCCGGTTTGACCAACCTCGAATACGCGCCGCTTTGTGAAATCATGGGACGTGTGCCGTGGGCGCCGGAGGTGTTCAACTGCAACGCGCCGGACACCGGCAACATGGAAACCATTGAGCGCTACGGCAGCCTGGAGAACAAGCGCACATGGCTGGAACCGCTGCTGCAAGGCCAGATCCGCTCAGCATTCCTGATGACTGAGCCGGAGGTGGCGTCTTCAGATGCGACCAACATCCAGACCAGCATCGTGCGCGACGGCGACGACTATGTGATCAACGGCCGCAAGTGGTGGTCTTCGGGCGCAGGCGATCCGCGCTGCGCGGTGTACATCGTGATGGGCAAGACCGATCCCGATGCACCGCGCCATCAGCAGCAATCGATGATCCTCGTTCCCGCCGACGCAACCGGCATTACCGTGCACCGTCCGCTCACCGTGTTCGGCTACGACGACGCACCACATGGCCATATGGAGATCAGCCTCGAGAATGTCCGGGTGCCGGCGTCGAACATGCTGCTCGGTGAAGGACGCGGTTTCGAGATCGCGCAAGGACGCCTCGGCCCAGGCCGGATTCACCATTGCATGCGGTTGATCGGGCTGGCCGAGCGAGCGCTCGAACTGATGTCAAAGCGTTCACTGCAACGTGTAGCGTTCGGCAAACCGGTGGCGGCGCAAGGCGTCACGCTGGAGCGTATCGCCGAGGCCCGCTGCATGATTGAACAGGCGCGCCTGCTTACGCTCAAGACGGCTTACATGATGGACACAGTAGGCAACAAGGGCGCACGTGGCGAGATTGCCATGATCAAGGTCGTGGCGCCGAACATGGCGTGCCAGGTGATCGACTGGGCTATACAGGCGCATGGCGCGGCCGGGCTCAGCGAAGATTTCCCGCTCGCGTATGCCTACACGTCTGCACGTACGTTGCGCTTTGCTGATGGCCCGGACGAAGTGCATCGCAATGCGATCGCCAAGCTCGAACTGGCGAAGCACATGGATGCGGGTGCGGCGGCGCGAGTCGAGACGCCGATTACGCGGTCGTGATCTGAGCTCGCGTGGAGGACGTGGCCGCGTCGGAACACTACGCGGCCACGCGACAAGCGCTAGAAATAATGCCGCGTGATGAATTCCGCCACGCAAACCGGCCGTTCACTGCCCTGCCGTTCCAGCGTCACATTCCACACCACCTGCACACCCGCGTCATCCACATCGGTTACGCTCGCCACCGCGAAACTGGCGCGTACCTGTGAGTCCACCGGCAACGGCGACGTAAATCGCACGCGGTTCAACCCGTAGTTCACGCCCATTCGCTGCTTGAGCTTCACAGTCTGTTCCAGCAGGCTCGGAATCAGCGACAAGGTCAGAAAACCATGCGCAATTGGCCCGCCAAATGGCGACTCGCGCCGCGCGCGTTCCGGGTCCACGTGGATCCACTGATGATCCCCGGTAGCTTGCGCAAACTCGTTGACACGCGCCTGATCGACAGTGAGCCATTCACTGACGAGCGGCATGCCGCCCGCGAGCGAACGCAAGCCGTGGATATCAAGCGCTACCTCATCGCGCTTCATGCGGACGCCCCGGGATTGCGCAAACCAAACAGTCCCTTCGAACGCACGGTGATCACCGTCTCGCCATGCTGGTTGATGCCTTCCCACTGCGTTTCGACGATACCGCGATCAGGCTTGCTCGCCGACACGCGCTTGTCGAGAACCGCATTGCGCATACGGATCGTGTCGCCCACACGCACCGGTTTCAACCAGCGAATCTCGTCGATCCCCGGCGAGCCCATTGACGTCGAGTCCTTGAACGCGTTGCGCACCAGCAGTCCCATCATCACCGAACAGGTATGCCAGCCGCTCGCAATCAGCCCACCGAACGGCGAAGCGGCGGCTGCCGCGTCGTCGACATGAAACGGTTGCGGATCGAACTTCCCGGCAAATTCCACGATCTCCTCACGCGTGAACGTATGTTCACCGCATTCGATGACCGAGCCGACTTCCATATCCTCGAAACTCAAGCCCATCTCACACCTCTCTCGTTCTGATCAGACAGCGGTTTAGACTTCAGCACTAGCAAAACCAGGCAAGCTGGCGAATCGCGCCAGGTGGTGATCGACATCGCCTAACGTCGTTTCAATGATAGCCAGCCGCTTGAACAGATGGGCAGCCGCAACTTCGTTGGTCACGCCCATGCCGCCGTGCAACTGTACCGCCTGCTGACCGACAAAGCGCGCCGCCTGCCCCACCCTGACCTTCGCTGCGGAGACCGCACGGCGACGTTCGTCGGCGTCGGTGCTGGTATAGCGCACTGCGGCCAGATACGTTGCTGAACGCGCCTGCTCGGCGTGAATCAGCATCTCCACCATGCGATGCTGCAACGCCTGAAACCGGGCAATTGGCTGGCCAAACTGCTGGCGCGTTTTGGTGTACTCGACGGACGCGTGGTTGAGCGCGTCGAGCGCGCCCACGGCCTCGGCGCACAGCAGCAACGTGCCATAGTCTGCTATGTGCTCTAGCGTCGCCGCACCCGTCTGATCGTCGCCAAGACGTCGCGCCGGCGAGCCTTCGAACGACAGGCTCGCCGCGCGCTGGCCGTCGATCGTGCGATAGTCCGTCACCTGCGCGCCTGCCGCGTCGCGCGCAACGATAAACAACGCGATCTCGCCGTTCAGACGCGCGGGCACGATCCAGTAGTGCGCCTGCGCGCCATGCAGCACGACCGATTTTTTGCCGCTCAGTGTGTACTGCCCACCTTGCTGCGTCGCTGCAGTTTCGACCGAAAAAAGATCATAGCGGGCATGCGGTTCATGGAAGGCGACCGCCAACTTGATCTCGCCTTGCCCAGCGCGTTCGAGTAGTGCGGCGTCTTCATCGAGGCCTGAGCCTGCCGAACCTGCCAGACGCACAAGCCGCAATGCTTCAATGCCAACCGCAGTCGCCCAGTACGGTTCCACCACCAGCGCACGACCCAGTTCCTGCATCACCACCAGCAGATCCACCGGCGTGCCATTGAAACCACCCTGCTCTTCCGGCACGGGTAACGCTGTCAATCCCAGTTCCGTGAAGGCATTCCAATGCGTGTCTGACACACCCGCATCCGAATACACGATCGCCTGACGCGCCTCGAAACCGTAGTTCTTGTCCAGATAACGACGCAGTGCATCAGCGAATTGCTGTTGTTCGTCGGTAAAAGTGAAGTCCATGCGCCGCTCCTCAAAGTCCGAGAATCATCTGCGCGATGATGTTCTTTTGAATTTCGTTCGA
>FTKM01013721.1_pt1 | contig 16463 bp, 16 predicted proteins | sample 1658051 | NCBI WGS metagenome assembly FTKM01 (sample SAMEA3914794, study PRJEB12502) | metagenome | biome: forest; material: soil | place: Canada | collected 2011-07-05 | depth 0.1 m | reverse complement strand
TCTCCGCGCGGCCGAGGCGAGCATGGCATAGCCGAAAGCATTCAGCGTGCCCAACAAAACAAACGTGGCTTCAAAAATAACGATCTGCGGCGCTGCGGCGGCGCGTGCGTCAATAAACTGCGGCACGAACGCAACGAAGAAAATGATGCTCTTCGGATTGAGTGCCGTGACGGCAAACGCATGCGCGAATATGCGGCTGGTACGCGTTTCCGCCGTATCCGCCTGATCGGCACCCAGGTCCGTCTGGATCGGCGCACGCCACAGCTTGACGCCCAGATACAGCAGATAGGCCGCGCCCACCCACTTCAGCGCCGTAAACAGGGCTGCAGAAGCCGCGAGAATCACGCCCAGGCCCAACATCGACGCCGTCATGGAAGTCAGGTCGCCAAGCGCGACACCGGCGGTCGTAGCCAGCGCGAACCGGCGGCCATGACCTAGTGCGTAGGAAATTACGAGCAAAACGGTCGGGCCAGGTATAGCGACGAGGATTGCCGAAGCAATCGCAAAGGGAAGCCAGTGGGCAAGTGTCATAAGTCGTCTCCGAAAGTGGCTGATTTATCCACGAACTTTCGCCGCGCGCAAGCCGCTTTTTCGGCGATCACATTAGACCCTACCCCTCTCTTCGCGCAGACCTGGCACCTTTTCTATTCTGCAACTAACCCTATATCTCGCGGTTTTTCAATTATCTGCGGAATGACTTTGTGTGCGCCGCATCAACTCATTTATTAGTTCTATTAAATCACTTAATTAGAGGTGCGCGTTTACGCGTATGCATAGCGCAAAGCATTGCCGGTTAGAGCGCAAGACTTTGTAAAACCATAAGAAATCCGTCATAGCTTGCGCATTTTGCGTCACAAGATAGTCACAACACGCCTGAAATTCAGGTGCGACAATTCGCCACTGTTGCGAGCGCACACAAGATGTGCTTGTCGCCAGCCTCAGTTCTCCTAAAGTGCAAGATGCGGGTGACGCCTAGAAGTTAAATACATAGCTAACCTGAGTAATAACCCGCACGGAGGCAAAATATGAAATCGCGAATCGCACTTCTTGTTGCAATGGCGGGATTGTTTGCCGTTTCAGCGGCACAAGCTCAAGACGCCGTCGTCAAGCCCGAGCAGACCATCCAGTTCAAGCCTAATGCTTATGGCTGTCTGTCGAAGGATAAGCTCGACGCAGCCGATCAGCATGCGCAAGCAGGCGAACAGCAGCAAATGCAGGAATTCTTCTCCGGCTACCAGTGCCTCTCGACTCCGGAGAATTCGAGTTTCCGCGTAGTGCGCGTGGTCGGCCATGACGTCGAGTTCGTCAATTCCGGCAATAGCGACACCACAGGCCTCTGGGCAAACGACCGGTTCATCAAGCAGTAATTCGAACTCGCGCCGGTATTGAACCCAGGCGCGTTGTTGAATTGCATTGGCCTTTGAAAGGCCAGGTGATGGATTCGCGTGCTTAAGATCATGCGTCTATGAATGGCGCAAATGGAAACGGCTGGGCATTTGCTCAGCCGTTTTATTTTTGTGCGCCTGTCGTGCATCGCGCGCCGCTCAAAGACGTAAAAAAACCGATGCGGATTACTCCGCATCGGCATCACGCCTTCTCGCAAAGCGCAGGAAGAAACGAACCACCCTTCAATGCTTCAATGTGAATCGCGCGGCACGGCTGCGCCGCTAGACCCCACCAGAAAGTCGAGATCTGCACCTTGGTCAGCCTGCAGTACGTGCTCGACATAAAGCTTGTAGTAGCCGCGCGCGGGCGTCTCCGGCGCCTGCCACGCGGCGCGGCGTCGAGCCAGCTCTTCGTCGGACACCTCAAGATGCAGCCGCCGCGCTTCCACGTCCAGTTCGATCATGTCGCCTGTCTGGACGAGCGCGAGCGGGCCTCCAGCAGCGGCCTCCGGTGATACATGCAGCACCACCGCGCCGTAAGCCGTCCCGCTCATCCGGCCATCGGAAATGCGAACCATGTCCGTGATGCCCTTTTGCAGCACCTTCTTTGGCAGCGGCATGTTGCCCACTTCCGCAAAGCCGGGATAGCCTTTCGGTCCCGCGCCCTTGAGCACCATGATGCAGTGTTCGTCGATCTCGAGCGAATCGTCGTCCACCTTGGCGTGCAGTTCCTCGATGTTCTCGAACACCACCGCGCGGCCACGATGTTTCAGCAGATGCGGCGTCGCCGCCGACGGCTTGATCACCGCGCCATTCGGCGCCAGGTTGCCCTTCAGCACCGCAATACCGGCCTTGGGTTTGAACGGCTCTGCGAAGGTCGTAATGACCTTTTCGTCGTAATTCGGCGCGTTGCTCACGTTGTCCCAGATGGTCTTGCCATTGACCGTCAACGCCTCTTTGTGCAGCAAACCCTGCTCGCCGAGCTGCTTCAGAACCGCTGGCAAGCCGCCCGCGTAGTAGAAATCCTCCATCAGGTATTCGCCCGACGGTTGCAGGTTCACCAGACACGGGACGTTCGAGCCCAGTTCCCAGTCTTCCAGCGTCAGCTCGACGCCAATGCGTTTTGCCAGCGCGATCAGATGCACCACCGCATTCGTCGAGCCGCCGATTGCGGCATTGGTGCGGATCGCATTTTCGAACGCCTGCCGGGTCAGGATCTTGTCCATCGTCAGGTCTTCGCGGACCATGTCCACGATGCGCCGCCCGGCGAGATGCGCGAGCACCTGACGCCGTGCATCGACGGCTGGAATGGCCGCGTTGTGGGGCAGCCCCATGCCGAGCGATTCGACCATCGAGGCCATCGTCGATGCTGTCCCCATGGTCATGCAGTGGCCGCGCGAGCGGTTCATGCAAGACTCGGCTTCGGTGAATTCTTCCTGCGTCATCGTTCCGGCGCGCACTTCCTCCGACATCTGCCAGACACCTGTGCCGGAGCCGATATTCTTGCCGCGGAACCGGCCATTGAGCATCGGCCCACCGGAGACGGCAAGCGCGGGCAAATTGCACGACGCTGCGCCCATCAGCAGCGCGGGCGTGGTCTTGTCGCAACCTACCAGCAGGATGACGCCGTCCATCGGATTGCCGCGAATCGATTCCTCGACATCCATCGACGCGAGGTTGCGAAACAGCATCGCCGTGGGTCGCAGGTTGGTTTCGCCCAACGACATCACCGGGAACTCAAGCGGCAACCCACCCGCCTCATGGACGCCTTTTTTCACGTACTCGGCGAGCTCGCGAAAGTGCGCGTTGCACGGCGTTAATTCGGACCACGTATTACAGATGCCGATCACCGGCCTGCCGTCGAATTCGTCGTGCGGGATGCCCTGGTTTTTCATCCACGAGCGGTGCAAAAAGCCGTCGCGGTCCTTAAGGCCAAACCACGCCTGACTGCGTAGTGGCTTTTTGGTCTGGTTTGAATCAGCCATGTATGTCTCCTTTGTTGACCGGAGCCGGCGCTTTAGCTCTCACTCCGGTCCTATGTAAAGGTTGCTGTTGAAAATTTTATAGGTCGTGCAGCAATGCGTCGTTCAACACGGGTCAATCGACGCGCTTGCTGCGGCGGAACTGATCAAACAGTACCGCTAAAAGCAAAATGCCGCCGCGAATCAGGTATTGCTAAAAAGTCGGCACGTTCAGCAGGCCTATGGCGTCCTGCACCGAGCCCATGATCAGCACGCCCGCCAACACGCCGGAAATCATCACTGCGTCGCCGTTCGATGTGATGAAGGCGAGGCCGCGCAGCACCTCCATCATGGCCAGCGTGACGATCACAAGACACTTTGCACGTTGCACGGCATCGACTCCGATACCTGCAGTCGAGTTATTGCTTCGGAATCCGAAACGACGCCGCCCATCTATTTCTCACCCTGCGACATAAGCCGTCTTCACCGTCGTCCAGAAGACCGCGTCATCTGTTCCATAAGGCGCGCCCTTGCGGGCGCCTGAGGGTACATGATGATCGACGGCGGTGGTCGGCAGATTGATCGTCACCGCGCCGCACTGCGCCTCGCGTCTGAAATGCCGCGCATGTTTGAGCGAGCGGGTGCAGATGCCGGCGCAAACTACGGACGGCACGTCGTTGGCAAGGTGTAGCGCGTGCTCGTAGTCGTCGGCGCTCAGCACGACGGCGAGCGGTCCGAATAGATGCTCGCGTGCGACGCGATGCGCCGGTTCACCCAGCAACAGCGCTGGCGCGATGTAATAGCCACGCGTGGCGCGCTCGAGTCGTTGTCCACCGTGAACGAGCTGCGCGCCTTCCTCGCGGCCTACCCGCAAATAGTCAAGCGTGCGCTCAAGCTGCTCTGCGCTGGCGACCGGCCCCATGGCAATGCCGCGCTTTAACGCATGATCGACGTGCAATGCCGCGAGCTTCGCCGTCAGTGCATCGACGAACGGCTCAAGCACACCTCGCTCGACAATCAGCCGGGCCGACGCGCTGCTGCGTTGTCCAGCTGCGCCGTAAGCTCCGACGAGTGCCGCCTCGACGGCGTTATCGAGCGCCGCGTCGTTTAGCACGACCAGCGCATTGGGACCACCCGTGTTGACCTGCACGCGTGCGTCACGGCCGAACCCGGCGCGCGACACCTGCCTGGCGTTCGCGGCCGAGCCGCTGAAGCTGAGTGCGGCAACCAAAGGATGCGCGGCGATGCGCGCGCCCACCTGACGGCCGCTGCCCATCACAAGATTGAATGCGCCAACCGGCAAACCGGCCCGGCCGATAATCGACGCGAGCGCCGAGGCACTGGCAGGCACCGTTTCCGCCGGCTTGAAAACGACGCAATTGCCATAGGCGAGGGCCGCAGCGATCTGCGTCGCGGGAATCGCAAGCGGCGCGCTCCACGGCGCGATGATGCCGACCACGCCGAGCGGCTCGCGGCTCATTTCCACATCCACACCTGAGCGCGTGGACGCGACGGCGTCGGCAGCGGTTCGCACTGCCTGTGCGGCAAACCAGCGGAACGTCTGCCCGGCACGCGTCACCTCAACAAGCGCCTCAGACAGCGTTTTGCCCACTTCGCGCGCCAGCAGGCGAGCGATCTCATCGCGACGGGCCAGCAACTCGCTGGCGATCGCATCGAGCGAATCGGAGCGGCGCTGCGCCGCGACCTGCGACCACTCGCGAAACGCCGCGCTGGCTGCTTCGATTGCCTCGTCGGTCTGCCGGACGTCGGCGCGCATGTATTCGCCGACGGGCTCGTCGAGATCGGACGGATTGATCGCCAGGCCCGTCGTCGCACCCGTCTCCCAGCCGCCATTGATGTAATGGCGGAATGGAGTCGACACGAGCGGAACGAGGGGATCGCGATTCATCCAGGAGGTCGATCAGTGAGGCCCAACATCCAGCCGCCAGCAAGCAGCCATGAAAGTCAACGCATGGTATGAGGCGTCGCAATAACTTTCCAATCCCTTTTTCGGACATCGCAATATCAATTCCGGTATGGCATGATCGAAGCTCGCTCTTTCAGACGGCGCTCAAGCCGCGTTATCGGGACAAGACATGACACGCAGCTATTCGAACTGGTTCGTGCGCGCGCGGCTCAAGACGCGGCAGTTGCTTTTGCTGGCGGCGATGGAGGAGGAGGGCAATGTACGGCGCGCCGCCGACGTGCTTGGCATGACGCAGCCCGCCGCCTCGCGGCTGTTAAAGGAGCTGGAGGACATGCTGGGCGTGAGCCTGTTCGATCGCACCCCGCACGGCATGCACGCCACGCTGTACGGCGAAGTGATGATTCGTCACGCGCGTATGGTTTTGTCAAACCTGAGTCACGCGCATGATGAAATATCTGCGTTGCGGGCTGGGCTAACGGGGCAGGTACGAATTGGTGTGATTGCCGCCGCGGCGGCGACGATGGTGCCGCGGGCGATTGCGAGCGTGAAGGAGCGTTATCCGCAGTTGCAGATCTGGGTGCAGGTGGAAACCTCGGACGTGATGCTGCCACGGGTCGCCGAGGGTGAACTGGATATCATGATTGGGCGGGTTCTGGAGCGGCAGGATCAGTTCAAGACAGCGGTCCATTACGAACCGCTCGCCGACGAACCTTTATGCGTGGTCGCGCGGCCTGGCCATCCTCTCGAAAATGAGACAGGTCTGACGCTGCGCAGCATTGTCAATGCAAGCTGGGTTCTGCATCCACCCGGCAGCGTTTTGCGGCACCGGTTTGATCTGATGTTTTCGCAGATTGGGTTGAATCCGCCGCAAAATGTCGTCAACACGAACAACTTTTTGGCGATTTCCAGTTTGTTATTGCAGAGCGACATGCTCGCCGTGTTACCGGATGAAGTCGCACGGCAGTATCAGCAGTACGGCGTATTGAAGCAAATTCCGCTGGATTTACCATACAGGATGGATACGTTCGGTATCATCACGCGCCAGGCGCACCTGCTGTCGCCCGCCGCGTCCGTGGTGCTGGAAGCCTTGCGCGCTGCGGCCGCCGACGTGTATGGTTCGGCCTTCGATACGACGGTGGCACGCTAAATGCTCAGTAATGGCTGCAGAAAGCAGCCACGAGCGGGTATCCATCATATGATCCGACCTCGCTCCTCACGGCTGTATCCGCCGGCGCCGCTTCGCTGCCACGGTCCCTGACCCGACAGCGCCGCGCCGGCCCAATAGCCAGCGGAGGTGCGCGCGATGTACAAACAACATGGTAAGCGGCAACGCGCCGCCGACGATTCCTTTTCCGTTCGCACCGCTGGTGCGGGCCCTTGGTGTGGCATGGCTCTCAAATCGACGATTTACAAGGCGGAACTTCAGATTGCCGACATGGATCGGCACTATTACGCCGACCATCAACTGACCATTGCACGTCATCCGTCAGAAACCGACGAACGCATGATGGTGCGGGTGGCTGCGTTCGCACTGTTTGCTCAGGAGCGACTGGAGTTCTGCAAAGGTTTGTCGGATACCGACGAACCTGACCTGTGGCAGAAAGATCTGACCGGGGCAATCGAGACCTGGATCGAGGTCGGACAGCCGGATGAACGGCGTATTGCCAAGGCGAGCGGCCGGTCAAACGAGGTGGTGGTAATCGCCTACGGCGGCCGCACATCGGATATCTGGTGGCAAGGCGTGCGCAACAAGGTGGACCGGCTGCGCAATGTCACCGTGTGGTCGCTGGGTGACGAGGTGGCTGAGGCGCTCGGCAAACTGGCCGAACGGACCATGCGGCTGCAATGCACGGTTCAGGACGGCGCCGCGTGGCTCGGCAGCGCTGATTCCGACCCCGTGCCAATTGAATGGACCGTGCTGAAGGCGCCGGCCAACGTTTGAGAATTGCGTTCGGCGGCCCGTCCGCCGGACAAAGTCGCAGCGATTGGCGCAGGCGCGGCTAGAGGGAAGTCGCCCGCGCTGCCTCCGGCGGCCCTTTGAGTTCGACCATATTGCCCTCCGGATCGAACAGATATAGCGACGGGCCAAAGCCGTCCGCACCGTACCGCACCCCGAATTCCCCGACACGTGCACCGCGTGACTGCAGATGCGCCTTGAGCGCTTCGCCGTCAAACGCTTCGACCCGCAGACACACGTGGTCCATGTTCCGGCCGGCGCCGGGTGTGCCGCTGTCCGGTCGGTCGATTTTCGCGCCAACCTGAAGCAGATCGATCAGCGACCGCCCCGCTCGCAACTGGATCAATCCAATATCGCGCTGCGCCTTTTCCAGGCTGCAACCGAGCACGTCGCAATAGAAATGGGTCATGGAATCGAGATCGACGACTCGAATGACGACATGGTCGATCTCGCGAATGTGGATCTTCATGGAAGACGCCTCTTGTCCGGTCGCTGAACAGAATCGCTGAAGCGGTTTGCTTCGGGATCAATCCGAGTGTAGGAGAAAGACGGAGCGCAGGCTCACTTCAGATGTGATCGAGGCGTCTCACAGGATGCGACCCTATGCGCGGGCATTCGGCGCTGCACGTCCTTGATGCTACGAAAGGGCTGCGACAAACCTGCGAGAAGGGCGCAAATACGGGGCCAACCGGCAAATTTTGGGCAAAAAAAAGCCCGCTCTCAGGGAGCAGGCTGAATCCATATCAGGAGGAGACATGGAGGAGACAAGATCCATAATACACACGGGGTTGGTGCGACGCAATAACTTTTTAAGGGAAAACCCGATAAGGTGGCGTTTTGTCGCAAGCATCCATTTGGGGCCGGAAAGCGTGTCCGTTCCAGCTGAAATACCGGCGCAGCAATGACAGCGCAAGAACCGGAGCGTAGTGTGATGGCATGCAGACTACATTGGTGATCATCGAAACAGTCTCTTCGAGGACATCATGAATTCCACTGTGACATCTGCCTGGTCCACCGACGATCAACGCTGGCAAGCAGTCGCCCAGCGCGACTTGCACGCCGATGGCGCTTTCTTCTATGGCGTCAAAACCACGGGCGTGTTCTGCCGTCCGTCGTGCGCGTCGCGTCAGCCGCGCCGTGAAAACGTCGATTTTTTCGCCGACGCGGACGCCGCACGCGCCGCCGGATATCGCGATTGCAAGCGCTGTCAGCCAGGCGGATTGCCGCGCGAGCTTGCAATCGTCAACCGCGCCTGCGCCGCGCTGGATGCCGATCCACAGCAGCGGCTCACGCTGGCTCAATTGAGTGACGCTGTGCATGTGAGCCCGTTCCACCTGCAACGCCTGTTCAAGCGGGTAGTTGGCGTGTCACCGCGCCAGTATCAGGCGGCGCAGCGCGGCGCCGCCTTGCGCGACGCTTTGCAGCGCGGCTCTGACGTGACCCGCGCCACGGTGGACGCCGGTTTCGGGTCGCCGTCGCGCATGTACGAGACGGCGCCGACCGAACTCGGCATGGCGCCGTCTGCGTACCGTCGCAAGGGGGCCGGCATGACGGTGCATTTCGCGTGCGCGCCGACGGCGCTCGGTTTTGTGCTGGTCGCCGCGACCGCCAAGGGCATCTGCAAGATCGGCTTCGGGGAAGATGCCAGCACGCTTGCCGACGAGTTGCGAGGCGAATTTTCCAACGCTGAACTGGTTGAGGATGCCGCGCGCCTCGCGCCGTTCATCGCGCAGGTGGAAGCCTATCTGAAGGGCACGCGTCAGCGGTTTGATCTGCCGCTTGATATCGCCACTACCGCGTTTCGTCAGCGTGTCTGGGATGCGTTGCGGCGTATCCCTTACGGGCAGACGCGCAGCTATTCGGAAATCGCTGAGGCGGTCGGCTCGCCACGCGCCGTGCGAGCGGTCGCTAGCGCCTGTGCGTCGAACCCGGTAGCGTTGGCCATTCCGTGCCATCGCGTGCTGCAAAAGGGCGGGGCGCTTGCCGGTTATCGCTGGGGATTGCCGCGCAAGGCCGCCTTGCTCGATGCCGAAGCGCAACACGCAGGCGTCGAAAGCAAGGCTGACCTCGATATGAATGACGCCGCTGCAATCGTCTCAGGCAAACCAGCTGTATCAGCGCGTGGACGCCAAACCCCGACCGCTATTTCGTCAACCAAACCGGATCACGCTGCGTGAGCACCACCCTCGAACTTGTTACGCTTGAGCTGCCGTTTAAACCGCCTTTTGACTGGCCGCGCATCTTGCGATTTTTCGGGGGACGCGCCACGCCGGGTGTCGAGGCGGTGGAGGATGGCGCCTATCGCCGCGCTATCGACTGGAGCGGCGACAGCGGCACGTTGACGGTCCGCCCGCACCCGCGCAAGCGCTGTATTGTCGCGACCATCGAAGGGCCCGTGAGTCGACACGCCGACGCGCTCGCCGCGCAAATCGCGCGGATGTTCGACCTGCATGCAGACCCCAAGGCGATTGCGGCGCATTTTTCAACCGACCCCTGGCTCGCGCCGCTCATCGAAGCGGCACCCGGCCTGCGTGTGCCCGGCGCATGGTCCGCGTTCGAGCTTGTGGTGCGAGCCATCGTCGGGCAGCAGGTCAGCGTGAAGGCGGCGACCACGATCATCGGCCGTCTGGTGCAGCGGGCCGGTCAGCGCATCGAGGATCATCCGCACGAGCACACCGCCTGGCGCTTCCCTACGCCCGCAGCGCTTGCCGCCGTGGATCTGGCGCAGATCGGCATGCCTGGCAAACGGGTCGCCGCGCTGCAAGGCTTCGCGCTCGCCGTTGCCTCCGGCGCTGTGCCGCTCGACGGCAACACGCTTGATAAGGACGCCTTGCGCGCCAGCCTGCTGGCATTACCCGGCATCGGTCCGTGGACTGTCGAATATGTGGCGATGCGCGCATGGCGCGACGCCGACGCCTGGCCCGCATGGGATCTGGTGCTGATGCAGTCCATTGCCGCCCGCGACCCAACCCTCACGCGGCCAACGCAGCAACGCGTGCGGACCGACGCATGGCGGCCATGGCGCGCGTACGCGGCAATGCATCTGTGGAATGAAGTGGCTGACCGTGCGGGCGCGGCGCGTGGCGGCTAGGCGGGAGATCACGCATCGCGCGCAAAGGCGAGAACGCGTACAGTGGACGGCATTCACGACGCCTTAAAGCCTCTTCGTGAAGGGCGCTGAGGCTGCCTCGAAGGGGCTTCGAGGTAGCCTCAAGCAGGTGTCGTGGCGAGATGTTAAAGTGCCCGCTACTGAAAATTCCGCCGGATGTTATCGACCGCCCGTGCCCGGCTACTTATGCCGTAAATGAGCGGCACATGGCGGCCGGCAACGTCCGACTCGCATCAATGCCAAACAAAACATCTTCCCGCACGACCGATCTGCTTTCACGCCGTCTGTCCGTGCTCACTTCCGGCCCGCAGCGCGACGCGCTGACTAGCGGCCTGCGCGGCATCGAACGGGAGACCCTGCGCGTCACACACGACGGTCGTCTGGCGCTAACGCCGCATCCGCGCACGCTCGGCTCGGCGCTCACGCATCCTTCGCTGACCACCGACTACTCCGAAGCGCTGCTCGAACTGATCACGCCCGCGGAGCACGATGCTTCCGTGACGCTCGATAAACTCGACGAACTGCATCGCTTCGTCTATTCGGTGCTCGACGGCGAGATCCTGTGGAACAGCTCGATGCCGGGCCTGTTGCCCGCAACCGACGAAGGCATTCCCATCGCGCATTACGGCTCGTCGAATATCGGCAAACTTAAATATGTATATCGGGTGGGCCTGTCGTTGCGCTACGGACGCACGATGCAAACGATCGCGGGCATCCACTACAACTATTCGCTGAACGAAGAAGTCTGGCGCCTGCTGCATGCGGACCAGCAGTCCACGGCAACCGCGGTGGATTTTCAGTCCGAGCGCTATCTCGCGCTGATCCGCAATTTCCGCCGCACTAACTGGCTGCTGATGTATCTGTTCGGCGCATCGCCAGCGCTGGATCGCCGTTTTCTTCGCGATCGCAAGCACACGCTCGACACCTTCGACGCCGACACGCTCTACCGCCCGTACGCAACCAGCTTGCGCATGAGCGACCTTGGCTATTCGAATACCACGGGCCAGGCCGAACTGCACGCGGACTACGACACCTTGCCCGGCTATCTCGACGCGCTCGCTAAGGCAGTGAGCCAGCCGTATCCGCCATATGAAGCCATCGGCACGCAACAAGATGGCGAGTGGGTACAGATCAACACCAACGTCCTGCAGATCGAAAACGAGTTTTATTCGACCATCCGCCCGAAACGCGTCACGTATCCGGGCGAGCGTCCGCTGCATGCGCTCGCTGCGCGTGGCGTGCAGTACGTCGAAGTGCGCTGCATGGATATCGATCCGTTCGAACCGACCGGCATCGCACTCGAAACCGCGCGTTTTCTCGACGCTTATCTACTGGTCTGCGCGCTGGAAGACAGCCCCTTGCTGCCACCTCCAGCGTATTGCGAAGCCAACCAGAACTTTGGCCGGGTAACGCTGGAAGGGCGCAAGCCCGGACTCGAACTCACCCGGGACGGTCAGCCCGTGGCGATGCTCGATTGGGCGGAAGAATTGATGGCGCGCATCGAGATTGCTGCCCACGCACTCGACGCCTTGCGCGGCGACGACGCACACGCGCGTGCGGTCGTGGCACAACGCGCGAAGCTCGCTGACGCCTCGCTCACGCCTTCGGCGCGAGTGTTGGAGGCCATGCGCGACAAGCAACAAGGTTTTCTCGCTTTTAGCCTCGCGCAGAGCGAAGCACACGCGGCTTATTTCCGCGCACGCCCACTCGAAGTGAGTGAAGAAAAAGCCTTCGTGGATCTCGCCACACTGTCACTTGAGCAACAGACCAAACTCGAACGCGAAGAGGTCGGTTCATTCGATGCGTTCGTGGCGGCTTATCGCGCTTATACGTTGAATCGCTTTAGTGTCTAGTTGTCACACGGATGGTATGTGCGGATCGCGCGCCAACGGTCCAGGCACAAGCTGGTGCGCGGCCTAGCAGACGCAGAAAACAAAACGAGCAATCCGTGAGGGTTGCTCTTTTTTTGCCCGCCCGCATCCTTTTGCCCCGGTAAGCCCTACGGATGAAAACAGCGCGATGCGTCGAGCATCGGCAAGAACTGCGCTGCATCAAAGTTTCAGCGGATCGTATGAAACACCGTCCTTTTGCGCGAGTCCAACTCTTACACTGTATGACCTTCCGCGCGCAGGCTGCGTGCGTCCGGTCTACTTCACGCAGGGAGGAATCAACGCGATGAAGAAAGCTCTGTTGGCAACATTATGTGTGCTCGCCGCCGGTTGCTCGACGCGCGGACAGGTCAATCCCGACGTCATGCAGATCGCCACGACTCCACTCACCTGTTCGAGCCAGGACCAATGCGCTATGTGGTGGCAACGAGCCCAGAGCTGGGTCACGAGCCATTCGAATTACCCGGTAGAAGCGTCTAGCGATACATTGATCCAGACCGCGGGCCCCGATGGCGGTAAGCGCGCGCTCGCGTATCAGATCACCAAGACGCCCAATAACGACGGCACCTCGACGATCGGCTTTGCAGCACATTGCGATAGCTCACTGGGTTGCAAACCGAATCCGTGGGAAGCGGGTGCCGACTTCAAGGAGTTCGTCAGAAGCGGCGTGGCTGGCAGCGCGCCGCAAAGCGACGGCACGACGCCGCCCGCAAAACCTTCGCTCGAAACGGCGCCCGCGCAGTCAGTCGGGACGCCGGGTGGTGTGCCCGTTACGCAGTAAGCGCTGCAACAAAGCCGTTTTCGCAAACGGGCACGTCCACGCCTGACGTTGCGTTGCGTTGCGTTGCTTGCAGTGCACTTCACTGCACTGCAAGCAGATCGCGTCCGCATTCTCGCTCGCGTCATTTCGCCTTGGCTGGTTTGTGCTCAGTGCCCCACCGAAGGCCCGACGCCCTTGCGGGGCTTCGTGACCCAGACCAGCGCGGCGAGCACGATAAAGCTTGCGCATGAGATGCGAAAGAAATCGTTGGTCGCCATCATGTAAGCCTGCGTCGTCACAATCTCGTTGAGTTGCGCCGTGACGCTTTGGCCGGCGAAGCCAAGGCTCGTTAGCGAATCGCTGAACGAGCTGGTGTTTGGCGCGTAGGTGCTGACGGATTCCGACAACACCGCATGATGATAGATCGTGTCGTTTTCCCAATACGTTGTACTGATGGCCGTGCCAATCGCGCCCGACAACGTTCTGAAGAAATTCGACAAGCCTGAGGCGCTCGCGAGGCGTTCGTCTGACACGCTAGAAAGCGTGATGGTGGTCATGGGCACGAAGAAGCACGCGACGCCAATGCCCTGCACGATACGTGGCCAGATCACATGGTTGAATGGCACATCAAGCGTGAAGGTCGAGTTCCAGAACGACACGATCGCAAACACGACGAACGCAAAGCTCGCCACCATCCGCAGATTGAGCCGGTGCATATTGCGCCCGATCATGGGTGAGAGCACCAGCGCGAGAATACCGACAGGCGCCGTCGCCAGTCCCGCAAGTCCGGCGGTATAGCCCATCACCGTCTGCAGCCAGAGTGGAAAGATCACCACCGAGCCGAAGAAGGCCATAAAGCCGAACGAGATGATCAACACGCCGAGCGCGAAGTTGCGGTCCTTGAAGAGCGAGAGGTCGACCACCGGCTCTTTCTCCGTCGTCTCCCACACGAGCATGAAAGCAATCGACACCACCGCGATGATCGCGAGAGCGACGATGAAATTCGAATTGAACCAGTCGCGGTCCTTGCCGAGGTCGAGCATCATCTGCAGGCAAGACACGCCAATCACGAGCAGCGCGAGACCCACGGCGTCGATGCGTTGCTGGGTTGTCCTGGTTTCCCGGCCGCGCAGCAGCAGGTATGCGCAAGTGGCGGAGAACAGGCCGATCGGCACGTTGATATAGAAGATCCACGGCCAGGTGTAGTTATCGGTGATCCAGCCTCCCATCACAGGCCCGAAGATCGGCGCAACAATCACGGTCATCGCCCACAAGCCAAGTGCGAGACCGCGTTTGTCCGGCGGATACGAGCGCATCAGGATGGTCTGCGACAGCGGCACCATCGGACCGGACACCAGCCCCTGAATCAGGCGAAATGCGATCAGCGATTCGAAGTTCTGGGCGAACCCGCACATCGCCGAGGCGATCGTGAACAGCAGCACGGATATCGTGAAGAGCCGCACTTCGCCGACCCGGCGCGCGAGCCAGCCGGTCAAAGGCACCGCGATTGCCGAGGCCACCGAATACGAGGAAATCACCCACGTACCCTGACTCGTCGCCACGCCGACGCTGCCGGAAATGGTCGGCACGGCGACGTTGGCAATCGACGTATCGAGCACCTCCATAAACGTGCCAAGCGCGAGGCCAACGGTCAGTAATGCCAGCGTCCCGCCAGCTAGCGGGGCGGGCGCGGCGCCAGGCGGCGCCTCAATAACAGGAGTCGTAACGGCCATGATCCAGTCTCCTCAGGCAGCAGAAGCTTGACGTTGCATGGATACTGCGCGTTCTGCGTATGCGTCTTGCATGTCACGTCACCTTCTGCCCAGACAGATATTTGTCTATACAACGGCGCTTTTTGGAAGCGCAACGCGGATTAAGCCTGATCGCCTTTTCGTGGCGACGGCTGATCGTTCACCTGCTCTGCGCTTGTGGCACCTTCTGTCATATCGGCGGCTTCGGCGTCGCTTTCATCCTCGCTGCCCGAGCCGTTTGCGATGAGACGACCTAGCAAAACGGTCAACGTGGCCACGTCCTCGGCGGTGAAACCTTGCAACTGCTCATTCAGGACCGCCGAGCCGAGACGCGGAAGCTGCTGGGCGACTTCGCGCCCATGCGGCGTCAACTCCAGCTCGACCATGCGACGGTCGGCATCGCTGCGCGTCCGGACAATAAAACCCTTCTTTTCAAGGCGATCCAGCATCCGCGTCATTGATCCGCTGTCATAAGACATCGCGCGGGACAACTCGTACGGCGTGTGAGCGCGTCCGCACGACAACATCAGAATGACGCCGATCTGCTGGGCCGTGAGCCCCAGCGGCTTGACCGCACGGTCCGTCCTTTCGACCAGCACATTGCGCGCTTTCGTCAGGTAGTAGCCGAGACTCAATTCGAGATGAATTTCGTCTGCGTTATATGGGCCGTCGGTCATCGAAAATTTGCTCAAACGCGTCAAGGCAGGAGAATGGAGTTTAGCTGCCTAAGCAGATAAGTCAAACATCTGTCGGCGCGGTCGCATCAACGAAAAAACAACACTGCCGATTGATTGAATACAGCTATCTTGAAATTTAGTTGCATAGGCAATATTATGTCATGCAACGAGTTACGCGCTATTGGCGCCACCCGAGACCATGTTCTGACCGTTTTGCCGCGCACCCTTTGAGTCGGTGCGTAGAGGACTTCTCCATGCTGTACCTGAAAAATACCCTTGGCGGCTTGGGCCGCTCGCTACACGACTCCGCATTGAATACGTTTCAAGGCCCGAATCGCTGGTGGAAACTTGCCTTGTACGTCGTCATGTTCGTGTTGCCGGGGGGATCGCTCGGGGTCCTGTTCTTCGCGTGGATTGATAACCGCCGCAATGCCCGCGCCGCCGCTGCGCGAAAGCATGCTCCATCCGCCGCACCGGTCGCACTGTTGACCGGCGTAGCGGTGACCAAGGCCGCTGCGTCGGCTGCACGCGCTGCCTCGTCAATCGCGAAAGTCGCCACGCCGATTGCAAAAGCCGCAGTCCCCGCGCTCGCTGCGCCGACCGGCTGCCAGCCGCGTGCCGATGCGCCGCCTTGCCGCGCCGCGGCCGGAAAACAGGCGCGTCAAACGACGGCCGATGCGCGCTGTTAGAACCCGTCTGCATCGCACTAAACCTCCGCTTCGGCGTAACGGCGCGTAACCGTCAGGTTCGCCGCCGTTACACACCCCCATCGCAGTCCGCATTAACCTTACAGGTTTCTGCGGCACCCGCATTGCGTACGCTACCATTCCGGAACCGCCGCTATACCTCGTCGCGTGTCGACCAGCGTTGGCGTTTCAACGCCTTACTCTGATCGCATGCGCGATAGCGCGGTTACCCGACAGGCATTCGAGGCGGCCGCCGGGCGTTCTTCCGCAGACCTCGCGTCAGCCGAATCGACAGGAATCCATTGCATGCAGTTTGACCGAACCTCGCGCGCGCGGGCTCTTGCACCGCGCGTCCTGACAC